>Ga0207683_10004205_pt1 | contig 12444 bp, 14 predicted proteins | sample KBSM73metaG_FD_184333 | JGI IMG/M metagenome (GOLD analysis project Ga0207683, IMG submission 184333) | Miscanthus rhizosphere microbial communities from Kellogg Biological Station, Michigan, USA - KBS M7-3 metaG (SPAdes) (version 2) | ecosystem: Host-associated > Plants > Roots > Rhizosphere >...
CCGCGCGCTGAAGAAGCAGGGCGAGCTCGTGATCCTGCGGGAATCGGTGCTCACCTCGGGCCGCAAGGTCCGCAGCTACAGCGGCGGCGAGATCCTGCGCGACGCGTTGCGCATCGCCCTGGCCGGCCGCGCCGGCGTGAAGGATCGCTCGCGGCTGCGCATCTGGTACGAGCCGCGCCGGCCCGACCCCGCCGAGCGGCGCTGACGGCAGCGCCGCCGGACAAGCCGCTAGGCCGCGGCGCGCTTCGCCTCGAGAAAATCGCAGGCGACGTGGCAGAGCGCGCGCACGCCGACCTTCAGGCTCTTCTCGTCGATGAAGAAGCGCGGCGAGTGGTTCGGCGCGACCTCGGCCGGGTTCTGCCCTTCCGGCACGACGCCGAGGAAGAAGAAGAGGCCCGGCACGACGCGCTGGAAGAAGGAGAAGTCCTCCGAGCCCATCACCTTCTGCACGACCTGCGACTTGCCGGCGCCGGCGACGCGCTCGAGCGTCGGCGCCATCGCCTCGGTCAGCGCCGGGTCGTTCACCGTCACCGGATAGTTCTTCGTGATGCAGACGCGGCAGGTCGCGCGCGCCGACTTGGCGATCGATTCGGAAAGGTTCGTGACGCGCTCGTGGATGTCGTCGCGCATCTCCTCGTCGAAGCTGCGGATCGTGCCGCGCATCTCGACCGAATCGGGAATGATGTTGTGGCGCACGCCGCCCTTGATCTGGCCGATGGTCACGACCGCGGGCTCGCGCGTCAGGTCGACCTGGCGGCTCACGACCGTCTGCAGGCCGAGGACGACCTGCGCGGCGGTGACGATCGGGTCGACGCCGAACCACGGCATCGCGCCGTGCGTCTGCCGGCCGTCGACCCGGATGCTGAACGAGTCGGCGCTCGCCATCGCCGGCCCCGGGCGATAGCCGAGCACGCCGAGGGCGAGCCGCGACGTGACGTGCAGGCCGAACACCGCCTGCGGCACGGGCTTTTCGAGTGCGCCCTCGGCGACCATCATCTTCGCGCCGCCCTCCTCGCCCTCGGGCGGCAGCTCCTCCGCGGGCTGGAAGATGAACTTGACCGAGCCGCGCAGCTGGCCGCGCAGGCCGACCAGGACCTCGGCGACGCCCATCAGGATGGCGACGTGCGCGTCGTGGCCGCAGGCGTGCATCACGCCGACCGACTCGCCGTTCCACTGCGCCTTCACCTTCGAGGCGAACGGCACGTCGACCTCCTCGGCGACGGGCAGCGCGTCCATGTCGGCGCGCAGCGCCACGACCGGCCCGGGCAGCGCCCCCTTCAGCAGGCCGACGACGCCGGTGTGCGCGACGCCGGTGCGCACCTCGTCGAAGCCGAGCCGCTTCAGGTGCTCGGCGACGATGGCCCCGGTGCGGAACTCGCGGTTGCCGAGCTCGGGGTTGGCATGGATGTCGCGCCGCCAGGCGATGACCCGGCCCTCGACGTCGTTGGCGGCGGCATCGATGGCGTCGGCGAGCGACGAGGCGGCGACGGGGGCTGCGAACATGCGATCTCCTCGAGGGCCGCTCGATTCTGCCTCCGCCGCGGCCGAGGCCGGTCGGCGCGCCGCTGGGGCAAGATCGAGGCATGGATTCGCTCGCGGCGCTGACCGGCGGCGCCCCGGTCGCGGGCGTCCTGCTCGGCGTCATGGTCGCGGCGAGCGCGATCGGCCTCGCCGCCGCGCCCGGCCTGATCGAGAAGAGTCTCTTCCGACCCCACTGGCTCGTTCCGAACCACGAGTACGCCACGCTGCTGACGAGCGGCTTCGTCCACGCCGACCTCACGCACCTGCTGTTCAACGCCTTCACCTTCTGGGCGTTCGCGTTCGGCCTCGAGCGCGCGATCGGCTCCGAGCGCTTCTTCTGGCTCTACGCCTTCGGCCTGCTCGCGAGCGACCTCGGCACCTGGGTCCGGCACCGCCACGATCCCGACTACCGCACCCTCGGCGCCTCGGGCGCGATCACGGCGGTCCTGTTCGCCTCGATCGTCTACTTCCCGGGCGGCTCCATCTTCATCCTGCCGATTCCGGTGCCGATCCCGTCGCCGCTGTTCGCCCTCGCCTACCTCGCGTACACGTGGTTCGCCTCGCGCCGGCCCGGCGGGCGCATCAACCACGACGCGCACCTCTCCGGCGCGCTCGCGGGCATCGCCTTCGTCGCGGCGACCGACGCCGATGCGATCGGCCGCGCCTGGCGGCAGCTCTTCGGCTGAGCCGTCAGCGCCGCGGCCGCTTTTCGTCGGCCCGGGCGTGCAGCGCAGGCTGCACGGCGCGCCAGGCCAGGAAGACGACGAACATCGCGATCCAGAGGGCGACGTCCCACGGCAGCCAGCGCCAGTGCACGGTCGCCGTGATCCCGGCGACGGCGGCGAGCGTGGCGGCGACGACGAGGAGGATGGTCTGCGTCGGCGTCATGTCGGCGGCGATGCTACCGCCCGCGGACGGCCGCTCAGTCGTCGGCGGCGAGGCCGGCCCGCCAGAGCCGCGCCGGCACGGCGAACAGCGACGCGTTCGCCGACCAGGCCGACGCGTCGGCGGCGAGGCGAATCCAGGCGAGCGTGTCGTGCGGGCTGCCCGGCACGAGGTCGACGCTGCGCTCGGCGACGAGCCAGCCATGCAGGCGCGCATAGAGCTCCGGATGGCGGGCGGCGGTCCAGGCGAGGCCGACGAGGTCGCCGTAGCCCTCCTCGCGGCGCGCGGCGGTCTCGTGCTCGTACGCTTCGCGGGCGGCGTCGCTCAGGCCGGCGGGCACGGCGTGCGCGAAGCCGGCCGGAACGCCGTGCCAGGCGCCGTCGAGATAGCGGCGGCAGTGGCCGAGCTCGTGCGCGGTCATCAGCTCGAGGGCGGGATCGAGCAGCTCGGGCGCGATCCGCTCGAGCGCGGCTTCCGCCTCGGGATTACCGCGCATCGAGAGCACGAGCTTGCAACGGCCGTCGACGAAGGCGAGCGCGAGCGGCGGCAGGCCCGGCGTCGGCTGCGGCTGGACGACGACGTCGAGCGGCATCCCCGCCGCCTTGGCGAACGCGACGACGGGCCAGCCGCCACGCAGCCAGCGCATCTCGGTCGAGGTGAGGTCAGCGGCCGCGGCCGGGCCTTGCGCCCAGGCCAGCACGACGCCGGCAACGATGGCTTTCCACACACGAAGCTCCCAACGCGACGATCTTCGACGTTGCGGGCTCCTCTTTGAGCACCTCGCGGGGGCCTCGCGTGCGGTTTCCCGCAAAAAGCGGACCCGCGTTCACGAAGGTAGCGGAGGCGCGCCGCCGCGCCAATTGCCCCTTCGTGCTGGAACCGCGTCGTCAGCCGATGCGGCGGAACAGCGACGACGCGTTGCTGAGGCCGGCGATCTCGGCGGCGGTCGCGAGCAGCGGCTCGCCGAGCTCGGCCATGCGCGCCTCGGTGAGGCGGACGAGCGGCCCGGCGATGGTGACGACGCCGAGCGCGACGCCGCGCGAGACCACCGGCGCCGACATCGCCGACATCGCCGGCGCGAACACCTCGCTGATGACGCTGTAGCCGCGCTTCCTCGCCGCGCGGACGTAGCCGAGCAGCGTCTTGACCGTCGTCGGCGCCTTGGGCCCGTGCGTCTCGGGGCTCGCGAACCCCTGCTTGGCGACCATCGCCAGCGCCTCCTCGTCGCTCATCGTCGACAGCCACGCATGGCCGGCGGCGCTGCACGAGAGCGGCACCGAGAGGCCCATGTCGGGGTCGTAGCGGAGTCCCCTCGTCGCGCCCTGCGCCTTGGCGACGAAGACGAGCTCGCTGGCGTCGACGATGGCGAGCCGCACCAGCTCCCGCGACTCCTCGGCGAGGCGGTCGAGCGCCGGCTGCGCCACGTCGACGAGGCCCGAGGCGCTGAGGAAGCCGAGGCCGAGCGAGACGAGCTTGATCGTCAGCACGTAGTCGCCCTGATCGCGCGCCTGGCGGACGTAGCCGCAGCGCGCCAGCTCGGCGAGGAGGCGGTGGGTGGCGCTGAGCGGCAGGCCGGTCTCGGCGGCGATCGACGAGAGCGCCTTTCCTTCCGGATGCGCGGCGAGCAGCTCGAGGACCTGGAAACCGCGTTCGAGAAGGCTGCTCATGACCCGGATGCTAGCAATCCGCCTAGCGTTTTCCATATTGGAAAGACTTTCCACTTTGCTGATACAGTCACGCTTCCGCCCCCTCAGAGATTCCCCATGCGTCCAGGCCGCCGTTCGTTCCACCTCGCCGCCGTCGCCGCCGGCCTCGCCCTCTCCCTTCCCTCGTTCGGCCAGGACGTGCAGGAGCGCGTCATCCGCTTCGGTCACCTCAACAATCCCGACCATCCGGTGAGCCTCGGCACCAAGCGCTTCGCCGAGCTCGTCGCGCAGAAGAGCGGCGGCAAGATCAAGGTCCAGGAGTTCCCGTCGTCGACCCTCGGCAACGAGTTGCAGCAGCAGTCGGCGTTGCAGGGCGGCATCCAGGAGATGTCGGCGCCGGCGACGACGTCGCTCGCCGGCATCGTCAAGGAGTTCGGCCTCGTCGACTTTCCGTTCGCCGTGGCGAATTTCGCGCAGGCCGACGCCCTGCTCGACGGCCCGCTCGGCCAGGCGCTGATCGCCAGGCTCCCCGAGAAGGGCCTCGTCGCCCTCGGCTACTGGGACCTCGGCTTTCGCAACGTCACCAACAGCAAGCGGCCGATCACGAAGGGCGAGGACCTCGACGGCCTGAAGATCCGCGTCATCCCGAACCCGGTGTTCCTCGACACCTTCAAGGCGTTCAAGGCCAACCCGGTGCCCATGCCCTTCGCCGAGCTCTACGGTGCGCTGGAGTCGAAGGCGGTCGACGGCCAGGAGAACCCGTTCTCGGTCATCCTCTCGAACAAGTTCTTCGAGGTGCAGAAGTACGTCAGCGCCACCAACCACGTGTACGCGGCGAACATCCTGCTCGTCAGCAAGCGCTTCTGGGACAAGCTCTCGCCGGCCGAGCAGAAGATCCTCAACGACGCCGCCAACGAGACCCGGCCCTACCAGCGCCAGGTGAGCCGCGCCGCGGCGCAGAAGGCGGTCGACGAGCTCAAGGCCAAGGGCATGCAGTACAACGAGCTGGCCCCGGCCGAGCTCGCCAAGATGCGGGCGACCGCCAAGACGGTGACCGACAAGTTCCTCGCGACCTACGACCCGGCGGTGGCCAAGCTCTACACCGACGAGCTCGCGCGCATCCAGAAGTGAGCCGGCAATGAAGCTCCTGGTGCTGCACGGCCCGAATCTCAACCTGTTCGGCCGGCGCGAGCCGCACATCTACGGCACGACCACGCTCGCCGAGATCGATGCCAGGCTGCAGGCGCTGGCCGCCGAGCTCGGCGCCGAGCTCGAATGCTTCCAGTCGAACCACGAAGGGGCGCTGATCGACAAGCTGCACGAGCGGATCGACACGGTGCAGGGCGCGCTCGTCAATCCCGCCGGGCTGACGCAGCACGGCGTGCCGCTGCACGACGCGATCAAGGCGATGCCCTTCCCGGTGATCGAGGTGCACATGAGCAACATCGCCGCGCGCGAGCCGTGGCGGGCGCACTCGATCATCTCGCCGGCGGTCAAGGGCACGGTCCAGGGCCTGGGCTGGCGCTCGTACACCGCCGGTCTGCGGGTGCTGGCCGAGATGGCGCGCGAAGCCGCCGCCACCTGAATTGGACACGATCCTCCGTCGCTACTGCCGGCTGCTCGACGGCCTGATCGCCGCCTGCCTGGCGGCGATGGTGGTGCTGGTGTTCGGCAACGTGGTGCTGCGCTACGCCTTCAATTCCGGCATCGCCGTCTCCGAGGAGCTCTCGCGCTGGCTCTTCGTCTGGCTCACCTTCATGGGCGGCGTCGTCGGCCTGCGCCAGCACACCCACCTCGGCACCGACATGCTGGTCGGCCGCCTCGGCCCGATCGGCAAGAAGGCCTGCCTGGTCGTGGCCTACGCGCTGATGCTGCTGATGTGCTGGATGCTCTTCAACGGCTCGCTCGAGCAGACGAAGATCAACTGGGACGTCACCGCGCCGTCCAGCGGCGCCTCGATGGCCTGGTTCTACAGCGTCGGCCTGGTCTTCAGCGTCTCGGCGGCGCTGGTGCTGCTCGCCGACCTCTACCGGCTGCTCACCGGCCAGGCCAGCGAAGCCGACCTCGTCATCGTCCGCGAGGAGCAGGTATGACGATCCTCGTCTTCGTCGGCTCGCTGCTCGCGGCGATGGCGATCGGCATCCCGATCTCGTTCGCCCTGCTGGTGTGCGGGGCCGCGCTGATGTGGCAGCTCGGCATGCTCGACCCGCAGATCCTGGCGCAGAACCTGATCAACGGCGCCAACAGCTATCCGCTCCTGGCGGTGCCCTTCTTCCTCCTCGCCGGCGAGCTGATGAACGTCGGCGGCCTGTCGCGCCGCATCGTCGATGTGGCGCTGGTGATGGTGGGCCACGTCCGTGGCGGGCTCGGCTACGTGGTCATCATCGCTGCCTGCCTGCTCGCCGCGATGTCGGGCTCTGCGGTCGCCGACGCCGCCGCGCTGACGACCCTGCTGCTGCCGATGATGGTGGCCGCGGGCCACGACAAGGCGCGCTCGGCCGGCCTCATCGCCTCGGCCGGGATCATCGCGCCGATCCTGCCGCCGAGCATCGGCTTCGTCGTCTTCGGCGTCGCCGCCAACGTCTCGATCTCGAAGCTGTTCCTCGCCGGCATCGTGCCCGGGCTGATGCTCGGCGCCTCGCTCTGGCTCACCTGGTGGTGGCTGGCGCGCGGCGAGCGCATCGCCTCGCCGCCGCGGCGGCCGTTCAAGGACGTGCTCGCCGCTGCCGGCAAGGCGGCGTGGGCGCTCGGCCTGCCGCTGATCATCATCGTCGGCCTGAAGCTGGGCGTGTTCACGCCGACCGAGGCCGGCGTCGTCGCCGCGGTCTACGCCCTCTTCGTTTCCACCGCCGTCTATCGCGAGCTGAAGTGGAACCAGCTCTACGGCGTGTTCGTCCGCGCCGCGCGCACCACCTCGGTGGTGATGCTGCTGGTCGCCGCGGCCGCGGTCAGCGCCTGGCTGATCACGGTGGCGAACATTCCGGGCCAGGTGGTCGCCCTGCTGCAGCCGCTGCACGACAACCCCAAGCTCCTGATGGCGGCGATCATGGTGCTGGTGATGATCGTCGGCACCGCGCTCGACATGGCGCCGACGATCCTGATCCTGACGCCGGTGCTGATGCCGCTGGTGAATGCCGCCGGCATCGACCCGGTCTACTTCGGCGTGCTGTTCATGATCAACAACGCCATCGGTCTGATCACGCCGCCGGTCGGGGTGGTGCTGAACACGGTCGCCGGCGTCGGCCGGGTGAGCATGGACGCGGTGACGCGTGGCGTCGTCCCGTTCATGATCGCCCAGTTCCTGCTGATGTTCGCGATGGTCGCGTTCCCGCAGCTGGTGATGATTCCGGCGCGCTGGTTCTACTGACCCCGGGCGGCCTCGGGAGGAATCGGCGTCAGCCGCTGCGGCGCCAGGGCCCTAGGCGCGGCGGAAGTCCATCTCCCAGTTGGTCTCCCAGGTGGCGCCACCGTCGGCGGAGAAGGCCTGCTCCCAGTGCGGCGTCGACGGCGCCACGGCCGACCAGGTGAAGCGCACCTTGATCGGCCGGCCGGCGAAGGTGTCGTCGGCATGAAAGGTGCCGACGCCGTCGCGAAAGCTCCCGCGCACCGGCGGGTCGAGCGGGCCGAGCGGCGCCCGGGTGTCGAGGTACCAGATCGACCACTGCCCGGTCGCCGGATCGAACGAGCGCAGGGTCACGCCGCGGACGGTGTGGCCGTCCAGGGCGAAGACGTTGTCGTCGACGTTGCCGAAGCCGCCAAGCAGCGGCTGGGCGACCGAGGTGCCGTCGAACTCGATCCATTCGCGGCTGCCGGCGAGCCGCTCCCGGAGGCGGCGATGCCGGACCTGCCAGCGGCCGAAGAAGAAGTCGAAGTCGCGGGCGCCGGCGCTCGCGTCGGCTTCCCTGGCCCGGGCGGACGATGGCGCCAGCGCCGGCAGGGTACCGGCCAGGCCGGCAAGCGCCGCAACGGCGGCGCGGCGATCGGTCTCGACAGTCATGGTGAAGCTCCGCGTGAAATGGGAGCCGCGGTTGTAGGCCGGTGAACCTGCCACCGGATGTCAGCTTTTGTGCCGTTCGTGGAATTCCGCGTTGACAGGCCGCCGCCGACACGCAAGATCGGTCGCACGTGCGCGCGCTGCCGCGCTGGCTTCGTCCCGAGCACCTGAAGTGATCCGCTTTCATCCCCTGGCCGGATTCGGCGTCGAAGCCGAAGGCGTCGACCTGGCGAAGCCGCTCGCCGATGCCGACTTTCGCGTGCTCGAAGAAGCGTTCTACACGCACCACGTCCTGGCACTGCGCGCCCAGGATCTGGACGCGGCGCAGTTCCTCGCCTTCGCCCGCCGCATCGGTCCGCCGCAGCCGCACGTGATCGACCAGTTCCACCATCCGGACGATCCGAACATCCTGATCCTCTCGAACGTGAAGAAGGAAGGCAAGCCCACCGGCCTGCAGGACGCCGGCTCCTACTTCCACACCGACTACTCGTACCTGCAGGTGCCGGCGCGGGCGACGACGCTCTATTCGCGGGTGGTGCCGAAGGTCGGCGGCGATACCTTGTTCGCCGACCAGCAGGCCGCCTACGACGACCTGCCCGAGGCGATGAAGCGGCGGATCGAGCCGCTGCTGGCGATCCACCACTACGGCAACCGCCACGACGTCGACGAGGCCAGCCGCACCGCCGCCTCGGTGCTGAGCGCCGAGCAGAAGGCGAAGATGCCGGTGATCACCCATCGCATCGCCCGGCCGCATCCGGTCACCGGGAGGAAGGCGCTGTACGCCGTCTCGGGCAGCTCGTTCGGGATCGTCGGCATGCCCTACGACGAGGCCGGCGACCTGCTCGACGAACTCGCCGCGCACTCGACCGCAGCGCGCTACCAGCTGCGCTTTCGCTACGGTGTCGGCGATGTCGTCGTCTGGGACAACGCCGCCCTGCTGCATTCGGCGACGCTGACCGATCCGGACGATGCGCGCACCCTGTGGCGGATCACCGTACTCGAGGAGTCGAAGGCGGCGATGGCGCCGGCGCTGCTGGCCCCGACCTACGCGAGCCCGAGAAGCTAGCGCGGCCGCGGCTCGCGCAGCAGGCGCTCGATGCACTCGCCGAGCATCCGCGCCCCGCACGGCTTCGGCAGGAAGGCGTCGTAGCCGTCGAAGATCGAGCGGACCACGGATTCGTCCATGCTCGTGTGCATCGCGATCCGCGAGGAGCAGGTCTTCGGATTGCCGCGCAGCGCGCGACCCAGCGTCAACCCGTCCATACCCGGCATGTCGACGTCGAGGATCACGGCGTCGAAGCGTTCGCGGCGGGTCGCCTCCAATGCCGCATAGCCGCTGTCGACCGCGGCGACGCTGTAGCCCAGCGCCTCGAGCGAAGCCGTCACCAGGACCCGCATCTCCGCGGAGTCGTCGACGGTCAGGACCCGTCCGCGGGAGGGGGCGATCGCTTGCATCGGCGCAGCTTAGCGACGCGCGACGGGTTCGAAAAGTCCGTTCGGAGGCCGGAACGGCCTCCGGAGCGGCCTGCCTAAAAAGGTGGCAAGGGCAGGAATCGCGAGACAGCGGGAGCGATTCGAAAGCTTGCCCGCAGGTTATTCACAAGCTTGTCCACCCTGGCGGTTGAAACAATTATTTTCAGACGCTAGCCGTCGACCGGCTGCACCGTCTCGGCGAAGCCGCTGTCGTACTCGCCGGCGGCGTCGATCAGCACCTGCGCCTCGTCCATGAAGGTCTGCCAGCGCAGCGGCTGCGATACGTAGAGCAGCGTGAGCGTGCGCTCGAGGTCGGCGGCGGAAAGGGCCGACAGGCGGCCCGAGACGCTCAGCAATTGCAGACGCGTGTTCGGGCGCAGCTCTCTTCTTCGATCTTTCACGGCGTGGCGCTCGGTGACAGCGAAGCGGACATTTTGCGCCACCCCCACCCCGTTGCCATCTGTCAAACGTACCAGTGCGGACCGTCCATCCGCTTCGAGGAGACTCCATGCGCTTCGCTCTGCAGCGCACCGGCTCGCTGGTGCTGCTCGTCCTGACCCTCGCCCTGCCCGGCTGCGACCGGCCGGGCGATTCCTCGCCGCAGGCTTCATCCGGGAGCCTGGCGCGAACCGCGGAGCGAGCTCATACGGGCTACCTCGCGGCCGGCGGCGACTCGGCCCCGCCGGCCACCGCCGCGCCGCCGGCGATGCAGAAGATCGTTCCCGCGGCCGCCCCGGTGCCCGGCGTCGATGCCCTGCCGATCCGCCAGCGTCATGTCGCGGTGCGCCACGATCTCTTGGTCATCGTCGCCGCGGACGCGGTCGAGGCCGCCTGGAAGGCCGCCGAGACGTCTTGCCTCGCGGCCGATTGCGAGCTGCTGGCCTCGCACATCGCCCGCGACAACGAGCGCGCTCCCGCGACCGCCTACCTCGACGCCGGCCTGCCGCCGGCGGCGCTGGCCTCGTTCCTCGAGCGGCTCGGCGGCCTCGGCTCGATCGGCCGGCACGGCACCGCCGCCGAGGACAAGACGGCCGAGGTGGTCGACGTCGAGGCGAGGCTGAAGAACATGGCCGAGTTCCGCGACAGCCTGCGCAAGCTGATGGCGACGCCGAACGCCCGGCTGAAGGACCTGGTCGAGGTCGAGCGCGAGCTGACCCGGGTGCAGAGCGAGCTCGACAGCCTGGCGACGCGGCGCAAGCTCCTGGCCAGCGACACGGAGAAGGTTCGCGTCACGATCGCCTTCAGCGCCCGGCCGACGGTGCTCGAAGCCGGCATGTGGCTGCCGGTGAAGAACGCGGTGCTGCACGCCGGCCATGGCTTGGCGCACAGCGTGGCGGCGCTGATCGGCCTGGCGATCGCCCTGCTGCCCTGGGCGCTCGTGCTGTTCGCCGGCGGCCTCGCCCTGCGTGCGCTGCTGCTGCGGCGGCGGAGGGCGCGCCTCGCCGCCTGATGGCCGACTCGCCTTCGCGCGCTCGCAGGACGGCGCGGCGCGGTGCCGCGCTCGCTAGCGCCCGCCGAGGCGGACCAGCCGCCCGGGTCGCTCGCCGCTCACCTGTCCGTCGCGCTGCACCGGCCGGCCCGCGACCCAGGTGCCGAGGTAGCCCTCGGCCTTCTGCAGGAAGCGCTTGCCGCCCGCGGGCAGGTCGCGCACCAGCCGCGGCGTGCCCGGGCGCAGCCGTGCCGGATCGATCAGGTTGAGGTCGGCGCGCAGGCCGGTCTCGATGCGGCCGCGATCGGCCAGGCCGAGGTAGCGGGCATTGCGGCCGCTCATCAGCTCGACCACCCGCTCCAGCGACAGCCGGCTGCCCTCGCGGCCCTGCACCCAGTGGCTCAGCATGAAGGTCGAGAAGCTCGCGTCGCAGACCGTGCCGACGTGCGCCCCGGCATCGCTCAGGCCGGCGAGCGCGCGCGGATGCTCGAGCATGCGGTGCACCACCGCGAGCGTGCCGTCGTTGTAGTTGAAGATCGGAAAGTAGATGAGGTTCTCGCCGCCGCCTTCGGCCAGATGGTCGTAGAGCGCCTCGAGGGCGCTGACGCCGCGCTGCTTCGCCCGCACCAGGAAGCTCTGCATCACGCTCGGCTCGTAGTCGGGGTTATCGCCGAGCGGGAACATGCGACCGCTGATCAGCTCGATCCTCGCCAGCAGGATGTCGACCAGCGGCGGAATCGCCGTGCCGTCGCCGGCGACCGGGTCCGACTTCTCGGCCAGCACCCGCGCTTTCCTCGCCGGCTCGCGCATCGCCGCAGCGCGGGCGGCGAGCGGCAGGTGGGCGATCTCCTTGAACGCCGGAAAGCCCATGAACGGATGGAAGCTCGCCTCGAGGCCGACGATCACGCCGATGCCGCGCGCCGCCGCTTGTAGATAGAGCGGCAGGCCGGCGGCGACGCCGCGCTCGACACGCTCGCGGATCGCCTGCCACTGCTCGCCGCCCGGGTCGCGCTGCAGCCAGGTCATCGACAGCGGCCGGCCCGAGGCGCGCGCCAGCTGCTCCACCAGGTCGAACTCGGCGGCGAAGCGCTCCGGTCCCCTCAGCAGATCGAAGTCGCTCACCATCTGGATCACGCCGTGGCCCAGGCCGTCGAACGCGCCGGCGATGCCGCACAGCTCGGCCGCGGTCGCCTCCGCGGCCGGCGTCTCCCGGCCTTCGGAGGTGCGGTGGTTGTCGGTGCGGCCGGTGCTGAACCCGGCCGCGCCGGCCTCGAGCGCCTGGCGCACCAGCGCCCGCATCGCCGCGACGTCCTCCTCGCCGGCCGCGGCCTGACTGAAGGCGCGCTCGCCCATCACCGCCATGCGCACCGGGTCGTGCGGGATCTGCAGCAGGAAGTCGAGGCTGTGCGGCGTGGCGTCGAGTGCGTCCATGAACTGCGGGAAGCTTTCCCAGTTCCAGCGGATGCCTTCGGCGAGCGCGGCGCCGGGAATGTCTT
>Ga0207683_10004206_pt1 | contig 12443 bp, 10 predicted proteins | sample KBSM73metaG_FD_184333 | JGI IMG/M metagenome (GOLD analysis project Ga0207683, IMG submission 184333) | Miscanthus rhizosphere microbial communities from Kellogg Biological Station, Michigan, USA - KBS M7-3 metaG (SPAdes) (version 2) | ecosystem: Host-associated > Plants > Roots > Rhizosphere >...
GGGTCAAGTGCCTGCATGCGCTCGTCGCCCACGAGCTTGTGGCGGGCGTGAACCCGTTCGGCGCCGAAGCGCTGGACGCCGTCGGCGCCTGGTGGCTGTCGGGACCCTGCATCCAAGCGGACACGCCGTGACCCGGCGGGTGGCCGCCGTGGACTGCGGAACGAATTCACTGCGCCTGCTGCTGGCGGACGTTGATCCTGGGCGTACCGGGCTGACCGACGTAGTCCGGCGGATGGAGATCGTCCGGCTCGGCCAGGGGGTGGACCAGACCGGCCGGCTCGCGCCGGAAGCGCTCGCCCGGACCATGACCGTGCTGCGCGACTACGCGGACGTCATCGCCCGCGCGGGCGCGCAGGCGGTCCGGATGGTGGCGACCAGCGCCACCAGGGACGCGGACAACGCAGCCGAGTTCGTCCGCCTGGTCAAGGAGGTGCTCGGCGTCGCGCCCGAGGTCCTCACCGGGGACGAGGAGGCGGTGCTCTCGTTCACCGGGGCCACCGCGGAGCTCGCCGCCGGTCCCGATCCCGGCCCGTTCCTTGTCGCCGACATCGGCGGCGGCTCGACCGAGTTCGTGCTGGGCCCGGCCGGGGGGCCACCGCAGCACGGAGTCTCGGTCAACATCGGCTGCGTCCGGATGACCGAGCGCCACCTGCACAGTGACCCGCCGGCCGGCCAGGAGGTGGCGGCGGCCGTCGCGGACATCGACGCGGCGCTCGACACCGTGGCGGCCGCGGTGCCGGCCCGGGACGCCCGTACGCTGGTCGGCCTGGCCGGCTCGGTGACCACGATCGCGGCCATCGCGATGGGACTGCCCGCCTATGACGCCGCCCGGATCCATCACGCCAGGGTGGCAGCGGCCGACGTGCACGCCGTGACCCGTCGGCTGCTGACCCAGACGCGGGCCGAACGTGCCGCCATCGGGGTGATGCACCCGGGGCGGGCCGACGTGATCGGCGGCGGCGCGCTCGTCCTCGACCGCCTCATGCAGCGGTTCGGCTTCGCCGAGGTCCTGGTGAGCGAGCACGACATCCTGGACGGGATGGCCTGGTCGCTCGCTGGCGACCCGCCGGGCTGAGGCACAGGCACAGTGGGAACAGGTTTTCTTATCCCGCCCGGCGACTGGCCCGATGATCCGGCCGACCCCGGCACGCCCGTCGCGGGCAGTGCGGCCGAGGTGGCGGACCTGGCCGCCGGAGCGGGCACGCTGGACGAACTCGTCGCGCGTCAGTCGGTCTGCCGCGCCTGCCCTCGCCTGGTGGCCTGGCGCGAGAACGTGGCCATTGTGCGCCGCCGTTCCTTCCGCGACGAGCCCTACTGGGGCCGCCCCATCCCCGGCTGGGGGTCGGCCAGGCCCGCGTTGCTGATCGTGGGGCTCGCGCCCGCGGCGCACGGCGGAAACCGCACCGGTCGGGTCTTCACCGGCGACCGCAGCGGCGATTTTCTCTTCGCCTCGCTCTACCGGTGCGGCTGGGCGGAGAAACCGACCAGCGTGGCCATAGGGGACGGGCAGCGCCTGCTGCGTGCCCGGATGGTGGCCGCGGTCCGCTGTGCCCCGCCGGACAATAAGCCGGAACCCGCCGAACGAGATACGTGCGCGCCCTGGCTTACCACCGAACTGCGCTTTGTAGTCGCTGACCTGCGAGTAATCGTTTGCCTGGGCGGATATGCCTGGCAGGCCATATGGCCGGTACTCGGCCAGTGCGGATTCGCGCTGCCGCGGCCGCGCCCAAGGTTCGGTCATGGTGCTGAGGTCCGGCTGACTAATCAGCAGGCACCGGGCGAAGTGCTGCTCATCGGCTGTTATCACCCAAGTCAGCAGAACACATTCACCGGACGGGTGACCCCGGCCATGCTGGATGCCATTTTCACCCGTGCCCGCGCCCATGTCGATGACCGTTTTGACGCAAAAACTGATCGCTCAGTTACTTAGAGTTAATGTCGATCTTGTAATTAACTACGCTCCGCAATTTGTATGCAGTAAACGCGGCCAGTGCCCAAAATTAATAGAAGAGGTCTTTGCTACTCCTCGGTTAGGCAATTGCACGGGCGGTATTATGAATCCGCCCCCGTAGCCCAAGGGAAGAGGCCGGCCCCCTAAAAGGGTCCCCAGTGTCGGTTCGACTCCGACCGGGGGTACTCATTGACGGCGCACTGCTGCCGTGTCACTCCCAATTGCCAATGCAGCCACAGCGGAAACAATAATCCCTGAGGTCGCCCCGGGCTGGACATAAATGTCCGCTATGTCCGCACCGCAATATATGTACGGTTAAGTCACGACATTTCTGTCCTGGTATACAGTGGGCAATATGCCGGTCTGATAAACGCGTCAAGCCGACACCATTGTGGCGCCCGGCGCGCCGCCGCGCTCCATCTGCCATGATCGCGAAGGCTTTACTACTCTATGGAGCAGCAAAGTCTTTTACGATCATGAACGATCGATGCCCTGTTCGAGTTGGCCGGGCACGATAAAACGCGGTCGCGCGGCATCCGCGCGCGACGGGCCGCCGCCGGGCGCTACGTGGTGGAACGGTCAGGCTCCGTTGAGACGCAAGCGCCTGCGCATCTCGTACTCGTGCACGATCGCGTAGGCGTACCCGCAGGAGATGCCCGCGTCGTCGGCGAGCCAATGGGCTCGTTCTTCGCGGCGGAGGAACGCGGGACCAGATTCGAGCCGGTGGAACCACTCAGCGAGGCTGCGGCCGGTAACGACCGGAATGCGTGCGATGAGGCTAGTGTGCAGATTCGGTGAGTGGGTCAGCGACAACTGGCACCTCCATGGGGAGTCCGCTCTTGACCTGAGCGTGCCTCATCGGAGGCCGCCTGACAACCCCCAAGTCGCAACCAAATGTTCAGCTGAGCCGCTCGAAGATCATCGCCATGCCCTGGCCGCCGCCCACGCACATGGTCTCCAGGCCCAGGGTGGCGTCGTGGAACTGCAGGCTGTTCAGCAAGGTGGTGGTGATGCGGGCTCCGGTCATGCCGAACGGGTGCCCGACCGCGATCGCGCCGCCGTTCACGTTGAGCTTGGCCAGGTCCACCCCGAGGTCGGTGTAGGACGGGATGACCTGGGCGGCGAACGCCTCGTTGATCTCCACCAGGTCGATGTCGGCGATGGCCATCCCGGCCCGCGCCAGCGCCTGCCGGGACGCCTCCACCGGCCCCAGTCCCATGATCTCCGGGGACAGCGCGGTCACCCCGGAGGACACGATTCGCGCCAGCGGCGTGATGCCGAGCTCGGCCGCCTTGACGTCGCTCATCACCACGACCGCCGCCGCCCCGTCGTTGAGCGGGCAGCAGTTCCCCGCGGTGACCGTGCCGTCCGGGCGGAACACCGGCTTGAGTGCGGCGACCTTCTCTATCGTGGTGCCGGGCCTGGGCCCGTCGTCGGCGCTGACCACGGAGCCGTCCGGCAGGGTGACGGGGGTTATCTCGCGCTGCCAGAAACCATTGGCGATGGCCTTCTCGGCCAGGTTCTGCGAGCGCACCCCGAACTCGTCCTGCTGCTCGCGCGAGATGCCGCGCAGCTCGGCCACGTTCTCCGCGGTCTGGCCCATCGCGATGTAGAGGTCGGGTATCTTCCCGTCCTCGCGCGGGTCGTGCCAGGCCCCAGCCTCACCGGCTGCGGCCCGCTGGGTACGCTGCCCCGCTTCGGAGAAGGCCTGGTTGTGCGTATCGGGCCAGGAGTCGCTGCTGCCCTTGACCAGCCGGCTCACGCACTCCACCCCGGCCGAGATGTACACGTCCCCCTCGCCGGCCTTGATCGCGTGAAAGGCCATCCGGGTCGTCTGCAGCGACGACGAGCAGTACCGGTTGACGGTCGTGCCGGGCAGGTGATCGTGGCCCAGCAGTACCGCCACCACGCGCGCCATGTTGAAGCCCTGCTCGCCGCCGGGCAGCCCGCAGCCGAGGATCAGGTCGCCCACGTCGGCGGGATCGAGTTGCGGCACCTTCGCCAGCGCCGCGCTCACCATCTGCACGGCCAGGTCGTCCGGGCGGATGCTCGTGAGCGAGCCCTTGCCCGCACGGCCGATGGGCGACCGGGCGGTGGCGACGATCACTGCTTCGGGCATGGTCCGGCCTCCTCGCATTAGGTTCTTCCAAGTTAACGCCTGGCCAGAACCAGTACTACCGGCGGGTAGTGATCAGCGTCGGATAGCGTCGCACCATGCAGGTCCATGACTCATTGAGCGGGCTGGTGGGGAACACCCCGCTGGTCCGGCTGCGGTCGGTGACCCGGGGCATCCCCGGGGCTACCGTGCTGGCGAAGGTCGAGTACTTCAACCCGGGCGGCTCGGTCAAGGACCGCATCGCGCTGCGGATGGTGGCGGCGGCCGAGGAGAGCGGCGCGCTGCGGCCCGGCGGCACCATCGTGGAGCCCACCTCGGGCAACACCGGGGTCGGGCTGGCCATCGTCGCGGCCGAACGCGGCTACCGGTGCGTCTTCGTCTGCCCGGACAAGGTGGCCCAGGACAAGATCGCGGTGCTGCGCGCGTACGGGGCCGAGGTGGTGGTGTGCCCCGGGACGGTCGCACCTGACCACCCGGACTCCTACTACAGCGTGGCGCGCCGGCTGGCCGGCGAGATTCCGGGCGGCTGGCAGCCCGACCAGTACGCCAACCAGGAGAACCCGGCCTCGCACCACGCCACCACCGGCCCGGAAATCTGGGCGCAGACGGACAAGACGGTGACCCACTTCGTGGCCGGCATCGGCACTGGGGGCACGATCACCGGCACCGGGCGGTACCTGAAAGAGGTGTCGGGCGGCGCGGTGCGGGTGATCGGCGCCGACCCGGAAGGCTCGGTCTACTCGGGCGGCTCAGGGCGCCCGTACCTGGTCGAGGGCGTCGGCGAGGACATCTGGCCCGCCACCTACGACCCGTCCGTGTGCGATGAGATCATCGCGATCAGCGACGCCGAGTCGTTCGGCATGACCAGGCGGCTGGCCCGGGAGGAAGCGCTGCTCACCGGCGGCTCGTCCGGGCTCGCGGTCGCGGCCGCGCTGCGGGTGGCCGAGGCGGCCGGCCCGGACGCGGTGGTCGTCGTGCTGCTGCCCGACGGCGGCCGGGGCTACCTGTCGAAAATCTTCAACGACGAGTGGATGGCCGACTACGGCTTCCTCGCCGAGCAGACCACCGAGCCGCTGGTGGCCGACGTCATGGCCAGGAAGGGGCGCAGCCTGCCCGAGTTCGTCCACGTCCACCCGGAGGAGAACGTCGGCGCGGCCGTCGCGCTGCTGCGCGAGTACGACGTGTCCCAGCTTCCCGTGGTCAAGGAAGAGCCGCCGGTGATGGCCGCCGAGGTGATCGGGTCCGTGGTGGAACGCGACCTGCTCGACGCCCTGGTGGCCGGGCGGGCCCGCCCGTCCGACCCGGTCGGGGGGCACATGTCGGCGCCGCTGCCAACCGTCGGCCTGGGCGAACCGGTGTCCCGAGCGGTCCTGGCACTGGAGAAGGCCGGCGCGGCGCTGGTGCACGTGAACGGGAAGCCGACCGGGTTGCTCACCCGGCAGGACGTGCTGACCTTCCTCGCCGCGAACACCTGACACCTACGAAAGGCTGCAGTCGTGACTAACCAGGACGGCTTCGAGACCCTGGCCATCCACGCGGGCCAGGAGCCCGACCCGGTCACCGGCGCGGTGGTGCCGCCCATCTACCAGGTGTCCACCTACAAGCAGGACGGGGTGGGCGGTCTGCGCGGCGGTTACGAGTACTCCCGGTCCGCCAACCCGACCAGGACCGCGCTGGAGCAGTGCCTGGCCGCGCTGGAGGGTGCCCCCCGGGCGCTGGCCTTCGCTTCCGGCATGGCCGCGGAGGACTGCCTGCTCAGGACGGTCTGCTCGCCCGGTGATCACGTACTGGTGCCGGACGACGCGTACGGCGGCACGTACCGGTTGTTCGCCCGGGTGTTCTCGGGCTGGGGACTGACCCACGACGTGGTGCCGATATCGCACGTGGCGGCCGTGCGGGAGCAACTCGCCGCCCGGAAGATCACGGTGGTGTGGGCCGAGACGCCGACGAACCCGCTGCTGGGTATCGCCGACATCCGCGCCCTGGCCGAGGCGGCGCACGAGGCCGGCGCGCTGCTCGTGGTGGACAACACGTTCGCGTCTCCGTACCTGCAGCAGCCGCTCGCGCTCGGGGCCGACGTGGTGGTCCACTCGACCACCAAGTACCTGGGCGGGCACTCCGACGTGGTCGGCGGGGCCCTCGTGGTCGCCGACCCCGGGCTCGCCGAGCGGCTCGCCTTCACCCAGAACGCGACCGGCGGCGTGGCCGGCCCGTTCGACTCGTGGCTGACGCTGCGCGGTGTCAAGACGCTCGCGGCGCGGATGGACCGGCACTGCAGGAACGCGATGCGGGTCGCGCAGATGCTGGCCGAGCACCCGGCCGTGTCCGAGGTCCTCTACCCCGGCCTGCCGTCGCATCCCGGCCACAAGACCGCGCAGGAGCAGATGCGCGCGTTCGGCGGCATGGTGTCGTTCCGGCTGCTGGGTGGCGAGGAGGCCGCGGTGCGGGCCTGCGGCCGGACCCGGCTGTTCACCCTGGGCGAGTCGCTCGGCGGAGTGGAGTCACTGATCGAGCACCCGGCGAGGATGACGCACGCCTCGGTCACCGGCTCGCCCCTCGAGGTGCCCGGCGACCTGATCAGGCTGTCGGTCGGCATCGAGGACTGCGACGACCTGCTCGACGACCTGCGCCAGGCCCTCAGCGACAGCTAAAGGCCTGGCGGAAGTCCCCGCGAGCCAAAGGGCGCCGGCCCTACCTGGACTGACGAGCGACGAAGGAGCGAGGAGGGAAGGCAGGGCCTCAAAAGGCGCCCGGAGGCGAGCGGGAAAGTACAGTCAGCTCAGCCCTGCGGGCGAGTTTTCCTTGTTGTTCTCCTTCACGGCCTGCGGCTTGGGCTTGTACGCCAGGGCGAACCAGGCCCCGACCGCGAAGACGATACCGATGACAAGCGAGCCCACGGCCCGCAGCGGGTGGTGCCCGGTGGAGCCGGCGATGTGCCCGGGAACGAAGCTGGGCAGCGACTTGGCCGGCTCGGCAACGTAGATGATCGCGACCACGATGAAGATCAGGGCGATGATGCCGAGAATCACCGCGAGTATCGTCCGGCCCGACGACCTCTCGGCTGATCCGCTGGTAGAACTCACAATTCCTCCTGATTCGGCATTCAGAAAAGCTGTATTACCGGCCCGGGGGGTTCGCGGGGGGCGGAGCCCTCCGCGTGTCAGCCGACGAGGAAAATCTACCGCCGGCCGGCACCACGGGTGCGGAGGAAGTCACGGATGACGTATTCACCGAGATGCTCGGGCGCCGCCTGCAGCACGCGCCCGCCGTTCCTCCTCGCGACATTGTCAACGAACGCGGAGAGCCGCGCATCATCCGCCAGCATGAAAATATTCAGCGCGGCGTGCCGGCGGGTCATCTTGTCCACCTCGGCCAGGGTGAGCTCGACCGTCTCGGGGGACGGCGGCCAGTCGAACCAGGACCGCCCATCCCGCTGCAGGTGGGCCGTTGGCTCGCCGTCGGTCACGATCAAGACGACCGGTTCGTGCTCCGGGTGCCGGTCGATGTGGCGGCCGGCCAGCAGCAGCGCATGGTGCAGGTTGGTGCCCTGCACCATGTCCCAGCCCAGTCCGGCCAGTTCGGTCTCGCGCAGTTCACGCGCGTAGTTGGAGAAGCCGATGACCTGGATGGCGTCCTGCGGGAACCGGCTGCGCAGCAGCGCGTGCAGCGCGAGCGCGGTCTGCTTGGCCGCCGCCCAGGTCCCGCGCAGCTGCATCGAATAGGACAGGTCGACGAGCAGGGACACGACCGCGGCGCTGCGGCGCTCGGTCTCGGCCACCTCGAAATCCGACGCCGACAGCTTCACCGCCGTGCCGGAAGCGGGACGGCCGCCCCTCAGCAGCGCGTTCCGCACTGTCGCGGGGACGTCGAGGGGCTGCTCGTCGCCGAATTCCCAGGCGCGCGTGGTGCCGGTCAGCTCACCTGCCTGGCCGGCGTCCCGCAGGTCGTGGTCGCCGGCCCGGCCGAAGCTCAGGTCGGAGAAGATCCGGCGCAGCGCCGTGTCCCCGAGCCTGCGCACGGCCTTGGGGGTGAGCTCGAGCTGGCCGGCGTTGCGGGTCAGGTAACCCTGCCGTTCGAGCTCGCGCTCAATCCGGCGCAGGGCCTCGATGTCGTCCACGGCTTGCCGGCCGAAGGCGCGCCGGACCGCCTCCTCGTCGACGTCGTCCAGGCTGGCGCCCGGGTAGTCCTGGCCGAGCGTGGTCTCCAGCTCGGCCAGGTCGGCGAGTTCGGCCAGCGCGGTGGTGGCGTCGCCGAGGCCTAGCGGCTCCTCGCCGGACATCTGCGCGCTGCCGCTCATGCCGGCCCGGTCCAGCTCTGGGCGCCGGGACCGGAGCGCGTCGGCGAGCCTGGCCATCTCGGCCGCCAGGCCCGCGTCTTCCAGCGCGTTCGCCATCAGCTGGGCGAGTTCCTCGCGCTGCTCGTCGCTGAGCGAGCGGAGCAGCCGCTCGGCCGCGGCCATCCGGCTGATCAGCGAGTCGACCAGTTCCTCGAGGTTCTGCGGACGGTCCGGGAACATGTCGCCGTACCGCTCCATGAACTGGTCGAAGTCCGCCTGGGTATGCTCGCCGCGGGCATCGGCGGCCATCATTTCGTTCAGGTCGGCGAGCATGTCCTTGACCCGCTGCATTGCCTGCGGGTCGGGGTTCTGCATGACCTGCCGCATGCCGCGGAACTGGCTGTCCAGCACATCGCTGCGCAGCAGGTCCTTGAGCTGCTCGAAGGTCTGGCGGGCGGCCTGTGAGCGCCAGTCGTAGTCGGCCAGCTGCCGGATCGCCTGGGCCGTGTCGGCGGGCAGCGCGTCGAGGTCGGCCTCGCGCATCCTGGCCTCGTCGCCCGGGTCGGGGAACAACTCGGCGCGCTCCTGCCCGATGGCCGTGTCGAGCAGGGCGCGAGCCTGCTCGAGGATGCCGTCGAGCCGGCCGCTGCCGCGGATCTCGCGCTGCCGTTCCCTGACCCGTCGCAGCATGTCGTCGAGACCGCGCCGTCCGGCCCGGTCGCCGAAGCCCCGGCGGAGCATCTCGCGGAGCGCGTCAGCCGGGTTGGCCCCGGCCAGTATCGCGTCGCCCATCTCGTCGACCGCGCCGCGGACGTCGAACGGAAGCGCGAGCGGGTCCGGCCCGTAGACGTAGCGGCCGTACCGGTAGTTCGGCATGGGAAATAACGCTCCTAGGTCCCGTACACGCTGGTGCCGCCGTCGGTGTCCTTGGACAGGCGGCGCATCAGGTAGAGCCCTTCCAGGGTGAACTCCACCGCCGCTGCGGCGTGACCGAAGGACTCGCCGCCCTCCATGCCCAGCCGGGCCATGATCCTGGCCAGGCCGGGGACGTCGCCGACCCGCTGCAGCAGGTCGGTAGCCGGCACCAGCTCGCCGGACTCGACCGTGCCGCCATCCTCGAACTTGGCGAGCAGGCCGGAAAGATCCACGCTGCCCAGCCGGGACCGGAACGTGTCGGCGATCGCCCGGCGCAGCATCGCGCCGAGCACCTCCTCCTCACGTCCTTCCTCGCTGACCTCGAACTCGACCTTGCCGCGCAGCGTGCTGACCACGGCGGGCAGGTCGCACACCCGCGCGACGGGCGTCTCGGTCGCCCCGGCCAGCGCTGACCGGCGCACCGCGGACGCGGCCGCGCTTTCCGCGGCGGCGATGGCGAACCGCGCGGAGACCCCGGAACGCGCGTCTACGGCGGACGACTCGCGCACCCCCCGGGTGAACCTGGCGATCACCTCCACCAGGTGGTCGGGGAGCTCCGCGGCCGTCCAGATGTCGGCTTCCTGCTTGATCAGGGTGAGTTCGTCGGTCAGGGTCAGCGGGTAGTGGGTGCGGATCTCGGCGCCGAACCTGTCCTTGAGCGGCGTGATGATCCGGCCCCGGTTGGTGTAGTCCTCCGGGTTCGCGCTGGCCACGAGGAGCAGGTCGAGCGGCAGCCGCAGCGCGTAGCCGCGGATGCCGATGTCGCGCTCTTCCAGCACGTTCAGCATCGAGACCTGGATCCGCTCGGCGAGGTCGGGCATCTCGTTCAGGGAGAAGATGCCGCGGTTGGTCCTCGGCACCAGGCCGAAGTGGATGGTCTCCGGGTCGCCGAGGGTGCGGCCCTCGGCCACCTTGACCGGGTCGATGTCGCCGATCAGGTCGCCGACGCTGGTGTCCGGGGTGGCGAGCTTCTCGCCGTACCTGTCGTCGCGGTGCCACCAGCTGACCGGCAGGTCGTCGCCCATCTCCGCGGCGAGCCGGCGGCACCGTGCGCAGGCCGGCTGGTAGGGATGGTCGTTGATCTCGCAGCCCGCGACGGTCGGCGTCCACTCGTCCAATAGCCCGGCTAGGGTGCGGATCAGCCGGGTCTTACCCTGGCCGCGCTCGCCGAGCAGGATGATGTCGTGGCCCGCGATCAAGGCGCGCTCGAGGTGGGGCAGGACGGTCTGGCCGAACCCGACGATGCCGGGGAAGGGATCCTGGCCCGCCCGCATCATGGCGAGCAGGTTGTCCCTGATTTCTTCCTTGACGCCGCGGTACGCGTGGCCGCTGGCGCGCAACTCTCCGAGGGTCGCGGGGGCTGGGTGGCTGGTGCGGGGATGGTGGCTGTGTTGCTGCACCATTCGACAGTATGTCGTGATCGCAGGTCTTTACCATCTGCCCCGTTCCGGCCGGGGACGCCGGGCCCGGAAATGGGTGGCACACTTCTATCCCGTGGCAACAACAACAGGCACGGTGAGCTCCGACGACGTGGCCGCGGCCCGCGCGCTGATCCGCGATGTGATCTCGGACACTCCCGTGCTTCACTCCCGGGTGCTGTCCGAGACGGTGGCCGGCCCGGTGTTCCTGAAGTGCGAGAACCTCCAGCGGACCGGGTCATTTAAGGTGCGCGGCGCCTACTCCAGGATCGCCAGGCTCTCCGACGCCGAACGGGCCCGCGGCGTCGTCGCGGCCAGCGCGGGCAACCACGCTCAGGGGGTCGCGTTCGCCGCCGGGCGGCTTGGCTGTGCGGCCACCGTGGTCATGCCGGCGGGCGCGCCGCTGCCCAAGGTGCAGGCGACGCGGGGCTACGGCGCAGACGTCATCCTGCACGGCACGTGCGTGGAGGACGCGCTCGGCGAGGCCCTGGCCTTCGCCGAGCGGACCGGCGCCGTGTTCATCCACCCCTACGACCATCAGGACATCGTGGCCGGGCAGGGCACCCTCGGCTTCGAGATTATCGAGCAGTGCCCGCAGGTACGGACGGTCGTGGTGCCGGTCGGCGGGGGCGGACTCGCCGCTGGCGTCACGGTGGCGATCAAGAGCCTCGACCCGGAGATCCAGGTGATCGGCGTGCAGGCGGAGGCGGTCGCGCCGTATCCGGGTTCGCTGGCGGCCGGGCATCCCGTTTCCGTGCAGGCCAGCCCCACCATGGCAGATGGCATCGCGGTCAGCCGGCCGGGTGACATCCCGTTTGGCATCCTGTCCGGGCACGCCGGCCGGGTGGTGACGGTGTCGGAGGAAAACCTGTCCCGCGGACTGGTGCTCTGCCTCGAGCGGGCCAAACAGGTGGTGGAACCGGCCGGGGCAGCCGGGGTGGCCGCCGTGCTGGAGCACGCGCGCGATTTCGTCCCGCCGGTCGTGGTGGTGCTCTCCGGTGGCAATATCGACCCGCTGCTGCTATCCAAGCTGCTCCGGCACGGTCTCACCGCGGCAGGCCGCTACCTGGCCTTCCGCTGTCGGCTGCCGGATCGCCCCGGCTCGCTCGCCAAGCTCCTCGGCGATCTAGCTGACCTCGGTGCGAACGTGCTCGAGGTGGCGCACGAGCGCCTCGCCCCGCGCCTGCATGTCGACGAGGCCGAGGTCATCTTGCAGGTAGAGACCCGGGGACCCGAGCATTGCGCGGACGTGATCAGTGCGCTGCGCGCCACGGGCTATACCCTCGCCTTCGGCTGATCCTCATCAGTCGCCGCGCCAGCGCCTTTACCCGCCGGAATTGCCCCTTACGCGCATTTTTTCCGTCGGCTATTGGCTAACCCTGCGACTGCCTTGCATTCAGGGCGGATTGGGCGAGTACGTTGAGACTAGCCGGGCGGGTATGTTGATGGGGGCCGCCGCCACGTCATGGTGGCTGCCTGGCCGAAGTCTCTGGAATCCTGAGCCCGGGAGCGGGTGATGAATCGTACCGCTGACGGCGACGTTCTGCCGGAAACTAGACGGAGCCAGATGTACTGGCTGCCACCCGTAACCTGATGGCCAACGATAAGGTCGCGGCTGGCGGCACAGCAGAGGTCCAGCAGCCGCTCCTGGCCGGGGCGACGGATGGCCAGGTCGTCGTGGGCGATATCCCGATGGAGCCGCCGTGCTTCCGGGCCCGGGCCGGCCTGCTGGCGGAGCTGGATCGCGCGAGCGCGCGAGTATCGGTG
>Ga0207683_10004207_pt1 | contig 12442 bp, 10 predicted proteins | sample KBSM73metaG_FD_184333 | JGI IMG/M metagenome (GOLD analysis project Ga0207683, IMG submission 184333) | Miscanthus rhizosphere microbial communities from Kellogg Biological Station, Michigan, USA - KBS M7-3 metaG (SPAdes) (version 2) | ecosystem: Host-associated > Plants > Roots > Rhizosphere >...
CCACGGCGCGGCTGCCACGCCGCCTTGACCCGCCGACGCCGCGGCGGTGATCGCTGCAATTTCGGGAGGGATCGCCTGCGGCTCGGCTGCGCCGATCGCATCCTGGGCCGGCAGCACGTCCCAGCCCTTCTGCTCGTCCAGCGAGTACGCACACTCGCGTGCGACGTCGCGCCAGTTGTCGATCGCGCCGGTCGGACACGGAGCGATGCAGGCGTTGCACCCATTGCAGATCGCCGGATCGACGACGTAATTGCGCGCGTCGTGCGTGACCGCGTCGATCGGGCAGGTTTCTTCGCAGGTGTTGCACCGGATGCAGATCTCGGGATCGATCAGGTGCTGGCGCATGACCGCGGCCGTCGAATGGGGTTCGGACATGTTACGAACGACATGGCATCCCCGCGTGCGCGGGGACGGCACCATCGATCTTCACGTACTGACCATCAATCGAAGCGCACATACGCAAAATCGAGCGGCTGGTTGTTGACCCCGCGCGGTGGCGGCGCGATCCAGTTCGCAAACTGGCCGGGCTCGACGACCCGGCCCATCAGCGACGCGACGTAGGCGCGGTCGGCCGCACTTGGCAAAACCTGATCCATCGACGCGCTCCATTCGCTTTCCGTCACCACGCGCCCCTGGGGATCGATCCGCGCGGCGGACAGCGGTCCGATCCGTCGATTGAACGCCTTGTGCGGCACCTTGAACGCGAACGGCAGCGCGGCTTTCTGCAGGATGCGGTTCCAGCGCTCGACCCCGGCGGCGGCATCCTTGATGAAATCGTCGCGCAGGCGCTCGTTCAGGGCATTGAGGGCCGGTGCCTGCGCGGTGACCAGCGCATCGCCCTGCACTTCCAGCACCGGGTAGGCCTGGCCTTGCAGTTGATGATCGTCGTCGGCCTTCGTTTCCTCGAAGCGCCCCTTGAGTCCAGTGGAATAGAACGTCGCGGCGTTGGACGACACGTCGGCACCGAAGAGATCCATGGTCACGCTGAAATGGAAATTCAGGTAGCGCTGGATCGTGGGCAGGTCGATCACCCCGTGGCGGCGCACGGCGTCGGCATTGTCGATGCGCTCGCGCGCCATCACGTCGGCCGTGCGCTGGATGATGCGCGCCACGCCTGACTCCCCGACGAACATGTGATGTGCTTCCTCGGTCAGCATGAAGCGGGTCGTGCGCGCGAGCGGATCGAAACCGGATTCGGCGAGCGAGCAGAGTTGATACTTGCCGTCGCGGTCGGTGAAATACGTGAACATGAAGAAGGCGAGCCAGTCGGATGTCTTTTCGTTGAATGCGCCCAGGATCCGCGGGTTGTCGGCGTCGCCCGAACGCCGCTCGAGAAGCGCCTCCGCCTCCTCGCGGCCATCGCGGCCGAAATACGCGTGCAGCAGGTACACCATCGCCCAGAGGTGGCGGCCTTCCTCGACGTTGACCTGGAAGAGGTTCCGCAGATCGTAGAGCGACGGCGCCGTGAGTCCGAGATGGCGCTGCTGCTCGACGGAAGCGGGCTCGGTGTCTCCCTGCGTGACGATCAGCCGGCGCAGGTTGGCCCGGTACTCGCCCGGCACTTCCTGCCACGCCGGCTCGCCCTTGTGCGCGCCGAAATTGACCTTGCGCTCGGGATTGGCGGGATTCAGGAAGATGCCCCATCGGTAGTCGGTCATCTTCACATAGTCGAAGTGCGCCCAGCCCTTGGGGTCGACGCTCGTCGCGGTGCGGAGATACACGTCGTAGCCGCGCGTGCCTTCCGGTCCGACATCGCCCCACCAGTCGAGGAATGCCGGCTGCCAGTGCTCGAGCGCGCGCTGCAACGTGCGATTGTCCGCAAGGTTGACGTTGTTGGGGATCTTCTCGTTGTAGTCGATGCTCATCCGATGCCCTTTCGTCAGACGCGGTCCCAGTGGAAGCGCGCCTTGCTGCCGGAGCCGAAAGTCTTCAACGCGCCGGCGTCGCCGACGGCGTTCGGCCGTACGAAGATCCAGTTCTGCCAAGCGGAGAGGCGCCCGAAAATGCGCGTCTCCATCGTCTCGCCGGGGCCGAAGCGCAGGTTGGCTTCCATCCCGGTTAGCGCGTCCGGCGAAAGGCTTGCCCGCTCCTCGATGGCGATCCGCACCTCGTCGTCCCAGTCGAGTTCATCGGGTGTTGTCGTAACCAGCCCGAGCGCAAGCGCTGCGTCGGCGTCGAGAGCATGCCCGATGGAGGCGCGGGCAGCCGACACAGGTCCATCCTCGAAATAGAACCTCGCCGCGAGGCGCGGCTTGCGGTGCACGGCGGGATAGGGACCGAAGTTCATTTCCGACAGCGCGATGCGCGGCCGCGCCGCGGCGTCAGGCATCGCGAGCATGTATTGACGGTCCGCCGCGAGTGCCAGCTCGAAGAGCGTGCCCGCGAAACACGATTCCCTGTCGATCAGCGCGAACAACGTGCGCGCGGTCACGTCGAGCCGCGCGAACGTCCGCCGCAGCATCCCGATGGTCTCCCGCACGAACCAGTGCCGCGCATGCTCGGCGAGCACCTTGTCGCACCCGAGCACGTAGCGCGCGTCGCCTTCGGTCCTGATGATCCATGTGCCGATGTCGAGATGATTGGTGCGGAGCATCAGGATCGCGTCGTCGAGCTCGCGCGCCATCGCGAGCGGCCACCATTTCGCACCGCGCGCGACGATCGCTTCCAGCCACTCCGGCTCGGGCGCGCTGGGCGCCTTCACCGTAAGGGTCGCTGTGCGCGCCGCGGCGTCGATGGCTGCCGTTACGTGCGTGTACGTGTACGCATCGTCGCCGATCTCGCGGACCAGCGAGGGCAGCGCGATGCCCCTGACATCGGCGTCCTCCGGATTCTCCATCGCCAGCTGCGCCGCCCGCACCTTGACCTTTTCCGCGAACTGCTGCGGCTTCGCCATGTCGTCGATGAGGCGCCACTCCTTCGCACGCGGCGCGCGAACGCCTTCCGTCAGGGTGCAGAAGACGTCGGCTTGATCACGCCGCACACGCCGCTTGTCGATGATGCGGGTAAGGCCGCCGGTGCCGGGCAGCACGCCCAGGAGCGGAACTTCGGGGAGGCTCACGGCGGAAGACCGGTCGTCTATCAGCAGGATCTCGTCGCAGGCGAGCGCGAGCTCGTACCCGCCGCCCGCCGTCGTTCCGTTGCACGCCGCGAGAAACCGGATGCCGGAATGACGGCTCGTGTCCTCGATTCCGTTGCGGGTCTCGTTGGTGAACTTGCAGAAGTTCACCTTCCACGCATGCGACGAAAGGCCCAGCATGAAGATGTTCGCGCCGGAGCAGAAGATCCGCTCGCGCGCGCTCGTGATCACGACGCTGCGCACGGCGGGATGCTCGAAGCGCAGCCGCTGCAACGCATCGGCCAGCTCGATGTCGACGCCGAGATCGTACGAGTTGAGCTTGAGCTTGTAGCCGGGACGCACGCCGCCGTCCTCGTCGACGTCGAGCGCGAGCGTGGCGACCGTCCCGTCGACGGTGAGATTCCAGTGGCGATAGGTGTCCGGGTGCGCGTCGAAGACGACGAGCGACGGAGCGACCGCGGCGGTTGTGGCGGCATCTTGCATGGCGTCTCCTCGCGTGCTGCCTCGAGTCAATCGTGGGCGCCGGCGACGACGGCGTTCGCCAGTAAAGCGAGGCTTTCGTCGATGCGCGCGCCGGCCGTGTCGATCGTGGCATCGGCCTCGCCGTACAGCGGCTCGCGCTCCGCCAGGATCCGGCGAAGCTCGTCCATCGCGGCGACGTGACCGTCCATGGGGCGAAAGTCTCCCTGCGCGATCACGCGCGACATGTGCTCCTCGGGCGCTGCGCGGAGCCACACCGTGAAGCAGTTGGCGAGAAGCAGGTCGTACGTCTCGGGCTCGGACACGATGCCCCCACCGGCGGCGATCACGACGGGGTCGGCACGATGCAGCACTTCGTTCAGGCATCGACGCTCGATCCGGCGATAGCCGGTCTGGCCATACAGCATGAAGACTTCGGACAGCGGCAACTCCGCTTCGCGCTCGATCTCGCGATCGAGCTCGATGAACGTGTATCGAAGCTCCCGCGCCAGCGCTTGCCCCAGCGTCGACTTTCCCGCGCCGCGCAGGCCGACGAGCGCAATCCTCCGCTTTCGCTCGGTTTCCTTGCGACCGATCTCCCGCATCAGCGCAAAGACCGCGTCCTCGCGCCGGTCTGCCGGCAGCCGCGCCAGGAATCGCCGGATCAGGCGTTCCTCGAGCGTCACGCCCTGGTCCCCCAGCAGACCGGACAAAGGCACCCCGAGCGCGGCGGCGACGCGACGGAGGAGCACGACAGAGGCGTTGCCGTCGCCGGCTTCGAGCTGTGCCAGGTAGCGCTCGGAAACCTCGGCCGCCTGCGAGATCGCTCGGCGCGACATGCCGAGACGCTCGCGCGCATCCCGCACGCGCCGTCCCATGGCGCCCAGGAAGTCGGCGTCATCGGCCGGTGGCGACAGTGATGCAGACGCAGCGGGGTGGGAGACGGCAGGCTTCACGGTCGATGATGTGGTTGGACGACTGTGGCAGTATAATGCTTAACTCTTTCGGTTTCATGAACCAAAGTGCCAAATCGAGAAACCCGGTCGTCGAAGCCGGACCATCGCGATGGGAGGATGCCGTGGACACGAAGTTTCCAGGATCGGCGACCGCGCCTGACCGGAGCGCGGTGCGTCCCGACCCTCAGCCTCTCGCGCCCGGCTTCCCCGCCGAGTACAACGCCGCGCACGATCTGATCGAGCGCAACCTGGCCGCAGGCCGCGGTGACAAGCCGGCGTTCATCGACGACGACACGACCTGCACTTATCGCGAGCTCGCGATTCGCGTGAACCGCTTCGCCCATGCGTTGCGGGCCCTCGATCTGCGCCCCGAGGAGCGCGCGCTGCTGTGCCTGGTCGACACCATCGATTTTCCGACGGCATTTCTGGGCAGCATCAAGGCCGGCATCGTGCCCGTCGCGGCCAATACCCTTCTCACCGCCAGCGACTACGCCTACATGCTGGCGAACAGCAGGGCGCGCGCGCTCGTGGTCTCGGCGTCGCTCCTGCCGGCGTTCGTCCCTCTCCTGCCGTCGTTGCCCTCGCTCCAGCATGTCATCGTGTCGCACGGCGCGCCTGGCGCGCATCACGGTTTCGACGATCTTCTCGCCAAGGCGCCACCCGAGTTCGATGCGGTGAAGACGTCACCCGACGAGGTGTGCTTCTGGCTCTATTCCTCGGGTTCGACCGGGGCGCCCAAAGGCACGATGCACGCCCACTCGAGCCTCGTGCAGACGGCGGATCTCTACGCGCGACCCGTTCTTGGAATTCGGGAGGACGATGTCGTGTTCTCCGCGGCCAAGTTGTTTTTCGCCTACGGACTCGGCAACGGGCTGACTTTCCCGATGGCGGTCGGCGCCACCGCGATCCTGATGGCCGAGCGCCCCACGCCGGCGGCGGTGGCGAAGCGCCTGGTCGAGCGCAAACCGACGATTTTCTACGGCGTTCCGACCCTGTATGCGGCGATGCTGGCGAGCGCCGATCTGCCCGCGAAGGGCGCGGTCGCGCTTCGCACGTGCGTCTCGGCAGGCGAAGCGTTGCCGGAGAACATCGGCAGGCGCTGGACGTCGCATTTTGGCGTCGACATCCTGGACGGTATCGGATCGACAGAGATGCTGCATATCTTTCTTTCGAATCGTCCCGGAGACGTGCATTACGGGACGACGGGCGTTCCCGTGCCGGGTTACGCCGTTCGCGTGGTCGACGACGCCATGCGCGACGTGAAGCCCGGCGAGGTTGGCGACCTCTACATTGCCGGCCCCACTGCAGCGATCGGATACTGGAACAGTCGCGAAAAAAGCCGCGCGACATTCCAGGGCATGTGGACGCGGAGCGGCGACAAGTATCGCGTCGATCCCGAAGGACGCTACGTGTACGAAGGCCGCAGCGACGACATGCTGAAGGTCTCGGGGCAGTACGTGTCGCCGGTCGAAGTCGAGGCGGCCCTGATAACGCATCCGGCCGTGCTCGAAGCGGCTGTCGTTGGGCGCGAGGACGAGGATCGGCTGACCAAGCCGGTGGCCTACGTCGTGCTGAAGCCCGGCCAGGTGCGTGGCGCAGGCTTGGGCGACGAGCTCCGCGCGCACGTGAAATCGAAGCTCGCGCCCTACAAGTATCCGCGCTGGATCGAATTCCTGGACGAGCTGCCCAAGACCGCAACAGGTAAAATCCAGCGATTCAAGCTGCGGGGCAGAGGGTGACCAGACTCTCTCGCGGCCTAAGAGGGTGACAGACTCAATCGTCATCCCCGCGAGCACGGGGATCGCTTCTGCCGAGAAGGAAATTGGATTCCCGCGTGCGGGAATGACGGAGGTTTGTGATTTGCGGGTATGACTGCGCTTCGTCGTGCCCCATCCCGCGTCCAGAATTCCAACGCCCCCTGCGCGGGTTTCGCGCAAATTCCGATCAATTTAAGGAGGAAGTTTCGATGACCATGATTCGCCAGACGCTGCGCGGTGCCGGTGCGCTGCTTGCAGCCGCCGCATTGCTCGCGCCCGCGCCCGCGTCGGCGCAGCAGAAGATCAAGGTCGGGCTGATGCTGCCGTATACGGGCACCTATGCGGCGCTCGGCGACGCGATCACCAACGGCTTCAAGATGGCGATCAACGAAGCGGGCGGCAAATTCGGCGGCCGCGACATCGAGTATTTCACCGTCGACGACGAATCGGATCCCGCGAAGGCAGCCGACAACGCGAACAAGCTCATCAAGCGCGACAACGTCGACGTGATGGTCGGAACCGTTCATTCCGGAGTCGCGATAGCGATGGCGAAAGCCGCGCGCGACAACAACACGCTCCTGATCATTCCGAACGCTGGCGCCGAGGACATCACGGGACCGATGTGCGCGCCCAATATCTTCCGCACATCGTTCTCGAATGCGCAGCCCGCGCTGGCAATGGGCAAGGTGGCGGCCGAAAAGGGTCACAAGACCGCCGTCACGCTGACCTGGAAATACGCCGCCGGCGAGGAATCGACTGGCGGCTTCAAGGAGAATTTCGAAAAGGGCGGCGGGAAGGTCGTGAAGGAGATGACGCTGCCGTTTCCGACCGTCGAATTCCAGCCGTTCCTGACCGAGATTGCGGCGCTCAAGCCGGACGTGGTCTACGTCTTTTTCGCGGGCGGCGGCGCGGTGAAGTTCGTCAAGGATTACGCGGCGGCCGGCCTCAAGGACAAGATAGCGCTGCTCGGCCCCGGCTTTCTCACGGATGGCACGCTCGAAGCCCAGGGCGAGAGTGCCCAGGGCCTCCTGACCACCCTCCACTATGCCGATGCGCTCGACAATCCGAAGAACAACGCCTTCCGCGCGGCCTACAAGGCTGCGTACAAGGTCGAGCCGGACGTGTATGCCGTGCAAGGCTACGATGCCGGCCAGCTGCTGGCCGCCGGCCTGAAGGCGGTCGATGGCGACGTCGCGAAGCGCGATGCCTTGATCAAGGCGATGGAATCCGCGAAGATCGACAGTCCTCGCGGGCCGTTCGCGCTCTCGAAGGCGCACAACCCGATCCACGATTTCTATCTGCGTCGCGTGGAAGGCAAGGAAAACAAGTCGATCGGCGTCGCGATCAAGAACCTGAGCGACCCCTCCGTCGGCTGCAAGATGTAGCGTCGCGCGTGCGCGGCGTCGCGGCCGCGGCGCCGTTCGCGCGCCGAAGGGCGACACCCATGCGAACGCATGGCCGCGCTGCGATCCTCTCGCAGCGCGCGCTCGCGTTCCCCCGGTAGAATCCGGCGCGTGGATCTCGCCTCGTTCCTCATTCAACTCCTGAACGCCCTGCAATACGGGCTTCTGCTGTTTCTCGTTGCGAGCGGCCTGACGCTGATCTTCGGCATCATGGGGATCATCAATCTCGCGCACGGAAGCTTCTACATGATCGGCGCGTACATGGCGTTCGCGCTTTCCTCGCTCACCGGCAGCCTGGCGTGGGCGATCGTCCTCGGCGTGATCGTCTCGGTCCTGCTCGGCGCATTTCTCGAATGGGCGCTCTTTTCGCATCTCTATCGACGCGACCATCTCGAGCAGGTGTTGCTGACTTACGGATTGATCCTGATTTTCGAGGAGCTCCGCAGCATCGTCATCGGCAACGATGTGCACGGCGTGGCGATTCCGGCGCTGCTCGACCATGCGATCGCGCTGGGTCCGACGCTCACCTATCCCGTCTATCGTCTTTTCATGTCCGGCGTCTGCATCGTGCTCGCCGCTGGAATGTATTGGCTGATCCAGCGCACGCGCATCGGAATGATGATTCGGGCCGGGGCGTCGAACCGCGAGATGGTCGAATCGCTCGGCATCAACATCAATCTCCTCTATCGGCTCGTCTTCGCGCTCGGCGTCGCGCTGGCCGCCTTCGCGGGGATGCTCGCGGCGCCCGTATCGTCGGTCTATCCGGGCATGGGCACGCAAGTGCTCATCGTTTGTTTCGTCGTGGTGGTGATCGGGGGCATCGGGTCCGTGCGCGGCGCGCTCGCCGCGGCGCTTTTGATTGGCGTGGTCGACACGTTCGGCAAGGTGTTCGTTCCGGAGTACGCCGGCGTCGCGGTATACATCCTGATGGCGGCGATCCTGCTGTGGCGGCCTGAAGGCCTGTTCCGGCGCGCATGACCGCCTCGTCCTTTGCGGCTCGGTGGCCATCCGTCCTGCTCCTGGCCGCCGTGGCGTTGCTCGCCGCGTTCCCGTGGCTCGGCGCCGCGTTCTACACCGAACTCGTGACGAAGATCATGATCATGGCGATATTCGCTCTGTCACTCGATCTTCTGGTCGGTTACACGGGGCTGGTGAGTTTCGGACACGCCGCGTATTTCGGGGTCGGCGCCTATACGCTTGCGCTGATGTCGCCCAAGGCGGCGCCGGCGAGCTTGTGGGTCTCGCTCCCCGCGTCGATGCTCGCGGCGGGCGTCGCAGCGCTCGTGGTCGGCGTCTTCGTGCTGCGTACGCGCGGCATCTATTTCATCATGGTGACGCTTGCGTTCGCGCAGATGTTCTACTTCGTCTTCCACGATACGAAGCTCGGCGGCGGATCGGATGGCCGCTACGTCAACTTCAAGCCGTCGGCCGCGATCGGGGGCTTCGAGCCCTTCGACCTCGGCCGGCCGGTGCAGGCCTATTACGTCGTCCTCCTGATACTGGCAATGGTGTTTGCCTTCCTGCGCCTGCTCCTGCGCTCGCCGTTCGGACGCGCCCTCCAGGGCATTCGCGCCAACGAGTCGCGGATGCGATCGCTGGGCTTTCCCGTATTCCGCTACAAGCTCGCGGGCTTCGTGGTCGCCGGAGTGCTCGCCGGACTTGCCGGATATCTGCTGGCGGCCCAGTCCGGCTTCGTCAATCCGGAGCTGCTGTCGTGGCATCAGTCGGGCAATGTGCTCCTCATGGTCATCCTGGGCGGCTCCGGCACCGCATATGGGCCGATCATCGGCGCCTTCGCGCTGCTGTTGATGGAGGAGTTGTTCTCGTCGCTGACGCGGCACTGGCAGCTGTGGCTGGGCAGCGCGATCGTCGCGCTGGTGCTGTTCATGCCGGGCGGCCTGTCGCGCCTGCACAGCCGGCTCCGCGCCCGATTTCTGTCATGACGGCCAACCCGCTGCTGGAAGCGCGCGGATTGTCGCGAAGCTTTGGCGGTCTCGTCGCCAACGACAACGTCACGCTCGAACTTTGTCGCGGCGAAGTGCATGCGCTCCTCGGACCGAACGGAGCGGGCAAGTCGACGCTGATCAATCTGCTGTCGGGCGATCTCCCACCTACGTCGGGCAGCATCGTGTACGAAGGGCGAGACATCGTGCGCTACCCTTCCGATCGACGCGCGCGGCTCGGGATCGGCAGGAGCTATCAGAAGACGAATATATTTCCCGCGTTCACGGTGTTCGAGAACTGCCGTCTCGCGGCCCAATCCCGCATGCCGCGGTCCCTCGCATGGTTCGCCGACGCGGCGCTTGATGCACCGTCCTGCGCGATGGCGACTCGTGCGCTGGCACTCGCGGGTCTAGCCGGCGATGGCGGGCGCATTGCGCGCACGCTGAGCCACGGCGACCAGCGCCAACTCGAGATCGCGATGGTGCTCGCGATCGAGCCCAAGGTGCTGCTGCTGGACGAGCCGCTCGCCGGAATGGGCGCGGAGGAATCCGCGCGCATGGTTGCACTGCTTCGACGACTTGCCGCCGATCACGCGATTCTTCTGGTCGAGCACGACATGGACGCGGTGTTCGCGGTCGCCGACCGCATCACCGTCATGGTAAGCGGCCGCGTGCTCGAATCGGGTTCGCCCGCGCAGATCCGCGCGAGTGCGCTCGTGCAGGATGCCTATCTGGGGCATGCGGAGCACGGCCTTGACTGACGGCCTGCTGGTCGCCCGCGGCCTGCACGTGTACTACGACGCGAGTCATGCGTTGGACGGCGTCGACTTTCACGTGGACGAAGGCGAAGCGGTGGGACTGATGGGCCGCAACGGCATGGGCAAGACGACGCTCATTCGAAGCCTGCTGGGCCTCGTTCCTGCGCGATCCGGCGACGTGCAATGGCGCGGCGCGAGCGTCACGGGCGCGCCGACGTGGAAGATCGTCCGCGATGGGGTCGCCTACGTGCCCGAGGGTCGCGGCATCTTTCCGAATCTCGACGTTCGCGAAAACCTTCTGCTCGCCGCGCGCGCGGGTCGCACCGGGCGCCTGGACTGGACGCTGGAGCGCGTGCTCGCGACGTTTCCCCGCCTGGCCGAGCGGCAGCAGCAGGGCGGCGCGCTCCTTTCAGGTGGCGAGCAGCAGATGCTGACCATCGGCCGCGCACTGATGACGAACCCCGATCTTCTGATCCTGGACGAGGCGACCGAGGGTCTCGCGCCACTGATCGCGCGCGAGATCTGGCGCATCATCCACGAGATCCGCGCGGGCGGCATCGCGACGATCATCGTGGACAAGAACTATGCGGCCGTGGTGCGCCTCACCGATCGCAACGTCGTGTTGGTGAAGGGACGCGTTGCGCTCGAGGCGAGCAGCGCGTCGCTGCGCGCCGATCCGTCACCGCTGCTGCGCCTGCTGGGCGTCTGAAACGCGCGGAAACGAACGATGCCCTTCGTGACCGCGGCGGGAAGAAGGCTCGAGTACGCGCGCATCGACGTCGGCGGTCCCGATCGCCCTACGCTAGTGCTGCTGCACGAAGGCCTGGGCTCGATCGCCATGTGGCGCGATTTCCCGGAGCGGCTCGCCCATGCGGTGGCGGCGCGCGTGGTGGTGTACTCGCGCTACGGCTATGGCAATTCCGATCCGATCGCGGCGCCGCGCGACGTTCGCTACATGCACGACGAGGCGCTTCTGACACTGCCCGCGTTGCTCGATGCGCTGGGAGTGGAGCGTCCTGTTCTCGTCGGCCACAGCGACGGCGCCTCGATCGCATTGATCCACGCGGGCGGCGGCGGGCGAGCGATGTGCGGAGTGGTGGCGATGGCGCCGCATGTCTTCGTCGAGGACCTCTCGATCGCCAGCATCGAGGCTGCGCGCACCGCGTATCGCACCACCGATCTCCGCGCGAAGCTCGCGCGATACCACGCCGACGTCGACGGCGCATTCCGCGGCTGGAACGACATCTGGCTCGCACCGGCGTTTCGAACCTGGAACATCGAGCGCTTTTTGCCGGAGATCGGGTGCCCGATCCTGGCGATCCAGGGCCGCGACGACGAGTACGGCACCGTCGAGCAGATCGCGCGCCTTGCGAAGGCCGCACCCGACGTCGACGAGGTGCTGCTGGAGGATTGCCGCCACTCGCCGCATCGCGACCAGCCGCAGGCCGTCCTGGAAGCAATCGTCCGCTTTCTCGATCGCATCGGCAACCAACGCTGAGGCCAGGACGACATGCATCTCGATATCCCCGCGCTCGTTGCCGCCTACGGTTATCCGGCAACTTTCCTGGGCGCCCTTTTCGAAGGCGAGACGATTCTGACCCTGGCCGGGCTCGCCGTGCATCGGGGACACCTCGACGGTTTGGCCGCGTGGCTCCTGGGAGCGGCCGGCGGGGCGCTTGGCGATACGATCTACTTCGCGATCGGTCATCGCTTCGGCACCGGTGCGCTGGCGCGCTTTCCCTCGCTCGCCCCGGCCATCGTGCGGGTGCAGGGACTCGTCCTGCGCCATCCCGCACTCGCCGTGATTGCGGTGCGCTTTCTCTATGGCGTGCGGATCGCGGGGCCCGTGGTCATCGGGGCGAGCCCTCTCCCTTGGTACCGCTTCGTGCCGCTCAATCTCTGCGGCGCGCTCCTGTGGTCCGCGTGCTGGCTGGGTATCGGGTATGGCGTCGGCACTGCCGCCCATCAGCTTATCGGCAACGAGGGCAAGATCGAACGCGAGCTGTTTCTCGGCGTTCTGCTCATGCTGGCGGTGCTTTACCAGGTCTATGTCGAGCATGCGGGAGAGCGGCCGACGATCACCGGCCGGG
>Ga0207683_10004208_pt1 | contig 12442 bp, 8 predicted proteins | sample KBSM73metaG_FD_184333 | JGI IMG/M metagenome (GOLD analysis project Ga0207683, IMG submission 184333) | Miscanthus rhizosphere microbial communities from Kellogg Biological Station, Michigan, USA - KBS M7-3 metaG (SPAdes) (version 2) | ecosystem: Host-associated > Plants > Roots > Rhizosphere >...
CAGGTTCGAGTTACCTAATGGCATCCAGCTTGTAGGACGCCTGGAGAAAGCCGCCGTAACGTTCGGTTCGGACCGGGAGCGTCTGACAGGGGCAGTCCGTGCCGAAAATGTTGGTGGAGGCGCCAGGGGCCCACATCGCCCAATAGCGGCCGCCGGCGCCGACGCTGAAGGATTTCCCGATCGCATAAGACAGGATCGCCTCGAGCTGCACGCCGTGGCCGGCGCCCTGCTCCGGGGAAACGGTGTTGCTGACGTCGGTTCGCAACAGATGATTGTCGGTGCCGCTGAAATTCACGAACGGCAGGTAGGCGGCCTCGGCGGAAAGCGTCAACCGGTCCCAGACCTTGACCGCGCCGTTGACGCCGACCCTGAACGAATTCCATTTGTTGTTCTCGGTGATGCCGAGCGTGGAATTCGGAATCGAGGGAACGCAATCGGAGAAGCGGTTGGCGATCTGGACGCAACCATAGGCCGACTTGTCTTCCCTGTAGTAATTGTAGCCGACGAAGCCGCCGACATTGGCGCTGGGTCCGCGAAAGAAGGAATAGCCGAGGTCGATCGTGGCGTAGCCGATGTCGCCGGACACGGTCGAGAGCGTGTTCGAATAGGGGACCGTTGCACCGAAGATGAGCCAATCCTCGTCGTGCATGTTGCCCGACAGGATTTTTCCGCCGCCGACAAAGCCCTTGAGGAAGACGTTCTGCGATGTGTCGATGCGGCCAAAGACCTCGCCGGATGCTGCCGTGGTGTCGTAGGTAAGCCTCGAGACCAGCACGTTCTGCTGAGCCTGATTGGAGGTCGCACCGAGATCCTTCTGGAAGCGGCCGGAGCTGTACCAAATGCGGCCGCCGATTTCGATCTCGATGCCGGGAACGACGGGCGCATCGGTCGTGCCTCTCAGGCGATAATCGGATGCGGCCGGCTCGAATTTCGCATCGCCGTCAACACCGATCTTGTAGTTCAGGCCCACCTTGACGGTTTGCAGGTTCTGGCTGACCGAGGTGACGCCGCCCGCCGTTTGAAGATAGCCGTTGGCAAGCGGCGGCAGAACCTGGATGAAGCTTTCCGGCGTCGCGACGTTGATGGCGCCGAAATTCGCGTAGTCGTATTCCAGCTTGAACGACCAGGCCGGCGTGATCGCCCGCTCCACGCCGCCACCGACGGTCCATCCCCATCGCGTGCCGTCAAAGCCGGTCGAGGGAAAAATCAACGGATTGGACGTGATGTCGATCCGCTCCTGCAGGAAGGCGCCGCCGCCCTTGGCATAGAGCAAGGTGCGGCCCTGCGCGCCGGCGGCAAAGCCGACACGGCCGGTCAGGCTACCGCCCAACCCCTGATGAACGCGGCAATTGGCGGAGATAAAGAAGCCGGATGACGCGAGACAGGTTGCGCTGCCATCGGAGATCGATCCGGAAATATCAGCCTCGACACCCAGAACAAGATTCGAATTTGGAATTTGCCAGTTGTAACCGCCCTGCCCGCCGCCGAGAAACGCAGGGCTTCGAACCGTCCCGCCGTAAATCGCAGGTCCTCTGGCATCCGAAAACTGCGTATTGGCGAAGCCACCGCCGAGATGCGCGCCGAAATAGAATCCGGTCCAGGACCATGACGGCGCGTAGGCCGGGATCACATCCGGCATGTCTGCCGCACTGGCGGGATTGGCACCCGGGAAACTGGAACCCAGCAGCAGACCGAGAACCGCAACCGAAACTTTTTTCATCGACTCAACCCAAAACTGTCAACCGCCGAAGCTGCCAGTCAGAGTGAGTTCGAAACCTTAAATAAAGGCTAAGCGTTGACGATTGGGTAACCCTAATTTTTGGTTAAGTCTCAAACGGCGGCGTTGTGCGACGGCGCGCCGGCCATCGAGAACATCGGCGCGCGTTGCAGCGAGTCAGAACGCCTTCGCGATCGCCGCCCTGGCGTCCTGCTGGATCAGCTTCAGATGATCTTCCCCACGAAAACTTTCGGCGTAGATCTTGTAGACGTCCTCGGTCCCCGATGGCCTTGCCGCGAACCAGCCCTGCTCGGTCTCGACCTTGATGCCGCCAAAGGATTGATCGTTGCCGGGCGCTTTGGTCCGGATCGCCTGCACCGGATCGCCGGCGAGATCCTTGAGGCCGAGTTGTTCGGGGGCGAGCGCCTTCAGCGCGTTCTTCTGCTGCGGCGTCGCCGGAACGTCGATCCGCTCATAGAAGGGCGTACCGAGCTCGGCGGTCAATCCGGCGAACAGCTGGCTCGGATCGCGTCCGGTTTTGGCGAGGATTTCGGCGGCCAACAGCCCCATCACGACGCCGTCCTTGTCGGTGGTCCACACCGAGCCGTCCCGCTTGAGGAACGACGCGCCGGCGCTCTCCTCGCCGGCGAAGCCGAAGGCGCCGCTCCCAAGCCCGTCGACGAACCATTTGAAGCCCACCGGGGTCTCGACCAGCCTGCGGCCTATTTTCTTCGCGACGCGGTTGATGATCGAACTGGAGACGATGGTCTTTCCGATCGCAGCATCCCTGCCCCATTGCGGCCGGTGCTCGAACAGATAGGCGATCGCAGCACTGAGGAAATGGTTCGGGTTCATCAGGCCGCCGCTGCGCGTCACGATGCCGTGGCGGTCGGCATCGGTGTCGTTGGCAAAGGCGACGTCGAATTTGTCGCGCATCCCGATCAGGCTCGCCATCGCGTAAGGCGAGGAGCAATCCATCCGGATCTTGCCGTCCCAGTCCGCGGTCATGAACCGAAAGGTCGGATCGACGACGTCGTTCACGATGGCAGCGTTGATGCCGTAATGCTCGATGATCGGCTGCCAATAGTGCACGGCGGCGCCGCCGAGCGGATCGATGCCGATCTTCACGCCGGATGATTTGACCAGCGCCAGATCGACTGAGTTGCCGAGGTCGGCGACATAGGGGCGGATATAGTCGTGGCGATGCGTCGTTGCGGCTTTGAGGGCGCGTTCGTACACCAGCCGCTTGACGCCCTTCATGCCGGCTTCCAGATAGGCGTTGGCGGCCTTTTCGACCTTGCCGGTCACATCGGTATCGGCCGGGCCGCCATGCGGCGGGTTATATTTGTAGCCGCCGTCCTCCGGCGGATTATGCGACGGCGAGATGACGACGCCATCGGCAAGGCCGGACGTTCTGCCCTTGTTGTAGCTCAGGATCGCGTGCGAAATCACAGGCGTCGGCGTGTAGCCGCCGTGCTCGTCGATCATGATGTCGACGCCGTTGGCGGCGAACACCTCGATCGTGCTCGCGAGCGCCGCTTCCGCCAGCGCGTGGGTATCGATTCCGACGAACAGCGGACCGGTCAGGCCGGTTTCGCGGCGGTGATCGCAGATCGCCTGCGTCGTGGCCAGGATATGGTTTTCGTTGAACGAGTTTTTCAGCGACGTGCCGCGATGACCCGAGGTGCCGAAGGCGACGCGCTGGGTGGCGTCGGCCGGATCGGGTTTTCCGGCGAAATAGGCCGTCACCAGGCGCGGAACATTGACGAGATCGGCGGCAGCGACCGGTTTGCCCGCGGCGGGATTGGATGCAGTCACATGACCTCGCTTGGGAAGGGGACGTGTCCGGTCGAACATATGCGAAAGCACGCTTCCCGGCAAAAGCGCTTCAGCGGCGCCAGATAATGTCTTCGGCCCATCCGAGTTCCCTGAACTCGGCGGCGCGGAGCGGCGCCTCGCCTTCGGAAAAGAACTCGTCGAGTTGCGGCGGCCGGATATTGGTGGCGCTCAGCATCGCATGCGCCTGGCCGCGATGATGAATCTGGTGCTGGAACAGATGCAGCAGCAGCCGGTCCATCCGCTCATGCTGAATGCGATCGCCGCGATGGACATTGACGACACGATCGAGACCGGCGTTGTCGAGGCGCTCGACCACCGCAATCAATCGACGGTCCATCTCGCCTTGCGCATCGCGAAGCAGGATTACGGTTTCGCAAGGCTCCTGATTGGCCCAGGCCGCCGGTCCGAGCGTGCCGTCCTCCATGGCGTCGACATAGAAGCGGTCGATGATCAGGATGTGGTTGAGCGTGGCGCGCAGGCTCGGGAAGAAACCGGTGCGCGGCGCGGTGAATTCGCCCTGCGATAGCTGCTCGCAGGCGATGAGCAGGCGATGGTTGGCCCAGCCATTGTTGTAAGCCATGGCGCGGTAAGGCAGGACAGCATCCATTGGCACCTCCGGATTGATGTTTTGACGCGTTTTCTTCACGCAAACCGGCATCCACTTCGCTTGAAAACGCTCTGGTTCAAACCTTGATCAGTCGCACCCGCGTACCCCAGGGGTCGGCGGCCTCGATCCCGTTCGCCACCGTCGAGACCTCGACGCCGGCCTGACGCAGCCGCTCTTCCCTCGCCGCGAACAGATCCGCCTTGTCGATCTCCAGCGAGAACCAGGCAAGGCCGGTGGCCGTCTCGTCGCGGCGGCCGGCGCCGGCGCTTTGCCAGACGTTGAGCCCGAGATGGTGATGGTAGCGGCCGGAAGAAAGGAACGCGGCGCCGTTGCGCTGGCGGGTGGGATCGAAGCCCAGCGTGTCGCGGTAGAAGCCGTCGGCCCTGGCGAGATCGCCGACGCGCAAATGCATGTGGCCGATGCGCAAGCCGTCGGGCGCCTGCGAATAGTCGCTGACGCGGGTGTTGGTGAGCGAGACGAGATCGTCGATGTCGAGCTGGTCGGTCGCCATCGCCACCGCGCCGTCGCTCCATTTCCACAGCGTCGGATCGCGGTCGGCATAGACCTCGATGCCGTTGCCTTCGGGGTCGTCGAGATAGACGGACTCGCTGACGAGGTGATCGGCAAAGCCCGACAGCGGCACGCGATGGATCGCCGCATTGACCAGCCAGCGCGCCAGATCCTTGCGCGTCGGCATCAGGAACGCGGTGTGATAGAGCCCGGCCGCGGTGCGGGCCTCTCGCGCGGCATCGGGGCGCGCTTCGAGCACCACGAGTTTCACCCCGCCTGCGCCGAGTACGGCGCCGGTGGCCGAACGCTCCGTCACTGATAGACCAAGCACGTCGCGATAGTAATCCGCCATGGAATCGAGATTGCGGACCCGGATCGTCACCATGCCGATCCGCATCGGCGTCCGGTTGGCGAAGGTCGGCCCGCCACCGCCGCCGCCCTCCGCGCGCGCTACGCCGGCAGCGGCGGCCGCAAGTGAGGAGGCACCGGCGAGATGCAGCAGGGTGCGTCGGGTCATGTCTGAATTCATCGCGGGTTTGATGGCCGGGGTTCGGATGGCATTGCAGTGGACCAGTCTAGACTTTTCCGAGCGCGTGATAAATCCCGCGCTCGAACTGCCGATAGGCGACAAGCGCCGGTTTGTCGACGAAGGGCAGGATCTGCGTCATGATGACGCCCGCGATCCGCGTCGCCGGGTCGATCCAGTAATAGGTGTTGAACAGCCCGGCCCAGGTCAGGCTGCCGGCCCTGCGGCCATCGGTCACCGGGCCGGCATTGATCATGTGGCCGAGCCCCCAGCGCAGCCGGACGCCTGGAAACAGATCCACATCATTCGAAAGCGCCGGGTTCGTCGTTCGCATCACGCCGACTTCAAGATTGCCGATCTGGTTCGTCGACATCAGTGCAACGGTCTCCGGCCGCAGGATGCTAACGCCGCGAAGGCTCCCGCCATTGAGCAGCGCCTGCAGCAGGGCGAGATAATCCGGCGCGGTGGAGTAGATGCCGCCGCCGCCCGAAAACGACGTCGGCGCGGTCAGCTTTTCGAACGGCTTTGCGACGAGCTTTCCGTCCGCCCCGCGCACGTGCAGGGAGGCCTGACGCGCGCGCTGCTTTTCGCTGATCGCAAAGCCGGTGTCGTTCATGCCGAGCGGGCCGGTGATGTGATCGCCAAAATAGCGATCGAGGCTTTGCCCGCTGGCGATTTCAACCAGCCGGCCGACATTGTCGAGGCTGCCGCCATAGGCCCATTTGCTACCCGGCTCGAACATCAGCGGCCGGCGCGGCAAATGCGGTTTGCCGCGCGCGGCCTGGAGGTAGCGCACGACGTTCGGGTCCCAGAGCGGATAGCTGAATCCGGATGTGTGCGTCAGCAGGTTGCGCAGCGTCAGCGCCTTGTGCGCCGGTCGCAGCTGCGGAACGCCCTTGGTGTCGAAACCGGCAAGCAGCTGCGGCGAGGCCAGTGTCGGATCGACGTTGGCCGCCGGCTCGTCCAGCTTCAATTTGCCCTGCTCGACCAGTTGCAGGGCTGCCACCGACGTCAGCAGTTTCACCATCGAGGCGATGCGGAAGACCGTGTCAGCCGACATCGGCGTCGGAGCCGCCATGCTGCGCAGGCCGAACGCGCCCTGATAGACGACCGATGTCTCGTTCGCGGCCATCGCGACCACGCCCGGTATTTCCCGGGCGGCGACCTTCGCCTGCAAGGCCGCGTCGATTTCCTCAGCCTGGACCGGTTTGCGGATGGTTGCGGCGCGGCCTGGCAATGCGGCGGCCGGAACAAGGCTTGCCGCCGCAAGCCCTGCGGTCCGTAGCATTGCATCGCGGCGACTGAGCAACCCTGTCATTCGTGGTCTCGAACGCTGCGTGGAGTTCGGGCTATTCTACACGCTTCGGAAGCGGCTGGCGCCAGTACGGGGGCGGCTGAAAAGCGTCAGACCATCGCAGGGGCCGCCAATGCGTCCAGCTTCGCCTTGTAGGCAGCGCCGTCGGAACCCGGGCGCAGCGGCGGACGCACGCGCAGCCATCCGGCATCGCCGGTTTGCGCGGCGAGAATGGCCTTCATGGTCGGCACCAGCGACGGTCCGCTCATCAGAACATCGACGGCGGCCTGCATGCGCGCTTCCCCGCCGGGGCCGTCGATCATGGCCTTGACCAGCTCGGGCACGATGTTGGCCATGCCGCAGATGGTGCCCGCGCCGCCTTCGGCGATCGCGCGCGCGATATCGGTTTCGTTGCCGACCGTGATCGCAAGTTCGGGCGCGGCGGCGCGGAACGCCTGGAACTGACGGAAATCGCCGCTGGAATCCTTCAGGCCTGCGACCAGCGCGCCATAACGCTTGCGCAGATTCGCGGCCACCTGCGCCGGCACGGCGACGCCGGAGACCTGCGGGATGTGATAGAGGGTCGCCCGCAGCCGGTCGTCCGCGACGGCATCGAAGATCGCGGCAAAGGCATGCTCGATTCCATCCGGCGTAACGCTGCGGTCGAAATAGGGCGGCAGGAGCAGCACGTGGTTCACGCCGAGGCTGAGCGCCGACCGCGTCAGCGCGATGCCGTCGGTGATGGCGGGAAAGCCACCGCCCAGTCCGATACGCGGCGCGGCGATGCCGGCCTTGAGCAGCGCCTCGACGGTCGCGATGCGTTCGGCGACATTGAACGAGGTGCCTTCGCCTGTGGTGCCGAACAGCACGACGCCGTCCAGCCCTCGCTTGAACAGGCCGAGTGCGTGGCCGGCCAGTTTCGCGTTATCCACGCTCCCGTCGGCCGTCAGCGGCGTGGCCACGGCTGCCCAGAATCCGCGAATTGCTCCCGACATAACCTCTCCCATTGCCTTTGGACGCTACCGGGCGCCTTCCTGCCCGCCCTTGTACCTGACGCGCAGGATTGAGGTAGCCGTCAAAGGGTGGAGGTGACCGTCGGCTGGCGCACAGGTAGCGCGCCTGCCCCTACCGCCGCACCTATTTCCACTTCGACAGATAGAAGCGCGGCAGGATGCGAGCGAATCCAGTTTCGCCTTGAAGGCTGCCCGCGCTACACAACGGCAGGCCCTTCGATGCACTTTTCCATGATCGCGTCGATTTCGGTGATCGACAGAACCCCGATTTCGGCAATGAATACGATCCGTGTCCGCGGCACCCCGGCGGCACGCGCCCCGCCCGGCGCCAAGGTCGCGCGCCCGCCGGCGAGTTGAAACACCGTCAATCGCCCGGGCTGATCTACCGTCTCGAACAACCCCTTCGCCCGCGCCAATTTCGGCGCCAGCCGACCGATCGCTTGCTGTAACCGGGGGAGTGACACCGGTCGTTCCGATGTCCAGCTCAGCGTCTCGAACCGGTCAATCGCCGGCCGTCGCGGCCCTGCCTCCCGCGGCGCCGGCGCGCGGTCGAGGTCCGCGGGGAATAGCAGCGCTGCGGGCACTTCACCATGCAGGGCATCGACCATCACCGCCGCCGGATTCAGATTGCGGACGATGTCACGCAGCTTTGTGCAACCCGCCGCATCTACCAGGTCCACCTTGCTCAGCGCCACCACGTCGGCCGACCGCAGTTGCGATCGCAGCAACGCGTCGTTCAAGGCCTCCGTCTTCGTCGTCGCGTCCACCACGCACAGCACCGTTTCCAATGGTGCCTCACGCCAGATCATCGGGTCCATCAGGTTGCGTACGATATCCGAGGGGTCGGCGACGCCGCTGGTTTCGATGACGATGAACTCCGGCTGTGGATCGCGCCGCAGCAAGGCCGCGAGCGTGCGCAGGAGATCGCCTTCCAGCGAGCAACAGATGCAGCCGTTGCTCAGGCTGACGACGCCATCGCTGGCGCCCTCGATCAGCTCTGCATCGATGTTGATCGCGCCGAAATCGTTGACCACGGCGGCGATTCGTCGCCCTTCCGCATGCGACAGCAGGTGGTTCACGACACTGGTCTTGCCCGCGCCGAGGAACCCCGTCACCAGCAGGATCGGGACCGGCACAGTCAGCTCTCCACAACAGGCCGGCGTACCGGCCGACCCGGCCTCGCCGCCACGTCGAGCACGCCATCGGCGATCAGCGGCTGCCCGCTGACCACGAGATGCCGCACGCCTTCTGACGGGCGGTTCATCGCCGTGAAAGTGGCCCGGTCACTCAGGGTCTCGAAATCGAACACGACGATGTCGGCATCCGCGCCCGGCTGCAATCTTCCTTTGGCGCGCATGGCAGGCGTGCTGTGGGCAAGGATTTCGGCCGGGATCAGCGCGCATTTGCGCACTCCTTCCAGCAGCGACACCGCCCGGCGTTCGCGCACCCATTCGCGGATGAAACGCGTGAAGCAACCTGCCGAGCGCGGATGCGAGGTGGCATTCTTCGGCAGCGGCCAGGCGTCGCCGGTGTAAGCCTTTCCGTCCGGTAGCGTCCAGGGCATCGCGTCGGACGCGATCGCACCACCGGGATACAGCACCGCCATGTCGAGGAGATCGCGGTGGTGCGAATTATTCTCGATATCCAGGACATGCCACAGCACCAGCGAGGTGGGCTCGACGGCCTGTGCCGCCAGCAATTCCTCGCGGCTGCCGAAGCGATGCCCGTCCGTCACCCGCTGCACCGAGTCGTAGCCCAAGCCATTGCGCGTCTCGAATTCGGGATCACTGAAAAACGCGGCCGCAAGCACCGTCGAACCGGTTCCGTAGGGATAGGATTCGACCGTGATCGGCAGGCCCTGTGCCTGCGCTTTCGCAATCAGCTTCACGCAACGCGCGATGTCGGTCTTGCTGGAAGAGTTGAAGTGGCAGATGTGCATATGCGCGCCGGTGGCGCCGGCATAGCCGATCAGGCGGATGTAGGCCTCGGCGGCGCTTTCCGGATCGATGCGGGACATGTAGGCGACGTGGGTGAAGGTCGGTACATCATGCGCCACCGCCAGCTGGCACACCGCGGTCAGCTCCTGCACGCCGGCTCCCGGGGCATAGGCGTTGAGGATGCCGATGCCGATGCCACCCTCGTTCAGTCCGTTTGCAAGACGGTCGAGGACGCCGGCCAGCTCGGTCTCGCTGGCTACGTTCTCGACCCAACGGCGATCGCGCATGGCATTTCCGAACGCCTCCAGCGAGCTTTCCGCATTGGAGCCGGTCATTGCGCCTATGCGTGCGAAGGCCCAGTTGGCGGCGGCGCCGTAGTTCAGCACGCGTCCCTCGGCGGCCTGGCGTCGATACCAGGATGCGACCGGCAATACGCCCGCCTCAAGATCGAGCGTCGTCGTCACCCCGTCGAACGCCTGCATGCGGTCGGCCGGGATCGACTGGCCGTGCGCGTGCAGGTCGATGAAGCCGGGAGCGACCACCAGCCCGGTCGCGTCGATGACCCGCTCGGCGTCGCCAAGCCCGGTGCCGACAGCGGAGATCCGGCCGTCCAGCACCGCGACATCGCCAATCGCGTCCATCCCGCTGGCCGGATCCACCACCCGGCCGCCACGGATCACCAACCCACCCATATCGTCACTCCGCGAAGCACATGGATCGGCCACGTGTGGGCCGTCCTCGCTCCAATAAAGGCAGATTTTCGGGCCGGCGACCACATCCACCGATGCTGGCGTATCGTGCGTATGCTGGGCGCAAAATCACGAAAACAACCCCATGCAAAGTAGAGCGGCCCCCGCTAGACTGCCGCGAGGGAGTTTGTGCATGTCTGCAGAGATGCCGAACCTACGCCAGGTGCAGGGTTATTGCAGTCTGTGCATCGCTCGCTGCGGTACCGTCGCGACGGTGACAGATGGCAGATTTACACGTCTGGACCCTGATCCGACCCACCCCACCGGTGCCGCAATCTGTGCCAAGGGCCGAGCGGCTCCTGAACTCGTCTATCACAAGGACCGGCTGAAGCGACCGCTGCGCCGGACGCGGCCAAAAGGCGACGCCGATCCCGGATGGGAGGAAATTTCGTGGGATGCGGCGCTCGATCAGATCGCCGGCGCCATGCGGCGCATCGCCGGGCAGCATGGACCCGAGGCGGTGGCGTTCAGTCAATCGTCCCCTTCGACATCAGCGATTGCGGATTCCGTCGTCTTCATCAACAGGCTGATGAATGCGTTCGGAACGCCGAACATTGTGTCGTCGCTCGAATTGTGCGGCTGGGGACGCGGCTTCGCAACACGCTACGTCTTCGGCGTCGGCAGCGTTGCGACCGGAAGCTCTGGTGGCGCGATGGCGGACATCGCAGAATCGGGCTGCCTGATCCTGTGGGGCTACAATCCATCGTTTACACGCATTACGCATGCGACCGCGACGGTCGCAGGCCTGAAACGCGGAATGAAGTTGATCGTGATCGATCCGCGTAACGCCGGACTCGCCAACAAGGCGGATGTCTGGCTGCGGGTGCGCCCCGGAACCGACGGCGCGCTCGCGCTGGGCCTGGCCAACATCATGATCGAGCGCGGATGGTACGACGACGCGTTCGTCCGCACCTGGAGCAACGGACCTCTTCTGGTGCGCTCCGATACCGACAGGTTGCTCAGAGCCGAGGACCTCCCTTCGGGCGGGCGCTCCGGACAATTTGTCGCCTGGGATTCAGGGTCCAACCGCGCCGTCGGCTATGATCCGTCGGCTGGCCGCTACGAGGCGCCCGCCGCGCAACTTGCGTTGCGCGGCGAATACAGTGTCGCAACCAGAGACGGTCCAATCTCCTGCCGGCCTGTCTTCGATCGCTATGCAGCGCTATGCAGCAGATATTCGCCCGCAATGATCGAAGCGACTTGCTGGATTCCTGCCGGCCAGTTGGAGGAAGCGGCCCGCACGATCTGGCACGCCCGGCCTGTCTCCTATTATGCCTGGAGCGGACATGAGCATCACGCCAACAGCACGGAGACGGCGCGGGCGATGGCCATGCTCTATGCCCTGACCGGCAGCTTCGATGCGGCCGGTGGCAATGTGCTGCTCCCCGCAGTGCCGGCTGGGTCGATCAGTGGAGAGGACTTGCCTGCGGCGAAGCGGCTTGCTCCCGCGATCGGGACGGCCGAACGTCCGCTCGGACCTGCGCGCTGGAAGCACATCTCCCCTCGGGACTTTTACCGAGCTGTCCTGGAAGATATCCCCCATCCCGTCCGCGGACTCATCGGGTTCGGCTCAAATCTGCTGCTCGCTCACGGCGATCCGGTTCGCGGACGCGCTGCGCTGGCCGCGCTGGATTTCTATGCACACGCCGATCTTTTCATGAATCCGACGGCGGCGCTTGCGGATATCGTGCTGCCCGTGGCGTCATGTTTCGAAAGTCAATCCCTCAAGATCGGATTCGAAATCAGCGCCGATGCGCAATCGCACGTTCAGCTAAGGCAGGCCATCGTCGCCCCGCCCGGGGAAGCACGGTCCGATATCGATATCGTCCTCGGCCTTGCCGCGCGTCTCGGCCTCGGCGAGCATTTCTGGAACGGGGATGTCGATGCCGCCTACCGGCAGCAGCTTGGTCCGAGCGGTATCACGCTGGAACAGCTTCGGGCGCAACCCGCCGGATTGCGGAAGCCGCTAACGACGCAGCACGCCAAGCACGCAGTGCACGACGACAAGGGAAATCCGCGCGGGTTCCCAACGCCATCGCGGAAGGTCGAATTCTGGTCAGAGACCTTCCTTGATCACGGCTATTCGGCCATGCCGGATTTTGTCGAACCATCCATCGGCCCGGTCGCCCGCCCGGACCTGGCCGCGTCCTTCCCTTTGATCCTGACGTGTGCGAAGCCCAGCCTGTTTTGTCAGACCCAGCATCGTGCGCTGCCCAGCCTGCGCAAGCGTGCGTTGGATCCGGAGATCGA
>Ga0207683_10004210_pt1 | contig 12435 bp, 9 predicted proteins | sample KBSM73metaG_FD_184333 | JGI IMG/M metagenome (GOLD analysis project Ga0207683, IMG submission 184333) | Miscanthus rhizosphere microbial communities from Kellogg Biological Station, Michigan, USA - KBS M7-3 metaG (SPAdes) (version 2) | ecosystem: Host-associated > Plants > Roots > Rhizosphere >...
GAAGGCGTCAGTTCCGTTTGACCTCTCGGGTGCCAGGGTAGCTCCAGCGTGCGACTCTCCTCCCCGGACATTTCTACTACGTCCACCAAGTATCCGCTTCCAGACACCACCGTGCGGATCAGACCGCCGAACCTGCCTTTGACCCAGGCCCACTGATCCTCTGTCGCGAACGCCTCGCACTGGGCGTCGGTACGGGGCTGGTCTGTCCGATCCAGGCGCGGTGCATTGTGCGCCAGCGTGGAGCGATACCAGAACAGGTCCGAGGTCACGTAGGAACCGGTGCCGGGATCGGGGAGCCAGTGGACTCCGTCCGCGTGCAGTGTCAGGTGGAGACGGTCGGCGTGACCATGACCACCGCCCGAGGTTCCGCACTCGAGGCTGACGTAGCGATCCCCATCGCGCAGCACCGCCAGGCCCTGTGACTCGATCAGCGTGCTGGGGGGATGCCACCCCGGCTCTGGAATCTGCGGATTCGCCTCCATCTCGAGCAGGGACCACCAGGAGAGATCGCTCCGTGTCCGTTGCGCGGGAGGGGGAAGCCCAGCCTCGTGGAGATAGGAGTCGAACACCTCCGCGCCAGGCGACGGAACGGAATACAGAGTACTCAGCCAGGAATCCAGCGGCTCCGCGAGTGCCTCGTCCCCCGCTACCCGCAAGCGTGCGCGCCCTACTTCCCACAACTCCAGGTACATCGGCTGGGCCAGCGAGATTCCGTAGCGCGCGTCGCGCCGGGCCGGAAAGGTGAAGTCCGGCAGAGCCGTGAGACCGGTAACCTGAAGCGCGGCCGCGAACCGCGCCCGGCTTTCCTCTTCTTCCAGCAGGTCCACCCCAGCGAGTCGAGCCCAGCCCAGTCCAGTCAGGAGTCCCCTCAAGGCGAAGAGGTGATAGTTCTCCCCTTCGTACCACAGGCCATCCTCGCCGAACCCCTCCACCAGGTGGCCGATCAGGCCGTTACGGCCCTCCATCCCGTGACGCGCGAGATCTTCGTCCTCGAACCACACCGCGCAGGCAACCAGTGCGGCGTTGTTCCAGGTCTGGCGGTTGGAGAGGCCCTCGTCGAACTCTCCGATCAGGTTGGCGGCCTCCTCCGCGATCGATCCGACTGCCTCGGCAGTCGAGTCGTCCAGCGCTCCGCCCTCTCGAAGCAGATGCCCCGCCGCGACCACGTTGCAGAGCCAGATCGACTCGAGGTAGGTCGAGAAGAAGAGCCGGGTCGGCCCCAGCACGTTGTCGCGGTTGGGAAACTCGAAATACTTGCTGGAGTAATCTCGGAGCAACGCTCCTGCGCCGTCCACAAGCTTCTCCTCACCAGCAAGAACCCCTGTGGTCGCCAGATGCGCGATGCGCTCGGAGAACCAGAGATGTTGGTAGCGCGCGGCGTAACGGTCATACCGCTCGCCTGAGACCGCGGTGCCACATCGGGAACAGCGGTGGGACTCAGGATGCCAGGGATCAAACAACAACGGGGCTCCGTCTTTCGGGCATACCCCGCCGTCGGTCGAAAGCTGGGCCTTCCATTGCGGAATCCGAGGACGCTGCTCGAGAAAGCGCTGGGCCTGCTCGATGAGCCGTTCCAGTTGAGCCGACAGGTCCGCTGCGCCGGCAATCTCCTCTCGGCGGGCTTCGATTTCTTCAGCGACTACCATGTGCGAACTCCCTTCCCATTCCACTCCACGGGCAGGACGGTCGCCCCGAGGCGCTCGGCCGCTTCCCTGGCTCGAGCGGGCTGGTCGCTGTCCCGGAACAGGAAGAACATGCATCCTCCCGCCCCGGCACCCGCCGCTTTCCCACCCAGCGCTCCCAACTCCGTCATGGCTGCTTCGAGACGAACCATCTCCTCGGTACACATTGATGGATCCAGCATTTGCTGCAGCTCCCAGTTACGCTGGATTAAGGTGCCGACCTCGTCACAATCACCGCGCTTCATGGCCTCGGCCATCAGTGTTGCCGCCTCTTTCAACCCTCGCAACGCCTCGACGACACCGGACTCCCCCCGCTCATAGGCGTTCATCACTCGCGCGATCGTGTCTCCCGAAACTCGAGATCGCCCGGTGAAGCACAAGAGAATCCGCTTTTCCAGCGCCGCCAGGAAGTCCTCCTTCAGGTCCAGCGGTTCAACCGTTGGTTCGCCGTCATCAAAGCCCAACCGATGAAATCCACCGAATGCTGCCGCGCATTGATCCTGGCGCCCACCGGGCAGTCCCGCTTCCACCGCTTCCAGTTCCCACCCATACGCCGCGGCCTGTTCGCGGGTCAGCGCCTCACCGCGGGAAACCGCAAGCACACTCACCAGGGCCACATCGAGCGCGCCCGAGCTACCCAAGCCTGATCCTGCCGGGACTTCGGAGAAGGTGCGCAGGGTGCACGGTCCCGCAGGGAACATTCGCAGCGCGGCACGCAGCAGGGGGAGCGGCCCGTGGCCTGCGAGCTGTGAGGCATGAGCGATCACCGCCGCTTCCCCCAGATCTTCCGCGCGCAGCAGGATGCCGGTGCCGCCGAGCTCGACTTCGGCGCGGACCGACAGGCCGATTGCGGCGTTGACCACCTGGCCACCCTCCCGAGTCGAGAAGGGTGGCACATCGGTCCAGCCCCCGGCGAAGTCGAGCCGAACGGGAGCCGATGCATGGAATACCCGGCGTTCCTGGGTCGTCACTGAACGACCGTCCACCGTGCCACGGTCGCAAGCTCCCCGCGCTGATCCATCCGCACGTCGTGAACTCTGCGATTCATTCCCTGAACCCCGCGGGCCTGATACAGGAACACCACCGGAGTTGAATCGGCGAGCTGCTTGAGTTGCTCTGTGGTATCGGCTGCGGGTGTGAAACCGGCCGTACGCAGCAGTGGTGCGAGGTAGCCGAGGGCAAGATCGCCCGGAACTCCCATCACCGCGGCCTGATACTGGTGACTCGGCCCCTGTACCCGGTCGAGGAACGCGGAGAGTTCGAGCTGCCGGATGCTGATCGAGATGCCCTGGCGTTCGAACTGGTGTTGCAGGAGCTGTTCTAGTGCGGCCTCTCCGCTGCCAACGGTGAGAAGCTCGAAGGAGAGCGGAGAAGCGTCGGACCGGGCGGAACGGTCATCATTCGGAGCCGTTCCCGTCTTTCCCTGCTCGCCCGCCCCTCCCGCCCTGACCGCCCTCCAAACCGGCGTACCGAATCCGAAGAGATATCCATCCACGATCTCCTGGCGATCGACGGCCTGCGCGACACGGGTGCGAGCCGCCAAATCGGAGAATGGAGGCATCCGCGTATTCAGTACGAGGACGTAGCTGAAGAGCAAAGGGTAATCATACACCGCCAGTCGTGGGTTCCTCCTCACGAACTCCGCGTGGGCGGGCTGTATGCCGGCGAAATCGAGCTCACCGGCGGCGAGTGCGGCCAGCTTGGTCATCGGCTCGTCTACGATAGCCACCACGAGCCGGGAGAGCTTGGGTGGCCCACCCAGTGCTGCGGGGAACGCCGAATCCGCCGCAAAGACCCACTTGCGATTGGCTTCGTGTGCCACGAAACGAAATGGTCCATTCCCCACCGGGTGCTGGTTCCAGGCCGCCTGCCGCATCCGGTCGAGAGGGACCGAGTCGAGCAGGTGACGAGGCAGAATCGCCAGGTCAGTGAGGACGTCGGGAATCGATCCTTGAGGAGTGGAGAAATGAAGTACAACAGTCGAGTCGTCCGGTGCCTCGAGTTTCTCCAGCGCCTCGAGGTCGGTGAGCCGCGGATAACCGGTGCGGGGGTCTTGAGCCGCTTCGAGGGTCCATTGGACATCGTGCGCCGTGGTGGGCGCCCCGTCGTGCCAGAGGACTCCGGGGACCAGGTGAAATTGCAGCTCCCGGTGATCCTGCGACCAGGTCCAGGACCGCGCGAGATACGGTTGGACCGTGAGCGCACTGTCGTAGCGCACCAAGGTCGTGAGGAGCACGTAGCGCTGCACCTGGCGGGCCAGCGGATGGACGGTAAGCAGCGGATTGATGCTTTGGAGATCGGCCCCGGACGCGAAGACAACCGTCGAACCGCGCGACGTCGCGGCCGCCCGGCAGCTGGCGATGGCCATCAGGCCCGCAATGAGACAGGACCGGGGCGACACGCCCCAAAGGTGGGAGACGCGAGCAGAAATGTGTAGGGGCGGGGTCAACGACCCCGCCCCTGCACTTCCGACCGGCCTGCGCTGGCGAAACCCGGAAGGTCAGGTAGTTCCGGGCGTCGACACCAGCGTAACGGTCGGGCGAACTCCGCAGGCCGTATACGTCACCGTGACGGTCGCGGTCCCCCGGGGACTCACGAACGTGGCGTCGATCTCGCCCGAATCGATCTTCTGGTCTTCGGTGCACGACGCGTTGTAGTGCAAAGGAACCGGTGTGGTCATGCTGAACGTCTTGCTGACCTCGCCGTGGGTCCGTACCGTAGTCCCGCTGATATCGGCCGTCCCACTCGGCAGCGGCGTGTGAGCCTCGAACGAGCCACCCTGGTCCACCACAAAGTTCACCTGCCAGGCGTTTTCCAGCGATGCGCTTCCCCGTTCGGAAGACTCGAAGCTCGCCGTGATACTGTCGCTCACAGAGAAGCCGTCGGTGGATGCGAGCAATTGGCGGATCCCGTCAAACTGCTGCACGAAGAAGGAACCGTTGGGGAAGGTTATCTTCGGTTTCAGGGCGTCGAACCGCACTCGGAATCCCGCCAAGCTGCTGGATGGATCGGTAACCGTTACGCCTCCCGTTACCTCGAGAGTCTTCCCCCGGGGACCGGTGAAGCTGCACTCCGGTAGAGCGAAGCTGGCGGTTACGCTATCGGGAACCTGATCGCCATCGGTATCAGCAGGGGGAAACGGGGCGATGTCCGGACAACCGGCGGAGCCGAGCCCCAAGGCGCCAAAGTTGCCGCCTTGAGGGGGGAGTGCGGCGGCCGGATTCAGGATCCCGACGATGGTGCTGGCGCCAACGACACTTGCGACCTGTGCTTCCACTTCCTGACCGACATCATTCGCCTCGGCTTGAGTCAGAGTCTCGTTGCTCATACCGGTCGAATCGCTCGAACAGCCGGCAACGCCGAGCACGAAAAGAGCTCCGACGATCGCGGCCGCCGGACCCACGGGCAGGTTCCGATACATTGAGTACCTCGGATGGAGGAGACTGGGCCGGATAATTCCCCGGCTCCCCGCATGGCGTCCGTGACTCTACTCACGTGGTGACATTTCTCACAACGGTGACCTGAAATCGGTCCTGGCGCGTTCCCCCGAATATTTCCCCGGCTACTTGCCGGATTCGGCGTCCTCCTCGGCGTCGTCACGCTCACGTTTCTCCTCCTTCATGTTGCTCCCGGCGATCCCGCGTCCCAGTTGGCCGGGCCTGCCGCCACGCCTGAGCAAGTCGCCAACTTGCGAACCGCCCTTGGTCTCGACCGACCACTCGTGGTCCAATACGTCACCTGGCTGAGTGCTTTCCTGCGCGGCGACTGGGGATCGAGCATCGCCACGGGACGCCCGGTGAGCGCCATGCTGGGCGCCGCTTGGCCTGCGACCGCATTGTTGGTCGTCCTGTCCCTCGCGCTCAGCTACCTCATCGGCATTGCAATCGGGACCCTGCAGTCGCGGCTCCGGCGCGGCTCCGACGTCGCAATTTCCGCTGTCACGATTTCGTTCTACGCCATGCCGGGCTACTGGCTGGGACTCATGCTCGTGCTGCTTTTCACCTATCGGCTGGGCTGGCTCCCGGCATTCGGTGCTGCAGGAGTAGACGCCGATTTTCTGGGCCCCGGGGGTCGCCTGGTTGATCGCCTCCGCCATCTCGCGCTGCCCCTCATTACCCTGACCCTCATCGGCGCCGGTGGAATCGCCCGCTATGTGCGGGAGGCGATGCTCGACGTGAGGGGCCTCCCCTTCGTCACGACTGCTCGCGCCAAGGGTGTCGCCGAGTCCACGGTGCGTTACCGGCACATGTTTCGAAATGCCTTGATTCCCGTGGTGACACTGCTGGGCCTCTCTCTCCCTGCTCTATTTTCCGGAGCGGTTTTCGTCGAAGGAATCTTTGCCTGGCCCGGAGTAGGCCGAGTCTTGATCGAGGCGGTCGTGGCTCGGGATTATCCCGTTGTCATGGCGGCAACCGCCGTAAGCGCGACGCTGGTCGTCTTGGGCAACCTGCTGGCCGATCAACTGGTGTCCTGGGCCGATCCCCGGGTGCGCCATGGCTAGAGTCGCGCAGTGGTTGGGAACGCTGGACGCGATCGGCAAGGCCGCGGGGTTGGTGTTGGTATTTTTTGTGTTCGCCGCCCTTGCCGCGCCCCTCATCACGACGATCGACCCGGGCCTGCAGCGAGACGTGGTGCACACTCGCTTCCTCCCGCCGCTCAGCACCGATCTTCACGGCGTCTTCCATCCGCTCGGTACCGACCGCTTCGGGCGTGACGTGTGGGCCCGGCTGGCGTACGGGGCGAGGATCTCGCTCGGCACGGGGGTGCTGGCGGTTTTCTTGTCGGTCATCATCGGCGTCGCGGTAGGAGCGGTGGCGGGCCTCTGGCAGCGAAGGGTGGGCATCCTGCTCATGGGCCTCACCGATTTTGGCCTCGCTTTGCCCCGGGTGGTCCTGTTGCTACTGCTCGCCGCCTTGTGGCGACCCAGCGCAACTCTCGTCGTTCTGGTGCTGGGCCTGACGGGATGGATGACGCTCGCGCGACTGGTCTATGGCGAGACCCGCGCTCTTGTGGTTCGTCCGTTCGTCGACTCTGCGGTCGCCCTTGGGGCCGACAAGCGAAGAATCCTGTGGCGTCACGTTGTGCCCAACGTCCTCGGCCCAGTCGTCGTCTCGGCAGCACTCAGTCTCGGCAACACCATCATGCTCGAGTCAGGCCTCTCCTACCTCGGCCTTGGAGTCCAGCCTCCCACACCGTCATGGGGAGGGATGATCGCCTCCGGTCGAGATACCCTGGTCAACGCACCCTGGGTTGCTGTGGCGCCCGGAATCGCCCTGGTGCTCGTGGTCCTGGCGACGGCGCTGATCGGTGACGCATTACGTCAGCATGGACCCGGCCGCGCTGCTGCTTGATCTGGCCGCCCGTCCCATCATTGGGCATCGGGGCGCGGCCGCGTATGCGCCGGAAAACACCATGGCGTCATTCCACCTGGCTCTGGAGCAGGGCGCAGACGCCTTGGAGTTTGACGTGCGGGTCACCCGGGATGGCGAGGCGGTGGTGCTGCACGACCGGACCTTGGATCGCACCACCGATGCGATTGGCCCTATCCGGCTGCATACGCTCAAAGAGCTGGAGCAGGTGGATGCCGGCTTTCGGTTCAGCCCGGATGGAGGCCGAGACTATCCGTGGCGGGGGAAGGGCGTAAGGATTCCGCGGCTGAACCAGGTCATTGAAGATCTCCCAGCCGTACCTCTGCTTATCGAGGTGAAGGAACCGGAAGCCCAGGAGGCAATTGCGAGGGTACTTCTGGAGACCGGCGCAACTGCTCGGGCTGTTCTCGCCGGGTCCGAGTGGCGCTCGCTCCAGGCCTTTCGTGCCCCGCCATTCCACCTCGGCGCCTCTCGGCGCGATATCGCCCGACTGTATTTCCGCTGGGGCGAGCCCGACCCTGCCTGCCGCTGTTTCGCCGTTCCCGATCGCTTCAAGTTCTTGCCGGTCCCAACTGGACGCTTCGTCGATGCCGCCCACGCCCGCGGAGCCTCAGTTCATGTGTGGACGGTAGACGATCCCTCCCTCGCCCGCCGCCTCTGGGCGAACGGCGCGAACGGCATGGTGACGAACCGGCCGGATGTGATCCTTAAGGCGAGACAACAGCGTGAGAAGTGAGAAGTGAGAAGTAAGATGGGAAAGCTTGGGATCGGGACAAACAGGCCCCATTCGGAACGCGTTCGATTGTGCCGGAGCGAATTATTGTGGTACCCCAGTGCCATCGCGATGCCCCATCATCACCGAATGCGCGATCATAAGACCCTTAAGGCGTGGATTGAGGCCCACAGTGTGGTCAACTCGGTCTTCGACTTCTGTGAGAGTTCGTGGAGACGGCAGGCCAGAGCGGCGTTTGACCAGCTCCAACGAGCGTCGCTGTCTGTCCAATTGAACATTGCCGAAGGCTATGCGCGGAGACACCCGAAACCGTTCCTGTATCATCTGGCGACTGCTTCTAGGCCTCATCAGACGTCTTCGAGTGTGTAGTTCCCGCGGGTGAGCGAGCCGCAATCGCTTCTCCCGCTCAACCCTTCTCACCTCTCACTTCTCACGTTTTCCCTCTCACTTCTCACCTCTCACCTCTCACCTCTCACGCTTTACATCACGGCCATGCACTCGATTTCAACCTTCGCACCCAATGCTAGGCCGCTGCCCGCAATCGTCGATCGAGTCGGCGGATCCTTGGAGAATACGCTCGCATAGACCTCGTTCATCTTCCCGTAGTCCGCGATGTCGGCAAGGAACACCGTGCACTTGAAGACCTTGTCCATCGAGCTGCCCGCTGCTTCCACAACCGTCTTGATGTTCTCCAGTGTTTGACGGGTTTCGGCCCCGATCCCTCCGGGTACCAGCTCCCGAGTCCCCATTTTGTTCCCGAGTTGCCCCGAGAGATAGATGATGTTTCCCACCCGGATCGCCGGCGAAAATGGGAGGCCCGCGACCGCGCCTGGCACCGGCAGCACTTCCTTCTGTTGAGCAGCTAACCCCGAAGCAATCACGGCGCTCAGAGACAACAGGACAGTTACGCGCATTCTGCTCTCCAGATCGGGGGAACGATGAGGGGTAGACCTGATCAGGCGGGTTGCAGGTGGAACGAGAGGGTGGCCCGAGGCTCCGCTCGGAACGGAATGCGGTGACCGGTCCTCTCGAGGGGAAGTGGAATCGGATGTGATTCGTCGGCACGAACTCTCGCCGCCGACCGCGCCGGACTCCCCAGAATGATTGCGCCTTCGACCGCCGACTCCAGCGCGTTGAAGCAACGGAGGATGATGCCTTCGCCACTTTCGGCGGGCTTGAGCGTCGAAAGCACAAGACCGTCGCCCTGCAGTTCAACGGTGTCGAGCCCAGGCGTCCTCGCACTCTGGGTCCCGCAATAGTGTCTCAGCCAGCGTGTGGAGAGTCCGACGAAGGCATCCTCCCACAATCGCTCCAGCCGTGAAGGAGCCGCGATGTCCTGTTCCGTGATCGGCGCCAATGCCAGCTCGAGCCGCGAGCTACCCAGGCATTGCGCGAGAGGGGTAGGCATGGGCCAGGCGGCGTGACCGGGACGGCAGTCGAGGTCTGAGCGGGAAAGCTCTCCGACCGACCTGAGCAACGTGAGGACCAAGTCGCCCTCGTTGGTGAGTTCAAACTCGAAGAAGCCGGGAGCGAGCAACGCGAGTCCGCGAGGCCCCCGCGCCACCGCGACGTATCGCTGTGCCGGGTCCGTGGTACCCGGCTTCTCGCGGAGTCCCCCGCGTTCTCGAAGCGCCTCGATCCTGGCGCTGCGCACCGATCCGGGCAGCCGGCGAATACTTCCGAACTGGGTACCAGCCAGACTCTCGGCGCCGCGCAGTCCCGTGGGCAACCGAAGCCGAAGCCGGTGGTCGCGAGCCTGATTGTCGAGGTGCACTATCAATCGCAAGAGGGGCTCATCCGAACGAAGCTCCAGAGTAGTAGCGGCCTCGACCCATCCCTTCCCGCGCGTCCTCCCCCTGCCGCATTTCATCCGCTGCTGAATCAACAGGGCTCCCAGCAACGGCCCTTTCGCCAGCGTCACCAGACGAGCCTTGCCGCGAGGGCGCGTCACCCGATCACGCGCCGGAGGACAGTAGGTGTAGGTGTCACCGAGGTCACTTCCGCTCTCGAGTGCGAGGAGGCCGGCGAAGCGACTCGTGGCTCGACGTCCGTGCAGCGCTATGGTGCCGTCGGGGGAGACCTTCACCTCAAGCTCCTCGTTGCGAAGGCCCCGTGCGCTTGCCCGCACCGCCCCTCGCGGAACCCCGCGACTGCGACCACCCGGGTGCAGAAAGGCCGTTTCCATCCCGCCCAGCTCCGGTGACCGGAAGGCAACCATTGCCACGTCCACCAGATCCTGATCGGGGTAGTGCCCCGGGGCGTCGATTCGTTCAAGCCCCTGCTGTACGTCAATTGCCTGCACCGGAATCGTCTCACCGGCCGCATTGCGGAGCGAGAATGCCTTGTAGCCGGGCCCCCGTGCGGGTTTGCGGGGACCAGGAGGTCCAACCAGGACATCCTGCCGGAAGAAGGTGATTTCCGCGGTCGTCACACCGGATCGCCGGCGAGCCGCCGGGTTCCACACCACCAGCGCGGGGCGGCGTGCCTCAGCTTGCTCGCGCGCTCGATCCGGATCGTGGCCGACCACTCGATTCAACGCCACATGGACAATGTCGTTAGCCGATGCCTCCACGTCGGTAAACCGCACTTCGAGCGATTTCGCCACGTCGTCGCTGCAGGTCCCGCAGATCGAATCGTGGAACTGGCATTGGACCAGCTCGCGCCAGGCCTGTCGCAGCAGGGAAGCCTGCGAATCCAACCCGCGCCATACGGCGAGTGCAACCAGAGGATCCGCGTGCCGAGCCAGCAGACCTTCCAGCTCCGAGTTCCAGCGCTTGAGGGGGAGACGATTGCCGTGCGTCCCCTGCAAGGTCCAGGTGTATCCGTAGGAATCGCGCAACTCGCCGGCGACCCAGGCCAGATCTCCTGCTTCGACCGCTGCGGCTTCCATGAACTCCTGGAGCGTCGAGATCCTGACCTGGTTGCCGGCTTCAATCGAGGCGAGGCCGGAACGGACCGACACCAGATCGGCAGGGGCATGATGATGATCGGCGCCGATGAAGACGGCTACGTGCCGCGTGGCCGCGCGGGCGACCAGTTCTTCACGCAGCCCCTTCCAGACGGTCGCGAGCCGAGACGAGGCGGCCGACAGCACCGAGCCGATTTCGTAACCGGCAGCCGGAAGGTGGTAGACGAGAAGCGGGCGACCATCGGGCGCCGTCCACCAGAAGAGATCGCGGAGAGCCTTCCGGGGAGCGATGCCGCGCCAAACCACCCCGTATTCAATGCCGAACTCGAACCCCAGGGCCGGAAGGACTGCGGGATGCCCAAACGCATCCGGTGAATACAAGACCGGCATCGACCCGCCGAGCCGCCGAGCCACCGAGCCGCCGAGCAACAGATTCCGCAGCAGAGCCTCACCGGAAGGCACCAGCTCATCTGCCAGAACGTACCACGGACCAGTGCCGAGCCTTCCCTCCCGCACTGCCGCTTCGACTTCGACTCGTCGCTCGGGGCGGATCGCGAGGTAGTCCTCCAGCAGCACGGCCTGTCCGTCGAGGAAGAAGCTGCGATACTCCGGCTCCCGATTGAGCCGGTCGAGCAGATCATCCACCATGCGGACCAGACGAGTCCGAAACGTTCCCAGCGGTAAATACCACTCCCGATCCCAATGGGTGTGCGGGATCAGGTGAAAGACCAGGCCGCCCTTTTCAGAGTCCGGCCTCAGTGGCAGATTATGCAGCAGACTGCTCACGAGGTTCTCCGGTGGCCACTTTCGTTAAACGCAATCAGATCAATATTGACGGGCAGACGACTCTGCCGCGCGAGTATTTCACCTCGCCCGAGGTCTTCGCCCAGGAGCTGGAAAACATCTTCTACCGGCGCTGGCTCTGTGTCGGCCGCGCGGATCGGCTCCCCAATCCCGGCGATTACTTCGTCCAGGAGGTCGGCCGGGAGAGCGTGATCGTCCTCAAGGACGAAGGCGGAACCTTCCGGGCCTATTACAACGTCTGCCGGCACCGGGGAACCCGGCTCTGCGAGGAGCACAGCGGGCAATTCTCCGAGACAATCACCTGCCCCTATCACCTCTGGGCGTACGGTCTGGATGGCCGCCTCATCGGGGCCCCTTCGACCCACGACATCAAGGGATTCAATAAGGCGAATTACCCGTTGCATCGGGTCGCGATAGATACCTGGGAGGGATTTCTCTTCATTGACCTTTCCGGCAAGGCTCCACCGCTGATCGACTCTTTCGAAGCGATCCACGAGCGCGCTTCACTGTATAACCTCCCTAACCTCAAGCGCTCGCGCCAGATCGTCTACGATGTGAACTGCAACTGGAAGCTTCTGGTCCAGAACTACTCGGAGTGCTACCACTGCGCCCCGGTTCACCCCATGCTGGCCTCCCTGACCCCACCGACCAGCGGCGAGAACGACCTGATCGAGGGCCCGCTGCTCGGCGGCTACATGGTGTTGAACGAGGGCACCGGAAGCATGACGATGAGCGGCCGGGCCTGTGGGATCAACGTCGCGGATTTGCCGGATGAGGAGATGAACCGGGTGTACTACTACTCGGTCTTCCCCAACACGCTCCTCAGCCTGCATCCCGACTATGTGATGTTCCACACCCTGTGGCCCATCGACGAGCGGCACACCAGGATTCTGTGCGACTGGCTCTTCCACCCCGATTCGCTCAACAAGGCGGCCGATC
>Ga0207683_10004211_pt1 | contig 12434 bp, 13 predicted proteins | sample KBSM73metaG_FD_184333 | JGI IMG/M metagenome (GOLD analysis project Ga0207683, IMG submission 184333) | Miscanthus rhizosphere microbial communities from Kellogg Biological Station, Michigan, USA - KBS M7-3 metaG (SPAdes) (version 2) | ecosystem: Host-associated > Plants > Roots > Rhizosphere >...
CGCCGACACAAGGATTTTCAGTCCTTTGCTCTACCAACTGAGCTACCGCACCTTTTAAGATTCAAGAAACGAGGGCAATGTTCTTGATTTAGGGGCAGCAAAAATAAGGCTTGCCTGTGGAATGCTAAAACTTTTTTGATTCTTGTACCTTGTTTCTTGTGCCTTCTCATCACATCCCGTATTGTCCAAGAAATTTTATCCTCATAATTTTCAATTGCTCCCAACTCAGTTCCATATCAGATAATTCTTCCTGTGCAACTTGTAAGGAAGATGTCTCACAGCCTTTAAAGTATTCGAGGACCTCTTCCTGTTCACTCTCATCGATCATTTGATCAATGGCGTACCCGAGATTTAGCTTCGTGCCGCTGGCAGTAATTGTTTCCATTTCTTCCAGCAGATCATCCAGCCTCATATCCTTATTTTTTGCGATGGTTTCAAGAGGAATTTTTTTATCTGTTTGCTGAATAATGTAAACCTTGAGGCCACTCTTGTTTACCACACTCTTCATCACAAAATCATCCGGTCTTTCGATCCCATTTTCTTCTACATAATTTGCGATCAATTCAACAAAGGGCTTCCCATAACGCAGGGCTTTCCCCTTACTTACCCCCTGGCATTTTTCCAGTTCGGTGGTATTTGTCGGGTACAGAGTAGCCATATCCTGCAAAGAAGATTCCAGGAAGATTACAAATGGTGGCAAGCCCTTTTTCTTTGCTTCCTTTTGTCGAAGCTCTTTCAGCATTTCAAATAATTTCTCATCTGCTGCTGCACTCGTGGCTCCTTCACCATTCTCATCGTCATCTTCATTTGCTTCTTCAAAGAGATTGTTGAGTACGATCTTAAACGACTTTGGCTTCTTTAAAAATTCTCCACCTTTCTTTGTGATCTTAAGTACACCGTATTCTTCAATATCCTTGCTCAATAAGTTTTCCAATAACATTTGCCTGAGCAGCGAATTCCAGAAATGCCTGGGTTGATCATTACCGCTGGCAAAAACACTTAACCCATCATGGCGAAACATCTGTATTTGTGGTGTAAGCTTCCCACTAATAATATTCACGACATATTCAGTAGCAAATCGCTCATCCAAAGCTTTAATTGTTTTTAATGCTGATACCGCATTATCTTTTGCTTCTACTTTTTCTTTTGGATGCTTGCAGTTATCGCAATTGCCGCAATTTTCTTTTTCATACTCTTCACCAAAATAACCCAATAAAACTTTTCTTCTGCAGACCCCGCTTTCGGCAAAGGCAACGGTTTCATTGATCAGTTGTGCCCCCACCTCCCGTTCACTAAGCGGTTTGTCTCGCATTAAGTGTTCAAGCTTCGAAACGTCTTTGTGAGAATAATATAGAATACATTTTCCTTCCATTCCGTCTCTCCCTGCACGGCCAGTTTCCTGGTAATAATTCTCTATGCTCTTCGGAATGTTATAATGAATGACGAACCTGATATCCGGTTTATCGATGCCCATACCAAATGCAATGGTGGCAACGATTACCTGCATGTCCTCATTCAGGAACTGGTCCTGTCTTTCCGTTCTTATTTTGCTGTCAATGCCCGCATGGTATGCAACGGCCTTGATGTCATTTTTCTGCAGAAGCTCAGCTAACTCTTCCGTTGTTTTTCTATTTGTTGTATAGATAATTCCACTTTTCCCTTTATTCTGGCTAATGAATCTGACCAGGCTTTTTAATGTCTGCTCTTTCTTGATCTTAGGTTGAACTTCATAATAAAGATTCGACCTGTTGAACGATGCAGTATAAATTTTAGGATCACGCAGATCGAGGTTCTTGATGATATCGCTTTGCACTTTAGGAGTAGCTGTAGCCGTCAGAGCGATCACCGGAGCATCGGGGTTTATCTGGATCATCATCTCCCGGAGCCTTCTGTACTCAGGTCTGAAATCATGCCCCCACTCCGAAATGCAGTGGGCTTCGTCCACAGCAAAAAAAGATATCTGGAGGTCACTGAAAATGTCAAGATTCTCCTGCTTGGTCAAGGTCTCCGGAGCCACATACAACATTTTTGTTCTGCCCGTCTGAAGATCATCATGTATCTCCCTGATCTCCTTTTTTGTCAATGTTGAGTTAAGAAAATGTGCTACATCATCTTTACTGCTATAGCCTCGGACAAGGTCAACCTGGTTCTTCATTAACGCGATTAATGGACTCACAATAATGGCAAGCCCATCACTAACCAGAGCCGGCAATTGATAACAAAGAGACTTACCGCCTCCTGTTGGCATTACCACAAATGTGTCGCGCCCTGCCAATACGGATTCAATGATTTTTTCCTGGCCGCCTTTGAATTTATCAAACCCAAAAAACTCCTGGAGTGCCTTATGCAAGTCTAATTTCTTGTTGACCGGGGTTTGTTCAGGAAGTTTTTCAATTTTCTTTCCCGCAGGTTTTTTTGCAGTAGTTGTTGCCATTTTATCTTTTACTCCATGCCCAAAGGGCTTTTAATTAAGGTACTGAATTTTTGACCGATCACATGGCAAGCGAAATTGAACTTTTGCACATTGAGCTTAGCTTTTTGAGCTCCTTAGTAGTCCGTTTCGCCAATTTTAACGGGTAGATAGTGTTTGAAGTGATTTTTTAGAGGAATCTTTCGCACAATATTCACGCCCGGCTAAGACCTATCGGCAAGATTGCGAATTTACAAAGCATCCGTTATTTATCCATCCCTTAAAGGTTAAAATTCAAACTACATCGTTTGCGTAAGGCCAATTCCTTTTAAAATACTATAAATTTGCGGCCTCGTTAACCGGCGACAATCAGCGAACATCAAACGAATGCAGTCTTCCATTAAACAAACAGCCCTCCGCACAATACAAATGGAAGCCCAATCCATTCAGGGTCTCACTGCATTCATCAATAATGATTTTGAAAAAGCAGTCGAGGCTATAGTACGCTGCAAGGGTCGTTTAGTAATAAGTGGTATTGGCAAAAGTGCAGTGATCGCACAAAAAATTGTAGCGACCTTGAATTCTACAGGAACACCCTCCATATTTATGCATGCTGCCGATGCCATTCACGGTGACCTGGGAATGGTGCAGCAGGACGATATTGTAATGATCATTAGTAAAAGTGGAAGCAGCCCTGAGATAAAAGTATTGGTTCCACTGATCAGGAATTTTGGCAATATACTAATCGCAATAGTTGGTAATATTGATTCTTATCTTGCCAAACAATCTAACATTGTTCTGAATACTACGGTTGAACAGGAGGCCTGCCCGAACAACCTTGCACCAACAACAAGCACAACTGCACAATTAGTGATGGGTGATGCTATTGCCACCTGCCTGATGGAACTAAAAGGCTTCGGATCAGATGATTTTGCAAAACTGCATCCCGGCGGAATGCTCGGAAAAAAATTATATCTCCGCATTTCGGACATTTACGCCGATAATGAAAAGCCCGCTGTATTGCTGGGTCAGTCCCTCAAAGAAGTGATCGTGGAGATCACAAAAAAGAGACTGGGGGCTACTGCAGTGATAGATAATCAAAAAAATTTACACGGAGTTATTACGGATGGCGATCTCAGGAGAATGCTTGAAAAAGATCATGTGCCGGAAAATATACGAGCTGAAAATATAATGAGTTCACACCCCAAAACGATCGACCCTGATGAACTGGCAGTAAATGCATTGGATATAATGCGAAGGCATGAGATTTCTCAAATAGTTGTTGTAAAAGAGGGGAAATATTTAGGAATGGTGCATCTTCACGACCTTTTGAAAGAAGGATTTATCTAAACTTAATTACAGGTTCAGGATATGAATAAACATCATTACGTAGCCATCATGGCAGGAGGAATTGGAAGCAGGTTTTGGCCGATGAGCCGGACGAACTATCCAAAACAATTCTTGGATATACTTGGTACCGGTAAAACGCTTATTCAGCAAACTTTTGAAAGATATGCCAAGGTGGTGCCCGAAGAAAATATTTATGTGGTCACATCAAATGAATATTTGCCTCTTGTAAAAAAACAATTGCCACAAATGGCCGAGGAAAATATTTTGAGTGAGCCTTTTCGTAAGAATACAGCACCCTGTCTCGCTTATATGGCTTTCAAGCTAATAAAAAAGGATCCGAAGGCATGTATGGTTGCCGCTCCTTCCGATCACCTGATCCTGGAAATTGATGAGTTTGTAAAAACAACCCAGAGTGCCTTAAATTTTGTAGACCACCTGAATGCTTTTGTAACATTGGGAGTGACTCCAACTTATCCCAATACCGGCTATGGCTATATACAACATGATACCATCGAAGCAGCGCCGGGGGTTTTTAAGGTGAAGACCTTTACAGAAAAACCCAATCTTGAATTGGCAAAAACTTTCATTGCCAGCGGCGATTTTTTGTGGAACGCAGGTATATTTTTCTGGAAGGTGAAAAACATTCTAACCGCGTTTGAAAAATATTTGCCGGAAATGTATGAGGTCTTTGCTGCCGAAAAAGACAAATTCAACACAAAAGAAGAGAGTACCGTCATTAACGAGATCTATCCCCAATGTTCGAATATCTCCATTGATTTTGGTATAATGGAAAAGGCTGATAATGTATATGTGATTCCCGCCTCGTTTGGATGGAGCGATCTTGGTACGTGGAACAGCGCCTGGGAAAACATGGCAAAGGATCCCTTGGAAAATGCGATTGCCGGTAAAAAGGTAATTTCCATAGATGCCAGTAAATGCATGGTGCACGTGCCCGATACAAAACTCATCGTACTACAAGGCCTGGAAAATTTTATTGTAGTAGATACCAAAGATGTTTTACTCATCTGCAGGAAAGAAAAAGAACAGGAAATAAAGGATTATCTGGCAGAGGTTAAAAAAGCTGTAGGTGATAAGTACCTTTGACCAATGCGCGAATGTTTCTGTTTTATTTATCTTTAGACTAATTCGCATATTATTCTATGTCAATTCAACTTCACAATATTCTTTTCCTGGATATTGAGACTGTTCCTCAACATGATGGTCATGAAAACATGCCCGATGAATGGAAGAGTTTATGGGACCTGAAAGCATCTTATCTCATCCGAAATAAAGAAACGGAAACCTCGCAAAGCATTTATTCACGAGCTGGTATCTATGCCGAATTTGGAAAAATTATTTGCATCAGCTGCGGTGTAATTCAAGGGACTGGCCCCGAAAAAAAATTGATCCTAAAATCTTTTTGCGGTCATGATGAGAAATTACTGTTGCACCAGTTCTCTGAAATGCTGAACAAGTGGTGTAGTGATGGAAATAAATTTCTTTGCGCACACAATGGAAAAGAATTTGATTTTCCCTATCTCTGCCGCAGGCTCGTTGTAAATCATTTACCGATTCCCGGGATCCTGAAACTTCATGGAAGAAAACCCTGGGATGTTCCTCATCTTGACACATTGGAGCTTTGGAAGTTTGGCGATTATAAAAGTTATACTTCATTAAATCTTCTTGCACATACATTAGGCATCAGTACGTCGAAGGATGATATCGACGGGAGTAAGGTCCATGAAGTCTATTGGAAAGAAAAAAACCTCTCCCGCATTGCAACTTATTGCCAGAAAGATGTGGTGACAGTTGCACAGATCTTTCTAAGAATGAATGACGAACCATTGATCAAATCAGAGAATGTAGAAATAAAAAACTAAAGCCGTTTAATATTATAACTATGACACGCACAAATTATTCTTCGGGTGCAAAATGGGAAGACATAGTAGGTTACAGCCGGGCTGTAAGAGTGGGTAATGTTATTGAGGTGACCGGCACCGTGGCTGTTGATCAAACCGGAAAACCCGTGGGAGGCACTAATGCGTATGAGCAAACCAAATTTATTATTCAGAAAATAGAAAAGGTACTGCAACAGGCCGGCGCTTCATTAAACGACGTAGTGAGAACAAGGATGTTTGTCACCGACATCTCACGCTGGGAAGAATATGGAAAGGCGCATGGTGAGTTTTTTGCAGGTATTAAACCCTGCACCAGCATGATCGAAGTAAAGGCACTGATAGAACCTGATTATTTGATAGAGATCGAGGCCACCGCTATATTGTCAGAACTATGATTTTTGGCATTTCAGGATCATTGGGAAATGGATATTGAAACACTTCGTGAATATTGTCTTGATAAACCTGGTGTTGAAGAAGCTCTTCCCTTCGGACCAGATACGCTTGTGTTTAAAGTAAATGGAAAGATCTTTTTGATAACAGGACTTGGTGAAGAAACGCTAAGCTTTAATGTGAAATGCGATCCTGACCTGGCGATAGAATTAAGGGAGCAGTATGATTGTGTACAGCCCGGCTATCACATGAACAAAAAACATTGGAATACGATCATTGTTGACGGCTCCGCACCAAGTAAAAAATTGAAAGAGTGGATCGACCATTCGTATCAATTGGTCGCAGAAAGGACACCTCAAAAGTCGAAGAAGAGATCAGGAAAATAATATCCTCTAAATTTGATTGACATTTTTACTTTTAATTATCAATACCTCTTTTTTGAAGATTCACTCCAAACTTCCCAACGTAGGCACTACCATCTTTACGGTGATGAGTGACCTGGCTACAGAATATAATGCTGTTAACCTTGGTCAGGGTTTTCCTGACTATGAAATGAGTGGAGAACTGATCGCGCTTGTAAATGAGGCGATGAAAAAAGGATTCAATCAATATGTCCCGATGCAGGGCTATCTGCCTTTGCGTGAAGCCCTGTCGGAGAAAATTCAATCTTTATATAACACGGTAACAGACCCCAACACACAAATTACGATCACTCCCGGCGGGACATATGCAATTTATACGGCATTGACCACCATTTTACAACCAGGCGATGAAGTGATCATTTTTGAACCCGCCTACGATAGTTATGTTCCGACCGTTAAGATCAATGGTGCTGTTCCTGTTTTAATTGACCTCGAATTTCCCGGATACAAGATCGATTGGAATAAAGTGCGGCAGAAGATCTCTCCGAAAACAAGAGCGATCATGCTTAACTCTCCTCATAACCCAACAGGCTCTGTTTTGTCTGCCAACGATATGCATGAGCTTCGTTCGATTGTTAAGGACAAAAACATTTTTATCTGCAGTGACGAAGTATACGAGCATTTGGTCTTTGACGGCATTCCACATCAATCGATCCTTCGATATCCAGACCTGCTTGAAAAAAGTTTTGTTTGTTTCTCTTTTGGAAAGGTGTTTCACTGCACCGGCTGGAAATTGGGCTATTGCGTTTCTTCACCGGAACTGACAAAAGAATTTAGAAAAGTGCATCAATTCAATTGTTTTTCCTGCAATTCACCAATGCAGGTTGCTTTAGCAAAATTTTTATCAGATAAAAATTCTTATTTGCCCCTGTCTTCCTTTATGCAAAAGAAACGAGACCACTTCATAAAACTGATGAAAGCGACAAAATTCCAGTTGCTGAACAGCTCTGGCAGTTATTTTATTTGCGGGACCTACCATGATATAAGCGACGAATCTGATAAAGATTTCTCTATTCGCATCACAAAAGAATACGGAGTAACCCCAATACCCGTGTCCGTTTTCTACCAGGCAGGCACAGACAATAAAGTCGTTCGTTTCTGTTTTGCAAAAAAAGAAGAAACCCTGGAGGCAGCAGTTGAGCGGCTGGCAACCATCTCATGAATTCAAACAACAGATACAAGGGGATCTTTTACATGTTGTTGGCGGCCCTTGGCTTTTCATTAATGGGCGGATCCGCAAAATTGTTGAAAGGAAGCTTTAATACCGGGCAACTTGTATTCTTTCGCAACCTGGTTGGAGCAATAGGATTAGCTGCCGCTTTTATTATTAAACCCCCGGTCAACAAAGGGGGAAAATTTCACTGGCTTGTTTTCAGGGGATTTATGGGGACGGTCGCATTGTACACCCTGTTATATTGTGTTTTGCATTTGCCGCTGAGCACAGCAATGACATATAATCTTTCTTCTGCCGTCTTTATTGCCCTGTTTTCGTTTTTGCTTTTCAGGGAATATCATGGACCTTTTGTATTGCTCGCTGTGGTTGTCGGTTTCCTGGGAATGCTGCTGGTGTATAAGCCGAATATGCATTTTCACTGGTATTATCATGCCGTGGGTTTGCTTTCGGGAATTGTTTCCGCCATCGCCTATATAACACTTGGAAAGCTGGCGCCATACTATGATCCACGGGTTATTGTTTCTTCATTCATTTTCTGCGGAGTATTGTTGCCTTCTTTATTTATGATCACGGGTTGGCTCGCACACATACACAACGACGATTTCTTTTTTATTGAATGGAAGTGGCCGAAAGGAAAAGAATGGATCTATATTACCTGGCTTGGCCTTGCTGCTTTATTTGGACAATATTTTGTTACAAAAGCATATGGTGCCGACAAGGCAGGAATTGTTTCAGTATTTGGTTATGCCAATATAATTTTTTCGGTTTTCATCGGTATGGCCCTGGGAGATGCCTTCCCGGGCATTATTTCATGGGCCGGGATTTGCTGCATCATTTTCAGCGGGATTATTATTTCCCTGGTAAGGAACCGTGCTGCCGGCATTTGAACTTTTTCAAAAAAAATTTTCTTTAGCTGATCACTATTATCGTATATTTGCGATAATAGATAATGAGATGGCATTTCACAAAAAAGAAGAATTTGGTTTAAAAGAACAATCACTGGCGGCGTTCGCGAAGGCTGTTAGTCACCCGGCGCGTATTGCAATTTTGAATGTGCTGGCAAAAAAAAATGAATGCATTTGCAATGAAATAGTCGAAGTATTGCCTCTTGCTCAAAGCACGGTCAGCCAGCATTTGAAGGAGCTGATGAATGCGGGACTTATTACGGGCGAAGTCGACGGGCCGAGAAGTTGTTATTGCATCAACTGGAAGGCATTTGAAAAATTCAATAATGATTTTAATTCCCTTTTTGAAAAGTTAAAAGAAGTAAATGCAAAATGTTGTTGAGGCTTAACCAAGATTTTTTTTAACCATAAAAGCAAAGCCATGAACACAAACCAGACAGATCCGGGTTGTTGCATAGACGACAGCGGATGTTGCAGCAATATCACTGATTTCGGTTGCTGCTAAAATGAGAAGGCCGTTTGTCTTTTAAACGGCCTCATTTTTAAGCGTTGTTATGAATTCACTAAGAGAATACAAGGTTGTTATTGCTGATGCGGGCTTAAAACCGGCCATACTTGCATTGCTGCAGGAAAATGATCTCCCCGTAAGTGATCTTGACGAAACAAAAACTCTTTTTGCCTGTTTAAGTAATGGAGATGTGATCGGAACAGGCGGTCTGGAGTCTTTTAGGGATTCGGCATTGCTTCGCAGCATCAGCATAAAAAAAGATCTGCAGAAAACAGGACTTGGAAAGATTGTCGTTGGTGAGCTTGAAAAAATGGCGAGGCAAAACGGGATCAATTGCCTCTACCTGCTTACAACCACGGCAGCAGGCTTTTTCACCAAACAAGGTTATGAAACAATTGGTCGCGAAACAGTCCCTGTTGAAATAAAAAATACAACTGAATTTTCTTCTATTTGCCCCTCAACGGCTGAAGTGATGAGAAAATTTCTTTCATGAAAAAGAAAATCTTATTCGTTTGCATAGAGAATAGTAATCGCTCTCAAATGGCTGAAGCCTTCACCAAAATGGCTGGCGACAAAGCGGGAGCATATAGTGCCGGCTCAAAACCTTCTGGAAAAATAAATGCAAAAGCAGTTGCTGCAATGAAAGAGATCGGGTATGACCTGGCAAAGCATCGATCAAAATCATTAGACGAAATAAAACAATTTGCACCTTTCGATGTGGTGGTAACAATGGGCTGCGGTGACGCATGCCCCTGGATGCCGGCAAAAAAATTTATTGACTGGGAAATTCCGGACCCCAAAGAAATGAATGAACCTAATTTCAGGCTTGTAAGAGATCTCATAAAAAACAAGGTGACGGAGTTGTTGGCTTCATTGTAATAAAAACAGGTTTACTTTGCCTGCAAATTCCATTGTTTGGATACCCGCATTCTTTCCAAAGGCACCTATCTTTTTCTTTTTTCTATGCTCGGACTGGTTTATCTCGCCGGCCTGTTCGTGCCTTTGATGGACCGTGATTCTGCCCATCATGCCAATATCGCCATGCACATGTATCTGCACCGTGACTACGTGAACCTGGTTGATGCAGGGCAGGATTACCTGGATAAACCTCATTTGCTTTTTTGGCTTTGTGCTCTGAGCTATAAAATTTTTGGTATTACAAGTTTTGCTTACCGTTTCCCTTCTTTGCTCTTTACGATTCTTTGCGTCTACTCCGTCTACCGCTTAGGAAGATCATTGTACAACGAAGAGACAGGCAAGCTCGCTGCTTTGATCATCGCCTCGGCCTTTGCATTTATCCTGGCAAACACCGACGTAAGAATGGATGCAGTCCTCACTGCCTGTGTAGCCTTTGCTACCTGGCAGGGAGTAGATTTTATCCGGCATCAAAAAATCACAAATGCTTTCGGTCTTGCTGTGGGGTTAGCGCTTGGCTTCGACACAAAAGGGCACATTGCTGTATTTGCTCCTTTAATAGGATTGTTATTCTATATTATCTACCTAAGGCGCTGGAAGATCTTTTTGAATTGGAAATGGTTAATTGTTTTAGCCGGTTTTGCAATACTTATTTTTCCTGTTGTCTATTGCTTTTACCTTCAGTATAATTTGCACCCCGAAAAATTAGTACGAGGCAAAGACCACATCAATGGAGTGAGATTTATTTTATTCGGACAAACCGTTGAAAGGCTAAAGGGTGAGAGTTTTGGAAACGACGCAAAAAATGATTACTTTTTTTTCTTTCATTCCTTTCTTTGGGCCTTTGTTCCGTGGAGCATTCTCGCATACATCGCGATCGTTGGTCGTCTTAAACATTTTTTTAAAAGAAGAGACGAATGGCTTACACCGGCAACTGTTGTGACCATCGCCATCGTGTTAACCTTTTCCGGTTTTAAACTACCCCACTATATTAATATCATTTTCCCGGCAGCTGCGGTAATGACCGCTTCATGGATCATGGTCAACTCTTTAAAACCAAGAACGACTTTTATTATCCAGGTCGTCGTTTGCCTTTTAATCTTGCTGCTGGTTGGCATGCTGAATTCGTGGGCCTTTCCTGTAAAAAACTTCTTGCTTATTCTTTCCGTTATTCTGCTGCTTGCAGTCGTTTTTTATTTTTTAAGAACCCAGCGGTTATCTCATGTACAAAAAGTTCTGTGTGTCTCCGTGACTTCGATGGTTTTTTCATTTTTTTTACTGAACACAAATTTTTATCCGCAACTCTTAAAATACCAGGGAGGCAATGAGCTGGCAAAAAAAATAAAAGGAAATGTCGACCCGGTGAATGTCTATTTCTGGAAAAACAATTATAGCTCTTCCTTTAACTTTTATACTGCAACAGAACGAAAACAATTTGATGACTCTTTTTTTTTGAAAGGGAAAAAACCCATCTGGCTTTTATTCGATAAAAACGACTTACCGGATATCCGTCAATCCGGTTATAAAATTGGATTGATCTATAGTGTCCCCGATTTCGGAATAACAAAACTGAATTTAAAATTTGTTAATCCAGTTACAAGAAAAAACGAATTACATGAAATGGTGCTCGGAGAAATAACAGGAAAAGAATAACAGGGATCTACCTGGTAATATTTTCAATAAGATCTTCAAGCAGCGGAGAAAGGGATGGAATTATTTTTTGTTTTGCGATTTCAATTGTGAACCAATCGCCCTTGTCTACCTCCGGCACCTCGATGAATTTTCCTGATTTTGGTGGCCACTCAAGTGGAAAGGTATTGCTCTTAATGTTGGTTGTGTCAATGTTCCCTTCAACGGCCCACGCATAAACGACCTTTCTTCCATCCTTGTATTTTATCGGTTTCATTGAAATAAAATCTCCGCTTATTTCCTGCCCGGTTTCTTCTTTAAATTCTCTTTTTGCCGCAGTGAAACCCTCTTCGTTTTCATCAAACTCTCCCTTGGGGATCGTCCAGACCGCGTCGTCTTTGTTTTTATAAAACGGTCCTCCGGGATGGCAAAGAAAAACTTCGATCTCGTCATTCTTTAGCCGGTAAACCAATATCCCTGCACTAAGTTTAGGCATAAGCAAATATAAAATAGTGAAAAGCGCTTGGCGAATTACTAATTCCCGTTTACTGTATCAACTTCTATTTTCCTCTTAAAAGAGTTTTTTGTACCTGGTGGTTGCTTTTGATTTAAGAGTAACGGCGTTAATATAAGACCGATCATGAAGCTTGCAATAAATGATACAGCGATCACACGATAGGGGCTGTAGTAGTGAAGGCGAAAATCATCCTTGGCAAATCTCAGAAAGGTAATGGAAAGAGTTATGATCCAAACAATGGTCCAATACCTGTAATCTATTTTTGTTTTTGGTTGATGAATTCTTCGCAAGGCAAAAATAGAATAGATAACAATAA
>Ga0207683_10004212_pt1 | contig 12433 bp, 12 predicted proteins | sample KBSM73metaG_FD_184333 | JGI IMG/M metagenome (GOLD analysis project Ga0207683, IMG submission 184333) | Miscanthus rhizosphere microbial communities from Kellogg Biological Station, Michigan, USA - KBS M7-3 metaG (SPAdes) (version 2) | ecosystem: Host-associated > Plants > Roots > Rhizosphere >...
CCTGGGCCCACTTCTGGTCGGGGGTGCCGATGGTCATCACCGGGATCGGCGGCGCCTTTTCGGTTGTCGCCGCCAACGCCTGGATGAACCAACCGCAGGGGTTCACCCTCGACGCCGCCGGGAAGGTCGTCGACGTCGAGCCGCTGAAGGTCCTCTTCAACCCGGCGACCGGCTACGAGGTCCCGCACATGATCCTCGCCGCCTACATGGTGGTCGGCTTCCTCGTCGCCTCGATCTACGCGGTCGGGATGCTGAAAGGGCGCCGCGACCGCCTGCACAAGCTGGGACTTGTGATCCCGCTGACGATCGCCTGCATCGCCACCCCGGTCCAGCTCTTCGTCGGCGACACCGCGGCGCGCGAAGTCGCCGACCACCAGCCGGCCAAGTTCGCGGCGATGGAGTGCATCCAGGAAACCGGGGACGACCAGACGGAGTATCTCGGAGGCATCTGCACCGAAGACGGGGTCGAGGGGGCGATCGGGATTCCCGGCCTCGACTCGTTCCTCGTCGGCTGGGATACCGACACCAAGGTCACGGGCTTGGACAGCATCCCGGATAACGAAGAGCCGCCGGCGAACACCTTCCTCCACCTCTCCTTCGACGCGATGGTCGGGATCGGGACCGCGCTGCTCGCCCTTGGCGCCTGGTTCGGCTTCGTCTGGTGGAAACGGCGCGACATCCCGCGGACGCCATGGTTCCTGCGCGCGGTCGCCGTCTCCGGCGCGGGGGCGATCGTGGCGCTGTGGTGCGGCTGGATCGTCACCGAGGTCGGGCGGCAGCCGTGGATCGTCCAGGGCTACATGCGCACCTCCGAAGCGGTGACCGAGGCCGACGGGATCTGGTTCAGCTTCGCCCTGGTGCTCCTCCTCTATGCGGGCCTGGGGACCGGTGCGATCCTCGTCCTCCGCTCGATGTCGCGCCGCTGGCGCGAGCAGGGGGCGGAGAACGTCGAGAGCCCCTATGCGCCGCAACCTGAGGAGGTCACGTGAGCAAGGCCGACGCCGCCGCGGCGATCCTCTGGGTCGGGGCGACCTTCTACGCGCTGTTCGGCGGCGCCGACTTCGGCGGCGGCCTCTGGGATCTCATCGCCGGCGGCCCCGAGCGCGGCCAGCGCCCGCGCGACGTGATCCAGCGCTCGCTGACCCCCGTCTGGGAGGCGAACCACGTCTGGCTGATCTTCGTCCTCGTCGTGCTCTGGACCGCCTTCCCGCCCGCCTTCAGCGCGATCTTCACGACCCTCTACGTGCCGATCGCCGTGGCGGCGCTGGGAATCGTCCTCCGCGGCGCCGGCTTCGCCTTCCGCAAGTCGATCGTCGGCCTGCGCGAGCGCCGGGCGATGGGGGCGACCTTCGCGATCTCCTCGGTCCTGACCCCGTTCTTCATGGGCACCGTGGTCGGCGCGATCGCCGCCGGCAACGTCCCCGCCGAGGGCAACGGCGACGCTTTCTCAAGTTGGCTGGCGCCGCTGCCGCTGCTGATCGGGGCGATGTTCGTCGCCAGCGGCGCCTACCTCGCCGCGGTCTTCCTCGTCGGCGACGCGCGGCGCGGCGGCGACAAGGAGATGGAGCGCTATTTCGAACGCCGGGCGCTGGGCGCGGCCGTGGTCGCCGGCGCCTTGGCCGCGGCCGGCCTCGTCGCGCTGCACTCCGAAGCCCGCTACGTCTTCGACCGCCTCACCGCGGAGGGGCTGCCGCTGGTGATCCTCTCGCTGCTCTGCGGCATAGCCCTGCTCGCGGTCCTGCTGCGCGGCGGCCGCCGGCCCCTGCGCCCGCTCGCCGCCGGCGCGGTGATCGCGGTGATCTGGGGATGGGGCGTCGCCCAGTTTCCCTACCTGCTGCCGACCAGCCTCCGCATCGACCAGGCCGCCGCGCCCGACGCGACGATGACGATCGTCTTCATCGTCTTCGCGGTAGCCGCCGCGGTCGTCCTCCCATCGTTGGGCCTCCTCTACACGCTGGCGCAGAAAGACCTGCTCGAGAGCGAGCACTAGGCCGCCCGAGTAGGCTGCCCGGCCATGTGGCCGAGCAGATCAAGGACGCAGGGAGCGCCGCGTGCTCTGCACGCAAGCGACTGAGGACGCCGATATGCGACGGCCACATTGATCAAGGCGGTCCTCTTCGACATCGACGGCACCCTGCTCCACACCGGTGGGGCGGGGGCGGTTGCCTGGCAGCGGGCGTTTCTCGAGCTCTACGAGGTCGAAGCGAACATCGAGGAACACACGCACGCCGGGATGACCGATCCCGAAATCGCCGAGATCGTCTTCCGCGAGGTGCTGGGGCGCGACGGCAGCGACACCGAGCGAGCCGAGGCGATCGGCTGCTACCTCGGCCACCTCGCCGAGGCGGTCGCCGAATCGGAGGGCTACTTCGTCATCCCCGGGATCGAGGAGCTGCTGCCGCGCCTGGTCGAGGAGGGGATCTTGCTCGGGGTGGTGACCGGCAACATCGAATCCGCCGCCCACATCAAGCTCGGACGCGGCGACCTCAACAAGTACTTCGCCTTCGGCGGCTACGGCTCCGACTCGCGCAGCCGCACCGCGCTGACGAAAAAGGCGCTGGAGCGTGGCGGCGAGGTCTCGGGCGCGCCGCTCGACCTCGACCAGACGATCGCGATCGGCGACACCCCCCGCGACGTCAAAGCCGGCCACGGCGCCGGCATCCACGTCGTCGGCGTCGCCACCGGTTCCTACAGCGTCGAGGAGCTCAAAGAGGCCGGCGCCGACTGGTCGATCGAGAACGTCGCCGACGGCTTCCCCGCCTGAACCCCGTCAGGGCTTGCTGCAGCGGGCCTGGTAGATGTTGAGGAAGCCGTTCTGGAAGCCGTTGCGGGCCATCCGCAGGTAGAGGCGCCAGACGCGCATCCGTTCGGGGCTCGCCAGCCGTTCGCCCTCGGCCCGGTTGGCGTCGAGGTTCTGGGCCCAGTGCTTCAGCGTCTCCGCGTAATCGGGGCCGAAGTCCTCGACGTGGTGGATGACGAAGCCGGCCCGTTCCAGCGCCAGCAGGTTGCGGGATAGGTGCAGCGGCGCCGCGTCGGGGAAGACGTAGCGCTCGGAGAAGTCGCCGGCCTCAGGGTCGGTGTGGCGGAGGCGGGTGATGCCGTGGTTGAGCAGCCGGCCGCCGGAGTCGAGCAGGCTCGCCAGGGTCTCGGCGTAGAGATCGATGTTGGCCGAGCCGACGTGCTCGACCATGCCGATGCTGGCGATCGCGTCGAACTTCTCGCCCAGCGAGGGCAGGTCCCGGTAGTCCATCACCCGGATGTCGACGCGATCGGCGACGCCGGCCTCCTCGGCCCGCTGCCGCGCTTTTTCGGCCTGCGGCGGTGAGAGGGTGATGCCGACCACGTTCGCCCCGTACTTGGTCGCCGCCCAGAGCGGGAACCCGCCCCAGCCGCAGCCGACGTCGAGGACGCGCTCGCCCTCCTTGATCTGGAGCTTGCGGGCGACGGTGTCGAGCTTCTCCTCCTGGGCCTGCTCCAGCGTCTTCATCTCGCCGTCGCGCCAGATCGCGCAGCTGTAGACCATCGTCGGCCCGAGGAAGAGTTCGAAGAACTCGTTGGAGACGTCGTAGTGGTGGCGCACGGCGCGGGCGTCGCGCTCCTTGCTGTGGCGCTTGCCGCTCGGCCGCAGCTCGGCTTCGGGCCGCGGCGGCGGCTTGACGATCCCCATCGCCCGGACCGCGGCCAGCATCAGCGCCCGCTGGTCGGTCTTGTCGAGCGCGGGCGGCTGCCAGCCGTCGAGGACCCGGATCACCTGTTCGATGTCGTCGACCTCGAGCTCGCCGCTGACGTAGGCGCGGCCGAGGCCCAGCTGGCCCGGCGCCCGCAGCGCGTGGGCGATCGCGCGGGGCGAGCGGACGCTGAAGACCGGTCCCTCACCCGAGGTCGAGGGCACCTTCGAGCCATCCCAGAACTCGATCGTGAAAGGGCGCTCCGGGAGACGGCTCTCGATCTCCCGTCGCAGCGGTGCGGTGTTTGCGAAGGGCACTGCCGGGGCACCCTACAGACTCGGATTAGGAAGCCCTCGGCTTCGGCCCGTATCATCGCCGCCATGACGACCGTAGGACCACTTCCCTCAGATATTCAGCCCGTCGAGAACGAGACGAGGGACCGGATCATCACCGGCCTGGTCACCGTGATCCCCTTCCTCGCCGTGATCGTCGCCGGCTGGCAGGTGTGGGGGAGTGCCCTCAACTGGACCGACGTCTTCCTCTTCGTCTTCCTGTACTTCTTCACCGGGCTCGGCATCACCGTCGGCTTCCACCGCCTGCTCACCCACCGCGCCTTCAAAACGACGCCCTGGATGCGCGGGCTGTTCGGGATCCTGGGGTCGGCGGCGATCGAGGGGCCGGTGATCTCCTGGGTCGCCGACCACCGAAAGCACCACACCTTCTCCGACGAACACGGCGACCCCCACAGCCCCCACGTCGACCACGGCGGCGGCTGGAAGGGAGCGATGAAGGGCCTCTTCCACGCCCACGTCGGCTGGATCTTCATCCACACCCAGCGCGGCAACAAGGAGCGCTTCGCCCCGGACCTGATCAAGGACCCGGTGATCAGCTGGGTCGACCGCACCTTCATCTACTGGGCGATCCTCGGCCTGCTGCTCCCCTTCTTCCTCGGCTGGATCATCGGCGGCACCGTCGTCGCCGGCCTCACCGGCCTGCTCTGGGGCGGCCTGGTGCGGGTCTTCGTCCTCCACCACTTCACCTACAGCATCAACTCGCTCTGCCACACCTTCGGCCGGCGCGAATTCGAGACCACCGACGAGTCCCGCAACCTCGCCCTGATCGCGATCCCGACGCTCGGCGAGGCTTACCACAACAGCCACCACGCCTTCCCGACCTCGGCCACCCACGGCCTGCGCTGGTACCAGGTCGACATCTCCTCCCTGGTGATCAACGGCCTCGAGAAGGTCGGCCTGGCTTGGGACGTCGTGCGAGTTTCGCCCGAGCGGCAGGCGACCAAAGCCGCGGCGAAGACCGCCTAGGGCGCTTCAGGCGCTTCGTACCAGTCGATCCACTGATTGCAGGCGGCGCGCAGCGGCACGGTCCGGTGCGGTTCGGCCGGGACCGCGACCAGCTCCCCGACGTAGGCCTTGCCGTCGTAGCCGCTCAGGCTCTGCAGGGCGCTGGCGTCGGCCGCGGCGACGGTGAAGCGGACCTCGCCGCCCTCGCTCTCGAAGCGACCGGCGGGCCAGAACTGGCCGTTGTTGCCGAGGCTGATCGTGTTCGGCCGCTGGCCGTCGAGGGCGGCCGCCAGCGTCTCGCTGAAGCCGTGCGCCGAGAGGGTGAGGTCGAAGGGGGAGAAGTACTGCAGCGAGAGGTTCCAGCTGCCCGCCGGCAGCCGCAGCGACTGCGAGGTCTGCGCGCCGGTGCCGAGGACGCTGCCGTCCTCCCAGTCGCCTTTTTGCCCGATCACCGCGTCTGGAAAGAGCCCGGCCCGCCCGGGGGCGGAGAGCAGGATCCGCACCTCCGGCGCGGCGCAGCCGGCGAAGGCACCCGCCTCGGTCCCCTCGAGCAGGACGTGGCGGTCCTCCGGCGTCGGCCCGGTCTGCTTCCACAGCACGTAGGAGGGCGTGCTGTCGACCCGCTTGAAGTTCGGCGGTGCCTGGCTGTTCCAGGCGGCGCGGCTGGTGATCACGTAAGGGAAGCGATCGAGCGTGCCCCGCGAGAAGGAGTCGAAGTCGACCGGGCTGTAGGCATCGCCGGTGTCGAACGGCTTCTCCGGGTTGGGGGAGACGGCGTCGTCGGGGAACTCGACCAGCGGCACGTGGGTGTCGGCGCCGAGCAGCTCGTAGGCCGCGTAGCGGTCCTGGCCGGCGTAGAGGACCGGTTGGCCTCGCAGGATCGGGAGGAAGGCCTTTAGCTCTGAGCCGTGGCCGGGTGGGCCTACTGGGGCGTCGCGTAGGGCTAGGAAGCTCGACCAGACGGCTCCGCCGATGAAGGCCACCGCCAGGACGGCCCAGCAGACTCGCAGCAGTGGGGGCGACGAGGGAGGGGGTCCGGCGGACAACAGCGGGGAGGGTCCGGCGGACCCCCTCCCTCGTCGCCCGATGCGGGGGAATTCTTCGAGTAGGGGGCGGACCATCACCAGCATCGCCAGCGGGGCGATGATCATCAGGGCCTTGGCTTGGGAGTAGTCGCCGCTCGAAGGCAGCGAGACGAGGTAGAGCAATGCACCCGCCCCTAAGGCGATCGGGATGGTCGCTTCGCGGCGGCTTACCCACCAGGCGACTCCGGCTAGGAGGGCGAGGATCGCTATTGCTCCTGCCAGGCCCGGTAGCTGGGCTCCGCCGGCGGCGTCTAGGCGGTAGTTGGAGGCTGGCCAGATTCCAAGGGCCTCTAGGGGGGAGACGGGGCCGTAGGTGTTGCTGCCCGCGACCTTTTTGAAGCTGCTGCCGAAGCCGAAGGGGCCGACGACGGTGACCAGGACCGCGAGGCCGGCGAGGACGGCGATCGCCAGAAGGGTGGTCGGCCGCAGCAGGAAGCGCAGCAGCGAGCGGGGGCGGAGCGCCTGCCGCACCTCGGGCAGGGTGAGACTCCAAAGGGCGAGAATCGCCACCGGCCACGCGATCCCGGCGAATGAATAGGCGAAGAAGATGCCGCCGGAGAGCGCCAGCGGTGGCAGGACGAAGAGGAGACGGTCGCGCCAGCGGTGGGGCAACGCCTCGAACTGCGTCAGCCAGATCGCGAAGGCGAGGACCAGGAGGGCCTCGGCGGTCTCCTTGAAGGCTGCTTGGGCGTAGTAGGAGGCGGCCAGGTAGGGGACGGCGACCATTGCCGCGGCGATCGTGCGGCGGGTGGGGCTCATTCCGTGCAGCGCGCCCAGGGCCGTCAGGCCGGTCATCACCCCGATCGCGATGATCTCGCCGAGGAAAGCCTGGCCGAGGCCGATGCCCGGCACCGTCGCCGTCGCCACCGCGAGACCGTGCGGTCCCAGCGGATAGCCGGGATCGGCCGCTGGGCCGAAGCCGCTGCGCAGCCACTCGGCCCAGGCCAGGTGCAGCCCGAGGTCGTTGTTGAAGCCGACGCCCAGCAGCCCCCAGCGGCCGCTGACCGCGAACGGGATCGCCAGCACCAGCAGGACGACGAGCGCCACCGGCACTCCTTCCCGCCATGGGCTCACGGCGTTCGTCCTTTGTCGGCTATGTCCCGACAAAGGACGAACGCCGCTCCGCCAGAGCACCAGCGCCGCGACGATCACCAGCGCCGCCACGCCGAGCGTCGCCGAGGTGCCGTGCCCTGGCGCCCGCGCCAGCAATCCCGTCACCGTCAGCACGGCGCCGAGGCCGACGGCCGGCTCCAGCCACGACCACTCCCGCCTGCCGGCGAGGGAGAGGACGGCGCGGCCGACCAGCAGCGAGACGGCGCAGATCAACGCCGCCGAGGCGTAGGTCGCGATCATCAGCGCTGGAACTTAAGGCAGCGGGCGGTTCTTAGTACTTCTCGGCGGCCGCTTCGAGCGTCTCGCGCAGGTTCTCGCCCCGCAGCGGATGCTCGTGGCCGGCGCCGACGACGCGCGGTTCCAGCGCCGCCAGCCGCCGCAGCGACTGCTTCGCCTTGGCGTGGTCCCAGGCCCAGGCGGGGTGGGGGACGCTGGCCTCGCCCTCGGGCAGCGGTTTCAGCCGGGCCGAGTCGACCAGGTAGACGACGTCGGAGACCAGCGCCACCCGGTCGCTCTCGCGCCAGAGCCCGATCAGCCCCGGCGCGTGGCCGGGGAAGTGCAGGACCTTGAAGCCCGCCACCTCGTCGCCTTCGATCACCGTGTCGGCGATCCGCACCGCGCCGCCGTCCCAGCGCCGCAGCAGGAAGGGATACAGCCGGCGCACCCAGGCGACCGGCAGCTGCGAGAGGTCCATGTATGGGGCGATCGCCGCGTCGCTTTCGGCGTCGGCCTTCTCGTCGGGGTGGCAGAGGACCGGGACGTCCATGTAGGGAGCGGTGCCCCGGTGGTCGGCGTGCGCGTGGCCGAGCACCACCCGCTTCAGCCCGCCGAGCTCCTCGGCGGCGGCCTTCGCCTTCTTCCGCATCGCCTTGGTGCCGGCGTCGAACTGGACCACCCCGTCGCCGTCCTCGAGGAAGTAGATGTTCATCGCCCCGCGGAAATCCCCCCGCAGGAGCCAGACGCCGTCCGCGACCTTCTCCAGTGCCATCGGCCCACCTTAACGCCGCGCAACCAAGCTCTAGGGTTCCGACCGTGCCCTGGATCTGGAAAGCGGGGATGGTCGTCCTCATCGTCTGTCTCTTCGCGGCGATGGTGATCGCCGTCTACCGCCTCTCGACCACGCCGACCGAAATCCTTGGCGACGGCTTCCGCGGCCTGCCCGCCAAGGAACGTCACTAGAGCGTTTAGTATCGGGCTCGTTCAGGCTTGTTCAGCGACGACCAAGGAGGGCGCGTGTTCACTCGCATCGTGGTTGGGACCGATGGCTCCGAGACCGCCACGCAGGCGGTGGCCCAGGCGATAGAGCTCGCCAGGCTCAGCGGCGCCCAGCTCGGGATCGTCAGCGCCTACAGCGCATCCGCCGGCCGTCGCGGCGGGGCCGAGGCGCAGGAAGCCCCCGCCGACGTCCAGTACGAGCTCGGCCCGCGCGAGGACATCAACCTCGTCCTCGATGCCGCCGCCGCCGACGCGAAAGCGGCCGGGGTCGAGGTTCAGACCCACGCGGTCGAGGCCGACCCCGCCGACGCGATCCTCAACGTCGCCGAAGAAACCAAGGCCGACCTGATCGTCGTCGGCAACAAGGGCATGACCGGCGCCCGGCGCTACCTGCTCGGGAGCGTTCCCAACAACGTCTCCCACCACGCGCGGTGCAGCGTCATCATCGTCCGCACTACTTGAAGAACCGCGGGTAGGTTTCCGTCGCCGCGGCGGCGTCGAGCAGCCCCGCTCCCTGCTGGGTCCGGGGTAGGCCGAGGTCCCTGGCCGTGTGGCGCAGCTTTTTCGTCACCGTCGAAACCCGCGCCTCCGGCTTCAGGGCCGGGTTGATCGCACCGCTGGCGAGGACCATCGCGGCGACGCCGGAGACGTGCGCGGCGGCCATCGAGGTGCCGACGTAGTTGGCCGGAATCGCGAAGGTCTTGGGATCGGTCTGCAGCGTCACCTGGTAGATCGGCCGCGCCGCGACCGAGGGGCAGCGGCTCTGCGGGATCCCGCCGCCCGGCGCGACGATGTCGATCGCGGTGCCGGCCAGTGAGTAGCTGCCGAGGCAGCCGCCCTCGGTGGAGCCGCCGACGGCGATCACCCGCGGCCCCGTCGCCGGCGGCGAGACGCAGCTCTCGGAGCCGAGGTTGCCGGCCGAGGCGACGGTGACGACCCCCCGTTCGTAGGCTTCCCGCAGCGCTTCCTCGACCATCGGGACCCGCTTGCCGCAGGCGAAGTTGAAGCTCATGTTGATCACCTTGGCGCGATGAGCGACCGCGAACCGAATCCCCCTGGCGATGTCGAGGGCGTTGCCGAACCCTTCGGCGTCGAGCACCCGCACCGGCATCAGCTTGGCCCGGTAGGCGAGACCGGTGAGGCCGATCCCGTTGTCGGTCCGCTCGGCGATCGTCCCCGCGACGTGGGTCCCGTGGCCGCTTTCGTCGAGCGGCAGGCGATCGTGTTCGACGAAGTCGTAGCCGGCGACGAACTGGTTGGCGTCGAAGTCGGGGCTGCGGCGGAAGCGGGTGCCCAGCGAGCGGTAGGCCATGCCGCTGTCGAGGACGGCGACGACCACGCCCGAGGCACCGGGCCGGCCGGCTTCGATCAGGTTGCGCCAGGCTCCGACGGCGTCGATCCCGCCGGGGGAGATCGGCATCCCGCCGCCCGCGGGTTCCTCGAAGGCGAGGAAGTTCCACTGCTTGAACGCCCATCCTCCGGCGCTGGAGGAGGCTTCAGGGGTTCCTTCCAGGGCGCCCGAGTCATCGGGGTCGAACGGGGCGGGGACGGCGGAGGCGGTGGCGAGGTAGTTGGGCTCGGCGTAGGCGACACGCGGGTTCCGCCGCAGCGCTGCCGCGGTGCGCTGGACACCGGCCCCGCGTGGCAGGGTCACCGCCCGCCCGCCGCGCTCCCCCTCGAACTTGACCAGCAGCTGCCGGGGGGCGAAGCCGCGGGCGGGGGAGAGGCCGGTCTGCGCCGGGGCAGGCGCGGCGGATACGGCAAGGACCGCGGTCGCCGCGAGCGGCAGGAGGTTGCGCAGAAGTCGTCTCATCGTTTCTCGGTGCTGGCCGGAAACCCCCGCGTCCGGTCCAGTCATCCTCAAACACCGCGTCGCCGCGGAAGTTGTAGGCGACATACTCCCGCATCGTGGACGCCGGCAATCTGAACGCCGCGATGGAGGTCGCGATCGAGGAGGCCCGCAAGGCCGAGGGGCACGGCGACGTCCCGATCGGCGCCGCCGTCTTCCGCGGCGAGGAGCTGCTTTCGCGAGCCGGAAACGAGCGCGAGCTGCGCAGCGACCCGACCGCCCACGCCGAGGTGCTGGCGATCCGCGCCGCGGCGGAGGCCCTCGGCGGCTGGCGGCTGCCCGGGACCACCATCTTCGTCACCCTCGAGCCCTGCGCGATGTGCGCCGGGGCGATCGTCCTCGCTCGCATCCCGAACGTCGTGTACGGAGCACCGGACCCGAAGGCCGGCGCCGCCGGAAGCGTCCTCGACGTCCTCGCCGAGCCGGAGCTGAACCACCGGCCGCAAGTCCTCGCCGGCGTCCGCGAGGCCGACTGCGCATCCCTGTTACGGGAGTTCTTCGCCAGTCGTCGCGGCTAGAGAGCCAATACTCTGTGTCCATCCGGAGAGGTGTCCGAGTGGCTTAAGGAGCGCGATTGGAAATCGCGTGGGCGGGGTTAACCCGCCTCGTGGGTTCGAATCCCACCCTCTCCGTTCCCCCTAGAATCGACCAGCTGTGCCCGGAGGGGTGCCGGAGTGGTTGAACGGGGCAGTCTCGAAAACTGCGTTCACGTCTTCGTTCCCCCCACGTCCCCCTGGAAGCACTCGGATGAAAGACTCGCGTCCATGCCTCGCGTGAGCAGCTTCTACGGAATGACGGTTGCGATGTACTACCGAGAGCATGGAGTTCCGCATTTCCATGTGCGTTATGCAGAGCACGACGCCTCACTCGCAATCGAGACTTTGGAGCTTCTGGAGGGATCCCTTCCGAAACGGGCCCTCGCTCTCGCACACGAGTGGGCCGAGCTGCATCGCAGCGAGCTGATGGAGAACTGGCAGCGCGCCCGAAACAAGGAACCGCTACAGGACATCGATCCTCTGCCCTAAGATCAGGGTCATGAGCGAGATCGTTCACGTCACCGAGGTCGAGGCCCTTGGGGCACATCGGCTTCGCCTGCGTTTCGAGGATGGAGTCGAAGGCGAGATCGACTTCAGCACCGAAGCCTGGGATGGGGTCTTTGCTCCTCTCTCAGATCCAATCTATTTCGCGCGCGTAGAACTCGACGAGGGCCTAGGCACCATCGTTTGGCCCAATGGCGCGGACGTTGCACCCGAGACCCTTCATCAGTGGGTCGCTGGGCACGTGGCCCAGGTTCCGGCTTAGCTGGGCGAAGGCGCCCAGCCCAGCTCCGCTCTATGGCCCTCGGCGAGTGCGGTCAAATCTCAGGATGAGATCTGCGGTACGTCTCGGCTTCTCGACGTTTGGCGAGTGCCCCGCACCCGGGATCAGAACCGTCTCGGCACCGGGAACCTTTGCGTAGGCCGCCAGCGCTTCCTTCGAGTCGTAGAGCTGGTCCTCGGCCCCGAAAATCGCTAGAAGAGGCATCCCCGTCTGTTCGAGCCTGCGATCGAGGGGCTCCTCGTCCATGAAGTCGCCCTCCTCACCGTCCGAGGCGTAGGAGGTATAGGTCATCCTGTTGAATTCGCTGATGAACTCGTCCGGCACCTCGTATCCCGGCGCGAAGGCGACCTCAAGCCCTTCCTTGACCGCAGAATCCGGCGTCACCTGCCAGAGCGCAGGCCCGATCACCGGTGCGATGCTGAGCTCGGCGGTGAAACTGAGTCCCTTGGAGAAGCGTTCTTCGGGAGCTTGGTCGATGATTACCAGCTGGTTGACGAATTCGCCCGGGACTTCGGTGAGCGCCGTCGCGACGGTCCCCCCCAGCGACTGGCCGACGACGGTCGCGCCATGCACGCCAAGGCGCTTCAGCGCTTCGGCTACAAAGGCTGCCTGGTCTTCCATCGAGTAACCCGAACCCGGCTTCTCGGACCCCCCGAAGCCACGCAGGTCCACCGCGATAACTCGGTGATCGCGGTCGAGCAGCGGAATCAGCCGCTGCCACCAGACGATCGAGCAGGTGTAGCAGTGCAGCAGCACGATCGGGGAGGCGTGGCGCGGCCCCTTTTCGAGGACCTGCATGTCGCCGCCCCGAAGGTGAAGGATCCGCCCGCCTGGCATCGTCACCACGGCTGACTTAGTTTCCCCCTCGACGACCAGCGTGTTGAT
>Ga0207683_10004214_pt1 | contig 12430 bp, 11 predicted proteins | sample KBSM73metaG_FD_184333 | JGI IMG/M metagenome (GOLD analysis project Ga0207683, IMG submission 184333) | Miscanthus rhizosphere microbial communities from Kellogg Biological Station, Michigan, USA - KBS M7-3 metaG (SPAdes) (version 2) | ecosystem: Host-associated > Plants > Roots > Rhizosphere >...
GGCCGATCACGCGGTGCGTAAACACGGCATGCAGGTGATCCTGTGCGGCGGGCCTGCCAGCATCGAACGCGAGATGGCGGCCGCCATCGCGAAACACTCGACCGTGCCCCTCATCGACCAGGTGGGCAAGGACACTCTGCCGCAACTCCTGGCGCTGTTGGCGCGTGCGACCGTGTTGCTGACGCCGGACTCGGGGCCCGCGCACATGGCGACGATGGTGAACACGCCCGTCATCGGCTTGTACGCCGCAACCAATCCGGCGCGCAGCGGGCCGTACCTGTCGAGGCGCTGGTGCGTGGATGCCTACGATGCCGCCGCGCTCAAATTTCTTGGCAAACCTGCGGCCGAGCTGCCGTGGACGCGCAAGATCGAGGAACCCGGCGTCATGGAGCTCATCGAAACCAGCGCCGTCTGCAGCAAGCTCGATGAGCTGTTAGCCTTGCTCAAATGAAAGACATACTCGTACCCGTAAGCCCAGGCGAGATGCTCGACAAGATCACCATCCTGCGCATCAAGGCCGCGCGCATGAGCGACGCCGCGAAAGTTGCCAACGTCAAACATGAGCTCGCGCTGCTCGAGAAGACCTGGAAGGACTCGGGCGCGGCCGCCGTGGATCTCGGCGATGAAGAAGCCAACCTCACGCGCGTGAACGAAGCGCTCTGGGTCATCGAAGACGACATCCGCGACGAAGAACGCGCCGGCCGCTTCGGTGACAGGTTCGTCGAGCTGGCACGCGCCGTCTACATCACCAACGACGAACGCGCGGCGATCAAGAAGCGCGTCAATACCTTGTTAGGTTCGAGCATCGTCGAAGAGAAGTCGTACAAGCCATACAAGCCGGGATGAGCATGGAAAGACGCGCGTTGCTGTCGATGGCGGGCGCTGCGGCGGTCCTGACTGCACTCGAACCGGGCCGACTGTTCGCGCAGGAAGTGGCGGCTGGCTTGAAGCCGATGACGGGCGATCTCAAGCCGATTGAACGCGCCGAGTATCTCGCGCGCATCGACCGGGCCCGAGCGCTCATGGGCAAGCACGGCGTCGGCGCGTTGCTCATCGAGCCCGGCGCATCGCTCGTGTATTTCACCGGCGTCCAGTGGTGGCGCAGCGAACGCCTCACTGCCGCGGTGCTGCCGCGCGACGGTGACATTGCCATCGTCACACCGCACTTCGAGGAACCGTCGGTGCGCGAGAGCCTCATGGTTCCTGCCGAAGTGCGCGTATGGAACGAGAACGAGGATCCGCTCGACACCGTCTCCGGGATCCTGCGGGATCGGAAGGTGTCGGGCCCGATCGCCGTCGAAGAGACCGTACGCTTTTTCGCGGTCGATGCGCTGCGGCGCGCGATGCCTGGAGTGGAGATCCGCAATGGCGCACCCGTGGTGCGCGGTTGCCGCATGATCAAGTCCGCGGCCGAGCTCGCGCTCATGCAGAAGGCGGCCGACATCACCATCGCCGCCTATCGGCACGTGGCGCCGCGCATCGCGCGCGGCATGTCGCCCAAGGACATTGGCGCGATGATGGACGCGGCGCACGCGGCGCTCGGCGGCACGCCCGAGTTCGCGCTGATCCTGCTGGGTGAAGCCAGCGCCTATCCACACGGCTCGGGTAAACCGCAGGCGGTGCGTGACCGCGAAGTGGTCCTCATGGACTGCGGCTGCACGGTGGAAGGTTATCAATCCGACATCTCGCGCACATTCGTGTTCGGCGAGGCCACGGCCGAGCAGCGCAGAGTGTGGCAGCAGATGCGCGACGGGCAGCAGGTCGCGATCGAAACCGCGCGCGTCGGACTGGCCGCGGGACGCGTCGACGATGCCGTGCGCGCGCAATACGTGAAGTGGGGCTATGGCCCGGGCTACAAGCTGCCGGGGCTTTCGCACCGCACCGGCCATGGCATCGGCCTCGATGGCCATGAGCCCGTGAATCTCGTACAGGGCGAACAGACACCGCTCGCACCCGGCATGTGCTTCTCGGACGAACCGGGACTCTATCTACCAGGCAAGTTCGGCATCAGGCTCGAGGACTGCTTCCATATGGGGGCCGAGAAGCCCATCTGGTTCTCGACCCCACCGCCATCGCTCGACAAGCCCTTCGGCTGAAATGGGGACATTCCTCGTTTCCTAGCAAACGGGGACGGACCTTGGCGGTATTGCGTCGTCGCGTGACGGACAGGCTCCCGGCGCTCAGAGTCGGGCGCGCTTCCCAGGCCTGACGGCTACTCTTAACGCCGCCGAAGCGGCGGCGTACGTGAACGGCGGCCGAAGGCCGACGTTTCCGACGTGGGCGTGAGCCATGGCAAGTGCTGCGCGCAGACGCCTCGAACTCGCCGCCCTCCACTTCGCGCTGGGAGCCTGTCCGCCACGCGCTGACGCCCCACCGTCCTGCCGCGTCCCCGTTTGCTAGGAAATGAGGAATGTCCCCATTACTTCGAGAGGGTGTACTCGGCGCCGCAGTAGGGGCATTTGGCCCAGCCTGTCTGCTCGATCGGCAGATAGACGCGCGGGTGTGAGTTCCAGAGATACATCTCCGGCATCGGACACGCGAGCGGCAGATCGCTGGCGTCGACTTTGTATTCGTTCTGCGCGTTGGGCTGGATGAGCGGTTTGGTGGCTGGCATAGGCTGCGGATTATAGGGATTCAGGTTCCCATCGTCGCGTTCCAGATGGCGCTCACGGCCGCGCGGTCGTCCGCAAATTCCTCGGCCTGAACCACCGCTTCGGCCTGTTCGAGCGACAGGTGATGGGCGCGTTCCCGATACCTTCTATAGGCATGCGTGAGCACATCGACCGTCGCCTGCGGGACGAGATCTGCCGAGGCCACGGATTCGAGCTGCCGGATGGTGTCGGCGAACATTACGACGGGTGGATGCGAGCCGGCATACAGCAGCGCCCAGTACTGCGCGAGGAACTCGATGTCGGCGGTGCCGCCGGCGTCCTGCTTGATGTCGAACTTTCCGGACCCTGGCCGCGCTTTCGAAAGCTCCTTGCGCATGCGTTCGCGCATGCTCCGCACTTCGGCGCGCAACGTGTCGCGTCGTACGCAACGCATGAGCACATCCACGCGCACGCGCTCGAAGTCGCTGCGCAGCGCGGCGTCGCCGGCGACTGCGCGAGCGTGCAACAACGCCTGGTGTTCCCAGGTCCAGGCTTCCTTCTCCTGGTATTCGGCAAACGCGCCGATGCGCGTGATCAGCATGCCGCCCTTGCCCGACGGCCGCAGCCGCACGTCGACTTCGTAGAGCCGCCCGGCCGCCGAGTGCATGGTGAGCAGGTGGATGACGCGCTGGGCGAAACGAATGAAGAACACCTGGTTGTCCACGGGCTTCGCGGCGTCGGTTTCCGAGTTTCCGTAGCCGGCGTCGTGCAGGAAGACGAGATCGAGATCCGAGGCGTAACCAAGCTCATTGCCGCCGAGCTTCCCGTACCCCACGGCGCACACTTTCACGGCGCGACGCCCGGGCCCGTCGAGATTGTTAGTCTGCGGCACGCCGAACTGCGCCGTCATTTGCGTCCACGCGAGCCGCATGGCGACATCCACGATGATCTCGGCGATCTCGGTGAGGTAATCGCTCACGCGCATCAGCGGGATCTTGCCCGTGAGGTCGGCCATGGCGACGCGAAAAATCGCCGCTCGCTGAAATTGCCGCAGCACTTCGACCTGCCGGTCCGGCTCATCCTCGGCCAGGTGCGCAAGGCGCGCGGTCACTTCGGCTTCGAGCTCGGCACGCGGCGCTGGCAACCCGCCCGAAGATTCGTCCAGCAGTTCATCGAGCAGCAGCGGATGCGAGGCGATCTGCGCCGCGAGGAATTCTCCGCGCGCCGCCAGCTCCACCAATTTGCGCCGCACCGCCTGATTTTCGTTGAGCAGTGCGAAGTACGCCGAACGCGTGCCGATGGCCTCGAGCACGCGCAGGATCCGGCGCAGCACGTCTACCTGCGGCGACTCCGCCATGCGGACATCCGCAATGGCCGAGAGCAGCCGCGGCATGAGCGTATCCAGCCGCGCACGCCCCGGCGCGTCGAGCCGCCGCATGATGTTGGTGCCGCGGAACACGGTGAGCAGCGCCGCGGCCTTCGCTGGATCGGTAAAGCCGCGGGATTCGAGCGCGGCGGCGAGTTGCGGACCTTCCACACCGCGAAGCCACGCCTCGACGATGCCGTTCACGCCCGGCATCTCCGTCGGCGCAGCCTCGTTGCGCGCAAACATGACTTCCTGGAATGCGTGGGTGACGGTCGCGCGATGCCGGTCGAGCTCGATACCGCAGGCTGGCCAGTCCCGGAAACCCATGGCGATGGCGAGCCGCTCGCGTGTCAACGCGTCGGCGGGAATGGTGTGCACCTGGTTGTCAGCCAGCATCTGGAGGCGATTCTCGAGGCGCCGCAGGAACACATAGGCCGCTTCCAGCTCCTGGGCGACGCGCGCGGGCAGCAGCTTGCCGCCGGCGAGCTGCGGAAGCACCGCCAGCAGCGATTGAGTCTGCATGCGCCGATCCTGTCCGCCGCGGATCAACTGGAACGCCTGCACGATGAATTCGATCTCGCGGATTCCGCCCGGCCCTAACTTCACGTGGTCAGCCAGGTCGCGGCGCGCGACTTCCTTCTGGATCAGCGACTTCATCTCGCGCAGCGCTTCGAAGACGCCAAAGTCGAGGTACCGGCGATAGACGAATGGCCGCACGCTTTCGGCGTAAATCGACTGGTAGGCCTCGGTGCCGGTGATGGCGCGCGCCTTGATCCAGGCGTATCGCTCCCAGTCGCGGCCGTGGGTCTGCAGGTAGTCGCCGAGGAACGCACCGCTCACCGTCAACGGACCGCTGTCACCAAACGGCCGCAGGCGCATGTCGACCCGGAACACGGCACCCTCGGATGTGCGCTCGCCCAGCAGGCGGATCACCAGGCGTCCGAGGCGCGTGAAGAAGTCCTCGTTGTCGATGCAGCGCGCTCCGGACGTCGTGCCCTTGTCGGGGAATACGAAGATGAGATCGATGTCGGAGGAGAAGTTGAGCTCGCCGCCGCCGAGCTTGCCCATGCCGAGCACGATGAAAGGCTGCGCGACGCCTGCGAGGCTGCGCGGCTCACCATACATGCGCGCCAGATCCTGGGCTGCGTATTCCACCGCGGCCTCGATGGCGGCATCGGCAAACGCGCTGGTATCCGCCAACGTCTCGGAGAGCTGCGACCAACCCGCGAGGTCGCGCCATGCGATACGCACCATCTCGCGTTCCCGCTGCCGCCGCAGTGCCGCCATGAAGCCCGCCAGGTCCGGCTCGGTCGAAACCGCCGCCCGCAGGCGCTGTGACATCTCGCCGCTCACCAGCACGCGCGTGAGCGCGGCCTCGTCGATCAACCAACGCGACAACGGCCACTTCGCATCAGCCGAGTCGCGTCCGAGTGCGCTGCAGACGAAGTCGCTGGCGGCGAGCACTCGTGGCAACGCATCGCGCAATTGCGGCGCCGCCGCCTCGAATACTGCGAGCGCGCCCGATTCACGGACACGTGTCAGTTGCTGCTCACAGAAGTCGGCAAGTTCCGGTGTCACCGCTTCGAACTCTACTAGAAATACGGTGTCTACCCCCTTGCGGATACCGCGCAACCGCATACGATCCAATCCATGAAAGCCCGTCTGTTCACGATCTTCGCCGCCGCTGGTCTGGTGCTCGCGAGCGCCTGCGCCAAGCAGGAAACCGTGCGCGAAATCGACTGGGCCAAGTCCGCGCTCGCGCGCAACCCGGCCTATGAAATCCTCGCCACCGACGAATCCACGGGTGTGTTCACGGTGCGCGATACCGCCACTGGCACGACACAGACTCTGCGCCTCGAAGATCTGATTGCGGGGCCGAAGCCGGCAAAGGTGGTGGCGCAGTCGGAGCCTGCAGCTCAGCCTGTCGCCGAGCCCGTTGAAGCACCGCCCGAGGCCGAACCTCACAAGCTTGCTCAAACACAGACTGTCGAGACGGTGCCGGTCGAACGTGCGGCGCCCGGCCAGCCACTCGCCGAAGGTCCCGGCTATACCATTGCGCGCAGCGCACCTGCCGCCGAAACTCCCGACGCCGAACAACTCGGCGCCAACGTCGAACGCCGCACCGATCCCATCATCTGCCAGGGCGAGCGGCTCATGCGCATCGATGGCGAGACCATGGATTTCACCGGCGACGCCGTCATCGCCGAGAAGGGCTGCGACCTCTACATCAGCAATGCGCGCATCCGCGCCGGCGGCGTCGGCATCATTGCGCGCCAGGCGCGCGTGCACATCGTCAACAGCACCATTGGCGGCACGCGTGGTTCGTATGAGGCGTCGCAGGGCGCCGAAATCTACGTGGCGCGTTCCACGTTCACCGGGGTCGGCCGTCGCTTCGATTCTGCGACCATGAACGACCTCGGCGGAAACAACTACACCAACTAACTAGGTGCCGGTCCGGGAGATTCGATGACGTATTGTGTCGGCGTCCAGGTCGATGAAGGCCTGGTGTTCCTGTCTGACTCTCGTACCAACGCCGGCGTAGATCACGTCAGTACCTTTCGAAAGATGACCTTTTTCGAAATGCCGGGCGAGCGCGTCATCGTATTGCTCTCGTCGGGTAACCTCGCCGTCAGTCAGTCGGTCACCGGTCTGCTGCGCGAGCGCGTCACCAGCGCCAAGGCCAGCCTGCTCACGACGCGCACGATGTCCGAAGCAGCCCGACTGGTGGGCGACGCGGTGCGCGACGTGTTCCATCGCGATGCCGAGCCGCTCAAGGAACACGGCATCGAGTTCAACCCCACGTTCATCATCGGCGGTCAGATCGGCGGCGAAGCACATCGTCTGTTCCATGTGTATTCCGCCGGCAACTTCATCGAGACCACGGCGGACACGCGCTATTTCCAGATCGGCGAGGCCAAGTACGGCAAACCCATCATCGACCGCGTAGTGAAGGCCGAGACTCCGCTGCCCGCGGTCGCCAAGTGCGCTCTCATCTCCATGGATTCCACCATCCGTTCGAACCTCTCGGTGGGCATGCCACTGGACCTCGCCATCGTGCGTCGCGACGCACTGCAGATTTCGTTGCACCGGAGCATCGGGCCGGACGACGCCTACTTCAAAGTCATTCGCGACGGCTGGGGCGAGTCGTTACGTAATGCGTTCTACGCACTGCCCGACCCCTCTATTCCGTAGGGATTCCGCAGCCCTGTGCCATAAATGGGACAGGGCACCGTGCGGCGCGCACGTTTTGGCGCAGCAGAGTTTCCTTCGTGCGAAATCAGGCGTACGTTGTTTGTCCATGAGGGATTCACCGACCAACCGTCGCATGACCCTGCAAGCGCTGCTCGCGCTGGGCGGCATGTCATGTTCACGAACGTTGTTTGCCGAACCCAATATTCCATCGCGCGCCCCGGTCACTCCCGAAGACTTGTCGGGCGCGCATACCGATCCCGAGCCCTTGTTTGCCGCCCCCACTCGTCTCGATCGCATTGGCCGCGTGATGACGCACGTGAAAGTGAACGGCAAAGGCCCGTTTCGTTTCGTGATCGATACTGGCGCCAGCCGTTCGACGCTCGCGCCGCACCTGGCGCGCGCGCTCGACCTTCAGCGCACGGCAGGCCGCAATGTGATGCTCAACGGCGTCACCGGCGCCGCCGAAGTGCCGACGGTCGCAGTCGACAGCATCGAGATCGGCGCGCTCAAGTTCGAGAAGCAGGAACTGCCAGTCATCTTCACCTCCATCATGGGCAACGCCGACGGCATCCTCGGTGTCGCCGGATTCCAGGATCAACGCATCGACGTCGACTTCAAGCGCGACCGCGTGAGCGTGCTCGAGTCCAATGGCCGGCGTCCTCACTACAGCATGGTCACCGCGCGCGCCTCGCGAAACGACAACGGCCTGATGATCGTGGATGTGCGCGTCGGTCGCCGCATTCGCGCCAAGGCCGTCATCGACACCGGCGCCGAACGTTCACTCGGCAATCTCGCGCTGCAGACCGCCATGAACAAGAATCGCCACAAGAAGCGCGATCCAGTCTCCGCGGTGGTCCACGGTGCCACTCCCGACATCGCCGATGGCGACGTCCAGGAAATCCGCGAAGCCACGATCGGCGACATGACGCTCACCAACCTCGAAGTGATCTTCGCCGACTTCCACGTGTTCAAGCTGTGGGGGCTCGACAAGGAACCGGCCATGCTCATCGGCATGGACATGCTCGGCGTACTCGACCGACTCGTCATCGACTATCGCCGTAACGAAGTAAGCATGTTCGGCGATAGCTCGTCGTCACGGCTCGTGCAGCGTTGACCCGTTCCTGTGGCTGCTGTAAGTAAGCAGCCCAATGCAACCATCCAGCATGCGCGAATGGCGTGACGTCACGCCCGCCGTTTTCAACGAACAGATCCTGCCGCTCAACCAACCCGCCGTGCTGCGCGGGCTTGTAGCGCACTGGCCCGCGGTGCGCGCCGGCGAGGAGTCGCCGCGCGCCATCGTCGATTACCTCACGCGACTCGACATCGGCTCCTCGGCCAGCGCGGCCCATGGCGACCCCGCCATCGGCGGCCGCTTCTTCTACGACGACGCCATGACCGGCCTCAATTTCGAGCGTCGCAAGGCGCCGCTGGTCGAATCGCTGCGTGAGCTGCTGCGCATCGTCGACGAGGCACAGCCACCGTCCATCTACATTCAGGCGCTGCCGGTCGCCGACAGCATGCCGGCCTTCTCGAACGAGAATGTGCTCGGCATCCTCCCCGAATCGATCGGTGCGCGCGTCTGGGTCGGCAACCGCGTCACCGTCCAGACCCACTACGATCTCACCAGCAACATCGCCTGCGTGGTCGCCGGGCGTCGCCGCTTCACCTTGTTCCCACCCGAACAGGTTACGAACCTGTACGTCGGGCCTCTCGAGTTCACGCTCGCCGGAACGCCGGTCAGCATGGTGAAACTCGATGCGCCTGACTTCGAACGCTACCCGCGGTTTCGCGACGCGTTGGCGAACGCGCAGGTTGCGGAGCTCGGGCCCGGCGATGCCATCTACATTCCCTATATGTGGTGGCACCACGTCGAGACGCTGGCGGCCTTCAACGTGCTGGTGAACTACTGGTGGGCGGAAACGCCGCGCTGGATGGGCTCGCCATTCGAAGCGATGGTCCACGCCATGCTCGCCGTTCGTTCGCTGCCACCACAGCATCGCGCGATCTGGCGGGCCTGGTTCGATCACTACATTTTCGGAGCGCCGGAAGATTCAGCGGCGCATCTGCCCCCGCACAGCCGCGGAGTACAGTCCGCACCCACGGCGGAAACAGCCGCCATGATGCGCAGTTATCTGCTCCAGGAACTCAGCCGCGCCGACCGCAACTCGCGCTGAAAGACCAGCCTACTGACGCGCGGTCGCGAGCTTCAGGCCGAGCGCAATGAACATGGCGCCCGCGATCTTGTTGAGGACATTCGCCATGGACGGCCGGCGCAGGAAAGCACCCCGCAGTTTCGCGGCGGCAATCGCCAGCACCAGGCACCACGCTACGCCGAGCGTCACGAAGCTCAAGCCCAGCGCCAGGAAAGCGCCCACCTTGTACGTGCTGGTCGCCTCGATGAATTGCGGCATGAGCGCGAGGAAGAACAGCGCCACCTTGGGGTTCAGCAGATTGCTGAGGACGCCTTGCCGGAACGCCGACCAGCGTCCGTCATCGGCCACCGCAGTGTCGCCACCCGGCAGACCGCTGGCGCGCGTCGCGAGCGCACGGATGCCGATGTAGACGAGATAGGCGGCACCCGCCAACTTCACGGTCATGAATGCGTAGGGCGAAGTGGCTAACAAAGCCGACAGTCCCAGCGCCGCCGCGAAGGTATGCACCACGCTGCCGGCCGTGATGCCGAGCGCCGCGGCGATCCCCGCGGAACGGCCGCCGGACAGGCTGCGGCCGAGAATGAAGAAGGTGTCCTGCCCCGGCGTGATGACGAGAATGATCGCGGTAGCGATGAACAACCAGTAGTGATGTATGCCCAGCATGGGCGGCACTGTGCCGCGCGCGCCCCTGCCGGGCAATCAACTTTTTCTTGGGCTACGAAACAAAAGCTGCGGGCACGGGTTCTTCGCCAATCGCCTGGCGCAGCACCGCCCAGTGCATGGCTTCGTCGCCGAGGATGCTGGCTGCCGCCTTCGCGAGTTCACGATCTTTGAACAACGGCACGGCGCCGAGGTATGCGCTCACCGCGCCTTTCTCGAGACCGGCCGCGAAGCGCAGCACGTCGGTCCGCGTCTTCAGCGTCTCGACCGGGAAGTTGTACTGCGCCTTGGCGGCGACCGCTTTACCGCCGAGCTTGGTGACTGTTCCGGCGAGAACATCGGCGTGTTGCTTGTGGTGCCCCTGGAAGGTGGTGGCCAGAGTCAGCACACCGCCTTTGAGCAGGCCGCTACCGGCGCCCACGCCATACGCGGCGATCGCTTCGAGCTCGGCGGCGAGCGCTGTGTTCAGGATCGCAACGTCATTGGCAGGGTTGCCGCCTGTTTCGGCCGCGGCCAGCGCGTCCCGCCCGGCGAGCAATGCCACGGCGGCACCCGACAGGCCAAGGCCACTGATGCCGAGGAATGTACGGCGCGCAGCATCGACAGAACCGAATCGACGGGTATCCAGGAATGACATGAATTCTCTCCGGTGGTGGGCTTCCCTATCTAATGAGCCCACCCAGGCGTTTGTTCCGCCAGCTGTGCGACTCCTCCTACAGCGGGATCGTGCTTTTGGCCGCGATCCGCTCCGGCCGAAATAGTTGCCGGGTCTTGGGAACCGTCATCCGGATCCGGGCGACTCACCCTTCGGGCCGGCATGTTCGACGTGCCGACTGCTTGTCCACGATGGACGAGTAACCAAGGGGAAACGGACTCAAGCATGCTTTCCATACTGGTTTGCCACTCATATTTCCTGCGCTTCGACCGCAAGCAACAACTGCGCGCGAAACCGTATCCACCACTGGCCTCTCTGCAGGTTGCGGCGATGCTGCGCGCGGCAGGACATGAGGTGTCGTTCTTCGACGCCATGCTCGCCGACGATCTCAACTTCTACGAACGCCGTCTCAGCGTCATCAAGCCGCAGGTGGTGCTGTTCTACGAGGACAACTTCAATTTCCTGAGCAAGATGTGTCTCGGCAAGATGCGCGAGGCAGGCTTCGAGATGATCGGTCAGGCGCGCGCCGCCGGCATGCGCATCATCGCCGCGGGCTCGGATGCGTCCGATGCGCCGGGCGCCTATCTAGACGCCGGCGCCGACCTCGTGCTGCATGGCGAAGCGCTTGGAGTGTTGAGCGCGCTCATCGCCCGGCTCAATGGCGCGCCGGGTCTGCAGAACGCCGAACTCGCCGCCGGCCTTCCCGATGTCAGTCACGCGACACCGGCCGGGCCGAAGCGCTCAGTCGGCGTGGCGCCGTTGCCAGAACCATCGCTCGCGGCCCTGCCCGCGTGGGATCTCATCGATATCGAGAAATACCGGCGGGTCTGGCGGCGTGCACACGGTCTCTTCAGCCTCAACATGGCGGCCTCGCGCGGCTGTCCGTTCCGCTGCAACTGGTGCGCGAAGCCGATCTGGGGCAATCAGTATCTGCAACGTCCGGCCGCCAGCGTGGCCGCCGAGATGCTGCATCTCAAACGCCACTATCGTCCCGACCATATCTGGTTCGCCGACGACATCTTTGGTTTCAAGGCCGATTGGGTGCGCGAGTTCGGCGCCGCGCTCACGGCCGCGGGTGGCGGCGTGCCGTTCACCATCCAGATGCGCGCCGACCTGGTGAACACGCGAATGGCGACGGCATTGCGTGAAGCCGGATGCAATGAAGTGTGGATCGGCGCCGAAAGCGGTAGCCAGAAGATCCTCGACGCCATGAACAAGGGCACGAGCGTGGAAGAGAACATCGCCGCGCGCCACATCCTGCGCGACGCGGGAATCCGCGTCGGGTTCTTCTTGCAGCTCGGCTATCTCGGCGAAAACCTCCACGACATTCTCGCGACACGCCGGTTGGTGGACGAAGCGCGTCCCGACGACGTCGGCGTGAGCGTCGCCTATCCACTGCCGGGCACCAGGTTCTACGAGCTCGTCAAAGAACAGATGGGCGCCAAGCGTCACTGGCAGGAGAGCAACGATCTGGAGATGATGTTTCACGGCACATATACATCCGATTTCTACCGGACCGTGCGCAATCTCCTGCACGACCAGGTGACGCATCCTGAATCTCCGTCACTTGCGGAACGCTGGAACGACCTCATCGAACGCGAAGCACAGTTCCGCCACGACCAGGGGCGAGCGCCGTTGCTCGATCCGCTCGCCGGCGCGGTGGTATTCGGCTGAGCCGCGCGATGGCCGACATCCTCCTCACGCACGGATATTTTCTCGCCGAGGACGAGAAAGAGCGGCAAATCATGAAGCCGTATCCGCCGCTCGGCCTGCTCTATCTCGCCGCGTTTCTCAAGAGCGGCGGCTACTCGGT
>Ga0207683_10004215_pt1 | contig 12428 bp, 12 predicted proteins | sample KBSM73metaG_FD_184333 | JGI IMG/M metagenome (GOLD analysis project Ga0207683, IMG submission 184333) | Miscanthus rhizosphere microbial communities from Kellogg Biological Station, Michigan, USA - KBS M7-3 metaG (SPAdes) (version 2) | ecosystem: Host-associated > Plants > Roots > Rhizosphere >...
GGCGATCACCCGCGCCCCTTCGCTGACGAAGAGTTCGGTGGTGGCGCGGCCGATGCCGGCGGCGGCGCCGGTAATCAGCGCGATCTTGCCTTCAAGCTTCCTGGACATGTGCTTCCTGTGATTTCGTGCCTGCGATGGGGACGCTAAAGGCTTAAAGCTCAAGAGCGCGGACCCATAATGGGGCAAGGGCTGACCCAATTCCAGTGCGCCAGGGGCGGACGCATTGCCGCGATTCACCCTGAAACCCGGCACATAGCGAGGGGCCTTTGACGAAAGCCCGGCTTTAAGCTTTGCTGCTTTTCAAAAGGTGAGCTATCCCACGGGGTGGCACCAAATATAACAGCCGTTGGCGCAGGGGTGAGGAAATATGTCGGGTAAGGTTCGCTATCTGCTGATCATGCTGATCTTCGTGGTCAGCGCCGTGGTCTATATCGACCGCAGCAACATGTCGATCGCCGGTCTGGAACTGATCAAGGCTTACGGGGTCACAACCATCCAGCTGGGCTGGCTGCAAAGCGCCTTCCTGCTCGGTTATGCCTTTTTCCAAATTCCCGCCGGTTGGGTGGTGGGCAAACTCGGTCCGCGCAAGACCCTGACCTATGGCTTGATCTGGTGGAGTGTGCTGAGCGCCGCCACCGCCCTGGTTCCCCCGCAAATGGCGGGTGCACTTTTCGTACTGATCGCCCTGCGGTTCATTCTGGGGCTGGGCGAGGCCGTGGCCTATCCTTCTTCCAACCAGTTTATCGCCGCCTGGTTTCCCACCAACGAACGCGGCAAGGCCAATGGCTGGGTGTTCGGTGGCGTCGGTCTGGGTTCGGGCGCGGCACCCTTCGCCATCGGCGGGCTTGTCGTTCTCTACGGCTGGCAGATGGCTTTCTATGTCTCCGCCGTGATCGGGCTTGTGGTCTGTGTCATCTGGTACTGGGCCGGGCGCGACACGCCCGCGGAACATCCCGCCGTGACGCCTCAGGAGCTGGCGCATATCAAGGCCGGGCTGCCGGTCAAAATGGAAGGTCCCATGCCGCCGGTGCCGTGGCTGAAGATTTTCACCAGTGTCGATATATGGTGTGTGACCTTGGCTTATGTCGCTTTCGGCTATGTCGCTTTCCTGTTTCACACCTGGTTCTTCCCCTATCTCAAGGGCGGGCTGAATTTCGACATGAAGAAAAGCATCTTCTTCAGTGTGCTGCCTTTCATTGCCATGACCTTGTGCTGTCTGCTGGGCGGCGTGGTCAGCGATTGGCTGGTCAAAAAGTATGGCCAGTATGTCGGCCGTAGCCTGTTCGGCGCCTTCACGCTGTTTTTGACCTGCGGCTTGATGCTGGCGGGTGGCCGGGCCACCGATCCCTATGTCGCCATCGCCGTCCTGACCTGCGCCGCCGGCGCGCTGTATTTTGGCCAGGCGACGTATTGGGCAGTGGGCGCGGATTTCGGTGGACCCTATAGCGGCATCGTTTCGGGCCTGCTCAATATGGGCGGCCAGATCGCGGGCGCAGTCACCGCTTCGGCGACACCCTGGTTCGCCAGGGAGTATGGCTGGTCGACAGCTTTCTACGTCGCCTCCGCGGTCGCGTTCGTTTGCGCGTTTCCGTGGTTCTTTGTGAATCCGGAGCGGCGGTTACACGTGCCGGAACAAGTGACGGCCTAGGCGCGAGGAATTTTACGGCGTGAGCAGGAGCGCCGAGCGATGTGTACAACTAGTACATGAGCGACGGCGCGACGAACTCACGACGCAAAAGAACCGCGCCTTAACTAAAGCGGCGTCAGACCCGCCGCCGCGATGCCCGCCAGCGCCGCGATCTCGTCATTGTCGCTTGTGTCGCCGGTGACCCCAACCGCGCCGATGGCGATGCCATCGGGACCTTTGACAATCACCCCGCCCGCCACCGGGATCAGACCGTTGGCGGCCAGGTGACCCAGCGAGGCGATGAAGCTGGGCCGTTCCGCCGCCATCTCGCCGATGCGCCGGGAATTGACGCCCAAAGCCAGTGCGCCCGCAGCCTTTCCTCGGGCAATGTCCAGACGCAAGAAACTGGTCCCATCCTGGCGCTGGAACGCAATGACATGGCCGCCCGCATCCACCACCACGCAGGATAATGGCTTCATGCCGGCTTCCTTGCCCTTGGCGAAGGTGGCGGAAATGACGGTGTTGGCCTTGTCCAGGCTGATGCGGAAATCGCTCATGATGGGCTTTCTTAAAAATGCGGATGCGCGTGTCAGCTTGGCCGAAAAAGCGGGGCAGGGAAAGCCGGACCTATGGTATCTCTCGCCGCATGAGCGAAACGGGCAAAACCCGCAAAACGCAGATCGTTGTGGTGGGTGGCGGCGCGGCGGGGCTGGAATTGGCCACCCGGCTGGGCGCCCATTTCGGCCGCCGCCACTTCGACATCATCCTGGTGGAAAAAAACCGCACCCATATCTGGAAGCCGCTGTTGCATGAGGTCGCGGCGGGCTCGCTGGACGCCAATCTGGATGAAGTGGGTTATCGCAGTCATGGCTTTGCCTGGGGCTACCGCTTCTTTTACGGCGCCCTGGAGGGCATCGACCGCGACAGCCGTCATGTCCTGATCGCCCCCATCCTGGATGAGGATGGCCGTGAGATCATGGGCCGCCACGGTATCCGCTATGACTATCTGGTGCTGGCGGTGGGATCGGTGACCAATGATTTTGGCACCAAGGGTGTGGCGCAAAATTGCATCTTTTTGGATTCCCGTCTTCAGGCCGACCGTTTCCGCTTCAAGTTGCTCGACCATTGTTTGCGCGTTTCGCGCACCTTGCAGGCTGATCCTGCGGCCGACGCGTCGGTGCGGGTGGATATTGTGGGTGGCGGCGCCACCGGCGTGGAACTGGCGGCGGAGCTTTTCAACGCCGCCGCCGAGCTGCGCCATTACGGGCTGGAAGTCTTTGATGAAAGCCGGCTGAAGGTAACGTTGATCGAAGCCGGCCCGCGCATTCTGCCGGCGCTGCCGGAAAAATTGGCGGAAGCCGCGCACAAGGAACTGGAAGCCTTAGGTGTGCGTGTGATCACCGGCGAACAGGTGGTGGAAGCGACGCCGGAAGGCATGATCACCAAATCGGGCGAATTGATCAAAGCCGATCTTCGGGTGTGGGCAGCGGGCGTCAAAGGTCCCGATATGCTGGCGGGGCTTGGCCTGGAGGCTACCCGCAACAATCAACTGATGGTCAAACCGACCCTGCAAACCACGCAGGACGACCGTATCTTTGCCATCGGCGACTGCGCATTCTTTGTGCCGGAGGGCGAAAACCGCCCTGTTCCGCCGCGCGCCCAGGCCGCGCATCAGATGGCGGCCACCGCCTTTTACAATCTCAAGGCCCTGATCCGTAATCAATCGCTCAAGCCGTTTGTCTATCATGATCACGGCTCGCTGGTGTCGCTCAGCCACTTCTCCACCGTGGGTTCGCTGATGGGCAATCTGATCGGCGGACGCATGGCAATCGAAGGCAGGCTGGCGCGCTTTGTCTATGTCTCGCTCTACCGCATGCATCTGATCGCCATTCATGGCTGGCTCAAGGGCCTGGCGCTGATCCTGGTGGGACATGTCAATCACATCGTCCGGCCGAAACTAAAGCTCCATTGAAAAGCATGACCGGCAAGCCGGTCGTGCGTCACTTCGCGTTGGCGTAGATTTTCACGATCTGATACGCGAAATCGCGCCCGTCATAGACGGATCCGACACGCAGCTTCTCGTTCAAGCCGTGGATACCATTGCCATCGGCATCGCCGAAGATGCCGGACACGCCATAGGTGGGAATGCCCGCCGGAGTCAGAAAGGCGCCATCGGTGGCGCCCGCCGACATGGAGGGGACCACCGGCACGCCGGGCCACATCTTGGCGGTGAGAGTCTCCACGGGCCCGAAGATTTTCGGGTTCAAGGGCTGCGGTCCCTTGGGTACTTCGCTGCGCTTGTCGGCCAAGGACACCTTGATCTCAGGATCGGCTACCAATTCCTGCAGCTTGGCGCGCACCTGTTCGGGGGTGGTGCCGGGAAAGATGCGGCAGTTGATATTGGCGTCGGCGCGCTGGGGCAAAGCATTGTTGGCATGGCCCGCATTCAACAAGGTCGGAACGCAGGTGGTATGCAACACCGCGTTAAAGGAGGGATTGGTGGCAAGCGTCTTGGCCGCCGTCATATCGCCTTTGGAAAAAGCGGTCATCGCGCTAGACACTGCCTTGTCGTCCACTTTCGCCGCCATCTTGCCGAAATAGGCTTTTGTGATGTCGTTGGCCTGGAACGGAAACTGATAGGCGCTGATCTTCGTCAGCCCGGCTGCCAGGTGATAGATGGCGTTGTTGGGCACCGGCCTTGAGGAATGGCCGCCGGGATTGGTCACCTCCAATTGGTAATTCTGCGGGAATTTCTCCGCCGCCTGCACGGTCATGATCTGCGGCTTGCCTTTTTCGTCCAGCCTTCCGCCGCCGCCTTCATTCAGGGCGAATTCCGCATCGATAAGTGCGCGTTCGTGGGTCGCCAGCCAGCTTGCGCCATTGAAAGCGGTGGAAGTTTCCTCGCCGCAAGTCAGCGCCATCTTGATGCTGCGTGGCGCCTTGAACTTTTCTTCCTTCAACCGCACCATGGTGTCGACCCAGGCCGCCACCAGGGATTTCATGTCCGAGGCGCCACGGGCAAAGAAGTAGCCATCCTCCTCGATCAGGGTGAAGGGATCGCGCGTCCAGTCGGCACGCTTGGCTTCCACCACATCCAGATGGCCCAACAGCAGAATAGCCTTGGCTTTGGGATCGCTGCCGTGAAGCACCGCCACCAGCCCGCCTTCCTTGGGATGGCCGGGCGCGGTGTAGATGTGCAGATCGGCGTCAGGATAGCCGGCGGTCTTGAGATGCACCGCTATTTTCCGCGCCAACAAGGTGCAGTCGCCCGCCGACAAAGTGGTGTTGGTCTCGATCAATTCCTTGAACAAAGCGCGGAAGCGTTGCTGATCCGGGCTTAAATGGGTCACCGCCGAAGCCGGCAAGATCAACGCCGCACTAAGTGCCGCACAAAGAAGTGATCGCATCGAAATCCCCAGCTAATCCCGCACAGAGCGTATCGCTCACGTCCATTTATGAAAGGAGAAAAACGCTGCGCCACAGAGAAAAAGGAATGCGACCATATGATTCCACCGCAGGCTTTCTCCCAGATAAGTGATTGAAAAGACGGCAAACACCAGCAAGGTGATGATCTCCTGCATGGTCTTGAGCTGGGCGGCGGAATAGACCTGGTGGCCGATGCGGTTGGCGGGCACTGCCAGGCAATATTCGAAGAAAGCGATGCCCCAGCTCACCAGCACCACCTGCCACAGGACGGCATTCGGAAATTTGAGCTGCCCATACCAGGCAAAGGTCATGAACACATTGGAGCAGAACAAAAGCACGATAGGGGCGAGAGCGGGCATGGGGAATCCTTCCAGGCGGCCCCATCTTTTAACCCGCTTCGGCCTTGGAAAAACGGCTATTGCGAGCTTGCCTGGTCTTTCGCAAAAGCTTCCAGCCGTACGCGCGTGACGCCTTTCTGCTGCATACCCAGCGCCTGTGCCGCCGCCAGCGACACGTCAATGATCCGCGTTTTGATTTTCGGCCCGCGATCGGTGACCCTGACGGTCACCGTCCGCCCATTGGCGAGATTGGTGACGCGAACCAGGGTGCCGAAGGCCAGAGTGAGGTGCGCCGCAGTGAAGTCGCGATGGTCGAACCTGTCGCCGCTGGCGGTCAGCTTGCCGAGATGGGCGCGGCCGTAAAAGGAGGCAAGCCCGATTTGCGTGAAGAAAGGACCGGCCTCCAGGGCCAGGGGCGACACAGCAGGCTGCTGCCGTGGCGCTGGTGCAGGTGCAGGTGCGGGCGCCGGCGGCGGCTGAATTGCCGCCGGGGGCTCAGGCGGTATGGAAGACGGTTTTGGCTGGGTGGCGCAGGCGGCAAGGCCAAGCATCACCAGCAGGCAGGCTCGCGGGGTAATTTTTATCACGTTGTTGGCTAGGGTATTTTTTCCAGCCCGGTGCTTTTCCACACGGTGTGGGCCTCAGGCCGGGTGATGTAAGCGAGAAAGGCGGCGGCCTCGCCGGGCTGCGCTGCGTAAGACAGCACCGCACCGGTATAGTCGAAGTGCATTTCCACTTCCTTGGGCATCAGTCCTGCCACTTCCACCCCGGCTACGGTGATTTCTTCCGAAACCGGGCCCAGCGCATATTGGATTCCATCGCGGGCGATGGCGATGCCCGGCGTACCGGCGGTCGGCACAGGCTTGACGCCGGCAAAGTCGGGCCGCGCCAGAAGCTCGGAGATCATCTTGCCGGCCAGACTGCCGCGGGCGGGATCGGTGAAGCCCACTCCATTGCTGCTGGCTTTAAGCACGGCGATGAATTTTGGCAGGGTCGAGATGTCGGGATGCGGGGCGCCAGTCTTGACCGCCAGGGCGAAATTGGCCCGGCCCACCGGCGTGTAGGGTTCCGGCTTGAGATTGGCCGCGACATCCTTGAGGTCGGGCAGCGGCAGCACCACCAGATCGCCAGGCGCCTTGTCTCTCACATTGTCATGCGCCTTGGTGACCGTGCCGCCCACGATGGTGACCTGCTTGCCGGTCTCGGCCGTCCAGGCCGCCGACAGGGTGCGCAGCCCCGGATTGGTGCCCCCCGAAGTGAAGACAGTGATATCGGCCTTTGCCGCGCAAGGCGCGGTTATGAGCAGGGCAGTCGCGAGTATGGATTTCAGCATCCCGGGGCCTTCTTTTTTTGCCAGCCTATCCGGCATGCGGGTGGGGAAAAAGAGATTGGCTGGGGCGGGAGGGATCGAACCTCCGCATGCCGGAATCAAAATCCGGTGCCTTACCGCTTGGCGACGCCCCATCATGCACGGGTCACCCCGGGCGGGGCCTCCGTATAAAGCGAGCCGGGCCGGTCCGCAAACGGTCAAAAAGGGTCGCACCGACAGGGGGTTGCGGTCCGGTTGCGGGGGCGGGGGGGCATGGTTATAAGGGCGCCTCCCGAGGCGAGGGGTCTTCCTTTCGCACTGGTTCGGAGAGTAGCTCAGCCTGGTAGAGCACTACGTTCGGGACGTAGGGGCCGGAGGTTCGAATCCTCTCTCTCCGACCATTTTTTCAACGGGTTAGCGCCTAGCTCGCTGACCCCTACGTGTGTCTGACGGTGACTCAGACGGTGACGTTCAGAAATTTGTCCAACATATCCAGGGCATTCGCCCTATCGAAATGCGGCGAGGCAGCTCTACACATCACTGTTTCTTTCCATGCTAAATGTTCGGGAAGGGGGGCGCGATGGTTATTGTTTGGAACGGGCTTCCCGTGGGCGTGCGCTCAGAAGCGTTCCGCCTCAGATCCCTCGACGCAATGTCGCCTGTTAGCGATGTTTTTCGGTGAGGGATGAACGCACTGATGGCAAAGCGGGCGTCGAACCGATTCATAGCCGCAGTCATGCTTGCACTGTTCTGCAGTGCACTACTCTTCTGTTGGCCCGGCAGTCTTTCGTTTGATCCCACCGTCCAATGGTACGAGGCGCGCACGGCCGTCGTGACATCCCAGCATCCGCCATTCATGAGCTTCGTATGGCATTTCCTGGATCGTGTCGTCCCAGGGCCGGGGCTTCTTCTCGCGCTTGAACTTACCCTTTTCTGGGCATCAGTCGGGTTCTTGCTCTCTTCAATAACCATCTCCAGGCTGACAGTTGTTCTGAGCGCTATTTTTTTCGCGATTCAGCCATTTGTGATCGCGCATTCCGCCTTGGTGCTTAAAGATGTTCTGAGCGGCAACTTCGCGCTGCTCGGTTTTGCTGTTCTTTTTCATTACCAAAAATCGACAAATAAGCGCGCGATCCTCGTATGTTCGTTTGCTCTCTTCGTCTTTGCTGGGCTTGTCCGCTACCAAATGTTTCTTTTCATCGCACCCGCCATCGTCAGCGTATTTCTGTTTGAACGTTACACGCTCGCTTCATCAATTAGAGTTCAAACGCACTATGTCGTTGTTGCCATTGTAGCTTGTTGTATGACTTTTGTAGCGGCGCGTACGGCGATGAGCACGACGCTTGACCTGAGGCCGCACTTCTTCGACATCCAATTACGCCAAGCGATGGATTTCGATATCGCATCCGTCCTCGCACGAGAACCGAATGCAAAGCTCGAGATATTCTCGGCAACCGGTATTGACGTGCCTGCGTTGCGAGCCCGCGCCCAAGTACAATATACCCCATACACACGCGAGCCCTTATCAGAAGGCAATGCCTTCGAAAATATTACCGACCGCATCCCAATGGAGACGCTCCGCAATCAGTGGCTCGCGCTTCTAAGAGCGACACCGGGCATCTTTGTCGAACATAGAATCGATGCCTTTGCGCGGCTCATGGGAGTGGGAAATATCTATTCGTGCTGGCCGCTCAATACGGTTGGATTTCTCGGTCAACCAACAGAGTACTGGAACAAACTGAATGGTCGGTCGCTCAGGCCGTCAGCCGCGACGCGTATTTTAAAAACGCGGTTATTTCCCGCCGGCACAATGCTATTTCGCCCGATTACTTACCTCATACTCTCAATCGCGATATTCGCAATATCGCTTCGGATTAGAGACGACGTCGCCATATTCGTTCTTGGAATGATATGTGCGAGCTGGCTTTATTGGCTCACATTCATACCGTTACCTCTGTCATGTGAAGTGCGATACTCATATGCACCCTGTATGATGGCGCTATTCGCCTTCGTGTACTGGGCGGCTCGAAGGTTTGAACAGTTTCTCCATACGCGAGGAAGTACCTAGCAGTCCCGTACCGATGGGCTTGCCACGCCCGTTTCCGGCGGCATCCCCGGCCCGTCACCGGCGCCATATCCAACCGCTCGCAAGGTCTCGCCGTGGAGACGCTCAAACAGCTCCGCGCTTTCGGGATCGAGTTCAAAAATATTGTCCTGATCCGAGCCCCGCCGGAAAAAATCGGGCTGAAGTCCTTGGAGCCGGCGGAAGGACACGTCAAAGGCTTTCGATTGGGGTACGCCGATAAAGGACGAAATTGCCGCCAAGGAATCCGGATCGCCTGCGGCCAGATTCTCATACCGCAAAACAAGGGTCTGCGGCCGGCTCATCCAGGCTTGAACATGCTGAGACCAGGTCACACCCATCTTGCCGGCAATGACCTCGGCAAAGGAAAGCTCATGCCCAAAATGGTCACACAGATAATGGGTGTGCGACACCAGGGCGGATCGTCCGTCACGCAGGACATAGATCGCGGGATGAGTGTCCGGCGGCGGCAACTCGTGGGTTTTGACATACAGTTGCCGGCCCTGGCGCATCGCTTCTTGGACGAACTGGCGCGGATTGTCTCCCACCGGCGCTTCTCCCGCCAAGCGGCGGACTTCGGGATGAGAAAATTCCTCGTCGCTGTAGATGGAGTGGCTGTTAAGATTGAAGCACTGCTTCAACAGGATGCGCAGCAGCGTATTCCCGGAGCGGGGGTAAGAGGCGAGCCAGGTAACTGGGGCTCGAATGCCAGAATCCAATATCACGTCGAACCAACTCAAATAGGTCCGTTCGAGATAAAAGCTTTCGCTCGCCGGGCGCTTGCCGCAGCTTTGACCGAATTGTCGCGAGATTTGGCCTGGGCCTGTCTCGTGAAAGGTTCAAGACAATCAATATGATGTTGCCCATGGCTGCTGACACTGCAATCTTGGCGGGCCCGATCGGGAACCGGTTGCCGCGAGGGGTGTTCAATCCGGGGGAAAGTTCCCGCATGCAATCACTGAGGCTGAAGACCTGATGGACAAGAGTTGCGCCAAGGTGCTGGTGGTGGAAGACGTGGCCTTGATCCGCCTCACCACGGTGGAGATGGTCGAAGACATCGGATTTGCCGCCGCCGCCGCCGCCGATGCGCAAGAGGCGCTGGCGATGTTGAAAGAGGATGACGGCATATCGATTCTGCTCACCGATCTGGGCCTGCCGGGCATGAGCGGCCGCCAATTGGTCGAGGAGGCGCTGCGGCTGAAGCCGGGCCTCAAAGTGATTGTCGCTTCGGGCTATCGCGAGGAAGGTTTCGCCGCCAATATCGGCGTGTTGAGAAAACCTTTCGACTTGCAGCAGTTGCAACGGGTGCTGCAGGCCGTGTGATACGGAAGCGGGGCCTTGATGCGAAGGAAATCTCCGGCGCCACAAAGCTGAAGGCAAAGAAAGAGCCCGCAAGGATGATCCTTGCGGGCTCTTTGTACTTTGTGACGTCTGCTTACGGAAGCAAGCTGACGTTGTAGGTCAGCGTGACAATGACGTCGCCGACGCAGGCGCTTTTGGTGCCCATGTAGAAACCGCAGGGGATCGTGCCAAGATCGGTCCCGCCATAGCGCACGTCCAGAGCAAAGCTCTTGTAGGTCGCGGTCGCGCCGATATCGTAATAGGTATAGTCGCGGGAGCCGACGCTTGCATTCGCGGCCCGCACCCATTGATGGCCGACATTGGTGCTGACGCTCAGCCAGTCGAGGATGGTGAAGGACGCCATGCCGGCAAGATAGTGGCCGGGGCCGCCGCCCAAGCTGAACTCGGGCGACCAGGCATAGGTGGCCTGCAGGGTCACGCCATTGAACGCCTTGGTGAGCTGGTTGATCAGTTCAAAATAATCGGCGGTGGGGCCGCCGAAAGTGTTGGCGCCCGGATAGGCGTAATAATAGGGCTCGATATTCCAGTCGATGCCCCACACGTCGGTATGCTTGCCGCCATAAATGTCGACTTCGACGGAAGGATTGTTGATCTGGCCGCCCATATTCCAGTCAACCTGGGACGCCCAGGAGCCGACATAGAAACCTTCGGGGCCGGTGAGGTTCAGCGTGCCTTGAAAGGAAGGATCGCGCTCGTTTTGGCTGATGCCGCGGAATTTATAGTCGCTCTGCATCTGGACATAACCGGTCAGGCCCCAGGCGGGAGCGTCCTGGGCAGAGACAGGAGCCGAGGCGCTTGCCATGGCCGCCAGGCTCACCGCGCCCAAAAACAATTTGGTCAAGTTTTTCATTGAAAAGTCCCCTCCGTTTTCGGCGCAAGGCTTGGATGCGTCACGCCCCCCGTATTGCCATGACAGTTCTGTTTTGCCTGCCCAATCTCAATATGGCGGTTTGTCTTTTTTGCCCCGTTTTGGGGCCAAAACGCATGATTTGAGCAGCCGTTGTTGTGATACAACAGTCTTTTGCCTAAATTTTAGGCTCTGGGCCTCCGCACTAGGCAGAGGAGCCAATTTTAAAAGCCTCTGAAAAGCATCACTGGCCCGGTAATTCCTTTTGGACGCCAAAAGGATTCAACTGTCAGCTCCGGTCCTGAATAATGCCCATTCTCCTCATCCGCCATGGTCAACGGCATCCAAAACGGTCTCTCGCTAACGACAAGTAGCGGGAGACCGTTCTGTTTGCTGCACAAACCATTTCCCTACGGGAGCAGGGTGACGTTGTAGGTCAGCGTGGCGATAACATCGCCCGCGCAAGCATGGTTGGTGCCCATATAGAAACCGCAAGCGGTCCTACCCAGATCCGTGCCGCTGTAGCGCAGGTCGAGAGCAAAGCCCTTGTAGCTCGCGGTCAGGCCGATATCGGCATAGGTGTAGTCGCGAGAGCCAACGGATGCGTTCGCGGCTCGGACCCATTGATGGCCGACATTGCCGCTGATGCTGAGCCAGTCGAGGATGGTGTAGGACGCCATGCCGGCGAGATAGTGGCCGGGGCCGCCGCCCAGGCTGAACTCGGGCGACCAGGCATAGGTCGCGGTAAAGGTCGCCGGACCGACTGCCTTGGTGAGCTGGTTGATCAGCTCGAAATAATCCGCCGTGGGCCCGCCGAACGCATTGAAGCTGGGATAGGCGTAGTAATAGGGCTCAATGTTCCAATCCACGCCCCACAGGTCGGTATGCTTGCCGCCGTAGATATCGACTTCGACGGAGGGGTTGTTGTTCTGGCCCAACTTCCAGTCCACCGAGGATGCCCAGGTGCCGACATAGAAACCGTCGGGACCAGTCAGGTTGAGCGTGCCTTGGGGAGAAGGCTCGCGATCGTTTTGGCTGATGCCGCGGAATTTATAATCGCTCTGTACGTCGACAGCGGCGGTCAGACCCCATGTGGGAGCGTCCTGGGCAACCGCAGGAGCCGCGACGCTTGTCACGCCAGCCAGGCTGACCGCGCCCAAAAACAGTTTGGCCAAATTTTTCATCGAACAGTCCCTCTTGTTGCCAGGCGTAAGGCTTGGATGCCTCACGTCCCCGTATGGCGATGACAGTTCTGTTTCCGCCCCCTAATCTCAATATGGCGCCTTGTCCTTTTGGCCCGGTTTTGGGACCAAAACGCGTGATTTGAGCAGGCGTTGTTGCGATGCAACAGGTGGTTGCCTATTTTTTGAGCTTAAGGCCTTAACGCTAGGCAATACGGCCTGAATTTATGAGTTTCTGAAAGTCCGGGTGATCTG
>Ga0207683_10004218_pt1 | contig 12418 bp, 13 predicted proteins | sample KBSM73metaG_FD_184333 | JGI IMG/M metagenome (GOLD analysis project Ga0207683, IMG submission 184333) | Miscanthus rhizosphere microbial communities from Kellogg Biological Station, Michigan, USA - KBS M7-3 metaG (SPAdes) (version 2) | ecosystem: Host-associated > Plants > Roots > Rhizosphere >...
GGCCACGCCGCCTCTCATCATGCGACTAGCCGCCCTCGTCCTCGCCCTCGTCATGGCCGCACCGGCCGGCGCGGTATCGTTCCCGGTCCCGGGCAAGCCGTTGCGCATCGTCCTCGGCTTCGCGGCCGGCGGCGGGACCGACATCATGGCCCGGCAGCTCGCACCGCGCCTGTCGGACGTGCTCGGCATCCCGGTCGTCATCGAGAACCGCCCCGGCGCGAGCACCGCGCTGGGAGCCGTGGAAGTCGCGCGATCGGCGCCGGACGGCCACACGGTGCTCTTCACGTTCAACGGCACGTTCACGCAGAACCCGCACACGATCGCCAAGCTGCCCTACGACGCGCAGCGCGACTTCACGCCGATTTCGCTCGCCGCGCGCGGACCGCTCGTGCTGGTCGCGCATCCTTCGCTGCCGGTGCGCGACGTGCGCGAGCTCGTCGCGTACGGCCGCGCGAATCCCGGAACGCTGAACTACGCGAGCTTCGGCATCGGGACCTCGTCGCACCTGTTCGGGGACCTGCTCGCGCGCCAGAGCGGCGTGCCGCTGCTGCACGTCCCGTACAAGGGCACCGGCGATGCGGCGAACGACCTGCTCGCGGGGCGCGTGCAATTGATGTTCGACTCGGCGACCTCCGCGCTGCCGCAGGTCAAGGCCGGGCGCCTGCGCGCGCTCGCGGTCGTGGCCGAGCGCCGCTCGACGTTCCTCCCCGACGTCCCGACGTTCGCCGAGCAGGGCATCGCCGGCATCGACCTTACCGGATGGCTCGGCTTCTGGGGGCCGGCCGGCCTGCCGCCGGACGTCGTCGCCGCGCTCAATGCCGCGATCGCCAAGGTGCTCGCGATGCCCGACTTGCGCGACCTGTTCGCGCAGGGCGCCTACGAAGCGTCGCCGTCGACGCCCGCGGAGCTCGACGCGCTGGTGCGGGACGTTTCCGAGCGCTGGGCGCGCATCGTGCAGGACCTCGGCGTGAAGCCGCAGTGACGCGTCAGGTCTGCGCGAGCCGCCGCAACAACGCGCGGTCGACCTTGCCGCTCGCGGTCATCGGCAGCGCGTCGACGAACCGGTAGATCGCGGGCCGCTTGTGCGCGGCGAGCCGCGCGGCGAGGAACGACGCGAGCGCGCCCGCGTCGACGCGCTCGCGCAACTGCACGAACGCCACGATCCGCTCGTCGGCGTCGTGCGCGCGCCCGACCACAGCGCACAACGCGACCGCCGGGTGCGCGTGCAGCGCGGCCTCGACGTCGCTCGCATGCACCGTGTACCCCGAGTGCTTGATCACGTCCTTGATCCGGCCCGCGAGATGCAGCACGCCGGCTTCGTCGAGGCGCCCGAGGTCCCCGGTCCGGAACCAGCCGTCGGAAGTGAACGCCTCGCGCGTCGCCGTCGCGTTGCGGAAATAGCCGGCGAACACGTTCGGCCCGTGCACGACGATCTCGCCGACCTCGCCGCACGCGACGTCGGCCGCGGCGTCGTCGACGATGCGCACGCGCACGCCCGGCAGCGGCCGGCCCGCGGCCGTGTCGCCGCGCGGCTCGTCGATCGCGCTCTGGCAGACGACCGCGGTCGTCTCGGTCAGCCCGTAGCCGTTCTGCAGCGGCAGGCGCAGCAGCGCCTCGACGCGCTCCTTGAGCGCCGGCGCCAGCGGCGACGACGCGCACGTCGCCAGGCGCACGTGCGGCGCGGCGAATTCGCCCGGGTGCTCGCGCGCCCAGTCCGCGAGCTTGACGTAGAGCGCCGGGACGCCCGGCAGCACGGTGAGCCCGTCGTCGCGCAGCGCGCGCGCGAGCGCCGCGGGCTCGAAGCGCGGGTACACGTAAAGACAGCCGCCCGCGGACAGCGTGGTCATCGTGATCGACGCCAGCGCGCCGGCGAACGCGAGCGGCAGCGCGAGGTAGACGCGGTCGTCGCTGCGGTAGCGCCGCGCGACCGCCTGCGCGCGCGCGAGGAACAGGACGTTCTCGTGCGTCAGCATCGCCGCCTTCGGCGCGCCGGTCGTGCCGGACGTGTACAGCATCACGGCCACGTCGACCGGCGAAGGATCGGGCGCCCGCTCGCCGGCGAAGCGCTCGATGCCGATCGCGCCGAGCGGCGCGAGGTCGGTCATGCGCGCCAGGCGGCGCGCGGCGTGGTCGGCGGCCGTGGCCGAATTGCGCGGCACGTAGAGCGCGAGGCGCGGATCGCAGTGCGCGGCGATCGCGTCGATCTCGCCGTCCGCGAGGCGCGCGGTCGCCAGGACGGGCCAGGCGCCCAGCCGGCCGATCGCCAGCGTCAGCACGAGCGTCTCGATCGCGTTCTCGCCGACGACGAGCGCGCGATCGCGTGGGCCCAGGCCCAGCGCGGCGAGCGAATGCGCCGCGCCGTCGACGGCGGACGCCAGTCCCGCGTGGCTCACGACGAGGTCGGCGTCGCGCAATGCGGGCCGGTCGCCGTAGCGCACGCTGGATTCGACGATCAGATCGGCAAGACGGGGACGAAGCATGGGATCGACTAAGATCGCGGACCTGAAGGTCGCCTTGCGCGACAGGTCCGGAGGCGAAGATGGCAAGTGTACGGGAGCGGTTCGGGCGGCCGTTGCGGCTCGCGATTCTCGGCGGCGGTCCGGCGTCGTGGATCGGACACATGCACCGCAGCGCGGCCGAGCTCGACGGCTACTGGAAGGTCGTCGGCGGCGTGTTCTCGAGCGATGCCAAGCGCTCGCGCGAAGGCGGCGCGTCGCTCGGCTTCGACCCGGCGCGCTGCTACGGCACGCTCGACGAGCTGATCGCGGGCGAGCGGGCCCGGCCGGATCCCGCCGAGGCCGTCGCGATCATGACGCCGAACGATACGCACTATCCGCTCTCGGCGGCCGCGCTCGACGCGGGCTTCGACGTCGTGTGCGACAAGCCGGTCACGCACGACGCCAGGCAGGCTCGCGACCTCTGCGAGCGCACGCGGCGGCACGAAAGGCTGTTCGCGGTCGCGCACGGCTACGCGGCCTACCCGATGACCCGTTATGCGCGCCATCTCGTCGAGACCGGCGCCCTGGGCGACCTGCGCTACGTGCAGGTCGAGTACATCCAGTCGGGGCTGGCGCCGCGCCTCGAGGACGGGCCGAAGAACAACCGCCTCGCCTGGATCCTCGACCCGAAGCGCAGCGGGCTGGCGCTGGTCATGAGCGCGATCGGCTGCCACGCGCAGCAGCTCGCGTCGTTCGCGATCGACAAGCGCGTCACCAAGGTATGCGCCGACGTGCTGGCGGTCGTGCCCGGCCGCAAGGTGATCGACACCGTGTCGGCCCTGCTGCGCTTCGAAGGCGGCGTCGGCGGCACGTTCACGGCGTTCCAGGCCGCGGCCGGCAGCGAGAACGACATCCGGCTCCGCATCTACGGCGAGAAGGGGATGGTCGAGTGGAGCCACCGCGAGTGCTCGTACCTGCGCGTCGCGATGCTGAACCAGGGGGCGCGCGTCGTCGGTCGCGCCGATGCGGACCTGCCGCCGGAGATCGTCGCGCTCGGGCGCATTCCGCGCGGCCATCCGGAGGGGCTGCGCGAGGCGTTCGCGAACATCTACGCCGAAGTCGCGCAGGAGCGGATGCTGCGCTCGCTCGGCGAGCCCGTGCCGGCGTTCCGCTACCCGCGCATCGAGGACGGCGCGCACACGATGGCGTTCATCGAGGCGTGCGTCGCGTCCAACGGCCACTGGACCGACGTGGCAGGCTGACTCAGGTCTTCGGCGCCTTCGCGGCTTTCGCTTCGAGCCGCGCGTCGAACTTGTCGCGCACGATGATCGCGCGCTCGTGCGTGCCGCGCGCGATGCGGTCGACGCCGTCGTCGGCCTCGACCTCGAAGCGGAGCTTGCGCCCGTCGACGCCCACGAGCACGGCGCGCGCGGTGAGGATGAAGCCCGCCGGCGTCGCCGCCTCGTGGCTCACGTTCACGTGCGTGCCGACGGTCTGCTCGCGCGGCCAGTCGAGGTGCGGCTTCGCGAGCAGGAGCGCGCACCACTCGAGGAAGCCGACGAGGTAGCCGGTCGCGAGCACGGCCGGCATCTCGCGGAACTCGGCCGACTCCGGATAGAGCGCGGGCACGAGCTTCGACGGCGGCAGCACGAAGCGCAGCTCGTGGGTCAATCCGGGCTTCAGCGTGGGCTTCACTTCGGGACGCCCGGCTTGTCGACGGTCACGCGCTTGGGCGCGGGCGCCGCGACCGTCACCGCAGGCGGCGGAGGCGGCGGCTTGAGCGCCTCGAGCATCTGCGAGACGAGCTTCACGTAGTCCTGCGTCTCCGGGTAGGGCGGAATGCCGTTGTAGCGGTCCACGACGCCCTCGCCCGCGTTGTACGCGGCGAGCACGAGCTTGAGGTCGTCGTCGAAGCGCTCCATCAGGTCCTTGAGGTACCGCGTGCCGACGCGCACGTTGATCGCCGGCTCCTTGAGCTTGTCGGCGGTCGAGCGCTTCGCGTCGCCGGTGACGCCGTAGCGCTCGCCGGTCGCCGGCATCACCTGCATGAGCCCGACCGCGCCCTTGTCCGACACCGCGCCCGGATCGTAGCCGGACTCGACCGCGATCACCGCCTGCACGAGGTACGGATCGAGCCCGTTGTCGCGCGCGTTGCGCGCCACCAGCGGCTGGAACTTCGCGACGTTCGGGTGGCCGTCGATGCGCTTCCAGATCGCGTGCCCGCGGACCGCGTCGAGCGGCGTCATCGCGGCGGCCTCGGGCTTCGGCGCCGCCGGGACCGGGTCGAGGCTCGAGCGGCCCTTGAAGTAGAGCTGGTAGCGCTCGTCGAGCTTCTCGTTCGCGAAGTGCGGCTTGCCGGTCTCGTCGACGTACGCCCACAGGTCGGCGCGTGCGGCCGGCGCGGCGAGCGTCAGGGCGAGAAGCGCGAAGAGGAGGCGGACGGTCATCGGCGGCGGCGAAACGTCGGACCAGGATCGGACCCCGCGGGGCGGTGGGGGTTCATCTTGACGTGCGTTCAATACCGTCTATACTTACGGTAACCGCATATCCATACGGTCCCCTCATGATGCGTCGCCGGCCCACGGGCCTTCCCTTCCGTCACCTGGCGCTCGACCCGGACGCGCCGGCCGAGGCCCCGCGGCTGACCGCGCGGCAGCAGCAGATCCTCGACTGGATCCGCGCCCACATCGAGACGGCCGGGATGCCGCCGACGCGCGCCGAGATCGCCACGGGGCTGGGCTTCTCGACGGCGAGCTCCGCCGAGGACCACCTGCAGGCGCTCGCGAAAAAAGGGGCGATCGAGCTCAAGGCCGGGACCTCGCGGGGCTTACGGCTCCGCGACCTGCCGGGGACCCCGATCCAGGGCACGCTGCCGCTGGTCGGGCGCGTCGCCGCCGGCCACCCGATCCTCGCGGCCGAGCACATCGAAGGCCGCTATCGGATCGATCCTACGTTGTTTTCGCCTTCCGCCGACTTCCTGTTGCGCGTGCGCGGCGCGAGCATGCAGGACGCGGGCATCCTCGACGGCGACCTGCTGGCCGTCCACAAGACGGCCGAGGCGCGGTCGGGCCAGGTCGTGGTCGCGCGGCTCGGCGACGAGGTGACCGTCAAGCGCCTGAAACGTCGCGGGCGTGACATCGTGCTCCTGCCCGAGAACGCGGCGTTCGCGCCGATCGAGGTCGACCCTGCGCGCACGTCGTTCTCGATCGAGGGCATCGGCGTGGGGCTCGTCCGCGCCGCGCGCGCGCTCTGAAGGCTTCTTTCCGTGGAAATTTCCAGAACCTTTTCTTTCCATAGAAATATGCTGACCCGAACGGTTTTCCCTCCCGCTGCCCGCCTGCTCCCGCCTCGTCTCGAAGACCTGCCCAACGTCGGGCCGGCCATCGCGGCCGATCTCCGCCGCCTGGGCATCGGCACGCCCGACGAGCTGCGCGGCCGCGATCCCTACATGCTCTACCACGACCTGTGCCGCGCGACGCACTCGCTGCACGACCCGTGCGTGCTCGACACGTTCATCGCGGTCGTGCGCTACGTCGACGGCGGCCCCGCGAAGCCGTGGTGGCACTACACGCCCGAGCGCAAGCGGCTGTTCCGCGGCACCGCGAAGGCTCCCCGATCCTCCTCCTGTTGAGGTGCTCGAGCGGCGGGCGCGCCCTCCCCTTCGGGCGCGCCCGTCCGCCTTTTTTCCGCCATGGACGATCATCTCCTCAACGATCACCTCCTCTACGGCAGCAAGGGCTCCGGTTCCGCCGCGGTCGAGGCGGCGCTCAAGCTCGCGCGCGTGCCCTACCGCGTCGTCGAGACGGCGACGTGGGAGCGCAACGACGCGTATGACGATCTCCTGAAGGTCAACCCGCTCGGGCAGGTCCCGACGCTCGTGCTGCCCGACGGCACGGCGGTCTCGGAGAGCGCGGCGATCCTGATCCACCTCGGGCTCGCGCATCCGGCGAGCGGGCTGATCCCCGCCGACGCATCGGAACGCGCGCGGGCCCTGCGCGGCCTCGTGTTCGTCGCCGCGAACTGCTACGCGGCGATCGGCGTCATCGACTATCCGGAACGGTGGACCGGTGACATCCCCCCGAAGCGGCCTGCGGCCGCCTCCCCCCAAGGGGGCACGCGCCCTCGGGGCGGCCCATCGGGCGCGGACCCGTCCGACGACGAAACCACGAAAGAGCGCGTGCGCGCCGGCGCGCGCGCGCGGCTCCATGCGTGCTGGTCGATGTTCGCCGACGTCTTCGGGCGCGAGCCCTACCTCGACGGCGAGGCGCCGGGCGCGCTCGACTGCCTCGCCGCCGTCGTCTCGAAATGGTCGGGCGCGCGAGCGCACCTCGCCGCCCACCGTCCCGCGCTGCACGCGACGATCGCGCGCATCGAGTCCCATCCGGTGATCGCGCCGGTATTCGCGCATCACTGGCCCCCCAAACCCTGAAGCGAGAGGATCGAAGCCATGACCGTCAAGGCCATCCCCGAGGGCTACCACAGCGTCACGCCTTACATCATCGTGAAGGGCGCCGCGAAGGCGCTCGACTTCTATGCGCGCGCGTTCGGCGCGAAGGAGAAGTTCCGGCTGCCGATGGGCGACATCATCGGCCACGCCGAGATCGTCATCGGCGACTCGCACGTGATGCTCGCCGACGTGATGGACGACCAGCACAAGGACCCGCGCAAGCTCGGCGGCACGCCGGTGAGCCTCATGATCTACACGAGCGACGCCGACGCGATGTTCAAGCGCGCGATCGCCGCGGGCGCGAAGCAGCTCAAGCCCGTCGAGGACCAGTTCTACGGCGACCGCACCGGCGTGCTCGAGGACCCGTTCGGCCACGTGTGGTCGATCGCGACGCACGTCGAGGACGTCTCCGACGAGGAGATCCGCCGTCGCATGGCCGCGATGCCCGGATGATCTCCGCCGCCGCCGCGCTCGCCGCCCGCCTCGCGCATCCCGCGATCTGGCGCGGCGGCGACTGCGCGCCCGAGCCCGCGAGCGTGCCGACCGGGCACGCCGCGCTCGACGCGGTGCTGCCGGGCGGCGGCTGGCCGGGCGCGGGGCTCACCGAGATGCTGCTCGCGCGCGAGGGCATCGGCGAGATCGCGCTGATGCTGCCCGCGCTTTGCGCGCTCCAGCGGCTGCGGCGCGACATCGTGTGGGTCGCGCCGCCGCACGGGCCCTACGCGCCCGCGCTCGCCGCGGCCGGCATCGACCTCAAGCGCTTCCACGTCGTGCGCTGCTCGCGTCCCGACGACGCGCTGTGGGCGTGCGAGCAGGCGCTGCGCGCGCCCGAGTGCGGCGCGGCGTTCGCGTGGCTTTCGACGCGCGACGAGCGTTTGCTGCGCCGGCTGCAGGTCGCCGCGCGCGACGGCCGCACGCTCGGCGTGCTGTGGCGCCGCCCGGGCGAGCGCGCCGGCGCCTCCGCCGTGCCGCTGCGCCTCGGCCTCGCGCCGCAGGAAGGCACCGGCCGGCTCGCCGTGCACGTGCTGAAGCGACGCGGGGGCACGCTCGTTCAGCCGGTGCTCGTCGACCTCGACGCGCGCTCGTTCGTCGCGCCGCGGAAGGCGATGCGTCCGCGTCCCCTGCCCGGCGTCCCGCCGGCCGCCGGGCCGCCCCAAGGCCGGCGTGCCCCCCGGGGGGAGGCGAGCGAAGCGAGCTTCGGGGGGATCATCATCCGTGAAGCGGTCCGCGCGACCCCGCCGCGCCGCACGCGCCGCGCGGCGTCCTAGGAGGCCGAGCATGCTCGCCCGACACTACTACCGGATGGCCTGCCAGAACGCGTGGGCCAACCACCGGCTGCACGCCGCGTGCGCGCAACTGACGCCCGAGGCGTTCGCGGCGACGCGCACGAGCTTCTTCCCGTCGATCGTCGCGACGCTCAACCACATCCTGACGGTCGACTGGTACTACGTCGACGCGCTCGAGCGCTGGCAGCGGCGACAGGAGGTCAACGCCGAGCCCTGGTCGTTCTACGAGCCCGAGGTGCCCTTCACGGACGCACGCGAGCTCCGCGCCGCGCAGCGCGCCTGCGACGACCGCCTGGTCGCGTTGGGCGACGCGCTCGACGACGCGCGCCTCGCCGAAGGCGTCGCGCTGATGCGCCGCGTGGGCCTCCAGCACGAGCCCGCCCATCGCCTGCTCGACCACCTGTTCCAGCACCAGATCCACCACCGCGGCCAGGCGCACGCGATGCTCGCCGGCACGAGCGTCGAGCCGCCGCAGCTCGACGAATTCTTCTGCGCGAACGAGGCGCACCTTCGCGCGCGCGAGCTCGCCGAGATCGGGCTTTCCGAAGCGACGATCTGGCGCTGACCCATGCTGTGGATCGCGCTGCGGCTGCCCGACCTGCCGCTCGAGGTCTACGCGCGCGCGCAAAGCCTCGACGACGCGCTCGCCCCGTTCGCGGTGACGAGCGGCGGCTCGCGGCCGCAGATCGTCGTCGCGAACGCGTCGGCGCGCGAGGCCGGCGTCAAGCGCGGACAGCCGGTGGCCGGCGCGCTCGCGCTCGTGCCCGGCATCGTGCTGCGCGAGCGCGACGAGGCTGCCGAGGCCGCGGCGCTCGAAGCCGTCGCGACCTGGGCGCTCGGCTTCACGCCGACCGCGAGCCTCGTGCCGCCGCGCACGGTGCTGGCCGAGATCGGCGGCAGCCGCAAGCTGTTCGGCGGGCTCGGGCGCATCGTCGACGCGATCGCGCTCGGCTTGCGCGAGCGCGGCCACGCCGCGCGCCTTGCGATCGCGCCGACGCCGCTCGGCGCGGACGTGCTCGCGCGACTCGCGCACGAGACTCCCGTGACGACGCACGACGCGCTCCGCGATGCGCTCGCCGGCGCGCCGCTCGCGGCGCTCGACCTCGACGCGAAGCTCGTCGACACGCTCGCCTCCGCCGGCGTGCGCACGATCGGCGCGGCGGATGCGCTGCCGCGCGACGGGCTCGCGCGGCGCTTCGGCGCCGGCCTTTTGTCCGCGCTCGACCGCGCGCACGGCCGCTCGCCCGACCCGCGCCTGCCGTGGACGCCGCCGGCGAGCTACGCAGGCAAGCTCGCGTTGCCCGCGCCGGCGCACGACGCCGCCGCGCTCGGCTTCGCCGCGCGCCGACTCGCGCAGGAGCTCGCGGCGTGGCTCCACGCGCGCGGCCTCGGCGTGTCGCGCTTCGAGCTCGCGCTCGTGCACGAGCGCTGGCAGCACGTGCGCGTGGGCCGCGCTGCGACGACGATCGTCGTGCCGTTCGCCGCGCCCGCGCGCGCGATCGGCCATCTTTCGACCGTGCTCTCCGAGCGGCTGGCGCGCGTCGCGCTGCCCGCGCCGGTCGAGGCGCTCGTGCTGACGACGCTCGAGACCGCGCCGCTCGCCGGGCGCGAGCTCGGCCTCTTGCCCGGCGACGAAGGCGACGCGCCCGCGGTGCCGCTGGTCGATCGCCTGCGCGCGCGCCTCGGCGACGACGCGGTCGTCGGCTACGCGATGCACGACGAGCACCGTCCCGAGCGCGCGCTCTCGGAATCCGGGAGCGCGGGCCGGACGCCCGCCGCGTCTTTCGCGTCGCTTCCCGACGCGCCGCGTCCGCTGTGGCTCCTCTCCGAGCCCGCGCCGCTCGGCGCGTCGCTCGCGGCCGCGCCGTGGGTGCTGCACGACGGCCCCGAGCGCATCGAGTCGGGATGGTGGGACGGCGACGACGTGCGCCGCGACTACTACGTCGCCGAAACGCCGCGCGGCGAGCGCGCGTGGATCTTCCGCGACCATCGCCACGGCACCGACGACGGCGAATGGTGGCTGCACGGCTGGTTCGCCTGAGCCGCCATGGCACAAGGATTGCGTACGGGGTGCCCCTCGCTTCCAACTCCCGCAGATCGATGACCTTCGAAACGATTCTTCCCCGCCCCCGTTCCCTCCCTGCCGCCGCCGCCCTCGCCTTCGCCGCTGTCCTCGCCACGTTGTCGGCGACAACCGCCCACGCGGTTCAGCTGCCCGCCTATCCCACCGTCGAGCCCGGACCGAGCACCACGCAGTGGTATCCGGACCGGTACCGTCCCGCGGGCTTCGCGAACGTGGGAACGCTGTTCGGGCGCAACAACGTGCTCGCGATCACGATCGACGACGCCGACAGCGACGCTTCGCGGCCGCCGCCGTTCAACGGTTCCGCGTTCTACAACACGCAGGGCCGCAAGATCGACATCGATGCGGCCCCGCCGGTGACCTGGATCGGCAGCCTCTACATCCCGTCCGCCTGGGCGACGACCAACCCGGCCGACCCCACGCTCACGCGCCGCTCGGACTTGTGGGCCACGCTCTCCAACGCCACCGACACGCCGACGTGGTTTCCGATCATCGGATTCACCAACGCCAACGGAACGACGTTCAACGGAGGCACGCCGCGCTATCGCGTGTGGGACAACGTCAACGGCGTCTGGATCGATCTCGCGCAGCCGGTGGCGTACGACACGTGGACCAACTTCAGCGTCACGTTCACCGGGACGACGATCGAGTACCGCATCGGCCCGACGCTCGTGCACACCGATACCGACCCCACGGTCGCCACGTTGACGGTCTTGTCGGACGTCATGTTCCAGGCCTACAACTTCGGCTACGACTACGTCGCGAACTGGAGCTACGCCGGGTACGGCCGGGCGACGACGAGCGCGCAACTGCTCGCCGAGTTCCAGCCGCTGGCGGTAAATACCTCGGTGCCGGTGCCGGTCGGCCCGCTCGCGCCTGCGCTGTCCGCGCTCGCGATCGCCCTCGCCGCGCTGCGCCTTCGGCGTCGCCGCTAGACCGCACCACGTAGAATCGTGCGATGGCAACGTCGCACGAGGGTTCGCCGCACGCCTATGCGTCGCTCACGCCCGACCTCGTCCTCGACGCGCTCGAGACCGTGGGCGTGCGCGGCGACGGCCGCCTGATCGCGCTCGGAAGCTACGAGAACCGCGTCTACCAGGCGATGCTCGATGACGGGCCGCCCGTCGTCGTCAAGTTCTACCGGCCGGGCCGATGGACCGACGCGCAGATCGGCGAGGAGCACGCGTTCGTTCGCGAGCTCGCCGAGGCCGAGGTGCCGTCGGTCCCGCCGCGCGAGATTTCGGGCCGGACGCTGCACCTGCACGCGAGCTTCCGCTTCGCCGTCTACGACAAGCGCGGCGGCCGGCCGCCCGAGCTCGATCGCGATGACGTGCTCGAATGGCTCGGGCGCTTCCTCGGCCGACTGCACGCGGTGGGTTCCCAGGAGCGCTTCCCGACGCGCCCCGCGCTCGATTCGGAGACGTTCGGCACGGTGCCGCGCGACTACCTGCTGGGCTCCGGCTTCATTCCCGACGACCTGCGCGACGCGTGGAAGGCGGCGACGTCGCTCGCGCTCGACGGCGTGAAGCGCGCGTACGACCGCGCGGGCGCCGTCGCGTCGATTCGCCTGCATGGCGACGTGCACGTCGGCAACGTATTGTGGGTCGATCATGGCGGCGAGCGCGGGCCGCACTTCGTCGACTTCGACGACGCGCGCAGCGGCCCGGCGATCCAGGACCTCTGGATGCTGCTGTCCGGCGATCGCGAATCGATGGAGCAGCAGCTTGCGAAGGTGCTCGAAGGCTACGAGCGCTTTCGTGCGCTCGACCGCCGCGAGCTCTGGCTGGTCGAGCCGCTGCGCACGCTGCGCCTGATGCACTATTCGGCGTGGATCGCGCAACGCTGGGACGACCCGGCGTTCCCGGCCGCGTTCCCGTGGTTCGGCACGACGCGCTACTGGCAGGACCGCATCCTCGAGCTGCGCGAGCAGATCGGGGTCATGGACGAGGCGGCCCTAAGCGTGCCTTAGCGGCTTCGACGACGCGACCAGCGCGATCGCCGACAAAAGCGCGAACGCCGCGCCGAACGCGAACGCGTAGCGCGCGCCGAATGCGTCCCACAGCGCACCCGCGGCAGCGCTCGCGGCCAGGATGCCCACACCCTGCGCGAAGTTGAACGCGCCGAACGCGGTGCCGCGCAGGTCCGCAGGCGCGTGCTCCGCGAC
>Ga0207683_10004227_pt1 | contig 12401 bp, 15 predicted proteins | sample KBSM73metaG_FD_184333 | JGI IMG/M metagenome (GOLD analysis project Ga0207683, IMG submission 184333) | Miscanthus rhizosphere microbial communities from Kellogg Biological Station, Michigan, USA - KBS M7-3 metaG (SPAdes) (version 2) | ecosystem: Host-associated > Plants > Roots > Rhizosphere >...
GCACAAGTGGGACGCGAAGGTGATCGTCAAGGGCCTGCGCGTGATCTCGGACTTCGAGTGGGAGTTCCAGATGAACCAGCTCAACCGCACGCTCGCGCCTGACGTCGAGACCGTCTATGTCATGGCAAGCCCGGCGGTCAGCTTCGTCTCGTCCAGCGGCGTGAAAGAGATCGCGAGCTTCGGCGGCCGGGTCGACGAGCTCGTCCCCGAGCCGGTTGCGCGGCGGTTCCGCGAGCTTTTCCCCGACGGCCGCCCCGGCACTCCGGAGAACCCGCAGGAATGACGCTCGAGGAGCAGCTCGCCGCCGGGACCGAGGTCCGGCTCGCCAAGCGGGAGGCGCAGGACGTCCTCCAGAAGCTGCGCGCCCGCGGCGCCGAGAGCGAAGCGGCCGACCGGATCGAGGGCCAGCTCCAGCACGGCGACGAGGTCGTGCTCGCTCCGAACGAGGCGACTGCGCTACTGGAGGAGCTGAAGGCCAGCGGCCGACGCTGGCTCTCGGGCACGGAAGCGCCGCGCGAGCAGGAGCCGCCGCGCGCCGTACCTCAGCAGCCCGATCCGGAACCGGAGCCCGAGCCGTCCGGCTGGCTCAGCCGTCTGTTCCGTAGGTAGGCGCCTGTAAACTCCGCACACCGATGGACGTACTCGTTCTGATCGACAAGCTCGACGACCTCGTGCACAACGCGAAGGCCGTCCCGCTCACCGACCAGGTGCGGATCGACCGCGAGGAGATCTACGACATCCTCGACCAGATGCGGGCCACGATCCCCGAGGAGATCAAGCAGGCGCGCTGGATCGTGAAGGAGCGTCAGGAGATGCTCGCCGAGGCCAAGCGCGAATGCGACCGGATCCTCGGCGAGGCCCGTGAGCAGGCCGTCCGGGAGGCGTCGCAGACCGAGATCGTCAAGCTCGCCGAGCGTCAGGCCGGCGACATCGTCGACGACGCGCGCCGCCAGGCTCGCGAGACGCGGCTCGAGATGGAGGACTGGGCCGACTCGATTCTCTCGACCCTCGAGGTCAACCTCGACAAGTTCCTCGTCGCTGTGCGGCGCGGCCGCGAGCGTCTGCACGAGCGCTCGCAGGAGTCCGTTGTCGCGGGCGTCGCGGCCGGCGTCGAGAGCACCAACGACGACTACCCGCACTAGGCGGCTCCGAGTGGACACGTACCTTGCCGTCGCGAGCAAGCGCGACTGGCGCAGCTACGCCGACCGCCCGGTGCCCGAGGACGTTCGAGGCCGGATCCTCGACGGCGGGCGCCTCTCGGGCAGCGCCGTGAACAAGCAGCCGTGGCGCTTCGTGGTCGTCGAGAGCGCCGAGGCGAAGGAGCGGATCGCCGGCATGGTCTACGCGGCCGCGAACGTCGAGACCTGCGCATTCGCCGTGGCAATCGCGACGGAAGGCGGCGGCTCTGCGATCGACGTCGGCCGGGCGATGCAGAACATGTTCCTCACCGCCTGGAACGAGGGCGTCGTCTCGTGTCCGAACGGCATGCCTGACGCCGAGGCGGCCGCGCAGGCGCTCGGCCTCGAGGACGGCTGGCTGCCGGTGAACATCCCGAGCTTCGGCTACCCGAAGCGCGACCTCGCGCCGACGTCGAAGAGCGCCGAGGACTGGAGCGCCGAGGCGAACCGCAGACCGCTCGACGAGCTCGTTCGCCGGATCTAGAGGCTTCGCTACGGTGGTCGCATGACCACGCTCGACCTTCGGACGCTCAAGGTGCGCTCCGGTGAGCAGTGGCGCGACGAGCGGCAGATCGAGCTCGAGCCCTTCGAGCTAGGCGGCCAGCGGTACGTGGCGGTGCCGCAGGTCGTGCCCGCCGAGGTGACCGTCACCCGCGCCTCCACCGGAACCGTCTTCGAGCTGCGCTTCGACGCGCGGCTCCACGGCCCCTGCTTCCGCTGCCTCGACGACGCGGTGCTCGACGTGCCGGTGGAAGCACGCGAGTACCAGGCCGCGAACCCGGGCGGGGACGAGGAGCTGCAGAGCCAGTACCTCGCCGACGACAAGCTCGACCTTTCCGCCTGGGCGCGCGACACGATCGCGCTCGAGCTGCCGGACAAGATCCTCTGCCGGCCCGCGTGTGCCGGCCTCTGCGCGGTCTGCGGCAAGAACCTGAACGACGAGCCGCACGACCACGACGAGCCCGAGCCAGACACCCGCTGGTCGGCGCTCGCCGACCTTAAAGAGAAGCTCTAGATCCAAGGCAGGCTTGACGCAACGACGGCTGTCCCGCCGGAACGTGCTGGCGCCGAGCGACGTTCCGTCAATCCCGCCTAGTCGTCTCCTCCGTGGCCGCCGCCACCGCTTCCGCCGCGTCCCCGGCGGCCGTGGTCGTCGGTGGTCGTGGCCGGCGGGGGAGGAGGCGCGACGGTCGAGGTCGTGGTGCGCGGCTGGGCCTTCGTCTTCGGCGCGGCGTGCTCGCGCACGCGTGACGGGGTCAGGTTCGCCGGCGGCGTCCGCTGCAGCCTCGTCACCGGCACCGCGACCGACCCGCGCGAGACGACGTACGCGGCGTAGCCCATCCCGGCGGCGCAGAGCACGCCGACGACGGCTAGCGCGATTACCGCGAGGCCTCGACCCATGAGTCCTCGGCCACTGTAGCCGCGGCCGGAAAGCGCACCTCTGCGCGCGTCCCGCCCTCGATTCGGTTCTGGAGCGACGCCGTCCCGCGCCAGCGATGCGCGAGCGTCTGGACGATCGCGAGCCCGAGCCCCGTGCCCGACCGCCCGCTGCCTGCGCTGCCGCGGGCGAACCGGTCGAAGAGCTTCGTCTCCTCTCCCGGCGCCAGGCCTGGGCCTTCGTCGAGCACGGCCAGCCAGGCCTGCTCGCCGTCGCGGCCCCAGTCGATCGCGACCCTGGTCGGCGAATAGCGCAGCGCGTTCTCGATCAGGTTGTCGAGCAGGATCGCGAGGTCTTCCTCGGAGGCCGCGATCGATGCGTCTCCGCCGCCGACGAGCTCGAGCTCACGGCCGTCCTGCTCCGCCGTGGCCGCCCAACGCTCGTATGCGCGCTCGGCCGTGCGGGCCAGCGAGACGGGGCGCGCGTCGGCGGGCTTGTCGCCCTCTCGTGCGAGCGTGAGCAGCGAGGTGAGCAGGCGAGTCATCCGCTCGAGCTCCTGCTCGGCGGCCTCGAGCTCGCGCTCCGCGTCCCCAGCCGACCGCGCACGGGCCGACTCGAGGCGCAACCGAAGCCCCGTCAGCGGCGTCCGCAGCTGGTGCGACGCGTTCGCCACGAACTCCCGCTGTGCCGCGAGCACGACCTCCAGCCGCTCGGCCATGTCGTTGAAGGCCGCGGAGACCTCGCGCTGCTCCTTCGCGCCGGTCACCTCGGCACGGGCCTCGAGGTCGCCAGCCTCGACCCGGCGCGCAGTGCCGGCGAGGTTGCGCAGTGGGCCCGAGAGCGAGTTGGCGAGGAACCACGCGAGCGCCAGCCCGAGCACGAGCGCGAAGGCGCCGATCGCGACCAGTGCGAGGATCCCGTTGCGGATGCGCGTGTGCACCGCGGCGAGGTCCTGGGTCACGCGAACTGCACCGACGATCGAGCCGTTGTTCGTCACCGGAACGGCCGTGTAGAGCAGGTCCTGCCCGAGCGTGTCGCTGTGGCGCTCGCCTTGTGCCCGGCTGCCGTCGAGCGCGGCGCCGATCTCGGGCCGAGCCGGCGAGCGGTACTGCAGGCGCGGGGTGACGCCGACGGTCGAGTCGGCGAGCAGCCGGCCTTGCGCGTCGACGACGATCACGCGGCCGCCCAGGTTCCGGCCCGCGGTCTCGGCGACGGCGGCCAGCCGCTGCGGGTGCTGCATCTCGCCCGACGCGTTCGCGGAGACGACGAACGCCTGCGCGGCGGCGTCGTTCTTGACCTCGGCCTCGATCCGCCGCGCCAGGTTGAGGGCCAGCGGCACCTCCAGTGCGACGATCACGAGCAGCAGCACGTACGCGAACGCGCCGAGGAGCTGGAGGCGGAGGCTCACTCAACCTCGTCCGGAGCGGAGAAGCGGAAGCCGACGCCGCGCACGGTGTGGACGAAGCGCGGCTTCGCCGGGTCGTCGCCCAGCTTGCGGCGGATCCCGCTGACGTGGACGTCGAGCGTCTTCGTCGAGCCGAACCAGTTCGGGTCCCAGACCTCGTCGATCAGGCGCTCGCGCGTGACGACCGAGCCGGCGTTCCGCATCAAGAGGTGCAGGAGCTCGTACTCCTTCCGGCTCAGCTCGAGCGGGCTGCCTTCGAGAGTCACCTCGCGCCGGGCTGGCTCGAGCCGGACGGGCCCGACCTCGAGCGGCCGCTCGTCGGCGGGCTCCGGGGTTGCAGCGCGGCGCAGGACGGCGCGGATGCGCGCAACCACTTCGCGCCCGCTGAACGGCTTGACGACGTAGTCGTCGGCGCCGAGCTCCAGCCCGACCACCCGGTCGGCCTCCTCGCCGCGGGCGGTGAGCATGATGATCGGCACCTGCGAGTGTTGCCGCAGCTCGCGGCAGACGTCGAAGCCGGAGCCGTCGGGGAGCATCAGGTCGAGCAGCACGAGGTCGGGGTCGCGCCGCGCCTGTTCGAGCGCCTCAGCGACCGATCCCGCGACCAGCGTGTCGAAGCCCTCGCTGCGGAGGACGTCTGCCAGCGGGTCGCGGATCGACGCCTCGTCCTCGACGAGGAGGATCGTCCGCTTCGGCCTGCTCATCTCCCGGAAGTGTGACGACGACGAGGCGGCCCCGAGAGGGGGACGAGGGGCCGCCTCGCGCTCGTTGGGGGAATCAGTCGTCGCCGCCGTGCCCGCCGTGCCCGCGATGGCCGCCGTCGTCGTGCCCGCGCTGGTGGTGCCCGCGGTCGTCCGCGACACGGATCCGCCGATCGGTCCGGCGGTCCTCACGGCGCACGTCCTCGCGGGCCTCGTTCGCCCGGCCCCGGAGCTCGGCCTCGCGGCCGCGGTCCTCCTGGTGGATCGTCGTCGTAGCCGCCGCAACGGGCAGCGTCGAGCCGATCGTCGGGTTGTCCGTGGCGCCTAGGCTGCTGACCGTTCCAGCCAGCGCCACGCCTGCCATCAGCAGCACGCCTCCGATGATTGCCGCGATCTTCGTCATCTCCTGCCTCCTTCGTTCGTTGTCGTGGAGACAGGGTCGCGCCGTGCGGGTTCGGGGCGGGCAAACCCGGGTTAAGGCTTGGCAAAGCCAGGCTATGGCTATACTCGCCCGCCGATGGCCGTCCCCAAGAAAAAAACGTCCAAGTCACGCCGGGACAAGCGGCGCGCGACGCACAGGCTCGAAGCGCCGCGCGTGAACACGTGCCCGCAGTGCGGCCGGCCGAAGCAGCCGCACCGCATGTGCCCGAACTGCAAGACGTACGCGGGCCGCGAGATCGAGCCTCTGCGAACACCCGCTCCGTAGAGAACGTGCCGAAGATCGCCGTGGACGCGCTGGGAGGTGACCGCGCGGCGGAGGAGGTCGTGGCGGGCGCGCTCGAGGCGGCGCAGGACGGGATCGAGCCGATCCTGTTCGGCCCGGCCGGGCTCGACACGGGCGGACTGGCGCTCGTGGTCACCACCCAGGAGATCGCGATGGACGAGAAGCCGGCCGACGCCGTGCGCTCGAAGCCGGACAGCTCGCTCGTCGCAGCCTGCCGCGCCGTCGGCCAGGGCGAGGCCGACGCGGTCGTCTCGGCCGGGAACACGGGTGCGATGCTCGCGGCCAGCTTTCTCGAGCTCCGGCGCCTTTCGGGGGTCGCGCGGCCGGCGATCGCCGTCGTGATCCCGTCGCAAACCGGCCCGACGGTGCTGATCGACGCCGGCGCGAACGCCGACGCGCGGCCGGAGCACCTACTCCAGTTCGCACACATGGGCGCCGTCTTCGCAGAAGAGGTGCTCGGCAAGCGGAACCCCGAGGTGCGCCTGCTCTCGATCGGCGAGGAGCCCGAGAAGGGCAACCAGCTGACGCTCGAGGCACACGCGCTGCTCGCCGAGGCCGACGGGCTGAACTTCGGCGGCAACACGGAGAGCCGCGACCTCCTCCTCGGAGCCGCGGACGTCGTCGTCTGCGACGGCTTCACCGGCAACGTCGTGCTGAAGCTGCTCGAAGGCACGATCAAGACGCTGCTCGACGCGCTGCGCGAGGAGATCACCGCCACTCGCCGTGGCCGGGTCGGCGGCCTGCTGATCCGCCCGGCGGCGCGTGGGATGCGCAGCCGCCTCGACCCCGACACCTACGGCGGCGCGTATCTGCTCGGCCTGCGCGGGCTCGCCGTGATCGCCCACGGCAACTCCTCGCCCCGGGCGATCGCGAACGCGATCCGGCTCGCCGCGCGGGGCGTGGAGCACGACGTCGTGAACCGGCTTGCGCAGCGACTGCCGGAAAGAGTGTTAGCATCCGCGCGCTCTGAGACCGAGTCGAAATGAGGTGAAATGGCAGCATCGCGAGAGGAAGTGTTCGAGCGGGTCAAGGAAGTCCTGACGGAGCAGCTCGGAGTCGACGAGAACGAGATCACTGAGGAAGCCTCGTTCCAGGAGGATCTCGACGCCGACTCGCTCGATCTCGTGGAGCTGATCATGGAGCTCGAGGACCAGTTCGGGATCAAGATCTCGGACGAGGACGCACAGAAGATCCAGACCGTCGGGCAGGCCGTCGACTACGTCTCCACGCACCAGTAGCAAAGCGCCAGGGGGTCGGCCGGAGGAGCTCGCGGAGCTCATCGCCGACCTGCCGGCAGAGCTGCTGGAAACCGTCTTCACGCATAGCTCCTGGGCGCCCGACCGCGCGTCCTCGTACGAGCGGCTCGAGTTCCTCGGCGACTCCGTGCTGGAGCTCGCGGTGGCCCGGGCGCTGTACGAGCGCTACCCGGACTTCTCGGAGGGCCGGATGGCGAAGATCCGCTCCCACGTCGTCTCTCGGGCCTCGTGCGCGGTGGTCGCGCGCGAGCTCGGCCTCGGCGCCCGGCTCGCCGAACGCGGCGAGAAGCAGGCGCCGGCGGAGGAGCTCGACCGGCTTTCTCGCAACCGCAACGTGCTGGCCGCCCTGCTCGAGGCTTCCCTCGCAGCGCTTTACCTGCAGCACGGGTTCGAGCCGATCCGCGAGGCGGTCGTCGACGCGTTCGACGGCCGGATCGTCTACGCGCTGACGAGTCACGTCGACCACAAGACAGAGCTCCAGGAGGAGCTGGCGCGCCAGGGCAAGCAGGTCGTCTACAACGTGCTCGACGTGCAGGGCCCGCCGCACGATCGCCTCTTCACCTGCGCGGCCGTGATCGACGGCGAGGAGGTCGGCGTGGGGCGCGGCCGCTCGAAGAAGGCCGCCGAGCAGGACGCCGCGCGGGAGGCGCTCGACCGCCTCGGGGTGGCCGCGTAGCGCGGTAGCATCGGCGGCGTCGTCCGAGAGGAGGGCCGATGGCCAAGGTGATCAACTGCGCCTGCGGCGCGACGATCCGCGGCGAGACCGAGGACGAGGTGCTCGACAACGCCGAGCAGCACGTCCAGGAGGTCCATGCGGACATGGCCGACCAGTTCCCGCGCGAGGCGCTCGCCGGGATGGTCGAGGACGAGTAGGCACGCGGGGCGCGGCGGCATCCGCTGCGCCCCGTAACCTCCCGCGCGCGTGCACCTGCGTTCGATCAAGCTGCGCGGTTTCAAGTCGTTCCCCGAGGCGGTCGAGGTCCGGCTCGAGAGCGGCGTCGCCGTCGTCGTCGGGCCCAACGGCTCCGGCAAGTCCAACGTCGCCGACGCGCTCCTCTGGGCCTCCGGCTCGCAGAGCCCGAGCGAGCTGCGCGCCGAGAAGCCGGACGACGTCCTCTTCGCCGGCTCGCCCGGCCACGCGCCGGCCGACCACTGCGAGGTCGAGCTCCTGTTCGACAACGAGGACGGCGCCTTTGGCGAGCTCGACTTCAGCGAGATCTCGGTCACGCGCCGCTTGCACCGGGGCGGCGAGGGCCAGTACCTGATCAACCGCGCGCCCGTGCGGCGCACCGACCTCGTCGAGCTGCTCGCGGACGTCGGCCTCGGCGGCAGCCACGGCTCGGTGATCAGCCAGGGCAAGGTCGAGGAGATCCTCGCCTCGAAGCCGGAGGAGCGGCGGGCGCTGATCGAGGACGCCGCCGGGCTCGGCAAGTTCAAGCGGCGCCGGCACCGGGCCGAGCTCAAGCTCGCGCGCGTCCAGATCCAGGTCGAGCGCGCGCGCGACCTCGAGGCCGAGGTGAAGACGCGGCTGCGGCCGCTCGCGCTGCAGGCGACCGCGGCCGAGCGGGCCGAGAAGCTGCGCGGCGAGATCGCCGGGCTGCGGGCGCGGCTGGCCGAGCTCGACCTGGCCGCGGTCGACGAGCGGCTAGCGGAGGTCGAGGAGCGGCGCACCGCTGCGTCGCTCGAGCGCAAGCGCACCGGCGAGCGGCTCGAGGCGCTGCTCCTGGAGCGCAATCGGATCGAGGAAGAGCTGGCCGCCGCGGCCGGCCGCGGCGAAGGTGCGACCTCGGCGCTCTACCGGCTGCGCAGCGCCTCGGAGCGGCTCGAGCTGCGCCGCGACGCTGCGCGGGAGCTGTCGGAGCGTCTCCGGCAAGAGCCGCTGCTGCCGCGTGCGCGGGCGAACCCGGAGCGCGAGGCGCTCCGGGAGCACGCGCGTCTCGCGCGGGAACGCCTGACCGCGCTCGAGCACTCGCTCGCCGAGCGCGAAGGCCTGCCGCCGGCCGCGCGGGCTCTCGCGGAAGAGGGCGAGCGGCTGGCGCTCTCGCTGCTCGAGGTCGAGGCCGGATACGAACGCGCGGTCGCGGCAGCTCTGGCCCGGCGGGCGGCCTCGCTCGTCGCGGCGGACACCGGAGCGGCGCTCGCGCTCGTCGAACGGGCACGCAAGGCCGGCCTCGGCGACCTCGGAGTTCTGGTGCCGCCTCGCGGCGACAAGCGCCCGACGCGGCCACCTCTGCTCGGTGCCGAGCCGCTTGCGAGCCACGTCAAGGCACGGCCGGGCGGCGACCGGGTGGTCGAGCTGCTCGCGGACGTCTGGCTCGCGCAGCCGGCGGAGCTCGAGCGCGCCGAGCACGGCGTGCTGGTCACCAAGGAGGGCCACTGCTTCGACGCGGACCGCGGCGAGCTCTGGTTCGCCGGCGAGACGGCGGAGGCGGTCCTGCTCCAGCTCGACGCCCGCCGCCGGGCGCTTGCCGCCGAGGCCGAGGAGCTCGAGCGCAGGGCCGAGGAGGTTCCTGCCGAGCTGCCGCCGCTTCCGGTCGGGCCCGTCGCGGAGCTGGCCGAGCGGCTGGCGGCGATGCTCGAGGGCGCCGCGGCCGTTGCAGAACGGTTCGAGGCGCCGCTGCGCGCCCGCGTCGACGCCGGCGCCACTCGCGCGGGCGAGCTGGCGGCCGAGCTGCGCCGGCTGGGCGGCGAGGAGGCCGAGGTTCGCCGGGTGGCGGCGGAGGCCGGCGAGCGCGCCGGGGGGATCGACGTCGAGCGCGCGCGGCTCGAGGCGGAGGCCTCCGAAGCGAAGCGGCGCCTGGAGGAGGCGGGCGCGGAACCGTCCGAGGGCGACGACCGCGAGGAGCTCGCGGCGAAGGTCGAGCGGCTCGAACGGCGGCGCGAGACCCTCGGACAGGTCAACCCGCTCGCCAAGGAGGAGTACGAGCACGAGAAGGAGCGCCTGACGGAGCTGGCCGAGCAGCGCTCCGACCTCGAGGCGAGCCTGCAGGAGCTCGAGCAGCTGCGCAACGAGCTGGCCGAGACCGTCGAGCGGCGCTTCGACGAGACGTTCGCAGCAGTGAGCACCCACTTCACCGAGGTCGCTTCCACGCTGTTCCCGGGCGGCGAAGGCCGGCTGCGCCTGACCGAGCCGGAGGAGGAAGGCGAGGAGGCGGGCGTCGAGGTCGAGCTGCGGCCGGCCGGCAAGCGGGTGACCCGACTGACGCTGCTCTCGGGCGGCGAGAAGGCGCTCGGCGCGATCTCGTTCCTGTTCGCGCTCTTCCTCGCGCGGCCGTGCCCGTTCTACCTGCTCGACGAAGTCGAGGCCGCGCTCGACGACGCCAACATCGGGCGCTTCGTCGAGCTGCTGCGCCGTTACTCCGAGAGTGCGCAGTTCATCGTCGTCACGCACCAGAAGAAGACGATGGAGGCGGCCGACGTCCTCTACGGCGTCACGATGGGCGGCGACGGCGTCTCGCAGATCGTCTCACGGCGCCTGCCGCGCGAAGCCGAAGCTGCCGCATAGTGCTCTTCGACGCGGCCGGGTTCGAGCCGCTCACGGACGAGCCCTGGGACGAAGAGCGGGTGCGCGCGGCGATCCGGACGATCGTCGCGGACGCGGACGCCGCGTTCGACCCTGATGGGCTCTGGCCGGCGGAAGAGTGGGACGCCTGGGGCTCGATCCCGCCGCTGAAGGACCTCTACTGCGGCGCGGCAGGCGTGCTCTGGGCGCTCGACGCGCTGGCCCGGCGCGGGCTCGCCGAGACGGGAATCGACCTCGCCGCGGCGGCCGAGCGGACACTCGAGCTCTGGCGCGAGGCGCCCGACCTCGCCCTCGCCGAGATCGAGCTGCCGGCGGAACGCGAGTCGTCGCTCCTGTGCGGGGAGGCGGGTCTCCTGCTCGTCAACTGGCGTCTCACGCGTCGCGGTGACCTCGCCGACAGGCTCCTCCAGCGGGTCCGTGAGAACCGCGACAACGAGTTCGAGGAGCTGCTGTGGGGTTCACCCGGGACGCTGCTTGTGGCACGGGCGATGCACGAATCGACCGGCGAGGAACGCTGGCTCGACGCGTGGCGCGAGAGCGCCGAGGCCTTGATGGCTCGCCGCGACCCCGACGGGATCTGGACGCAGCAGCTCTACGGCACCCCAGAGCGCCTCCTGGGGCCGGCGCACGGACTGGTCGGAATCGTGCACGCGCTGCTCCAGGCCGAGAGCGAGTGGAGCGAATCGCTCCCGCGCGAGACGGCGGAGATCCTCGCCCGCGAGGCGATCGTCGAGGACGGGCTCGCGACGTGGCCGGCGGGCGCCGGTGGGCCGCTCGCTCCCGCCAGTGGCAGCGGGATCCGCCTCCAGTGGTGCCACGGGTCGCCCGGGGTGGTCGCGACCGCCGCGCTATACCTCGCCGAGGAGCTGTTGCTCGCCGGCGCCGAGCTGACGTGGCGGGCTGGCGCGCACCGCGCGGAGAAGGGCGCGGGCCTCTGCCACGGCACCGCCGGGAACGGCTACGCGCTCCTGAAGGCCTTCGAGCGCACCGGGGACGAGCGCTGGCTCGAGCGGGCGCGCCGGTTCGCCGTCCACGCGCTGGCGCAGGCGGAGGAAGCGCCAGGCCGGTACTCGCTCTTCACCGGCGGCGTCGGCGTCGCGCTCTTCGCAGCTGCGTGCCTGGACGCGGACGCCCGCTTCCCGGTTCTCGACTGGCTCTAGGCTGCCGAGGGATGGCGCGAAGCTGGGCACAGCTGCTGGGCGAGGAGGGCGCGCGACCCGATACGGAGGAGGGCGGCGGCGGGATGTTCGCGCGGCTGCGCGACTCGCTCGGCCGCAGCCGCCGCGCACTCACCGAGCAGATCGGCGTCGGCACCTTCGATGCCGGCGACGATGCGTCGTGGGAGCGGCTCGAGGAGGCGCTCATCGCCGCCGACGTCGGCGTGCCGGCCACGGCCGAGCTCGTCCAGCGGCTCGAGACGCGCGGCGACGCGGGCATCGGGCTGACCGAGGGTCTGCAGGAGGAGATCGCGCGCATGCTCGGCGAGCCGGCGCAGCTGAACGTCCAGCAGCGCCCGAGCGTGATCCTGGTCGTCGGCGTCAACGGCACCGGCAAGACGACGACCATCGGCAAGCTCGCCTCGAAGCTGTCCGAGCACGGCCGCTCGGTGCTCGTCGCGGCCGCCGACACCTTCCGCGCCGCCGCCGAGGAGCAGCTCGAGATCTGGGCCAAGCGCGCCGGGGCCGACTTCGTCGGCTCGGAGCGGGGCGGCGATCCGGCGGCCGTCGCCTTCGACGCGATCGACGCCGCGCAGGCCCGCGGGCGCGACATCGTGGTGGTGGACACCGCAGGACGGCTGCACACCCAGGCGAACCTGATGGAGGAGCTCGCCAAGGTCCGGCGCGTGATCGGGCAGCGGCTGGAGGGTGCCCCGCACGAGACGCTGCTCGTCGTCGACGCAACGACCGGCCAGAACGGCCTGCAGCAGGCGCGCCTGTTCGGCCAGGCCGTCGAGGTGAGCGGGATCGCGCTGACGAAGCTCGACGGCTCGGCCAAGGGCGGCATCGCGATCGCGATCGCGCACGAGCTCGGGCTGCCGGTCAAGCTGATCGGCATCGGCGAGGGCCTGGACGACCTGCGGCCGTTCGATCCGGACGAGTTCGCGCGGGCGCTGGTAGCCGGTTGAAACAGGCGGAGAGGCCTGTAACGTTGACCGCACGTTCTCCCACCCCGAAGGAGGCATCGCTTTGAAGAAGTTCACGCGACGACCATTGCCGGTCGCGCTAGCCGCCTGCGC
>Ga0207683_10004233_pt1 | contig 12388 bp, 10 predicted proteins | sample KBSM73metaG_FD_184333 | JGI IMG/M metagenome (GOLD analysis project Ga0207683, IMG submission 184333) | Miscanthus rhizosphere microbial communities from Kellogg Biological Station, Michigan, USA - KBS M7-3 metaG (SPAdes) (version 2) | ecosystem: Host-associated > Plants > Roots > Rhizosphere >...
GAGGCCATCTTTCTGTAGATAGTCGAGCGCGGCAATCGGTTTGTAACCCGCTGGTGTTACGAGGTGCAGCGCTGTGATGCGCCGAGTTCCTATCCGATGGGCGAGGGCGGCGGTCGGACGCTCCGGAACTTTACCGTTCATCTTCTCGTCCACTGCCAAGGAACGAGGAGTCAGGAACAGCGACGGACTGTTCGCGTCATCTCGCGGGGTGAGGATTTCAATGGCAGATCCTTTTGGCAGCCATCCTGGGCTAACGGACCATGTTGGAAACGGGAATGAGGGATCTGTGGGCGCCATACGCCTGAACCCAAGGCCGATCGGCGACCAGCCGCTGGTGCGCCAAAGTGCTCGTTGACGAAACTTCTCAGTGCCGCGTTCGGCTCCAGGGGCGATACTCACGTTGGGATCTACCCAGATCAGTTCCAAATAGGAATTCTCAAACTCAACGGAAATCGATGATGTTCCTTGTCCGTCATGATGATTCACGTTCGGTGAGATGGTGAACCCGGCTTTCTCCAAAGCGCTTCGTTCCGATGCACCCGGGGCAACAACAATCCAGGCATGATCGAATTCAATCGGAGACGCCTGCCCCAATGCGGAAGCTGAAGCTCCCAGCGCGAACAGCAATACAGCACACCGAGATGACAGCAGTGTTGTGTTCATAAGGAATCTAGACGTTGGAATTTGTTGCAGGTGAGCAAGAGAATGCTAGGGCCGGGATCTCTAATTCGCGAATCGGTAAGCCCCCTGTTCCGGCTGGAGACAGTGATGGGCGGCGGACCATAGCTCATAACGATGACAAGGACATATCGCGTGGCTATTTGGGTGGTTTGCTGATTCCCAGTTGAGCCGCGTCTGGCGCGCCGTCACGGACTTGATCGCGGCGGAAATTCATTGAATCTACGGTCGTAACTCCGCCAGCCCGTCGACTCGCGAGTTGCATCGCCAAATTTCTCTCCCGCACGTAAACGTCGGCAGCTTCATCGATTTCCGAACGGCTGACATCTGTATCCGCTTTAACGACATCAGCTAGTAAGTTGTAGCCATCCGTTCTGTCTCTGATGTCGTCGTCCTTAGGGTCGGCGAAGTGGTCGAAGAGAGCTTTTTCAATTTTTCCGTTTAACTTCTTCGCATCGCTCAAGAGTTGCTTCCAATCGACATGACGCTCGTTGGCTATATCGAGGACCGTTCTACCGGATTTTAGCTGTGCGACGAGCAGCCCGAGGTCGACCCCGTTCATCATCAGCTGATGGGCTATGAATGCCGAGCCGTAGCTGAGATTTAGGTTTTTGCGCAACCTGACCAGATCCGACCGCTTCATGTTGAGCATGTCTGACATCGTTATGCTGACGACGCGGCGTCCTGTGGTATCTGACGCCATTGCATTGACGCGGCCCAGTTGCTTCTGAGCTTTCTGCTGGTCGTCGGCATCGGCCGATCGACAACAGACTAGGCAGAGGATAGCGAGGAAGAGGGTGTGCTTCATACGAGCACCTCACGCTGCCCAAAATTTTAGCGCCGAATAGCAAGGAAAAAAAGAAATAACGCTTCTCAAAGGCCACCGAACCCGCAATTTTTACAATTTGCAGACAAATCCCAGTCCGAGGATTCCTGTGTTAGAGATGTTTTCGGTAACGCACCGCGCGTTCGACTTCGGTATATCCAACTCTCTGGTGCGCTTGATGGCTTGCCGTATTGTCTAATAGTGCGTCCGAGGCCATTTCAGTGCAACCTCGCGCGCGAGCCCAGTCTTCAGCGGCCTCTATCAAGGCCCGGCCAACGCCAGAAAGTCGATAGTTCGGTAACACATACCAACCTTCCACATAGCCAACAGGACTGGTGGCGCACCCGTCTGCGTATTCGCGCAGGCTGGCTTCTAGGAAGCCGGTAAGATGGCCGTCTGATTCGCTCACGAACACTGCAAACTGGTGAGGTTTGGAAGTAAAGAGACGAGCATCTTTTTCGTTGTCAGCCTGTTGGCACTCCGGCCACAGGGCGCTGCGGAGCGCGAACCACTCCGAGTGGTCAGAGGTACGCAAAGGGCGAATGATCATTTGGCGAAACTCAATCGTCGAGACTATCCGCGAGCAGCGCTGCGTTTGGGCAGCATGTCGCCAACACGTTTGATTTGAGCCCCGACGCCACGAAGCTTTTCTTCGATGTTTTCGTATCCTCGATCAATGTGATAAACGCGGTCGATGATTGTTTCGCCGTCAGCGACCAACGCAGCTAAGACGAGCGACGCTGAGGCGCGGAGGTCGGAGGCGAGGACGGCGGCTGCGCTGAGGGGAGTTTTGCCGCGCACTACAGCGCGTCGTCCATCAATCTTGATATTCGCACCCATGCGCAAAAGTTCCTGGGCGTGCATGAATCGGTTCTCAAAAATGTTTTCGGTAATTGTGGATGCGCCCTCGGCTTGCGTCATTAATGCCATGAATTGCGCCTGCATATCGGTTGGAAAGCCCGGATACTCTTCGGTATTCATGTCTGCTGCACGCAACGGGTTGTCGCCCATGACTCTGACGGAGTCCTCAGTTTGAGTTGTCTTGACTCCCGCCTCGTGAAGCTTTCCAAACAGTGCGGTCAGATGAGTCGGATCACAAGCGGCGATATTAAGGTCTCCTCCTGTGAGTGCTCCGGCAATAAGGAATGTTCCAGCTTCAATGCGGTCTGGAATAATTCGGTGCCGGGCTCCGTGCAGCTTGTTGACACCTGAGATACGGATGGTGGGGGATCCTGCGCCCTGGATCTGAGCTCCCATTTTGTTGAGCAACTCGGCCAAATCCGAGACTTCGGGTTCCTGCGCGCAGTTTCTCATGATGGTTTCTCCCTCGGCGAGGGTGGCGGCCATCAGGAGGTCTTCGGTTCCGGTAACCGTGATCTTGTCGAAAACGATTTCAGCACCTTTTAATCGCTTTGCGCTGGCTTCAACGTACCCGTGTTCTTGTGTGATCTTGGCGCCGAGAGTTTCCAGACCCTTAATGTGAAGGTCGATCGGACGCGCACCGATTGCGCAGCCCCCGGGCAGGGACACTCGAGCTCGCCGGCACCGCGCTACCAGCGGACCTAAAACGAGAGTGGACGCTCTCATGGTCTTGACGAGTTCGTAAGATGCTTCGGGGGAGGCAAGACTACGACATGAGATCGTGGTGCGGTGCTGGGCACGCCCGTAGCCGAGCTCCACTTCAGCGCCCATAGCAGCAAGAAGCTTGCGTGTTGTCTCGATGTCTCGAACTTGTGGGATGTTTTCGAGAATAACGGGTTCGTCGGTAAGCAGAGCAGCCGCGATACAAGGCAGAGCCGCGTTTTTCGCGCCGCTGATGCGGACAGTGCCAAGCAATGGCTGACCGCCCCGGATGATGAGTTTGTCCATGAATGGGTGCCCGTTTTGTATTGTAGCGGGGAAGAGCAGTTTCGCTTGCGGGTGTTGTTGATCGTTCGGATACGAACGACTGTGGACTGTTAGGGTGCGGTGGAATTCCACGAGACAGTGCCCCCGGTTTCCTAGGCTGCATTGCCTTATGGCTGCAGTGCTTTATCGAAGATGCATTCGGAAACCGAAACACAATTTACGAAGATCGACTGCGGGATTTCCGAATGGCTTGGCGAACATTTCCCGCCGCGTCTCTCAGTGCCTTCGATGCCGAGGCCCGACCAAGGCTTGTCTCCAGCATGACCAGAGCTACTGAGACGCTATTCCCGGATTGCTGAAGGGCGCGTTTGGCAGTCTCGCGATCGGTGCCGGTTGCACGCTCCAGTATTCCTATCCCTCGTTCGCTCAGTTTTTTGTTCTTCAAGTCGACGTGAACCATGAGATTTCCATAAACATACCCAAGACGCGTCATGGCACCCGTTGTGAGCATGTTTAGGATCATCTTCTGCGCCGTGCCTGCCTTCATCCGAGTGGAACCGGTGAGCACTTCAGGACCGACGTCAGCGACAATGGAAATATGAGCAGCGCGGCCCAGTGGCGAATTCGGGTTACAGGCAACCGCAACGGTTTTTGAACCACGAGACCGCGCATATTCCACCGCGGCGATTGTGAAGGGCGTTCGCCCACTCGCTGCGAGGCCAACGACAACGTCTTTGCGGGTCGGTTTCTTCTTCGCCATTTCACTACGCCCAAGCTCTCGCGAGTCTTCACTCGCTTCTGTCGAAGCTGCGAGAGCGGCAGGGCCCCCGGCGATGATGTACTGGACGGCGCGCGGATCGGTGTCGAACGTGGGCGGGATTTCAGACGCGTCGAGAGCTCCAAGTCGTCCGCTTGTTCCCGATCCCACATAAATGAGACGGCCGCCTTGACGAAGCGAGGATGCGATGAGATCAATGGCTCGTGCGATCTGCGGTAGCCCGCGCTTCACGGCGCCAGCCACCTTTGCGTCTTCGGTGTTAATGATCGTCGCAATTTCGATAGCCGATTTTTGATCCAGATCGGTCGACGCAGGATTGGTGGTTTCGGTGCGGAGCCGGTTCAGATTAGGGCGGGACCGTCGCTTCAAACTCATTTCTCCAACGCCTCTACGATAGCATCGTGCAGGCGGGGCCGGACCTCGCGGATGCTCTGGTTCTTACAGTCTGGCCAAGTTCTGTTCGTAAGGAGCGTTATAGAGAGCTCTCGCTCGGGATCGATCCACAGAGAGGTGCCGGTATATCCGAGGTGACCGAATGCATGCGGGGACAGGTATCTGCCGGATTGCGAGGGTTGAGAAGGCGTGTCCCATCCAAGTGCACGGGACGTTCCCGCAGGGAGTGCCTGGCGGTTCGTGAATACCGCCAGAGTTTCCGGGCGAAGGATTGCCTTCCTAATGTTGAGCATCGCCATTGCAAAGCGCGCGATATCAGTGGCTGTGGAGAAGAGTCCAGCATGTCCGGCGACTCCGCCAAGCACGCTCGCATTTTCGTCCTGGACTTCACCCTGGATTACGCGATGGCGAAAGGTTTGATCATCGGCGGTGGGGACACTATTCGAGCGGAGAGTAGTTGCAGGATTGTAGGTCGTGCTGACCATCGCGAGGGGGCCGAAGATCTCACGTCGGCAGAATTGCTCTAGAGATTCGTCGGCCACCCGAGTCAAGGCAACTCCTAGAATGATGAAGCCGATATCACTGTATTCTGCTCGCGCACCCGGTTCAGCGGTGAGCTCGGTTGTAAAAACCGCCTCCAGCAACGTTTCTGGCGAATTGGCTTGCATGAAAAGCTTTGCATAAGCGGGCAGTCCCGAGGAATGTGCCAGAAGCATCCGCAATGACACGTCATGACGACGCGGGTCCGCTGAATTCACAAACTCGGGGACGATGGAGGCGACTGGAACATCAAGGTCCAACATTCCGCGCTCATAAAGAATCATTGCCATCGAGGTGGTGGCGACAACTTTAGACACGGATGCGATATCGAACAAACTTGTATCAGTGAGAACAGCGGAAGTCGAATCGTACGTGAAGCGACCGAGAGATTTGAGAGCCACGAGTCTTCCTTTGTGGGTTACCGCGAGTGAGCAAGCCGGGAAGGCGCGGTCCCGAATCGCGTCTTGCATCACTTGCAAAGCCAAAGCAAAACGTTTGTCTTGTTGCGCATACTCCGCGGGTAGGGATTCGTGTGCCAATGGATTGCGGTCGGAATGGATGGTCGGTTTATAGCAGAGGTGAAGAGGGTGGGTAAAGAGTGCGGCGGTCGTCTGTCTTTGGATTTTCCCAGCGCTCATGCTTCCTGCGGTACATGTGCACTTGAGTACCTTGAGGAATGTTGCGCCGGTTGTGTAGAGTCGAGATATCTTCTCGCAAATCTCCAATTCGAGCCGTCGCCTGACGACCACCGTGCTTGTGTGCGCGGTAATCGTCTTGGGCTCTACTCGGGTGTCGGCGAAGTCAAATCAAGCCTCAGTACCATCTGCTCATAGTTCCTCCAACACTTTGGCAACAGTGGACACCGTGATTCAGGAGGCGATTCACGCCGGTAGTATTCCGGGCGCCGTGCTGATCGTCGGGCATAACAGCTCTGTCGTCTATCGAAAAGCATACGGGAACCGTGCTCTCGAGCCTCGACGCGAGGCGATGACGTTGGACACGGTGTTTGATCTTGCCTCACTGACGAAGGTCGTCGCCACAACGTCCGCCATTATGCAATTGTTTGAGCGTGGACAAGTAAAAATGAACGATGCTGTGGCCAAGTATTTGCCCGAGTTCGGACAGAACGGCAAACAAGACATTACAGTCCGACAGCTTCTGACGCACTACTCCGGACTTGCTCCGGACCTCGATTTGAAGACTCAATGGACCGGTAAGGAAACCGCTTACCAAATGGCTTTTGCGGAGGCGCCTCAGCAGGCACCGGGGGCGGCCTTCGTTTACAGCGATATTAATTTCATCGTCCTTGGCGCCCTCGTTGAAAAAGTGTCCGGGTTAGCCCTGCAGGACTATGTCCAGCAACGCGTGTTCGGCCCGCTGAAGATGTCTCGTACGAGATATTTACCTCCGTCAGCCTGGCGCGCGAAGATTGCCCCGACAGAGTTTGACGATGACAAGCGGATGCTGCGTGGCGTGGTGCACGATCCGACGGCACGGCGCATGGGCGGAGTGGCTGGCCATGCCGGCCTGTTCTCGACAGCGAACGATCTTGCCGTGTTCGCACAGCACTTACTGAACGGTGGCAGCGGATTTCTTTCGCCCCTTGCGGTTGAGAAGATGACAACACCCCAACAGCCCCCGACTGCTGTCGCCGTTCGCGGATTTGGCTGGGACATCGACTCGCCGTTTTCGAGCAATCGCGGCGAATTGCTTCCTGTGGGCTCGTACGGGCACACCGGTTTCACCGGGACGTCGTTGTGGATCGACCCAACGACGAAAACATACATCGTGCTGCTGACGAATGCAGTACATCCGCGCGGGCAGGGAAGTGCGGTAGCTTTGAGAACGAAAGTTGCCACCGCGGTCGCAAATGCTTTGTCTCTCACACCTCCTGAAAAGGAAGATCTGCGCTGGGTTAGTTTGACGGGATACAACGAAGCACAAAGCGGAGCACGTCGATTATCCACGCGAAATGGCGCCGTAAAGACCGGTATCGATGTGCTCGAGGAGAAAGCCTTTGCGTCATTAGCGGGTCCGGGCGGGGTCAAGACGAGAATTGGACTCGTCACAAACCAGACTGGATTGGATTCTTCAGGCAGACGCACAATCGATGTTCTGGCCGGAGCGCCCGGAGTGTCATTGGACGCGATTTTCAGCCCGGAACACGGTGTGACCGGCACTCTCGACACTACGAACGTCAGCAATACCAAGGATGAGGCCACGGGTGTTCCCGTTTATAGCGTTTACGGGGGAACCGATGCGGCACGCCGCCCTTCTCTTGAGACGCTGCAAAAATTGGACGTCGTGGTTTTCGACATTCAAGATGTGGGGGTGCGCTTCTACACCTACGAGACAACTCTCGGATATTTTTTGGAAGCCGCGGGCAAAGCAGGTGTCCGTATTGTTGTGCTCGACCGTCCGAATCCCATTACTGGCTCCTTTGTACAAGGGCCAGTTTCTGACGAAGGCAAAGAGAGTTTCACCAACTACTGGCGGGTTCCGGTACGCCATGGCATGACCATGGGTGAATTGGCCCAAATGTTCAACGCAGAGCGTCACCTGAATGCGAAGTTGGAAGTGGTTTCCATGGACGGATGGCTTCGTGGCGATTGGTTTGATTCCACCGGACTCGAGTGGATCAACCCATCGCCGAACCTGCGCAGCCTAACTGCCGCAACCCTGTATCCAGGAGTCGGGATGGTAGAAGGCACAAATGTTTCAGTGGGGCGAGGCACGGATACGCCGTTTCAAGTCTTAGGCGCGCCATGGATTAAAGGGAAAGAATTGGCGCAATATCTCAACGCGCGCGGAATTTCCGGCGTGAGATTTGTGCCGACCTCATTTACCCCGACCGCCAGCGTTTATGCAGGGCAAAAGTGTGAGGGAGTCAATTTCGTATTGCTTGAACGCAACGTTCTGGACGCGCCAGAATTAGGAATTGAGATCGCATCCGCCCTCAAAAAACTGTATCCGGAAAGCTTCAAGCTTGAGCGCATGAATGAATTGCTCGTGAACCAGGATGTATACAAGGCACTGCTGGACGACCGGGACCCACGACGCATCGCGCAGGATTGGCAGGAAGAATTGGAAAAATTCGGCAAGATGCGAGAAAAATACCTTATCTACAAGTAGCGATTCATGATCTGCAAATCTCTACGCTGCACTGAGGACAGTAGGTTTTTCGTCTGGCGCTCCGTAGAATGTGGAGCGGATTGGATCCCAGGAGTTGATGCATGAGCGCGGCGAACTCTAGACCACCGGCAAATCCGTTTTACCGATGTGCAGGGCCGAACTGTGGCACGTTAAAGGGTGCGTCGGACCGATGGTGGCTGATGTGGACGTCGTTCGACGACTATCAGGTCCCAGTGTTGTATCTTTGCCCATGGGATGACGAAATTGCCCAGAAGGAAGGCACACTGCACGTTTGCGGCGAGTTGTGCGCCCAGAAATTGCAGTCGCAATTCATGGGAAACGTGCGGGAGAACATGCTCCGACGCCTATAGGTCGGCGTCGTTGCTACGCGCTGGAACCGCGAATCGGAACTGTTGTGGAAGTAACCTTTTGCTTGGCAATCGGCATCCCAGTGAACAAGGCGCTCGGGTCTCACCATACTCAGCGTGGCGGTATTTTCGTTTGCAACTGCCGGAGGTGCGCGTGAAACTTGCTTTTGTGCTGCTCATCACAAGTATTGCAGTTGGGCAAAACGCTTCCAAGCTTTCAGAGGCCAAGGTGCAGGAAGCTGATTTGAAAACGATGGTTATTCCGGCGGGAACCAAGGTCCCGCTTGCCCTGAAGCAGGCGATTTCGACGAAGAGCGCCAAAGAAGGCGATCCTGTATACGCGGAAACCACGTTTCCATTCGTGGTCGACAACCGCATCATCATTCCCGCCGGAACCTACGTCCAGGGAAGGATTAGCCATGTTCAACGACCCGGCCGGGTGAAGGGACGGGCGGAACTACTGATGCATTTCACATCGATGATTTATCCGAGTGGCTATACGGTTGTGCTACCGGGCTCGGTGGACAACATGCCCGGTGCTGACAAGACGTCCATGAAGGACTCGGAAGGCACGATTCGACAAGACGGACAAAAGGCAAAAGATATCGGTCAAGTGGCCAGCACAGCGTCGACCGGAGCCATCATCGGAGGCGTTACAGACGGAGGGAAGGGTGCCGCGATTGGAGCCGCGGGGGGAAGCGCCGTGGGCTTGGCGATAGCCTTGCTTAGCCGCGGAAGTGATGTCCGCCTGGAGCCAGGCACCTCGGTTGAGATGGTGATTCAGAGAGAAGTGACGGTGGATTCTGCGCGCATCGAGAAAGCGGCAAAATAGCTATTAGTCAAATCTGCATTGCGGTCAGCAGAATTGATGATTATTTGCTCCTCTTGATAATGAACACCGTTTTATCGTCGATCCGGTCTTCTTCTCCCATTTCTTTCAGGCGCTCGTCCTGTTCAACCGCATGCTTCAGGATGGCGGCGCAAATGTCCTTCGCAGATCTCTGTTGGTTTTTCCGGAGGACGCGTTCAATCTGAACGCGTTCGGATTCGTCACTGCCGTCGTAGACCCCATCCGTATAGAGAAAGAGAATGTCTCCCGGGCTCATCAATGTCAGTTCAGCGATATCTGATGAAGTCATTCTGTGCGTCCGTGGCGCCATCGAAAGATATCTGTTGCGGTCAGGATGGTCTTCAGGAATTGCCAGCCCGAGGGCGAGGAACTGTGCCATGCGTGCGTTGCCGATTTCTACGAACCGCTCGAATTCGGCAGAAAACACGAGTGGCGGCGGATGTCCGAAATTCACGAAACGAAAGTGTCCGCCCGGACGTATTTCGCCGTACAACATGGTTGCAATTTCTCGTGAACTATCGTCCTTGCCCCAACCCAAAGCGTTTCGCGCGCTAACGGACTGCGCGAGCCTGAGGTTGATCTTCTCGAACATGTCAGGAGTCGTTTTTCCGTTCCGGTCCAGTTCAGAAAGCATGAATGCATGAAAAGTGTCGTGCACAGTTGAGGCGATCTTTGCTGAGATGATGCCGTGTCCTTGGGCATCAACTAAAAGAACTCCTGCGGTTGTATGGAGTTCTTGTAAATCCTCGGCAATTCGTATCTGCTCAGAAGCTTTCGCCCGTCGGTATTCCGCTGCGAGAACATCACTGTAGCCTGGCTTACTGCGGAGCCACTCGACGTGGGTGTCTACGGAATTTCGCGGTGCCCGCCCTTTGGGAAGAGGTGTGACGTAATCTTTGGAGAGCTTCAGAGCGCGTGCAATTCTCGCATCAATGTCGTAGCGCTGTTGAAAATTGATGTACTCAAAGAGATCGCCACCCACCGCCCCAGCCGGAACCGAGTCGCCGTACATGTCGATCCCGGGCAACTGAGGAATTGCACCCTCTACCGGCATCAACCGCTTGCGCAGGTACTCGTCAATGTTGATTTCTAGTGGAGGGCTCGCCATAGAGAGGTTCGCGTAAGGATCGCAGGTTCTCGGAAAATAGAAAGCGCTGCGTAATTATACGGAAGTTAAGAACCAGGAACTCTCCACGCCTGTACTGATCTGAATTCGCTCTGCTACAATTAATGCTCTGGGCAGGGACAGCTGCCCTGGATGTTCACCTTAGGAAGAGAGTTTTTGGCAACGCTTCGGATGGCGTCCAAGGTACTCATCGCTAAAGCTTAAGGCTGCAAGTGGGGACGTAGTTCAGTTGGTTAGAACGCTGCCCTGTCACGGCAGAGGCCGCGGGTTCGAGTCCCGTCGTCCCCGCCATTCTTCTCACAGACTTGTGACGAACAGATAGTCTCGCCCTCCTCTGATTGCTTGCCGTTCGCTTGTGTCTTGCACCGCTTGCACCCACCACCAGAGGTTCAGCACTATGCACTTGGCTTCCATGCATATTTCCATCGCGAGGGTGCGCGAATTCAGGTCAGACATCGGCGCTCATTTCGCTGATTTCGAGATCGAGGCCATCGTTGACGACTGTAAGAGATAGGTCAAGGCGTGACCGTGAATGTACCTTTACCCGCTGTTCCTCCCGGCGTGGTGACGGCAATACTTCCGGTCTTGCCTGCATTGGGTACGAACGCTGTGATCTGCGTGCCGCTGTTCACCGTGTAGTTCGTTGCCGCCGCTCCTCCGAACGTGACTTTAGTTGCTCCGCCGAAACCCGAACCAGTGATCGTAACCTTCGCGCCGACTGGCCCGCTCGTAGGCGTAAAGCTCGCAATCACAGGAACGACCTTGAACACCTGACTGCTGGTGAGAGTGCCCGATGGAGTCTTGACGGTGACTTTCCCGCTGGTGGCGCCCGTTGGCACTTTTGCCGTCAGGAACGTATCCGAGACGACCGTGAAGGTCGCCGGCACGCCATTGAAGGAGAGGGCGGTTGTGCCGGTGAATCCTTGTCCGAGGAATTGGATGGTGGCGCCTGCTTTGCCCCATCGTAGTGATGGCAGGATGCTGACGAAGGGGCCTAGACCCATGTTGAGGCTATAGAGCACGCCGCAGCCGACGCAGCCGGCGTTGTTGCCTCCGCCGAGAGTGTCTCCGAAAAGAGTTCCGCCGGTGTGTTGCACCAAGGACACTTGGGGATTGGTGCCCTTGAAATTGCCAGCGACGTTGCTGAAATAGACGAGGTCGGCATAGGCGCCGGTGGAAGTGATTTGAAAGAGCACACCTGAGCTTTTGCCCGGGTTGGTGGTTGTTACTCCGTAGAACTTCCCGTCGGTTGCCTGCACCAGGCCGGCGAAGGGCGCGAGGCCGTGAGTGTCGTTGGCGAAATTGTGGAGGACCGTGAGCACTCCGGCCGGCGTCATCTTGTACACGACACCTTGGCCGCCTGTGCCACCTGCCCGGGTTGTGCCATAAAAGTTTCCGTCAGTCCCTTGAATGATTGCCCCCATGGGATTCTTTCCGTCGGTGTCGGTGAAGCGGTGAAGTACAGTGAGCTTGCCGGCAGGCGTGACTTTGAAAACTCCCCCATTGACGTTGGTGAGAGTTCCGCCTAGATAGGTGCCATAAAAATTGCCGTCGTTACCGAGCGTGATCGCTTGCGGATAACGCACGTTGCCATCGAATGAGAACAAGACTTTGTAGACTCCCGCCGGGGTCATCTTGTAGATCGTCCCGGTGATGGTGCCGCCATTGCCGGTGGTGCCGTAGAAATTTCCGTCCTTTCCCTGGATGGGCGGAGCATTGGCGGTGGTTCCTTCGGTATTGCCGTTGAAGTTATGCATCACCGTGACGGTTCCGGTGGGTGTGACCTTGAAAAGAGTTCCGTATCCGACGGGACCGCCGGTGGGAGTGGTTCCGTAGAAATTGCCGTCGG
>Ga0207683_10004235_pt1 | contig 12387 bp, 9 predicted proteins | sample KBSM73metaG_FD_184333 | JGI IMG/M metagenome (GOLD analysis project Ga0207683, IMG submission 184333) | Miscanthus rhizosphere microbial communities from Kellogg Biological Station, Michigan, USA - KBS M7-3 metaG (SPAdes) (version 2) | ecosystem: Host-associated > Plants > Roots > Rhizosphere >...
CGGCATCGCCGTCCGGCGCTATTGCAGCCCGCAGGTTGGTCCATTGCGGATTCGCATCGGCCAGGACTCGCTGCACTTCCGACCGCGCGACACGCGCGCCGCAATCCAGACAGATCACCTGATCGATGCGGCCGTGCAAGTCGATGACTGTGCGTTGACCGGCGCGCGTGTGCAGGCCATCGACGTTCTGCGTGACGAGCATGGTAGTGCGCCCGCGCGATTCGAGTTCGACGAGCGCCTCGTGCGCGCGGTTCGGCAGGGCGCGTGCGACGGCAGGCCAGCCGACGAAGCTGCGCATCCAGTAGCGTCGGCGCATCGCCGGATCGCGGATGAATGCCTGGTAGGTGATTGGCGCACTTCGCTTCCACAACCCATCCGGTCCACGATAGTCGGGGATGCCTGACGCGGTGCTGATGCCGGCGCCGGTAAGCACGAAGATGCGATCAAACGCGGATAGCCATTGCCGCAATTGTTCGGCGGGTTCGAAAGCGGCGTTGGCAAGCAGGGATGCGGCGGCCATGCCCACATGCTAGCAAAGGTCCTGGCGTCGCATGAGAACGCCAATAGGGCGTCGCACGGTCATGCCGTCGTATCAGAACGCCGGCCAAGACGGCACTTGGCCTTCGCGTCGCGGGACAACCCCGAGCCGTCGATGACAGGGTCACCACTTCGTCCGACTGAGTGTTCGTTACCGAACGGAAGCGGGTGGCTGGTGCGTGGTACTAATTGATCCGCGGAAAAACAGATTCCGCCAAATGCCGCGCGTGAGCGCCGCGACGCAAGGACAGCTTAGGCCAGGACGGCATCGGGACAGTAGAAAAACGCAAAAGCGTCGATCCGCTCCCCTGGATCGACGCTTTTTTGTTTTCAAACCAAGACGGGTTTCGACGGGCCTGTTACCTGCGGGCGGATCCAAATGCCGAAAAGCATTTTCGACGTGCCAGGTCGATCTTCCGTCGAGGTCAAGTCGTTGGTACGAGTCATGTTTGTGTGACAACCCCAGAATCCGGTCTGACAACCGGCCGCGATGACGGACATCAAACCGGAGTATGGAACATGCGTTACCTGATCCTTCCAATCACAATCTCGATGCTGCTTTGCGCAGCAACGCCTGCCCACGCTCAAGTAAGCGTCGGCATCCAATCTCACGGTGTGAGTATTGGCTTCAACGTGTCGGCGTATCCGAGGATGGTCGCCATACCGGGCTATCCGGTCTATTACGACCCGCGAATGAGTTCGAATTACTTTTTTTACGACGGCTTGTACTGGGTGTACCAGGACAACAACTGGTATTCGAGCGGCTGGTACGATGGCCCGTGGGACCAGATCGGGCCGCAGTATGTGCCGGCGTTCGTGCTGCGCGTTCCGGTTCGCTACTACGGTCAGCGGCCGGCCTATTTTTCCGGCTGGAGTGTGGAAGTTGCGCCGCATTGGGGCGAGTACTGGGGCAACGACTGGCAACAACAACGCAGCGGATGGGATAGTTGGGACCGTCACACCGTCTATCAAGCCGCGCCATTGCCGGCTTATCAGGCTCAGTATTCCGGCACCCGCTACCCGCGCGCCGTAGAGCAGCAGTATTCGATTCAATCCACGAGCTATCGCTATCAGCCGCGCGAGGCAGTAGCGCAACAGTATTACCAGCAGCATGTCGTAACGAGCGCCCCGCGCAGTGGGACGGCGCAACAAGCGCCATCGCTGCAGCAATCGCAGGCCCAGCAGCAACAGAAGCAGGAGCGCGCCACGGGGCAGGCACAGCAGCAAGCGCATGCCCAGCAGCAACAGAAGCAGGAGCGCTCGACTGAGCAGGCGCAGCAGCAAGCGCATGCCCAGCAACAGCAGAAGCAGGAACGCGCCACCGCTCACGCGCAGCAGCAATCGCATGCCCAGCAGCAGCAGAAGCAGGAGCGCGCGACGGAGAAGGCGCAGCAGCAATCGCATGCCCAGCAACAGCAGAAGCAGGAGCGCGCCAACGCTCAGGCGCAGCAGTCGCACGCGAAGCAGCAGCAACAGCAGCACGCCGACGATCAGGCGCAACAGCAGCCGCGGGCCAAGCAGCAACAGCAACATGCCCAAAAGCAGCAGGCCCAACAGCAGCAGGCCCGCGCCGCCCAGCCGCAACAGCAGGCGCAGCGCTCCAAAGAACAGGCGCAGAAGCAATCACATGGCCAGCAACAGCAACCGCAGCAGCACACCCAGCAGCAGGCGCCCGCCCAGCAGGGTCCGTCGAATCAGCATCAGCAACGTCAGCAGTCTGTTGCAAAAGACAAGAATGCAGGACAGAAGCCTCCGCAGCAGGAAAAAGACAAGGGCGACAAGAAGGATGGCGGTGGTGGCGGTGGCCCTGACCACAATTGACGCGGGGAGCGAATCAGAGCGCCCAACGTTCCTGGTTACACAGGGAAGGGACAGTCTGAGAGCGTCGTCCCGCTGCGGGACGTGAAGCATTTGCCCCTCTCCCGCTGGCGGGAGAGGGGCCAGGTCCGGCTTGCCCGATCAAAAAAAGATGGCAACGACCTTGCATTTTTCCAGGCACCACCGCACAGTTCGCGCGACTTCCAGAACAGGTGGGTCCATGGACATTCAAATGTTGTCGATTCTGCGCGCGGTGCACATTCTCGCTGCGTCGCTATGGGTCGGCGCGGGCGCACTGCTCACGCTCTACATCATGCCGTCCATTCGCAGCGCCGGGGCGGCGGGAGGCGCGGTAATCGCGGAATCCATGCGGCGCGGGCTGGGCATCTTCATGGCATCGACTGGCGGCACGACGATCCTGACAGGGCTGCTGCTTTACTGGATCTGGTTCACGGCCCGCGGCGCGGGCGGCAGTTTCGGCACCGGCGGAGTCATGCTGCTGGTCGGGGCCGTGGCCGGTGTCGCCGCGGCGATCATGGGCGGTGCAATCCTTGGCCGCACGAGCGCGCAGCTCGCCGAACTGGCAGGCGCCCCGGCAAGCGAGGCAACACAAGCCCGCATCACCGCCTTGCATGAGCGTGGTGCCGCGGTGAGCAAGATCGTATTGACCTTGCTCATCGTCGCGCTGCTTCTGATGATCTTCAGCCGCTCGTTCTGAGCAGCGCCATTTTTCAGGATTGGAACTGTCGGCAGGGAAGCCCAGTGCACTCCAATCAGCAAGCGCGATCAGGGTAGTCGGGATCAGTGCCGACGTCAGTTTGCATCGACCGCCCGATGACAGACGAACTCGATGTTATGGCCGTCGGGATCTCGCACGAAACCCGCGTAGTAGTTCGCATGGATGTGCGGCATCAGTCTTGGCGCACCGTTCTCACTGCCACCCGCGGCCAGCGCTGCGGCGTGGCCGGCATCGACCATGGCTCGGCTGGCGCAGTTGAACGCGACATGCGGCAAAGGCTGGGATGGACCGCCCTGGCGCAGCCAGAAGTCCAGGTGCGCGGCGTCGGCGCCAAATCCGTTCGACTCGCCTTGCACATGCATGCTGTACCCGAGCGGTATCAGTGCCGCTCCGAAGAATGCGATCGAACGGCGCGGATCGGCAACGAACAATTCGACATGGTCGATCATGGGGGTCTTCTCCAGATTGGTGCGCAGGACAAACAGGACTAGTCGGCGGCCGCAAGCCACTCGCTCATCTGTTGCGGCGTGATGTTGCCGCCGGTAAGCACGGTGGCGACGCGGCTGCCGGCGAAGCGTTGCGGATCGGCCAGCACCGCAGCGATGCCGACCGCGCCGGCTGGCTCAAGTACGATCCCGGCATGACGATATGCGGCCTGCATGGCGCGAATCATCGTTGCGTCATCGACGTCCACGATGTCGTCGACGATGCCATGCAGGGCGGAAACCGCCTCGGCGATCGGTACGCGCACGGCGATGCCATCGGCAATCGTCGAACTTGCATCGTCGACGACAATCGCGCCGCCATAGCCATTGCGCCACGACCGTGCGAACGCACTCGCACCGCGCGCGACGACGCCGATAACCTGTGTCGACGGCGATGCGGCCTTGATCCAGCGGGCAATGCCGCCAAGCAGCGCGCCATCGCCGAGCGGCACGACGATCGTGTCCCAGGCCTCGCCCCGCGCGAGCAATTCCACGCCGATCGTTCCGGCGCCTTCGGCGATGGCTGGCTCGAAGCCGTCCTCGACCATCGTTGCGCCGGTTGCGTCGGCGAACGCGCGCGCGCGCTCCTTGGCTGCGTCGAAATCGGCACCGTCCAGGCGCACATCGGCGCCCAGCGCGCGCATGCGTTCGAGTTTGAGCGCATTGACGGTTTCGGCCGCGAACACCGTCAGCGCGATGCCGTGGCGGCGACAGGCGTAGGCCATCGCCTGACCGAAATTTCCCGCACTGGCGCACACAATCGCGCCGCGCTCGGCGCGTTTCAGACGCTGGGCCATGAAGCAGCCGGCACCGCGGCCCTTGAAGGAGCGCAATGGATTCAGCGTTTCGACCTTCAGCGTGAGCTGGCAACCCGCGAGGGCGGAGAGTGGCTCGGATTCGAATTGGGGCGTGTCTCGAAACATCGGCTCGATGCTGCGAGCGGCGTCCGCGATGTGCTCCAGCGAGAACCGGTGGCCGGTACGCGCCGCGTCGATCAACGACGAGCGTTCCGTTGCCGGGCGTATTGCGTCCTGCCCGGTCGCCCGTTGCGTCATCAGCACGCCGTCGAGATGATCGATTTCGTGCTGCAGCAATTCCGACAAATCCGGCGGAAGGCGTCGCCAGACGCGTTCGCGGAATTGCGTGTCGCGGTAGGTCAGCGAAATCGAACAGTCGCGCCGTACGCGCACGAGGCGTTCGGGCACGCTGAAGCAGTCGTCCCACACGACAAAACTGTCTTCGCTGCGCCAGGTGATTTGCGGATTGATCAGCGCGATCGGCCCGGCGCCGAGGTCGATCACGATCATCCGTCGCGCGCTGCCGATCTGCGGAGCGGCGATACCGCGGCCGAACCCGTGACGTTGCCGGTGCAAGGCCAACGTGGCGCCGAGCGCGTCCAGGTCGGAGCGGACGCCGGCATCGAGCACGTCGACGGGCGCTGCTTGAGCGAGCAGGCGCGGATCGCCGTCGACGAGAATCGGTCGCGCCTGTGTGATGTCGGAAACCAGTATCGTCATGGGTAGTGCGCTCTCGGGATCCTCTTGCGGGGTGGAATATTACCGGCGTGCCATGACGCAACGCCGCGTTTTTGGGCGCGGCGCTGCGGTCATGCTGCACGCGTTGCCCGGAATCTGCACAATTCCACGCCCGGGCCGGTAGCGCCGACGTTGGAGAACGGAGGCCGCGGGCTCCTTAACTTCAGTGCAACGACAGGAGCGATCGCCCGCTCCGGTATACTTTGTCCAGGCACTTCATCGGGCAACGCCATGCCACTCGATCGTTTCGACCTGGCCATCCTCGAACGCTACCAGCGCGACACGCAACTGCCGGCCAAGACCATTGGCGATGCGATCGGCTTGTCGGCCGCCGCGGTGCAACGGCGTCTGAAACGCCTGCGCGAGGAAGGCGTGATCGAGCGTGAATGCGCCGTGCTTTCGCCGAAGGCGCTCGGCTTGATGGTTACCTGCATCGTAGCGGTCGACCTCGAGCGCGAGGGCGGCGAGGACCTTGACCGCTTTCGCCGCGATATGGAACGCCACCGCGAGGTGCAGCAGTGCTACTACGTGACTGGCCAGGCCGATTTCGTCCTGATCGTACTGACGCGCGACATGGAAGCCTACGACGCGTTCACGCGCGAAGTGCTGACCGGCAACGCCAACGTGCGCAAATTCACCACGCAAGTCGTGCTCGAGCGCGCGAAAGTCAACCTGGACGTGCCGATCGAGGCGTCCGGGCCTGCGTTGCGCTCACCGTGAGCGCAATGCGAACGCAGGCCTCGAAGGTGTCGGCGTCTCCCTCGCCAGAAACGCATCGAGCCTGACGGCGAAGGCCGCGTTGCCCGGTTCCGCGAGTGCCGCGCCGCAGGTTCCGCCCAGAAACAGCAAGGCAACGACGGAGCGCAAAGGCGACGGTCCGATTGCGAGCGGCTGGCTCATGCTCACTGGCTCTGGAAAGTTGCGTGGACACCCCTTGCAGACGCCAACGCCGAGGCGATGCCGACGCGGACATCCCCCGGAGCGGGAATGCGCAGGGTCGATGATGGCTGGCTGCGCCGTCTGCCGTTAATCGGACCAGCAGCAGACGATTTCGGAGGGAACAACAATGCAATCGAACCGGTTTCCGCGCGCGGCTCAGCTCGCGGCCGCGATTGTGAGCGCGCTGACGATGGTGCCGGCGACTCACGCCAGCGTGATCGTGGTCAATGGAACCTGCACCCTGGACAAGGCAATCGAAGTCGCCAACTCCGATTTTCCGGTGGTCGGCTGCGATTTCGCGGGCAACGGCAGGGACACGATAGAAATCATCGATGGCGAAACGACGTTGACGGGCGAGCTGCCGCCGATCATTTCCGACATCGATTTTGTTGGGCTGGGACTGACGCAACGGGCGATTTCCGGCGATGGCACGCATCGGCTGTTCTTCATCGGCGATGGAGGACACGAGCCGACGGTGACCTTTTCGAACATCGCGTTCAACGCCGGGGTGGCACACGGCGGAAACTCCACGGACGGAATCAACGCTGGCGGCGGCGCCGGCGCCGGCGCGGGCCTCGGCGGCGCGATCTTCATCCACGGTGGAAATGTGGACGTGAGCAACAGCTCGTTCGCTTTCAACAGCGCTGTCGGCGGCTCGTCGTATGGATACGTGAGGTTCGGATGGTCCGGCAGCATCAGTGGCAGCGGCAGCGGTGGCGGCGGCGGAATGTTCGGTGCCGGCGGCGCGGGCGTCGACGAAGGAAGTTCGGGTTCTGTCGGCGGTTCCGGTGGATTCGGCGGCGGCGGCGGAGGTGGCGGCGACACCTATTCGGTCGAAACCGGCGGCACCAATGGCGGCGCTGGCGGAGCCAACGAGTTCGGCAGTTTTGCGGCCGGTGGCGTCGCCAACGGAGGCAATCCGGGCTCCGGCGATTTCGGCGGTGGCGGTGGTGGTGGCGCGGGATCGCCGTCCTCGCAGGTTGCCTCGCAGTCTGGAGCGGCCGGCGGATTCGGAGGCGGTGGCGGTGGCGGCGCGGGCGCCGGCAGCAGTATCAACAGCGGCATTCCCGGAGCCGGCGCTCCAGGTGGATTCGGCGGCGGCGGAGGCGCCGGCGGCAGCACCGGGATCGAATACGGCGGCGGAGCGGGAGGCAGCGGCGGATTCGGCGGCGGCGGCGGGGCAGGCGGCGCGGGTGGCAACACCGGCAGCTCTGGCGCGCCCGGCTTTGGAGGCGGCGAGGTAACCGAAGGCGGTGGTGGGGGTGGGGCAGGATTCGGCGGCGCGATTTTCATCCGCAGCGGCCAACTCGACCTGGTCGCCAGTTCGTTCAACAACAATACCAGCGGTGTGGGCCTATCGAGCGGTTTTCCCGGCACGGCCAAGGGAGGCGCGGTGTTCGCGCTGAGCGCTTTGCACAACGCCAACGGCAACGATGCGGGCATGCCAGCGAAACTGCCGAGGGTTACCGGCTGCGCGAACGCGTTCAGCGGCAACACTGCGACAAGCGCCGGCGGGACCGACGTCGACAACGCAGCCACGTTCGGCGTCCCGCGTCACCTGCTCGTGCAATCGTGCGACATCGTTTTTGCCAACGATTTCGATCCTTTCGAGCTGCCGCCGTGAGCGCGGCGCGAGGTCCCGTTTTTATTGCAATTCTGACCCGACCGGACCAAGACACGATCGACAAATCGCGCTAGAGTGATTTTCGACGTTCTGCCTTCAAAGCAGACGCGAAGCGGAAATACGACCATGCGCGGCAAGACGATCTTGCTCCTTCTGGCGTTGGCATCCAGTCAAGGGATCAACGCCGGCGAAATCCTGAAATGCGTCGCCGCGGACGGTAGCGTGATGTACACCAACACCGCGTGCCCGACCGCTTCCGAGGCGGAACACGTTTCCAATTACGAACCCGCGCCGGCGGGGCGTTCGGCGCAGGTCGATGCCGAAGCAGCGCAGGCGGCCCAGATCAGTGCGCGCCTGGCGCAGCAAGCAGCAACGGATGCGCGAAACGCCGCTTATGAAGCCGAGCAGGCTGCGTACAGCGAACCCGCCCAGTGGGAAAGCGATAACGCGAACTACAACTCCGGCGACAACCAGTTGTGGTACCCGGCGTATCCTTACTACGGCGCGGGTTTTCCGAGGCGCGTCGGTGGCGACGGTAACCATCGTCCCGGCAACGGCCATCGTCCGGGTCACGGTGGCGGCAAGCCGGGTGCACCGAAGCCGACACCGCTGCCCTCAAAAGGCGGCAAGGCGTTCGTGCGCCACTGACTACCAGAAGTAGATCTGCAGCGCATCCTCGCGCCGCTTCGGCGGAATCTGCGCGAGCACATCCTTCTGTTTGCGAAAGTTCAGTGCACTGCGAGCGAGCAGGTTGTCGATCTCGGTCATCTTGTAGCGGGCTTCCTTCGGAGTCGGTGCGCGCATCTGGTCGCTCTCGGGGAAGATGCCCATGCCGCTGAGGATGCAGTACCACGAAAATACCGGATAACCCTTGCCGAGCTTCTGCTGGGTGACGTCGGCAACGATGCTCCGGCCGGACAGCCAGGTGCGAAACAATTCCTGCAGCGGCTCCGACAGGTTTCCGTTCGACGCATTGGCGCGCCAGTAGTCGGTGTCGGTCCGGTTGTTGGTCTTGAAGTGCGTGACGATGTAGTCGCGCGTGCCTTCGAAGTGCTCGTTGACCCGCTGGTTGTATCGATCCTTTGCAGGCTCTCCTACATCGCCGGCTTCGAGAAATTCGACGAAAGTCGAGACCGTGTGCTGGATGAACAACAGCGCAGTCGCTTCGAGCGGCTCGATGAAACCCTGCGACAACCCGACTGCCAGGCAGTTGCGGTTCCAGTGCTTCGTGACGCGGCCGATCTTCATCTTCAGGTGGCGCGCGGGTATGTCCGAATCGAGCAAGCCGAGATGCTCGCGCAGTTCGCGCTCGGCTTCGTCGGCCGAGCAGAACGAGGAACTGTAGACATAGCCGTTGCCGAAGCGCTGGGTCAGCGGAATCTTCCAGGCCCAGCCGTGCTTCATTGCGGTCGACACCGTCTGCGACGGAATGTCCTCGCCGATCGGCGTGGGCATCGCCACCGCGGCATCGTTGAACAGGTTGCTCGAGAAGCTCACGAACGGCGTCTTCAACGTCTGCTGGGTCAGCAGGCTGGCGAAGCCCGTGCAGTCGACGAAGAAGTCCGCCGCGATCGTCTCGCCGCCGTCGATGACAACCGAGGCGATGTCGCCGCTCTCGGCGAGTTTGACTTCCTTCACGTGGCAACTGCGGTAGTTCACGCCGCGCTCAAGCGCCTTCTTCTGCAGGAACTGGCCGAGCAGGACCGCATCGAAGTGATAGCCGTACCAGACGTCGAACGGAAAGTTCGGATCCGCTTTCGGCGCCATGTCGTGTTCGGCAAGTTTCGCGGCGATAAAAAAGCGGTTCGGATGCGCGTGTACGTCCGCGCCTTGCACGCGCGCGTTCACGTTGTGCACGAACTGCGTCATCGTCAGGTTGTCGAGCATCGAGGCAAATGGATGGAAGTAGCTCTCGAAGCCCGGCTTGGTCGACCACTTGTCGAAGGTGATCCCGCACTTGTAGGTGGCGTGGCAGGCCGGCATCCACTCGGCTTCTTCGATGCCGAGCTTGTCGAAGAAGCCGCGCAGCCACGGCGTCGAGCCTTCACCGACGCCGATGATGCCGACGACCGGCGACTCCAGCACTTCGATCTCGATGCCTTTCGGCAGCAGCGCATCGGCCAGCATCATTGCCGCCATCCAGCCGGCCGTGCCGCCGCCGACGATGACGAGCTTGCGGATGGTCGGTGGTACGTGTGCGTTGGGGTTCGGCTGGGTCAGCGAAAACGAATAGTTGAACAGTGTGGCAGTGGGCATCTCATTCCTGGCGGAAGCGTCGATTTCGAGCGGCGCCAGAGTGCCTGAATCGGCTACCGGTTGGAAGCACGCGAAGTCGCGACACCGCTCATGAAATCCGCGAGTGCGAGCCGCTGATCCGCGAACTTACTGGCTCTCGAAGCCGTTCTTGAACACGTAGTCGGGTTCGATCCGGCAGACTGCATCGCAGCCGTCGAGTGGCGTGGTACCGCCGTCATCGCATTGCTCGAGACCCTGGATCACGTGGTCGCCGCAGACCGACGCCGGAAGCGTTCCCGACTGATTCGCATTGTTTCGAGGTGCCGGCGCGCCCGTGACGAAATTGTTGACGCAATTGTTGGTGTCGTCGCCTGCCTCGAGAGCTGTGGGTGAGCCGGACAAGTCGAGCCGCCGTTTCATCGCATCGCCAAGCGTCAGCCCGCGGACATGCTCGAATGGCGTGCCGACGTCGGTTGCCACTGTCGTGCCTGGCGTGCCCGGGTCGTCGCCCCAGGCGACACAGTCAACGACGAGAGCGAGTGATACGTGGGTCCAGCACACGCGACCGCCCGAGGCGATGACGCTCGGAGTCATCGTCAGGTCGGCGGTAATGTCGAACAGGGCAGCGGCGCTGGCCGTCGATACAAGAATCTTTGCCTGGTCCGTCCCATTGGCGACGCTGGCGCCGAACGTTGCGGTGCCTACGGAATTCCCCGCGTGATCGTAAAACTTGAGCGCCACCCCGTTGACGAAATTCTGGCCCCCAGAGTAGGCCTGAAGCACCACATATTGCGCTGTCGGGTCGGCGACCGTGCCGGGAAATACCTCGACAATCTTGATGAAGTGAAACGAGGCGCAAGCCTGCCCGCAAGCCAGCGCTGCCGTGGTCGCTGCGACGAAGCGCAGTGTTGCGAATGACGTCATCGCGTTCTCCCCTGGACGGCCCCCAGGCCGCGCCGCGAATTTCATCCGATCCTCGCGCGCTTGTTGCGGCGGGTAGCGGATGCTGGCTGATCCGCCTTGACAATACACCTGTGCGGACGGATTGGATACGACTGCGGTCGATCGAACCCACCTGTCGCCTGCAGCAAACGCCGCGAAGCGCTGCAGGCGAATTCATGGGATGACGGCAGAAAACATGGCGAGTAGTATCTCGCCGGGGAATCGAGGGACCGAAGGCGCGTCAGGCCGGAGAGCTTTGATGGCCACGCTGGCAGGATGGCAGCAAATGGGGAGTGTCGGCACGCATCCGCGGCGCCGCAGGCCCGGAATATACGGGGCGCGGCAACGTTGCGTCGAAAAGCATGGGCAACCGGTGCCCGCCGTCCCGCGCGAATTTCCGACTCGCCGCAGCACGCCTGCTGCAACCTGCTTCCATCCACGCAGCCAGCCGGCTCAAGTACGCCGCACCGCGCGCGTGCACACCATTTTCGATTTCCCGCGCGACAGCGCGAAGGCAAGTCCAATGGAGGAGGCATTATGAAGAAGGCAGCGACGAGGAAAGTCACGCGCACGCTCGATGCGCGTCCGGATACCCTGGATTTTCGCGATCTGATGTACAAGCCGACGCTGGTCGAGGTACCCACGCGGCGCGACCTTGCCGAATACCGCAAGGCGAAGGTTCCGGTACTCGACCAGGGCCAGCAGGGCGCCTGCACCGGATTTGGTCTGGCGACAGTCGTCCACTATTTGCTGCGCGCGCGCAAGCGCGTGCCCGATCACCATGAGATCAGTCCGTACATGTTGTACGACCTGGCGCGGCGTTACGACGAATGGGCCGGCGAAAATTACGAAGGGTCCAGCTGCCGCGGCGCCATGAAAGGCTGGCAGAAGCACGGCGTCTGCCAGCTCCCCTTATGGCCGAAGATTGCAGACGGCGCGCTGTCCGAAGCGCGCGTCAACGATGCCGCGCAGCATCCACTCGGCGCCTACTATCGCGTCAATCATCGCGATCTCGTCGCGATGCATGCGGCGATCAGCGAAGTCGGCGTCCTGTACGCGAGCGGCAACACGCATCCGGGCTGGGATGACGTCGGCAGCAATGGCCGTATTGCGCTGGTCGATGGAAACTCCGGCGGTCACGCATTTGCGCTGGTGGCTTACGACGACAAGGGCTTCTGGCTGCAGAACTCCTGGGGCAGGGACTGGGGCTTCAACGGTTTCGGCCATGTGTCCTACGATGACTGGCTGAAGAATGGCACCGACGCTTGGGTGGCCCGGCTCGCGGTACCGATCGAACTGGCCACACGTTCGTCGACGACGAAACGTGTATTTGCCGGGACGGTACGCGCCAGGTCGTACTCGTATTCCGACCTGCGCCCGCATGTGATCAGCCTCGGCAACGATGGCTTGCTCGACCCGCACGGCAACATCGGCACGACCGTGGAACTGGTGCAGGAAATCATTCGCAACGATGTACCGCGCATCACCAAGGACTGGAAGAAGAAGCGCATCCTGCTCTACGCGCACGGGGGG
>Ga0207683_10004236_pt1 | contig 12385 bp, 13 predicted proteins | sample KBSM73metaG_FD_184333 | JGI IMG/M metagenome (GOLD analysis project Ga0207683, IMG submission 184333) | Miscanthus rhizosphere microbial communities from Kellogg Biological Station, Michigan, USA - KBS M7-3 metaG (SPAdes) (version 2) | ecosystem: Host-associated > Plants > Roots > Rhizosphere >...
GACACCGTGGTGCAGCAGCGCCTGGCCGGATGCGACAGCGATCAATCGCCAGAGCTGACGCTGGGCTGACGCGCTAAGGCAGGGTTGCCAGGATCTCGCTGATCGAGCGGCGGCGGCCGGTGAAGAACGGGATCTCCTCGCGGACGTGCCGACGGGCGCGGGACCCGCGCATGTCACGCATCAGGTCCACGATCCGGTGCAGTTCGTCGGCCTCGAACGCGAGGATCCACTCGTAATCGCTCAGCCCGAACGAGGCCACCGTGTTCGCCCGGACGTCCGGGTACCCGCGGGCCATCCGGCCGTGCTCGGCCAGCAGGTCGCGGCGCTCGGTGCCGGGCAGCAGGTACCACTCATAGGAGCGCACGAATGGATACACACACAGGTAGTCGCGGGCCGACTCGCCGGCCAGGAACGCGGGCAGGTGGCTCTGGTTGAACTCGGCTGGCCGGTGCATCGCCATCGACGACCACACCGGGGCCAGGCGCCGGCCCAGCGCTGTGCGCCGCCACATGCCGTACGCCTGCTGCAGCGCGTCCGCGCTCGGCGCATGCCACCACACCATCACGTCGGCGTCGGCGCGCAGCCCGGACACGTCGTAGCTGCCGCGCACCATCACATCCTTGGCCGCCAGCTGCTCGAGCAGGACGCCGACCTCGGCCGCGACGTCCTCGCGTCGGGCGGGGCCGAGCTGGCCGACCACCCGGAACACCGACCACATGGTGTACCGGATGGTGGCGTTCAGCTTTCGGATGCGGGACGCGTTGGTCTGGGACTCTGTCATGCTGTCAATCCGGGGTTGGAGGTCGCCGCGCCGACAGGACGGCTGAACCGGTGCACGGTGTCCACCAGCCGTGCGACAGCGTCGGGGGGCGTGGTCGGCAGCACCCCATGCCCCAGGTTGAAGATGTGCGCTCCGCCCAGCCCATCGCGCAGGAGTCGGACCGCGGCCGCTCCGATGACCTGGTCGCCGGCCAGCAGCACGGCCGGGTCGAGGTTTCCCTGGATTACCTTGCCGGGCATGGCCAGCCGGCAGCGCTTCAGCCCGTACCGCCAGTCCACGCTGACCACCTCGGCCGGCAGGGTCGCGATCTGCGGGTACAGGTGTGATGCGCCGACCGCGAGATAGATCCGGGGAACACCGAGGCCGCCCAGCGCGTCGAGCACGCGCGCGGCGTACGGCAGCCCGAACGCGGCGTATCCGCGCTCGTGGTGGATGCCTGCCCAGCTGTCGAAGATCTGGATCGCCTGGGCGCCCGCCTCGACCTGCATGCGCAGGTACCCGATGGTGACTTCGGTCAGCTTGTCCAGCAGCTCGCGAGCCAGCCCCGGGTTGCGTACCAGCCAGGTGCGGAACTCCAGGTAGTCGGCAGAACCGCCGCCCTGCACGAGGTAGGCGGCCAGCGTCAGCGGTGCTCCGGCGAAGCCGATCAGCGGTACCGCGCATGCCTGGCGCACCTGGCGGATCGCGTCCGCGACGAAGGGGGCGACCTCGTCGCTGGCCGGCACCCGTAGCCTGCGTACCGCCTGAAGGGTGCGTATCGGCTGCCGGATCACCGGCCCCGGATCGAAGTCGATGTCCACGCCCATCGGCGGCAGCGGCGTCATGATGTCGTTGAACAAGATGGCCGCGTCCAGCGGGAACCGGCGCACCGGCTGGACGGTGACCTCGGCGGCGATCTCCGGGGTGCGGCACATCCGCCAGAAGCCGTACCGCTCTTTCAGCTTGCGATACTCCGGCAGGTAGCGTCCGGCCTGGCGCATCAGCCAGATCGGGGCGGTCGGCGTGTCGGCGCCCCAGGCGGCGCTCATGAAACTGCTCATGAGGTGACCGCGTGCAACGCGCGGTCGAGCAGGGCGGCGCCGCCGTGCTCAAGCAAGGCGTGAGCCAGGCGGCGGCCGAGCGCGTCGCCATCAGCGACCGGGCCGGTCGTCTGGGCCCGGATTACCGAGGAGCCGTCCGGGGCGGCGATAACCCCGGACACGCGCACCGCCGGTCCGGCCCCTTCAGCTCCGGTCTCGGCGGCCAGCTCGGCTAGTGCGCCGACCGGCGCGGTGCAGCCGGCGTCCAGCGCGGCCAGGAAGCCACGTTCGGTGATCGCCGTGGCCCGCGTTGGTGCATGATCGAGGGTCCTGAGCTGCGCCGCGGTAACCGGGTCGTCGGCACGGCACTCGACGGCGAGCACGCCCTGGGCTGGCGCCGGCATCAGCAGCGACGGCTCCAGCGGCGTGGTGGCTTCGTCGAGCAGTCCGAGCCTGGACAGTCCCGCCGTCGCCAGTATGAGCCCGTCGACCTCGCCGTCGGCCAGCTTGCGCAGGCGAGTGCCGACGTTGCCGCGCATCGGCACGATCTCCAGGCGGCGGTCGGCGGCGCGGAGCAGGGCGGCTCGCCGGGGTGACCCGGTGCCGATCCGCGCTCCGGGCGGCAGTGCGTCCAGGGTGGTCCCGCCGGGCCAGACCAGTGCGTCGCGCGGGTCCTCGCGGGCCGGGTACGCCGCCACCTGCAGCCCCGGTACCGGCGCTGTCGGCAGGTCCTTGCAGGAGTGAACGACCAGGTCGACCTCGCCGCGCAGCAACGCCTCGCGCAGGGTGGTGGTGAACACCCCGGTCGTGCCGAGCCGTTCGATCGGCGCGTTCGACTCATCTCCCGGCGTGGCCACCGTGACCAGGACGGTCGGCCGGCCGCACCGCTCATGCAGCTGCCTGGCGATCTGCCTGGCCTGGGCCAGCGCGAGCGGGCTGCCGCGGGTGCCCACCCGCAGCGGGCGGTGGTGCGGCGGGCTCATGCCCTCGCCTCACCGGTATTGAGGTCGAAGAGCTGCCGCAGCGCGTCGAGGTAGAGGGGCCCTTCCGGGGCGGCGGAGAACTCCTTGGCCCGGACGGTCGGCCGGTGCAGGACCTTGCGCAGGATGCGGTGGACGGTGGCCGCGGTCTCGGCCCGCTGCTGTTCGCTGAGCCCCGGCAACCGGTCGTGCAGCCGGGCCAATTCGGCGTCGGCGAGCTGCCTGATCTGTGCGTGCATCGCGGCGATAACCGGTGCTGCGGCCGCCTGCTCCTGGCGGTCCATGTACGCGGCGGCCTCGGCGGCGACGATGGCGCGGACCTGGGGGACCTGCCCCGGTACGTCCAGGCCGGCCAGGTGCCGGCCCAGTGCGGCCAGGTCGACGAGCGTGACGCCGGCCAGGCGCCCAACGGCTGGTTCGACGTTGGGGGGCATGCCCAGGTCGAGGACGAACAGCGGCCGGCCTGCGGCCTGTTCCCTGGCCGCCCGAACTGGCTCGGCGTGCACGGCGGGCACGGCGGACCCGGCGGCGGTGATCAGGATGTCGGTGTCGGCGAGTGCGGCGGCCACGTCGCTGGCCGCCAGTGGCCTGCCGTGCACCATCGCGGCCACGTCGGCGGCTCGCTCTGGGCTGCGGCTGGCTACTCCCAGCCGTCCGACGCCGGCCTGGCGCAGCAACCGGGCCGCGAGCTTGCCCATGCTGCCGGTCCCGAGCACGACCGCGTGACGGGCGGCGAGCCCGCCCAGGTGTGCGGCGGCGAGGTCGAGGCCGGCCCGGGCGAGCGAGATGCCTTCGGTACTGATCGTGGTCTGCGTCCGGGCCTGCTTGCTGGCCCGTAGCGCCGCGTCGATCAGGCCGGTGATAACAGGGCCGGTCGTTCCGGCCGCGCGGGCCGCGCGGGCTGCGTCCTTGATCTGGGCGACGATCTGGTCCTCACCGACGGCCATCGAATCCAGCCCGCATGCCACCGAGAACAAATGTTCGGCAGCTGCCCCGCCGACCCGGATGCGGGCTAGCCGCAGGACCTCGTCGGCCTGGACCCGCCCGCGCGCGGCCACGAGGTCCGCGACGGCCTCGGTCACCTGTCCGGCCGGTCCTGACGTGGCCGCGTAGACCTCGGCCCGGTTGCAGGTGGACAGGACGACCACTTCGTCGATGCCCGGCACGGCGTGCAATTGGGCTAGCACGCCGCCCAGTTCGGCGGCCGGGACAGCGAGCCTCTCGAGCACCTCGGCCGGCGCGATCCGGTGGGACACGCCGACGTTCACAATCGTCATCGCAGGGCCATTCAGTCTCGGGATCCTGGGCGTTCGGGTCGTGGTCGGAACACAGCCCCGTGACCCTGCGGTCAGCTCGCGAAAGCAAGTGGCCGCAGGTCCGGAGCCGGGATCGCCGACTGCGCCGGGTAGACCGTCTCGATCGTCGCCAGAGCCCAGCTCATCCTGGCCACCGCGGTGTCCGGATGGTCCCCGAACTCACCGGCCATCCGTGCGGCACAGCCGCGGACTCCGAGCCGCTGCAGCGTCGCCGTGACGGCGCGACGGATCTGGCGGGGGGAAGGTGACTCGGAGGGTTGCAGGGGCGAGGCGAACAGCGCCCTAGCCCGGGCCGCCTCAAACGTGCCTGGCCCCTCGTATCCGGGAAGCGATGTCTTCGTAGCCAGAGTCTCCGCCATCGTCCGTGCCTCGCTTCCTTCCACATTCACGGCTTCGCTGGGGATCGCGCCGCATACCGTCCAGTTTCGCGGCCAGGTCCGCTTACGTCTTCACAGCCAGCGTCCAACCCGACTACCGGCCAGCAGGAATCAGCGGACTCCGGACAGCAACAGAGGATGACGGCTGTCGACTTCAGTGGAGCCGCAGCGGAAGCAGGACGAGGATCAACGTCCCTTCGCCGGGAGGGCTGCTCACCTCGAGAGACCCGCCCCGGGCCTCCGCCCGGTCGCGGAGGCCGATCAGGCCCGAGCCGCGGGCCGGATCGGCGCCCCCCGCGCTGTCGTCGCGGATCGACAGACGGAGGCTGTCGCCTCGCTCCTCGGCGGTGACGCACACGACCGAGGCGTGCGCCTGCCTGGTCGCGTTGGTGAGCGCCTCGGAGACGACGTAATACCCGCCACCTCGACCGGCTCCGGCACCCGCCCGATCGCGGCCAGGTCGAGCTCGACCCCGATCGAGGCTCGGCGGGCCAGCTTCGTATCAGGAACCGTCACCCCCGGCCGCGATCTGTCCATTGGTAGACATCACTGCCTCCTCGTGTCGTTGAAGCCCGGCGCCGTGCCGCGTGTAGTTCGCGATCGCGCATAGGCGTGGCCCGGTCTGCCCGGCAGGCGGCCAACGCCACTACCGGCTAGCTGGAAACCTCTGGGCATGGGGTCGCCCACCGTCGACAGGCGAGGGAGGGCGACGTATGCTGCGTTCTGTTCGTCCAAGTCGAGCCCGGTCGCGCCTGAGCTGCGTGCGAGATCGAACCGGGCGGCGGGAGACTGGTTAGCTGGGCTGGAGCGCGGCTCGGCGCTGGGCTCTCCGCATGGAAGTGAGAACATGGAGAGCACCGGGCACTCCCAGCAGGCTACTGGGACTACTTTCGGGCAGCATCGTCACATTTGCGCGTTCTTCAACACGGTCGACGAGCAGCACCGCGTGCTACGCCCGTTCATCAAGGACGGTTTCGACCGCGGGGATAAGGCCTACCACTATGTAGACCCGGAGCGACGGGAAGAACATCTCAGCTGGCTCGCCGACGCGGGCATCAATGTGCGGGAGGCGATGGCCGTCGGCCAGCTGGAGGTGTGCCCGTGGCAAGACAGCACGCTCCGCGGAGGACGCTTCGACCTGGATTCCTGGCTGGCGTCATTCGAACAGGTGCTCCAGTCGGGGCCCGCGGCGGGATATGCGCAGACAACGTTCATGGGTCACATGGAATGGGCGCTTCTCGACCTGCCCGGCGTCGGCGACCTGATCGAGTACGAGACACGGGTCAACTACGTGATTCCCAAGTATGACGGTCCGGTCGTCTGCACGTACGATCTGAGGAAATTCGGCGCGAGTGTGGTGATGGATGCGTTGCGGACGCACCCATTCGTGATTATCGGCGGCTTGCTTCAGGAGAACCCGTTCTTCGTTTCTCCTGATCAGTTGCTGCTTGAGATCCGGGAGCGGCGGTCGGTCCGCCAGAGCACAAGCACGGCGCAGTGAATGCCCATCGATGGCGATGCCGAGATCCGCGCGCTGCGAACCGTGCTCAGGGATCTCGTGGCGCTTTCCGCTATCCCGGTGGCGTGGGTCGGCAGAGAACCGGCTGCCGTGGCGGCCGGGCTCGCCGATGTGCTGACCGGATTGCTGCGGCTTGATTTCGTTTTCGTTCGTTTGTGCGTTCCCGGTGTCGATGGCGCAGTCGACGTCGCACGGGGGAACGCATGGAAGACGTTTCCGGAATGGCTGGAAAACCGTCTCGCCAAGGGCGGCCGGCTCTCAGGTATGGACGTCATTCCCGACGTTGGCGACGTCGAGCCATGTTCCGGTGTTGTCATCCCCGTCGGTGTCAATGCCGAGGGCATAGTGGCCGCGGCCTGTGATCGCGCCGGCTTCCCCACGGAGACTGACCAGTTCCTGCTGCGTCTGGCCGCCAATCACGCTGCCACGGCATTTCAGAGCGCAGCCCTCGTCCACGAACGGATGAGGGCCGAAGAGGAGCTACGCCAGATCCGGGACGAGCTGGAGATGAAGGTGGCCGAGCGCACGGCCGAGCTGCGGACAAGCGAAGCCTACTTGTCCGAGGCGCAGCGGCTGACCCATACCGGCACGGCCGCTCTGGACGGCATGACCGGGGAGGTAATCCATTCCTCCGACGAGCACTCCCGCCTGTACGGCTTCGATCCCGAACTAGGAGTCCCCTCTTTCGAAGAGTTTCGCCAGCGCGTTCATCCGGAGGATCGTGCGGGGTGGACCGAATCGCTTAAGAGAGGAATGCGTAAAGCGGCCACCGTCGAAGGGGAGTTCCGCGTCGTTCCTCCCGGCGGCCCTCTGAGACACCTCCGCGCCATCGTGCACCCTGTCCTTACCGCGCGCGGGGAGCTCGCAGAATTCGTGGGCACCGTCGTGGATGTGACCGAGCACAGGCGTGCTGAGGGCGAACACCGGTCGCAGCTGTGGTTCCTCGAGAGCCTGGACGCGGTCGATCGCGTCATCCAGGGGACCAACGCCCTCGAGCAGATGATGGGCGATGTTCTCGATGTCGTGCTTGCCACCTTCAGATGCGATCGGGCGTGGCTGGTTTATCCCTGTGATCCGGCAGTCGATTCCCATCAGGTGCGAATCGAGCGTACCCGGCCGGAATATGTCGGCGCCTCTGGCGCTGGCGCGAGCGTCCCGGATGAGCCGGGGATGACCACGCTCTCCCAGGTCGTGCTGGGATCGAGCGGTCCCGTGCGATTCGATCCCGAATCAGAAAGTCCGCTTCCGCCCCAGCTCGCGGAGCGTTTCGGCATCAAGTCCATGATCGCCATGGCGGTTTATCCCAAGGTAGACAAGCCCTACATGTTCGGGATGCACCAGTGCTCTGAGCCGCGGGTGTGGAAGCAGCGGGAAGAGCGGCTCTTCCATGAGATCGGCCGGCGGCTGGCCGATGCGCTGAACACGCTGCTGATGTTTAATAACCTGCGCGAAAGCCAGCGCAAGCTCGAGGGGAGCCGGGCCGAGCTCGCCGCCTCGCGGGCGCGGATCGTCACGGCCGCCGACCAGACGCGGCGCCGGATCGAGCGGGATCTGCACGATGGAGTCCAACAGCGGCTCGTCTCGCTCGCGCTCGGGCAGCGGAGTGCATTGGCGATGGTCCCGCCCGAGTCGCCCGAGTTGCAGGCACGGTTGTCCCGCGTCGCGGACGGCCTGGCGGGCGCGCTGGAGGAGTTGCAGGAGATCGCACGCGGCATCCACCCTGCCATCCTGGCCCAGGGCGGACTTGCGGCCGCCTTGAAGATCCTTGCCCGGCGATCAGCCGTCCCCGTTGAGCTCGAGGTGCGCGCCGGGACGCGGCTGCCTGAGCCGGTGGAAGTGGCCGCCTATTACATCGTGTCAGAGGCGCTCACGAATACCGCGAAGCACGCGCACGCCTCCGCGGTGCATGTCGCCGTCGAAGCGCGTGACGGAGTCCTTGAGCTTTCGATCCGCGACGATGGTCGCGGCGGGGCCGAACCCGCCCGCGGTTCCGGACTCATTGGCCTCACCGACCGCGTTGACGCGCTCGGCGGGACGATCGAAGTGGCGAGCCCCGTCGGAGCCGGAACGACGCTGCTGATCAGGCTTCCCATCGACGAGGGCTGATCGCGCGTTCGCCTTCGGTCAGTCGGGGATCGGCGGTAATGAACCAGGTCTTCACGGCCATGAAACTCCTTCTGGTCGCCAGGGTTTCAGCCAGGCGGCATCGCGGCGCGCCGTACCGCCTATCGCTCACCATCGCGCATGGGCCTGGCCTCGTCTGCCCGGCAGGCGGCCAATCGCAATACCGGCTAGCTGGAACCCGGGCTCGCCGACTCGTAACTGGCGGTTAAGGATCTGGCTGATCCGCTGGGCTGATAGCTCCGGCTTGTACAGGAATCCTGCGGTCGGGCTCTCGGCGATCAGGTCGGTATAGTCGGTTTCGGCCTGTGCCGAGATCAAGATCACGTCGGCGCGGCGCCTCTGCGCCCTCTGACCGTCCTGGCCGTCGGCGGCCAGCAGCCGGGCCAGCTCGAAGCCGCTCTCCTCACCGAGCCCGATATCGACCAGGATGACGTCCGGGCGCAGCGCCCGGGCCTGCCGCAGTGCCCCGCCGATATTCGAGGCCACACCGGCCACCTGCACGCCCTGCCGCTCCAGCAGGACACGCGCCGCCTCGAGGAAGGCGTCGTTGTCATCGACCAGTAGGCAGCGCAGCGGCATGTGATCAGGGTGCCCGGGATACGGCGCGGCCGCATTGCGGCTAGCAGGAAACCTCGGCGCGGCCCGCGCCCCCGGGGCTATCGGGCTTCAAGGAACCGCAGCACCGCCAGCACCCGCCGGTGCTCGGTATCGCTCTCGGGCAGGTCGAGCTTGGTCAAGATGCTGCGCACGTGCTTTTCCACCGTGCCCTCGGTGACGAAGATCTGCCTGGCGATGCCCGCGTTGGACGCGCCCTGGGCCATCAGGGCCAGCACCTCACGCTCCCGCGGCGACAGCGCATCTAGCGGGTCACGCCGCCGCTGCACCCGGATCAGCTCGCTCACCAGCGACGGGTCGACCACTGAGGCGCCCGCTGCGATCCGCTCGACCGTCTCAACGAACGCCGCTACATCGGTCACCCGGCTCTTCAGCAGGTACCCGGTACGCTCCCCACCGGCCAGCAGCTCCATCGCCTCGTCGACTTCGACGTGAGCGGACAGCACGATGATCGCCGTGCCGGGCAGCTCCGCGCGGATCACCCGCGCCGCCTGCAGCCCCTCGGTGGCTTGCCCCGGCGGCATCCGGATGTCGATGACCGCCAGCTCCGGGCGCACCGAACGGACCAGCGCCAGTAGCTCTACGCCGTTGCCGGCCTGCCCCACTACCTCGAACCCGGACCGCTCCAGCAGGCTGGCCAGCCCCTCCCGCAACAGCACATCGTCATCAGCCAGCACCACCCGCAGCGCACGCTCGCCCCCGGCCGCCACCTCCGGTACCGCTGGTGATGTCGTCACCCCCCGATTATCGACCCAGGCACCTAACCGCGGCACGCTCTGTCGCACACCTGTACCAGCCAGCAGGCGGCGCTACCCGCTAGCGGTAGTGCCGGGACGGCAGACAGCGTCCAGGGAAGACGGGCGCTGGCGGTGATGCCGCGCCGGGGGCGGCGGCCGATGCTGGTTGACAGGCCAGCCACATCCTCGAAGGGACCCAACATGAGTGCCATCGCGCGCGCCGGCGCACCGGAGTCGGCCGGTGGCCGGTCGTTCCTGCTGGAGCGCGTCCAGCCCGCGCTCAGCGGCCTGATGGACGGGTCACTGTCGACCCTGGCGCCCATCTTCGCCGTCGCGCTGGCCACCCACCGCCCGCTGACCGCGTTCTTCACCGGCGCCGCGACCGCGCTCGGCGCGGGCGTGAGCATGGCCTTCTCCGAGGGCCTGTCCGACACCGGTGACCTGACCGGGCGCGGCAGCCCCGTGCTGCGCGGCGCGATCACCGGCGGCGGGACCTTCGCCGGCGGCATCTTCCACACCCTGCCGTTCCTCATCCCCGGCTACGGCGCCGCCATCGGCGCGGCCATCGCCGTGGTCGGCAGCGAGCTGCTCGTCCTGGCCTGGCTGCGGCACAAGTTCTTCCACACCAGCTTCGCCCGGTCGTTCCTCGCGATCACCGTCGGCGGGGCGATCATCGCCGCCCTGAGCGCCGCCCTGGGCGTCGCCGCCAGTGGCTGACCCCATGGAGGCGGCGCCTAGGACAGTGATTCGCGTGCGGCTGGCACGACCTGCTCGGCGAACAGGCGGGATTGCCGTTCCCGGTCGCCGGTAGGCCAGAAAACGAACGCGTTCATCTGTGACTCGGTGTGCAAGGTGGTGAGGGTCTCGGCCCAGCGTTCGACGGGTCCGTTGAATGCGTCCCGGTCCTGCGAGGTGATCAGGCCCATGACGTTGTACAGGCGGGTGATCGCGGCCGGGTCACGACCAGCGTCGCGGGCGGCGCTGGTGATGATCTGGTTGAGTTCGGGCAACCGGTCTGGTGGCACATAGGGCGCGGACACCGACCATCCGTCGGCCTTGGCGCCGACGAGCTGGATCGCGCGCGGGCCGGCGACGCCGAGCCACAAGCCGATGTCGTGCGCGGGGCGGGGACCCGGACGGGCGCCTGGTACCTGGTAGTAGGAGCCCTGGTAGCTATAGGGTTCGCCGGCCCAGCTGGCGCGGATGATGTCGATGGCCTCGCTGAGCGCGCCGCGTGCCTGCCCGGCGGTGCGGCGAGGGCCGCCCATCCCGGCGATTCCGTCGGCGAACGCTCCCGCGCCGAGGCCGAGCTCGAAACGGCCTGCGCTGAGCACGTCGATGGTGGCGGCCTGCTTGGCGAGCATGGCGGGAGGGCGCAGCGGCAGGTTGGCGACGTTGGGAAACAGGTGCACGTGGCTGGTCCTGGCGGCCAGCCAGGTGATCAGGGCGAGGGTGTCGGTGAAGCCGTCGTTGTAGGGATGGTCCTGGACGCCGACCAGGTCCAGGCCGCTCGCGTCGGCGATGGCGGTGATCCGCTCGGCGATGGGCAGGCCGCCGGTGTTGGGGTCGACGTTGAGTCCGAACTTCACGGGCTGCGTCATGATCGTGCTCCTCGTCTGGAGTTCAGGTCCGGGTTAGGGTCCGGCGACCCGGCTGAGGGCGCGGGCAAGCAGGTCCTGCTCGCGGGGGGTGAGCGGGTCCAGCAGGGACTCGCGGATCGTCTGCGCGTGCACCGGCACGGCGCTGCGCAGCACGTCCCGGCCGGCCGGGGTGATGGTGATCAGCACGCCGCGCCGGTCGTCGGCGGCGCTGGCGCGCGACAGCCAGCCGCGTTGCGCGAGGCGGGCGACGGCGCGGCTGAGTGAGGGCTGGGTCAGCGGGATCGCCGAGTTCAGCTCGGTCAGGCGCAGCCCCGGGGCAGGCGCGTGATCGAGCCGGAGCAGGATCTCGAAGTCGTTGATGCTCAGGTCGCAGGCCTGGGCCAGGGCGTTACTCAGCTGCCCGGCAATCCGGGTATGTGCCGCGGTCAGCGCGGCCCAGGCCCGCGCGCAGGCGTATTCTCCGGCGGCGGTCGCGGCCTGCTCCGGACTTGCGGCTGCGTGCGTGCCGGTCATCGGTATGGCCAGTCCGACCAGGTCCGGAGCGTGTCCGAGATGTGGTCTTCCTCGTATTGCAGGTGAGCGAGCAGGTCCGCGCTCAGCTGCTGCAGCGCCTGGGTGAGCCTATCCCGGGCGGCGGGATCCTCTGCGTCGCTGAGTTCCCGCGCTGCCGTCTCGACCTCGCCGAGGAGGTCCGAGACGCTGGCGTGGTCGGCTTCTAGCTTGTCTACCACGGGGTTCAGGGCCGGGTTCGCCCGTCGCAACTCGGGAAACAGCAGGACCGATTCCGCGTGGTGATGAGAATGCACGAACCGGCAGTAATGCAGGCAGCCGGCCTTCAGCTGCCACAGCGGGCCGCTGGCGGCTAGCGACCTGATGCCAGCCCGGATCTCCCCGGCCTCCCGGCCCGCGGCCGCGTCCGCTGCCATCTGCCGGACCGTCCGCAGATCCCGGCGGATCATGTCGTGTACCCACTTCAGCTCTGCCACCATGGCCTCGCCTCGCGGGTTCGGCGGGACAGGCGCATGGGCTTCCGCTACCGCCACGGCGGGCACCCATCCCGCCGGGTAACAGATAGATACATACGCATGCATCTAGACTAGCATCGCTCCGCCGAGCTGCCCGCCGTCCCGCAAGGAGGACTCAGCACGTAGCCGGGCACGCGCCAGGCCCGTTCGGTACAAAAGGTCTTATCCGAACGGCCGGGGTGTTATCTCTCCCTGTCACCGTGCCTGCGGTCGCAGGCGAACATGCGGCAGACGGCGTCAGCGTGGCATCGAAACGTGCAAATACCTGCTAGCCGGTACTGAAGTCTGGTG
>Ga0207683_10004237_pt1 | contig 12380 bp, 10 predicted proteins | sample KBSM73metaG_FD_184333 | JGI IMG/M metagenome (GOLD analysis project Ga0207683, IMG submission 184333) | Miscanthus rhizosphere microbial communities from Kellogg Biological Station, Michigan, USA - KBS M7-3 metaG (SPAdes) (version 2) | ecosystem: Host-associated > Plants > Roots > Rhizosphere >...
CTATGGATATTACGCCGAACTGTTCAGCAGTTCTCAACCATCCGCCCATTGATGCAGCAGGCTGGAGAGTTATTGTTACAAGTCCGCCGGTTCCAAAATCGGTCAATGTGCCCGTATAGCCAGGACAACCTCCCAGGTCATTTATCACCATGCCATCCGTATTGGCTGGATTGGAGCCGCTCTTTAATATTCCATTGGTCACTGTTCCTGCAATAACAGACGGAGCGGTAATATCAACTTCTATCGGTGAAGGACATTTGCCGATACTCAGTTCATATCCATTCACAAAACCCCAATCGTCTTTTGCAATAAACTGGATGTTGAGCGGCGTGTTCATTTCTGCATTGGTCATTTTGTATAAACCGCAAGGCAGATTTTCCAGTGCGGCGGCGAATTGTACGCTGGCAATACCATATTCGAGTGGCTGATTGTGAATGTACAATGCAATCATATCTCTTGCGCCAGGTACAATATTTCCGGCAGCATCATAACCTTCAACCAGAAAATAAACGGTTCCCGGGAAGCTGCCTGTACCATCGTATAGCGTTGTACTTAATTGCATATAACGGTCCAGGTTACTGAATTCCCAATCAACGCCATCAAAGAAAGTCTGCTTTTGAATGTTAATGTAAGAAGGCACCAATTGCGAAACGCTGCCGGAACTGCCGACATTTGGAACATTGACGGTTACATAAAATGGCCCAACAGGATCTCCATTATAATTGGGTAAAAAGCGTTTTGAAAAAATAGGATGTGAATAATCCTGTTTTACAAACTGCCAGTTCACACCATCAGCGGAATAACGAATGGTATAGCGTTCGATCAGCGGATCATTGTTTGCTCGTTTTAAGTTGTACATGCATCCTTTTACGTCTACAAGACCGGCCCATGCTGCGCAGTCGACATTGAAGCCTGCGAGTGTATTATGAACCGTGATCTTTCCATCGGGGCGAAGATGATTGTTATAACCGGGCCTGTCCAAATTTGCAAAACTTGCATTTGTATTTTGCGCACCGCCTACGAATACATTGCCCAGGCTGCCGATTAAATTTCCATTGAAACAAAGTGACGTAGGCTGTACTTTCTCCTTTGGCAGACAGATATTGATCTGTTTCAGATGCTGTACATTAAAATAAGGAGCACTTTCAAAGAGCGTATCGGTTGGATGAATGCTATCCGTAATTTTTACAATCACATCCGGTAAAACCTGTACAAAATAATTTTCACCGGGCGCTACATCATGCAGTATTTCATCAATAAGTTCACTGAGCGTTTGTTTAAAACGGAAAATATAATTGCCATTCATATCGGTTATCGCACTGCCGAGGTTGGTACGATTACCTGTGCCGGTGTAGCTGCCGCCAGCCAATTCAGCATTTGTGCGATCATATTCCGCAAAATTCAATGTAAAGTTTTGCGCCGGTTCAGTATGACAGGTAAGACGAATACCATCTATTATTTTCGCAACATCCACTCTGCTTGCAACGGATAGATTTTGTTGTGCTTTGGAAAACGTAACTCTTCTGTCAAAACTGATATCAGCTAAGGCGAGTTCTTCATTACCAACTGCAAGGTCTTTACTGCGTGTAGCCTTCGCTGTTACTTCATTGCGCCTGAAAATGTTTGCCGCTTTTTCCGGTACCTGTTCTTCACCCAATATGTTAATCACCATCGGGGTAAAATAGGGGGGTGGATCTGGAGGGTTCGGAATTTTAACAGGTACCCGTTCGGGATAGTATTTTGTGATAATCTCGCGAAGCTTGTCGTTTTCAAGAGCTTTCAATAATTGCGTATAAGTATCTATGACAACAAGGCGTGGACGGCAAGGATTAAAACGGCATAACCCGCTGTAGAGAGATACATTTCCATAAATGATAAAATCGTCTGCAAGTGCAGGCGTACTGCATGTAAGAATAAGATCATTAAAATCGGCGTCGCCACCTGCATCGTTTGACTCGATATCAAACGTATAATTTCCACCTGTAATCGTGGGGAATTTTATTCTTGTGCCGGACAATTGAAAACCACTGCCAGGATTATTCTGAATTGAAATAGACCATAGTGAACCGGTTACATTTACGGCAGGCGTTGTGGTAGCACCGTTATATACACCGTTTCCGGTGGCAGCGCCTGAAATAATAAAACGTTGAGGAAAGGCAGCAGACTTGCTTTTGACACGCACAGTCCAGTTACCCTGCATGGATATAATCATAATTTAAGGTTTAATGGTTATAAAAAAATAATAAGGGTACAGACAATTATCTATCAATCATTGATCACCGGTGCAGGCGGACAACACCTGTACTCTTGTGATTTTTCGAGCAATTCAATTTGTTTACGCAATAAATCATTTTCGAGCTGCATTCTTTCTTTCACCATCGGTTCGCAGATGTCACATTCATCGAGACAACCTTTTACAATAATTCCTGCAGTCGGTATTGAAAATTCAGCTTCGAATTCTATTGTTTGTTTTGTTTCCGGAGTTATTTTACCAGCTTTATCAACCAGGTTTTTGGCAACAAGCTGTTCGTTTACTTCCTTCAATGCTTTATCGCGTGTGTCACCATCGAGCGGAATTGCAAAATTCTGGTCGGTGTTAAAAACGGGCACTGTCAGTACTTGTGCAGGCGCTTTTGCAAGATCAGCAAATTGTAATGCTGTTGTTCTGCTTGCAAAGCCAGCTGCTGTATTCGCATCAGTTGTTTTAACGATGGCAGCCGTAGCGGGAACATCCTGTGGTACCAATGCTATCGGCAATTTACTTGCGCCGGGTTGCAATACGCCGCCGACAGGCGCATTATCATCCAGCACTCTTCTTTCGATAGCTACCAGCTCAAATTTTATTTTTTGTTTTTTGTTGATCCGGTAAAACATAAATGTCACTGCATGACACTTATTTGGATTGGAAAACTCTCTTGATGAAGCTTCAAAATGATCTTCCGTTTCGCCTTCGATATGGGTACGGCTGCTTACTTCGCCAACGGAAACAGAATGCGCTTTATGCGTAGCACTCACTGATTGTGAAGCTGCACTTTGCACATGTGAGCGTTGTTGATTAAGGTAATCCGCAACGGAATGACTGTTATGATTACCGCTCGCATTTGTACTTGCACTTGCACTAAGACTAAACGGGTTTACACTGCCGCTTGCGTCACCATGAAAGTCCCAATGACCTTCGGAAGAACTTTCTGCATGACCTGATTGAGCTGCTGATGCATCGGCCATGTATTTCTGAAATGCCGTCATGTAATACTGTTCTTCGGAGATCTGTTCGCTTCTGTAACTCAGTTTTGTTTCGCTATCGAATGTAAAACGGCTGCGACGGTCTGTAGTTGCCAATCTTACTTTTTCGCCCGGAAGCAATGTGGTACTGTAAGCAGGGTCGCCAAGGGTGAGCCCGAGCGTACATCGTGAAAATTTAAAATGAAGGATAACTTCTACGACTATGCGCCGGCGACTGGCAGCAGTAATCGTTGTTGGGTAAGTAAGCACCCTGCTGAAATTGACAACGTCGCAGTGATCGTCTTTGATAAGGTCGGGACAACAGGGGATAACTGTCCCGTTTGTTGCATGTTCTTTTGCCATAATTAAAGGTTTAATGGTTAAATTAAATGCATGCATATTTAATGCAGCAAAAAGTTATCGTAACCGGTTTGCCGGTTAAAAGACAATTATATAAAACGGGTGTTAACTAATCTGCCTTTGTAACTAATAAGGACTTGTTGGTGAGGCTTGAGAATCGAAGATACATTGAACCGGTGTGGTAAAACAATACCACTTTGTGGTAAGGAATATCACATCGTGAAATAACTGTTCTGTTTTATTCGCATCTTTACAGCTTTTATAGCATCGAAATGAAGATAAGCGGAGTTTTTATTTTCCTGGTTGTATTGATAATTCATATTGCCGGTATATATACGGGTAACTATCCAATTGAAGCCGTTACTAAACCTTTATTATTATTTATACTTGCCGTTCATTTTATAATCAGTACAAAATCGTTTTCAAACGGTTTAAAAAAATGGATACTCGGCGCTTTGTTCTTCTCCTGGGCGGGCGATATACTTTTAATGTTTGTAAATAATAATCCTTCTTTTTTCCTTGCCGGGTTGTCTTCTTTTCTCCTTGCTCACATTTCCTATATTTTCTTTTTCCACGCAGTACGTACACAGGAAAATGTAAAAGGTAAAATTTTTCTGTTGCTGCCTGTTTTAGTTTATTATGCGATATTGATGACGGTACTTTCGCCCTGGTTGGGCGATATGAAATTACCTGTGAGAGTTTATGGTGTCGTCATTTGTTTTATGCTGATGCTTGCATTGCATATGCCTTATATACAGGATAAAAAAGCCGGGTTGTTGATGATGAGCGGTGCGTTACTGTTTGTTTTGTCAGATTCGGTGCTGGCGATGAATAAATTTTATAAACCGTTTAAAGAAGCTGACATTATTATAATGATCACTTACGGAATTGCGCAGTTGTCAATAGTGCAAGGAGCAATAAAGTATATAGTAATTAAGGGCAAAAAGAGCAGACAACCTTAATTTTGACTTTGGAGGATAAAAATTTAGAGATGCAAAAAACAGATTTTTTGGTTATAGGATCAGGTATTGCGGGGCTGACATATGCATTGAAGATGTCGAAGAAATTCCCCGGCAAAAAGATATTGGTGTTGACAAAAGCAAAAGCAGATGAAACCAATACAAAGTACGCACAGGGCGGAGTAGCGGTAGTAAATGACCTGGAGAATGATAGCTTTGAAAAGCATATAGAAGATACGTTAATTGCCGGCGATGGATTATGTAATAAGCAAGTAGTTGAGATAGTCGTGAAAGAAGGTCCGGAAAGAGTGAAAGAACTTATTGAATGGGGCGCTCAGTTCGATAAAGAAAAAGATGGGGATTATAAGCTTGGAAAAGAAGGAGGTCATTCTGAATTTCGCATCATCCATCATAAGGATATAACCGGTTGGGAAATGGAAAGGGCGCTGCTGGAAGCGGTAGGAAAGCAAAAGAATATCACAATTATCAAGCATTGTTTTGTAATCGATATTATAACACAGCATCATCTTGGATATCTTGTTACAAAATCAACACCGGATATAGAATGCTATGGTGTGTATGTATTGAATCTGCAGACGAACCTGGTAGAGAAGATTGCGGCCAAAACCACACTGATTGCAACAGGAGGTAACGGCCAGGCCTATCGTACAACAACCAATCCATCGATAGCAACAGGTGATGGCGTGGCAATGGTATACCGTGCGAAAGGAAGAATAGAGAACATGGAATTTATACAGTTTCACCCGACAGCTTTATATGAAGCAGGTTTGCGCGGACAGGCATTTCTCATTACAGAAGCCGTACGCGGCGATGGTGGCATATTGCGCAATAAAGATGGTGAAGCATTTATGGAGCGATATGATGCAAGAAAAGACCTGGCGCCACGTGATATCGTTGCCCGTGCAATAGATAGCGAGATGAAACGTACAGGTACAGAACATGTCTGGCTCGATTGCAGGCATTTTAGTAAAGAAAAATTTACAGACCATTTTCCAAACATTTACCAGAAATGCCTGAGTATCGGAATTGACCTTATGAAGAACATGATACCGGTAGCGCCGGCTGCTCATTACAGTTGCGGTGGTATAAAGGTGGATGAGTGGGGAAGAAGTTCAATAAAAAACCTGTACGCCTGCGGCGAATGCAGCAGCACAGGTTTGCATGGCGCCAATCGCCTCGCGAGTAATTCCTTATTGGAAGCAATGGTGTTTGCACATCGCTGTTATATTGATATTGCAGACCGCTATAGTGAGTCTTCAACCGCACCTTTTTCCGAAGGCATGGGAGACATTCCGGATTGGGACGCACAAGGTACATCAGAGCCAAAGGAAATGATTCTTATTACGCAAAGTTTAAAAGAGCTGCAACAGGTGATGAGTGATTATGTAGGTATTGTGCGCAATGATGTTCGTTTGCAAAGAGCGATGAAGAGATTGGATTTGTTATGGGAGGAAACAGAAAAGTTATATGTGAGCTCATCATTGTCTCCGCAATTATTGGAGTTAAGAAATTTGATCTCTGTAGGATATCTTATAGTAAAAGGCGCCGCTTTCCGTAAAGAAAGCAGGGGCTTGCATTATAATACGGATTATCCGGGTAAGAGTGAACTGGTACAGAATATTGTTTTGTAAATTGCCGGTTTTATTGTTTTCAGATCCAAATTATTTCCATGTATTATATCGTTTACGGATTACTTTATCTTTTTTCCTTACTGCCAATCTCATTTTTATATTTTCTTTCCGATTTATTTTATGGATTTACTTATTATATTTTACGATACAGGCGTGATGTGGTAGCCGGTAATCTCAAAATTGCTTTTCCCGAAAAAACAGATGCTGAGAGAAGAACTATTGAAAAGAAATTTTATCACAACTTTATTGATTCATTAATCGAGACGATAAAGTTGCTTTCCGCATCAGAACGATTTATAGAAAAAAGATTTATCGCGAATTGGGAGGTTATAAACCAGGTTTATGAATCAGGGCGACGGGCACATCTTCACCTGGGACACAATTTCAATTGGGAATGGGGCAATATAGTATTAGGTAAAAAAACGCCATTCAGGTTTTTGGCGGTGTATACACCCATAACCAACCCTGCTTTTGAAAAGCTTTTTCTTAAACTCCGCTCCCGCTCCGGTGTTGTTATGCTGCCGGCAAATAAGATGCGCGAACGTTTTTTGCCTTACAGAAATACGCAGTACCTCCTCGGTCTTGTTGCAGATCAGAATGCAAGTGACCCGGCAAGGGCCTGGTGGTTTAAATTTTTTGGAAAACCGGCACCTTTTGTGAAGGGACCTGCAAAAAATGCAATAACATCCGATGCCGTAATCATTTTTGCATCGATAAAAAAGAGTAAGAGGGGTTATTATGAAGCAATATTTTCTATAGATACAGAAAACCCCGGTTCGTATACAGAACTGGAACTTACGCAGAAGTTTATACGCTATCTGGAAAATAACATCCGTCAATATCCTGATCTGTGGCTGTGGAGTCATCGGAGATGGAGATGGAAATGGAAGGAGGAGTATGGGGAGGTGGGGGAATGAAAAGAAGAGTAAACGCCTGGTGAATCATTTAAAAGTTGATAAGGCAAAGCACCAATAGAAATATTGCTACTGATTTGGAACTTACTGATTCACGAAACGAAAGCTTTAAACCCTTAACCATTCAATCGCTCAATTCAGCACATTCTTCTCCTTCACAATCTCCACCTTTTCCAGCTCGGCAATCTTAGTCCAGCCACCTGAAACGTTGCGCAGGTTATGAATGCCCTGGTGTTTTAATAATGAAGAAGCAATAACACTGCGGTATCCGCCGCCACAATGGACATACAGGTTATTCTCTTCATTTATCGTAGCCATATTTGCCGGATTATTAAGTTCATTTAATGGAATGTTTATTGCGCCCTTCAAATGCCCTTCTGCAAATTCAACCGGCCTGCGTACATCCATTACAACAAGATTTTCATCAAAAGGCATGTCCATCATTAATTCATCAGGTTCTACGTTGATGATCATATCAATTTCCTCACCGGCTTTTTGCCAACCCTCATACCCCACATTCAAATAACCTTTTATCTTATCAAAACCAACCCGTGCAAGACGGATAATTGTTTCCTTTTCCCTGCCTGGTTCTGTAACAAGTATCATCGGCGCATCAAAGGAAAGCAGGCTGCCTGCCCATTCGGCAAAGCGTCCTTCAAGACCAATGCTTATTGCTCCGGGCACAAAACCTTCTGTGAATTTTTCAGCATTTCGTGAATCCAATATGATTGCATCTTTATGTATCCAATCTTTAAATGCAGCGACAGATAAAGCGGTAAGTCCCTGCTCTAGTACCTGATCGAGGCTATCGTATCCTTCTTTATTTATTTTAGCATTCAATGCAAAATATAGAGGCGGCTCGGTAAGTCCGTCGGTAATTGCTTTGATAAAACCTTCTTTGGTTTGCTGTTTCAATGCATAATTAAATTGCTTCTCTTCACCGATGGTGCTATACGTATCCGGCCCGAGATTTTTACCGCACGAACTGCCGGCACCATGCGCAGGATAAACAATAACATCATCAGCAAGCGGAATGATTTTTTTCTGCAAGCTATCATATAACATACCTGCCAGGTCATCGGTGGTCATTTTGCCATCTTTTTGCGCAAGGTCGGGACGTCCTACATCACCGACAAACAATGTATCGCCGGTGAATATGCAATGATCTTTCCCATTTTCATCTTTCAATAGGTAACAGGTTGACTCCAATGTATGTCCCGGTGTATGTAATACCTGTAATTTTAAATCACCTAAAGTGAAACTGTCGCCGTCTTTTGCGATATGAACCGGAAATTTGGTTACTGTATCCGGTCCGTATATAATCGTTGCGCCTGTGGCTTTTGCGAGATCTATATGCCCGCTGACGAAGTCTGCATGAAAATGAGTTTCGAAAATATATTTGATCGTTGTCTTGCGTTCATGTGCTATCTGCAGATAGTCATCAATATCCCGCAATGGATCAACAACGGCGGCTTCGCCATTACTTTCAATATAATAAGCGGCTTCACTGAGGCATCCTGTATATAATTGCTGAATAAACATATGCATATTTAATATTGCAAATTTACTTTATAAAGCAATAAAAAAGCGGGGGCTTTTGACCCCCGCTTTGCACCTTGATTGATCGATTTTAATCAAGCAAATCTGCCAGGAATTGGTTTACTTCATCCATTCTGTCAATGTTAATGGAATAATAAATAAACTTTCCGTCACGGTTCGTTTTCACAAAACCGGCTTTTCTTAGTATAGCCAGGTGTTGTGAAGCGACTGATTGTTCAAGCCGCATTTTGACGTACAGATCTGTAACTGTCATACGACCGTGTTCATCAATCAGTTTCAGGATTTGTTGCCTTAATTTGTGGTTTACAGCTCTAAGTACCAGAGCTGCTTTTTTTAGATTGTGCAGGTCGATTTTCAGGCTAAGGCCATTACCTGAAACCGCACTAAATGTGAGTTCTGACGTACTCATACATAACTCTCGTTTAGCTTCGGTGATTTAATAAGACTGACGCCACAAAATTAATAATTAGGTTCGTTTATAAAACTAAAAATTTTGTGGTATAACACTTATTTATGTACCTCGCGAGTAAAAGTTTTTAATATACATGGGTTCTGTATATGCAAGGCTATTAAATTCTGAATCACGTAAACGATTGTTTGAAATTTTTATCAATAATGAAGAATTAATTTCGATATCATCAAATAAAGCATTCCTATGATGTGTTACGTATTTAAACTTATTGCTGCCATTTCCGTAAAATAAAACTGTATTTTTTTCTAAGACATCATCGAATAAGTTCGAGTCTAACAAAATAGCAGAAGGAAAAATAACTTTTTCCATATTTTTTTTATATAGCGCGGCAAACACTTCCATGCGCCTGGCATCTATCATCGGGCATATAAGATCACAATCTTTTTGAGCTGCTGCGGTCGCCATCATGTCAAGCGTTCCTATTGCTATTAAAGGAATATCTAATGCGTAGCATAATCCCTTAGCCGTTGAAAGGCCAATGCGTAATCCTGTATACGAACCCGGCCCGATACTTACCGCGATAGCAGCAAGATCATTTAATGACAATCCCGATAATGCAATTATATTTTTAATAGCGGGTTGTATCCACGACGCATGATCTTTCTGATTGTTATTAACCGCAATGTTTATTAACTGATCATCTTTTGAAATACATACAGATGCATTGTCTATTGCCGTGTCAATATTTAAAATATATGCCATTTAAAACACCAATTCTTTTTTTAATAAATCGCACACTGCGTAACGTGTATTTGCTTTACTTAAAATGGAAAGGAGTGAATAAACGTTTTGAATACCGATCAATCTGCTCCATTCAAACGGACCGTATGGATAATTTGTGCCGAGCTTCATAGCCGTATCAATTTCTTCGCGACTGCTTACATTATCCTCCAATGAAAAATATGCTTCGTTAATTATAGTACAGATCACCCTGGGTGTAATAAAGCCATGTATATCCGGAACCCATTCTATTTTTTTATTAAAAAATGAAAATACCTTTTCTGCCTTTTCTTTTACCGCTTCATTATTGCAACTTGCTTCTGTTATGCCTCGTTTCAAAAAGGTAGGCCATCCGTTTATGCGTATAAAATTAGCAGGAAGGTTTTCTGTCAATCCTGTTACATCATTGACGATGACTGTATCTGCTGCTATTTTAATTAATAATTCTTTTCTTTTTTCTCTGTCTGTATCAAATAACAAATCAACACAAGCCGTCGCATTTTTTGAAATATTTTCGATGTCGTGACTCCATTCAATTTTTGCAGACTCATTTAATCCCTGTGCAATCAATTCTTTTTTCAGATTATCGTCAGTAATCACCGCGATCTTCATATACTATTTTTTGCAAAGAAAATGCATAAAGCTAAATTCGGGCAATGTCTCAGTTTAGGTACTATTTCCCACAAAGACAAGTCACAAAGAAACATAAATTGTTTTAGGATACTTGTTGATCTTTGTGGTCCGATAGTTACCGGAATCGGATATAATTAGTATTGTAATTGCCACACGGCTTAAATTCGCTTTAATGAACTAATATAAACTATGGATAAAACTGTAATTAATACTTCAAACGCTCCCGCACCGATAGGGCCTTATAACCAGGCGGTGCTTACGGGGAATATATTATTTATATCAGGACAGATATGTATCGACCCTGCAACCGGTCAATTAAAAAATAAAGACCTGTTGGAAGAAACGCACCAGGTGATGAATAATCTCCGGTCTATTTTGCGGGAAGCGGGTATGACGTTCGACAATGTTGTCAAGACTACTATTTTTCTTACGGATATGAATCGCTTCTCTGAAGTAAATGAAATTTATGGTAAATATTTCAGCGACAACTTTCCTGCAAGAGAAACGGTACAGGTGTCGGCGTTACCAAAATTTGTGAATGTTGAAATCAGTATGATTGCTGTGAAGTAAACGACCCGGTCTGGCGGCCCTCCGTGTGACCGGCGGATAAAGAAGTCTCGTCTGCAACGCTGAATAGATTGTAGTAGTATCCCGCATTCTGCGGAACGAGGCAACGAAAGTCCAATAGTCCGCAGGATGCTGTGCATAGTTATAAAGCCGGGAACATAAAAAAATTTCAAATGTTTATGATCGCTAAACGATTGCTTTTACTAATTATCGTCACTTCGTTTGTATCTGTTGCCGTCTGCCAGGATACATGGACGATCAAAGCCAATAAAATTGATCCTTCCAATTATTACGGTATTACTGTTGCCAACGGAATGATCGGGATTGTTTCCTCGCCGGAACCATTCCGTATAAAAGATGTTGTGCTGAACGGTGCTTATGACCTGTATGGCCGAGGCCGTGTCAGCAATTTTTTACGCAGCTTCAACTTTCTGAATATGTACCTGGAAGTGGATGGGAAAAGATTGGGAGCAGCAGATGTAAGCAACATGCAACAGCAGCTGGATATGCGTCATGCGGCATTTTCGTCTTCGTTTGATTATGCAAATGCTGCCACCGTTAGTTATTCTTATTATGCCCTGCGTCATTTGCCATATTGCGGCATGATCGATATAACAATTGTTCCGAAAAAAGATATCGAGATTACAGCCGCTTCTGTTATGGAAGCGCCGGATGCATTAAAGGATGTTCAGAATTATTACAACGAAATTGACAGGCCGCATGTGACGATAAGCTTATTATCATCTACAGCTAAAAGCCCGACCGGCAAATTGTTGTTTGCATCTTCTACCAGCTTTTTATTTAACGAATCACATGGCAGTGAACCCCGCATCATTCATGAAATGTGGGACAACAACATGCACCTGATGAAGTTTAAAAAAAAGCTGAAAGCAGGTGAAACGTATAAGTTCAGCATTGCAGGTGCCTCTATTTCTTCGGCGCAGCATGATGATCCATTGAATGAAGCAGAGCGCTACGCTATCTTTTGTAAATTGGAAGGACATGACCGATTGCTCAATTTTCATAACAAGGCATGGGATGAATTATGGAAAAGTGACATTATCATAGAGGGAGATGACGAATCGCAACTTGCTGTCCGTTCGGCATTGTATCATTTGTATTCATTTGTGCGCGAGGGCACATCCTATTCACCCTCACCGATGGGCCTGAGCGGGCTCGGCTACAACGTGTTCCGCTACAACATCGGCGGCGGCGAGAACCCGGCCCACGATCACATGCGGGAGTACGGGGACATGCCCGGCTTTCAGCCCTCGGCCGGCACCTGGGACTGGAACGCGGCCACCGGACGCTGACCATCACC
>Ga0207683_10004239_pt1 | contig 12379 bp, 9 predicted proteins | sample KBSM73metaG_FD_184333 | JGI IMG/M metagenome (GOLD analysis project Ga0207683, IMG submission 184333) | Miscanthus rhizosphere microbial communities from Kellogg Biological Station, Michigan, USA - KBS M7-3 metaG (SPAdes) (version 2) | ecosystem: Host-associated > Plants > Roots > Rhizosphere >...
GGAGGTCCCCGGCGCGACGCCGAAGTACCCGGATTCCGGGTTGATCGCGCGCAGGTAGCCGTCCGGGCCGGGCTTCAGCCACGCGATGTCGTCGCCGATCGTCGTCACCTTCCAGCCCTCGAAGCCGGCAGGCGGAATCAGCATCGAGAAATTGGTCTTGCCGCAGGCGCTTGGGAATGCCGCGGCGACGTATTTCTTTTGGCCGGCGGGCGACGCGACGCCCAGGATCAGCATGTGCTCGGCGAGCCATCCCTGGTCGCGGCCCATGACCGAAGCAATGCGCAGCGCGAAGCACTTCTTGCCCAGCAGCGCATTGCCACCGTAGCCCGAGCCGAAACTCCAGATCTCGCGGCTTTCGGGGAAATGCACGATGTATTTCTGATCCTTGTTGCAGGGCCACGCCACGTCGCGCTGCCCGACGGCCAAGGGCGCGCCGACCGAATGGACGCATGGCACGAACACCCCATCGCTGCCGAGCACGTCGAAAACCGCGCGGCCCATGCGCGTCATGATCCGCATGTTGACGACGACATAGGGGCTGTCCGACAGCTCGATGCCGATGTGCGCGATCGGGCTGCCCAGCGGGCCCATCGAAAACGGCACTACGTAGAGCGTCCGCCCGCGCATGCAGCCCGCGAACAGGCCGTTCAGCGTGCGCCGCATGTCGGCGGGCGCGACCCAATTGTTGGTCGGGCCGGCGTCGTCCTGGCTTGCGCTGCAGATGAACGTGCGGTCCTCGACCCGCGCTACATCGGAAGGGTCCGAGCAGGCCAGGTAACTGCCTGGGCGCTTGACCGGATCGAGCCGGGTCAGCGTTCCGGCGGCGACCATCTCGGCGCACAGGCGGTCGTATTCGCCCTGGCTGCCGTCGCACCACACGATGCGCTCGGGTTGCGTCAGAGCCGCGATCTCGCGAACCCAGCCCATGAGTCGGGCATGTTTCACATAGGAGGGTGCGGCGACGGATGCGGCGAGGGTGACCAGCGATTCGAGTTGATTCATCTTCGGGGGGACAGTGGCAGGGAAAAAACGAATCCGCCGTCATTGACGCAACGAGCGCGCGGCGGTCGACGATTTTACTCCGCCGATCGCCATCGGCGCACTGGTTGGGCGGCCTTACCGGTTCGACCCGGTGGCGACGATGAACAGGCGGCGGAAAGGGAACAACGTGCGTCCGTCCGGCCGCGCGGGATAGTGGCGCGCGAGTTGTTGGTTGTAGTCGCGCAGGAACTCCGCACGCTTCTGCTCATCGAGCACCTCGAGGAAGGGCACGAGCCACGTCCCCTTGGTCCACGCCGCGACCGGATGCTCGCCGTCGTTTCGTGGTGCCAGCACCTGCAGGTATTCCGTGAGCCAAATATCGACCGCGGACATCAACGGGGCGAGCCAGCCGAAATACGCCGCGGCAGGTGCAACGGGCGGCTCGCGCACGATAACCGCCAATTGCTTTCGCCAGCGCTCGTTGCGCGCGAGGTCGGCGATCAACGTGTGCGACGGCGCCCGGAAATTGTCCGGCATCTGCACGGCCAGAGCACCGCCTGGCGCCACCATTGCCGCGACGCGCGCAAACAGCGCCGCGTGATCCGGCAGCCAGTGCAGTGCGGCATTGCTGTAGACGAGATCGACTGGTGCTTCGGGCTGCCATTGCGCCAGGTCGGCGGCAACGAAGGTGATCCGCGGGTCACCATCCGTGGCCGCGCGCGCTTGCTGCAGCATGGACGGCGAACTGTCGACGCCGACGATCTGCGCGTCCGGCCAGCGTTCGCCCAGCAGCCGCGTCACGTTGCCCGAACCACATCCCAAGTCGATGATGTTGCGCGGGTGCTCGAGCGGCACGCGCGCGAGCAGATCGAGCGCGGGGCGCAGGCGTTCGTCTTCGAACTGCAGATATTGCGCGGGATTCCACGGCATGCTTGTCAGCCTCCCTCGGCGCGATCGTCGTCACTATTTTCTTCACCGCCATTCCACCATTGCTGTATGCGCGCGTACAGCGGCACCGTGGTGAGCAGGATGACGACGACGCGCGCGACATGGAATGCCGTCACCAACGGCACCCCCAATTGCAACACCTTGGCGGTGATGCACATCTCGGCGATGCCGCCGGGCGCGGTGCCCAGCACCAGCGTCGCCGGGTGCAGCTCGGCCACCTGGGCCAAGCCCACGGCAAAGAGCGCGCACAGCGCCATCGCCACCAGAATCGAGGCCAGCACCGCGCCGACAAAACGGTGCGCGCCATGCAGGAAATCGCGTTCGAAGCGCGAACCCAACGCACAGCCGAGCAGGCACTGTCCGACATTCGACGCCAACTGAGGCATCGCCGACAAGTCGACCTGCGCCGCCGTAAGCGGAATGGCGACAGCGAGCGAGCCGAGCACGAATGCGTTGGGCGCGTGGAACTTGTGGAATATGAATCCGCCGAGCGCCGTGGCGGCCATCAGCCACACGAAGCCCGTCGGCACGAATGACTTCGCGCCTTGCACATAAGGATCGGCGCCATGCACGCCGAGCAGCGTGTAGATCGCGGGAATCACCGCGACGACGACCAGGATGCGCAGGCTTTGCGCGGCAGCGACACGATCGACGCGCGCGCCGAAACGCTCGCCCAGCACGGCCATCTCCGCGGCGCCGCCGGGAACGCTCGCGAACAGTGCCGTCGTGCGATCCAATCCCGACATCCGTGCGAGGGCAAGCGCGGACACGTAGCCGACGACCACCGAGAACACTGCTCCGGCGACCAGCAGGTACCAGAGTCCTGCGACCTCGCGCACGACGTCCGGCGTGAAATACAGACCCAGCGAAGTGCCGATGATCCACTGCCCGCCATAACGTACGGGTGTCGGAACGCCGACATCGATGCCGGCAACGCGCAGGAACGCGAGTGAGAACAGCGGCCCCAGCATCCACGGAATGGGCGTGTGCAGCAGTGCGCACGCGTAGCCCGCGACGGCGCCGATCGCCAGCGTGACGAGCGTTCTGCCGAGACCGCGGCTGGTCATGGTGACGTTTGCCGCGGTGCGCAGCCGTTATTTGCCAATGCAGAATCGCCCGAAGATGACGCCGAGGAGATCATCGGCGGTGAACTCGCCGGTGATGGCGGACAATGCGCGCTGCGCGTCGCGCAATTCTTCGGCGAAGAGTTCGATTGCCGGCGGTGCTGATGCCAACTGCGTGGATGCCGCGGCCAGATGCCCCGATGCCTCACGCAATGCATGTACGTGGCGCTCGCGGGCCAGGAACGTGTCCTCGGTCGCGGCTTGCGCACCGACGACGGCGAGGACTTCCTTCTCCAGCAAGTCGATGCCGGCGCTGCCGGTATCCCCGAGATTCGCCGAGATCCACACATGCCGGCGCGCAGAGCCTCCATGCTCACGCAATGCGGACATCGGTACGATTCGCGCGAGATCAGCCTTGTTGTGCACGACCACGCGCGCCATTCCGGGCGGCAACCGCGCGAGGATGTCCTGGTCTTCGGCATCCAGCGCGTCGGCGCCGGCACGCGCATCGACCAGCAACAGCACGAGATCGGCGCGCTCTATGGCCGCCCAGGCGCGCTCGATGCCTATCGCTTCCACGGGATCGGCGGTGTCGCGCAATCCCGCCGTGTCGACGATCGTCAGCGGAATGCCGGCGATCTCCACGCGCCGCTCGACGGTGTCGCGCGTCGTTCCCGCCACGGGCGTGACGATTGCGGCTTCCTCGCGCGCGAGCGCGTTGAGCAGGCTCGACTTGCCGACATTGGGGCGACCCACAAGCACGACCGTCAGGCCTTCGCGCAGCAGCGCGCCGGTGGCGGCACGCGCGAGCACCTGTGCGAGTGTCTCGCGAATGGCGGAAAGCTTCGCGACGACGTCGCCCGCGCGCAGGAACTCGATGTCCTCGTCCGGAAAGTCCAGCGTGGCTTCGGTGTACATGCGCAGTTCTATCAGCGCCTCCACCATTGCGTGGATCTGCTGCGAGAAGACGCCGGTCAGGCTGCGCGCGGCCGCACGCGCGGCGGTGGATGTCGATGCATCGATGAGATCGGCGACGCTTTCCGCCTCTACCAGGTCGAGCTTGCCGTTCAGGAATGCGCGCTTGGTGAACTCGCCCGGTTCCGCGATACGCGCGCCCAACTCGATGCAGCGCGCGAGGATCAAGCGCAGCACCGCGGGTCCACCGTGCCCGTGCAGTTCCAGGACGGATTCGCCGGTGTAGGAACCCGGCGCCGGGAAATACAGCACCAGGCCCTGGTCGAGCGGCGCACCCGCCGCGTCGCGAAAGGTTGTGACCGTGGCCATGCGCGGCGCAGGAACCTCGCCGGCGACAGCTGCGATCAGCGCCTCCAGGCTGTTGCCCGAGACGCGCACAATGCCGACGCCGCCACGCCCAGGCGGCGTGGCGATGGCGGCGATGGTGGGCGGTGCTGCGGAAGCAGGCATTCGCGTTTATAGCGTATCGCCTGCCGGAAATGAAACGGGCCGGCATGTATACGCACATGCGCGGCCCGTCCGATTGCGCCCGACGCGTGATCAGCGCCGCTTGGCCGCCGCAGCCACCGCCTCGTTGCCGATGACGCGGTTCATGTGCCACTGCTGGAAGATCTGCAGCGAATTGTTGACGAGCCAGTACAGCACCAGGCCCGAGGGGAAGAACAGGAACAGCACCGAGAACGCGACCGGCATGATCTGCATCACCTTGGCCTGCACCGGATCCGTGATCGGCGTGGGCGACAGCTTGACCTGCAGGTAGGCCGTGACCGCGTAGATCACCGGCAGCACGTAATACGGGTCGGGCGCGGACAGATCGTGGATCCAGAGAATCCACGGTGCGTGCCGCAGTTCCACCGCGGACAGCAGAACCCAGTACAGCGCGATGAACACCGGGATCTGCACGAGGATGGGCAGGCAACCACCGAGCGGATTGATCTTCTCGGTCTTGTACATCTCCATCATCTTGACCTGCAGTTGCTGCTTGTCGTTCTTGTACTGCTCCTGCAGCGCCTTCATCTTCGGCGCGATGACCTTCATCTTGGCCATCGAGCGCGCGCTGGCGTGGTTGAGCGGATAGAACGCGCTCTTGATCATGATCGTCATCACGACGATCGCCCAGCCCCAGTTGCCGATGATGCCGTGCAGCCATTTGAGCAGCCAGAAGAGCGGGGCGGCGATGACGGTGAAGATGCCGTAGTCGACGACCAGGTCCAGGCCCTTCGCGGTCTTGGCCAGCGACTCCTGGTCCTGCGGTCCGACGTAGAGCGGCACGCGCACTTCGCCGGTGGCGCCCGGCGCAATAGTGCCGACGGGCACGATCACGCCGGCGGAATAGAGCCCGTTGTCGAGCTTCTTCGCATAGAACTCACGCGGCGTCTTCGCCTCGTCGGAAGGCGTCCATGCCGCGACGAAATAGTGCTCGACCATGGCCACCCAGCCATTGTCGGCGGACTTCTGGTAGGGCAGCTTGCGCGTCGGATCCGCGGCGAGCTTGTCGACGTCGGCGAACTCGACCTTCTGGTACTTGCCCTGCTCGGTATAGACGGCCGGACCGACGAACGCCGCCGGCGCTCCCCAGCTAGGCACCACCGGCTGCTTGGTGTCGCGCGTGAGCTGGAAGTAAGCGTAGGGCGACAGCGGCGCGGTGCCGGAATTGGTGACGTCGAAGGCCGCGTCGATGACATAGCTGCCGCGGTGAAACGTCAGCACCTGCACGACTTTGTCGCCGTTGGCCGCAGTGGCAGCGAGCTTCAGTTCCACGCGGTCCGCGCCAGGTGCGAGCTCGCGAACGCCCGGCAGTGCCTCGTACAGCGTGCGATGGTTGGGCAGCCCCTCGCCCAGCAAACCGGCTTGCGCGACGCTGATGCGCTCGGCATTGCGTTGCAGCGCGAGATACGGCTTGCCGGTGTCGTGCCCATCGCGATGCTGGTTGAGCGCAACGAGTGAGATGACGCCGCCCGCGGTATCTACTTCGGCGGTGTACAGGTCGGTGCGGATAGTGATCGTCTGGCCCTTGGTCGCGGCCTCGGCTTGCCCCGGCACGGCTCCGGTCGCAGGCACGGCCCCGGCGGCGTTGCCGGTGGAAGGCACCGCGGGCAGGTCCTTCGCGGGTGCCGCGCTCTGGCCGACCGCGGGCGCAGCTTGCTGCGTCGGTGGCGGGACGGGCGCGTGCGCCTTCTGCCACTCGCCCCACAGCAGGAAGCACGAGAACGAGAACACGATGAACAGGATGATGCGTTGGGTATCCATGGCGACTTTGGCGAATGCGGGTCGGGCCTTGCGGCAGCCCGAACCGTCAGGGAACGGGGTCGTAGCCCCCGGGATGATAGGGGTGGCAGCGCGCAATGCGCTTTACCGCCAGCCAGGAACCGAGCAACGCGCCGTGCTTTTCCAGCGCCTCGCGCGCGAAGTCCGAGCAGCTCGGTGCGAAGCGGCAATTCGAGCCCAGCATCGGACGCAGCAGGTACTGGTACCCGCGAATACCCGTCAGCAGCACGGCTTTCATGCGCACGCCACGAGCGCGGCGAGGAGACTCGCAGCTTCGACGACCGCAGCATCGAGCTCCGTGCGGTTGGCGACTTTCTTGACGCGCAATATCACGTCATAGCCCAGCAGCGCCGGCCGCATGGCGCGAACCGTTTCGCGCAGGCGGCGGCGCAGGCGATTGCGATCGACGGCACGGGGGAGGGTCTTGCTTCCGATGACATAGCCGATGCGACCCGGGGTCTGGGCGGCTGCCGCGGCTACCAGCTGCACATGGCGGCCTTCGCTGCGGCGCCCTTCTCGAAACACCGCCTCGAACGCGCCGGGGCCGGTGAGACGAAACGCCCGGCCATGAAGCCGGGCGCCAGGCCCTGCGGACGGAGTCGGCAGCGCGATGTGTGCTAGACGGCGGTAAGGTTCTTGCGGCCCTTGGCGCGACGCGCCGAGAGCACTTTGCGGCCGCCGACCGACGCCATGCGCGCGCGGAAGCCGTGCTTGCGCGCGCGGCGAATCTTGGAGGGCTGATAGGTGCGTTTCATCGCTGTACCTTGACTGATTGTTGAAGCTCGGAATCGATGCGGGAATGCGTCGGAAAAGCCTTATATTAGAGCGCGTTATGCCCCTGTCTGTCAATCCCCGCGTGGGCAAAAGACCACTGCGCGGCATGAATGCGAGCAATTACTATCCATGCGGGGCGCGTCCGGACAGCGGCAGCGGTTGGCACCCGCGACGGCGCACAAAATCCTGTGGATAACTGGAACACGGCGGAATACAATCCACAACCCGAACGCGCCCGGCGCCTTCGGGAACGGAGGTTCCAGTCATAGCTGTTGGCCGGGACGTTTTACCCACACCAAGAGTCCCCAAGGACCGGTACGTCGCATGCACACCGACCTGCTTCCCCCCGCCTGGGCCCTGTGCCTGAGCGCCTTCGAGCGCGAACTGACGCCACAGCAGTTCGCGACCTGGATACGCCCGCTCTCCTGTGCGGATGAGGGCGGGACGCTCAAGCTTGTCGCCCCCAATCGCTTCGTGCTGCAGTGGGTTCGCGACCGGTTCAGCAACCGCATCGAAGCGCTTGCCCACGAAGCCACCGGCGCGCCCGTCACCATCGAATTCGCCGTCGTGGATGCGGCGTCCGCCGCTCAGAATCGCCGCGAAACCGCCCGCGAAGACGCCAGCCCGGCCCAGTCCGCCCCACCGGCTGCCCCTGTGGATAGCTCGCCGCGGATTTCCTTCCCGGCGCAGGGCAGGGTGGCCTCCCAGACACCGGCTGGCCCCCGCAAGCCTGACGCCACCAGCCTCAACCCGGGCTTCAATTTCTCGACATTCGTGGCCGGCAAGGCCAATCAGTTGGCCCGGGCGGCCGGCCTTCAGGTGGCGGACCACCCGACGTCCTACAACCCGCTGTTCGTGTACGGCGGCGTCGGATTGGGCAAGACACACCTGGTCCAGGCCATCGGCAACCACATCCTGGCACAAAACCCTGCCGCCAAGATTCGCTACATCCACGCCGAGACCTACGTGTCCGACGTGGTTCGCGCATACCAGCACAAGGCCTTTGACGAATTCAAGCGCCACTACCGGTCGCTGGACCTGCTGCTGATCGACGACATCCAGTTCTTCGGCGGCAAGAGTCGCACGCAGGAGGAGTTTTTCTACCTGTTCAACACGCTGATCGAGGCGCACAAGCAGGTCGTCATCACCTGCGATACGTATCCGAAGGAAATCGCCGGCATCGAGGAACGGCTGATTTCGCGCTTTGGGTGGGGGCTGACCGTCGCCCTGGAGCCGCCGGAACTCGAGATGCGGGTCGCCATCCTGCTGGCCAAGGCACAGTCCACGGGCATGCGCATGGACGAGCAGGTCGCTTTCTTCATCGCCAAGCATATCCGGTCCAACGTCCGCGAGCTGGAAGGGGCGCTGAAACGGGTTCTGGCGTATTCCAACTTCCACGGCCAGGAGATCTCGCTTGCGCTGGCCAAGGAAGCGCTGCGCGACTTGCTCGCCGTTCAGAATCGCCAGATCTCGATCGACAACATCCAGAAGACGGTCGCGGATTACTACAAGATCCGCATTTCGGACATGCACTCGAAGAAGCGCTCGCGAGCCGTCGCACGGCCGCGGCAGGTCGCCATGGCGCTGGCCAAGGAACTGACCCAGATGTCGCTTCCCGAGATCGGCAGCAATTTCGGCGGACGCGATCACACCACGGTTCTGCACGCGTGTCGGCAGGTTGCCAAGCTGCGTGAATCTCTGCCCGACATGAACCACGACGTGAACTTCCTGCTCCAGGTATTGCGCAGTTGAAGGAGAGTAAGCGGCCGCGGGGAAGGTCCTTTCAAGACCTGTTTTTCCCTATGAAAAACGGCGTTTCGCGGGTATAATTGAAAGGTTTACGACGAATAGGTTGTGGGTAAATCCGGCAATTGTGCAAAGCGCGTTTTCATCCCCAATCGATCCACCGGGAGAACCGCGATTATCCCGCCGGTTTGCGGCATCCAAACTCACTGAACCGGAAGCGTTTTTTGGATCGATACCGAAATCGCTGCGCCTCCTATTAACTATTCTTACTGTTAAACAATGCAACTAAAGCAGATCGCCCGCGACGCGCTCCTGAAACCCCTGCAGGCCGTTTCCGGCATCGTGGAGCGCAGGCACACGCTGCCCATCCTCGCCAATGTGTTGCTCGAGCAGCGCGAGGGACAGCTGTACGTCACGGCGACGGATCTGGAAATGCAGATCACCGCGCACAGCACGCTGGAGGGCAAGGACGGCCAGGCGACGACCGTGGGCGCGCGCAAGTTGCAGGATCTGCTGCGCGCGCTGCCCGACGATGCCACGCTCAATGTCGACGTCACCAGCAGCAAGATGACCGTGCGCGCCGGACGCTCGCGCTTCAACCTGCAAACGCTGCCGGCCGCGGACTATCCGCGAATCAGCCTGGGCACCGAGCAGCTGCAGACGCTGTCACTTCCGCAGCGCGACCTGCGCAAGCTGTTCAAGCTGGCTGAATTCGCAATGGCGCAGCAGGATATCCGTTACTACCTGAACGGCATGCTGCTGGTGGTCGACAAGGGCACGCTGCAGGCCGTGGCCACCGACGGCCACCGCCTGTCCTGGGCCAGCCTCGCGGTGCCCGGCGATTTTGCTCGCCAGGAAGTGATCCTGCCGCGCAAGACGGTGCTCGAGCTGGGCAAGCTGCTCACCGACGGCGAAGAGCCCGTCACGATCGACATCCTTGCCAACCAGGTGCGGTTCCGCTTCGAAAACATCGAACTGGTATCGAAAGTCGTGGACGGCAAGTTCCCCGATTTCAACCGCGTCATTCCGGTGGGCCACACCAAGATGGTGGAACTTGACCGTATGCTGGCTCTGGCGGCCCTGCAACGTGCGGCCATTCTGTCCAACGAGAAGTTCCGCGGCGTGCGCGTCGTGCTGGCCACAGACCTGATGAAGATCGTGTGCACCAACAGCGAACAGGAAGAGGCGGAGGAAGAGCTCGAGATCGACTACAAGGGCGATCCGCTCGACATCGGATTCAACATCACCTATCTGCTGGACGCGTTGCAAAACGTCAATGTCGACAAGGTGCGATTTGCCTTCGGCGATGCCAACTCGAGTGCGCTGGTGACCATGCCCGATCGCGATGACTACAAGTATGTCGTGATGCCCATGCGCATCTGATGCGGCGCGCGTCCGCGAAATGAACCTGTAACGCGCGCCGACGCTCTCGTCGGCGCGGTTGTTTTGGCGGGGATGAACACTCCTCCCCAATGATGGAAGAAAGACCGAATGACACCAGCGCAACCCCTGAAGAATTTGTCCACTGAGTCGCATCCCACGCCGCAGGCGCAGTCCAACGGCCAGGCGAACGGCGGCGACTACGATTCCTCCAGCATCCAGATTCTCAAAGGCCTCGATGCCGTGCGCAAGCGCCCCGGCATGTATATCGGTGACACGTCGGACGGCACCGGCCTGCATCACATGGTCTTCGAGGTCCTCGACAACGCGATCGACGAGGCGCTCGCCGGCTGGTGCGACGACATCAAGGTCATCATCCACGCCGATAATTCGATCAGCGTCACCGACAACGGGCGCGGCATTCCGGTGGACATCAAGGACGGCGACGAGGAAAAGCGCTCGGCCGCCGAGATCGTGATGACGGAATTGCACGCAGGCGGCAAGTTCGACAACAACAGCTACAAGGTTTCCGGCGGACTGCACGGCGTAGGCGTGTCGGTCGTCAATGCGCTGTCGAACTGGCTGAAGCTCAAGATCTGGCGCGACGGAAAATTCCACCAGATGGAATTCCGCCGCGGCGTCGCCGTGGCGCCGCTCGTCGTCATCGGCCCGTCCGATCGGCGTGGCACCGAAGTCCATTTCATGGCATCGGCGGAAACATTCAACAACATCGAATACCACTTCGACATCCTGGCCAAGCGCATTCGTGAGCTCTCGTTCCTGAACAACGGCACCAAGATCGAGTTGATCGACCAGCGCGACGGCAAGAGCGAGAACTTCGCCTACTCCGGCGGCGTGAAGGGCTTCGTCGAGTACATGAACCGTTCGAAGCAGGCGCTGCATCCCAAGATATTCCACGCCGTCGGCGAGAAGGACGGTGTCATCGTCGAAGTGGCGATGCAGTGGAACGATTCGTACGCCGAAAGCGTGCAGTGCTTCACCAACAATATTCCGCAGCGCGACGGCGGCACGCACTTGACGGGCCTGCGCCAGGCCATGACGCGCACGCTCAACAGCTACATCGAGAAGGAAGAGGTAGCGAAGAAGGCCAAGGTCGAAACGACCGGCGACGACATGCGCGAAGGCCTCACATGCGTGCTGTCGGTGAAGGTGCCCGAGCCGAAGTTCTCCTCGCAGACCAAGGACAAGCTGGTGTCGTCCGAAGTGCAGCCGATCGTGCAGGAAGTGGTGTCGGCCAAGCTGTCCGAATTCCTGCTCGAGCAGCCGGCGGACGCGAAGATCATCTGCGGCAAAATCGTCGACGCTGCACGCGCGCGGGAAGCGGCGCGCAAGGCGCGCGACCTGACGCGCCGCAAGGGCGTGCTGGACGGCATGGGCCTGCCGGGGAAGCTCGCGGACTGCCAGGAGCGCGATCCGGCATTGTGCGAGTTGTACTTGGTCGAGGGCGATTCGGCCGGCGGTTCGGCCAAGCAGGGGCGCGATCGCAAGTTCCAGGCGATCCTGCCGCTGCGTGGAAAGATCCTCAACGTGGAGCGCGCGCGCTTCGAGAAGCTCGTCTCGTCGCAGGAAATCGTCACGCTGATCACGGCACTCGGCACGGGCTTTGGCAAATCGACGGGCGACAAGGAGGACAAGGACGCCTTCAACGCCGACAAGCTCCGCTATCACCGCATCATCATCATGACCGACGCGGACGTGGACGGCTCGCACATCCGCACGCTGCTGCTCACCTTCTTCTACCGGCAGATGCCGGAACTGGTCGAGCGCGGCCACATCTACATCGCGCAACCGCCGCTGTACAAGGCCAAGCAAGGCAAGGAAGAGGTCTATCTCAAGGACGACCACGAACTCAAGCAGCACTTGCTGAAGTTCGCGCTGAAGGGCGCGGAATTGACGCCGGGCACCGGCCGGCCGCCGCTGGCGGCGGAGACGTTCGCCAATGTCGCGCGCGAATTCCTGCTGGCTGAAGCGGTCATCGAGCGCGTCGCGCGCCTCACCGATCCGCAGGCGCTGCACGCGATGCTCGGCGGCGTGCGTGTGGACCTGGCGACCGAAGCCGCCGCCATTGCCAGCGCGAGCGCGCTGCAGCAAGCGATCGGCGACGGCGACGTCACCGTGGAAGCACGCTACGACGCAGCGACCGAGACGCGGCGGCTGGTGATTGTCCGCGTGCACCACGGCACGCCGCATGTCACCGCGATCGACGCAGATTTCCTGGCCAG
>Ga0207683_10004240_pt1 | contig 12378 bp, 7 predicted proteins | sample KBSM73metaG_FD_184333 | JGI IMG/M metagenome (GOLD analysis project Ga0207683, IMG submission 184333) | Miscanthus rhizosphere microbial communities from Kellogg Biological Station, Michigan, USA - KBS M7-3 metaG (SPAdes) (version 2) | ecosystem: Host-associated > Plants > Roots > Rhizosphere >...
AAGTCCTTGGCCCGCGCGGCGACCTGCGCGTTCATCGAGACGCGCCACGGCTCGCCGAGGTTGCACTGCGAGAAGCCGACGAGGTGCTTGCCGGATTTGCTGCGACCGCAGCCGAGGGACAAAACCGAAAGAAGCGCGAACGCGGTCACGCAGACGGCGCGGCCCAGACCGTCGTAGGGGCGGGCCTTGTGCCCGCCCCCTCCAAAGGAGCGGACGCGGCCGATGTCCCGTCGAGAGGGGGCGGGGGCGAGCCCCGCCCCTACGCCAATCCCGAAGGGCTGCATAACGTCACCGCCTTTTCCGCTGGAGCCAGACGGCGCCGAGGATGATGACCCCCTTGAGGATGAGCTGCAGGTTCGCATCCACATTGTTCAACCCCATGATGTTGTTGAGGACTCCGATGATCAAGACGCCGACGAGCGTACCCCCGACCGAGCCGACTCCCCCGGACAGGCTGGTTCCCCCGATGACGACCGCCGCGATGGCGTCGAGCTCGTACGCGACTCCGTCGTTCGGATTTCCCTGCTCGAGCTGCGCGCAGTGGATGATCCCCGCCAGCGCCGCGAGGACCGCCGCGATCACGTAGACGCCCGCCTTGTACCAGCCCACGCGGATCCCCGACAGCCGCGCCGCCGTCTCGTTGTCGCCGATCGCGTAGAGATAGCGGCCGCCGCTCGTCCTCGAGAGAAAGACGTGCATCGCCGCGACCGTCGCGAGGAAGATCACCGCCGGCGCCGGCACGTACGGCAGGAGGGTGCCGGCGATCCGGTGGACCGACTCGGGCGCGCCGCCGGGCCCGAAGCCGAGCGGGATCGCCATGCCGCCGCTGAGGTATCGCGCCACCCCGCGCGCCGCGCTCATCGTGGCGAGCGTCGCGATGAACGGCTGCAGCTTCCAGCGCGCGACGACGAACCCGTTCACCGCGCCCCACAGCGCCCCGACCGCGAGCACGGCCGCCGCCGCGGCCGCGAAAGACAACCCGGACTTCATGAGGAGCGACGCGGTCAGAGTCGCGGCCAGCGCGAGGACGGAGCCGACCGACAGGTCGATGCCGCCCGTGATGACGACCGCGGTCATCCCGACCGCGAGGATCCCCTTCTCGGCGACCTGGCGCAGGATGTCGGTGAGGTTGCCGATGTCGAGGAAGACGGGCCGCCCACTCCGCACGGGAGAGAAGATCACCGAGAGGACGAGCACCGCCGCGAGGCCGAAGAGCCCGGTGAACCGCGCGAGCCGGCGGGGGCGCGGCGGTCCCGGCGGACTCCCCTCACCCCCGCCGCGGCGGGCCTTCTCCCTGGCGGAACCCGCGGCGGCGGCCGCGACGGGAGCGGCGGCGGCGAGCACCTTCTCCTCCGTCGCGTCCGCGTGCGACATCTCCGCCGCGACGCGGCCGTCGCGGAAGACGACGACGCGGTGGCACTGCGTCAGGATCTCCGACATCTCGGAGGAGCAGAGCACGATCCCGAACCCCTCCGCGGAGAGCCGGCGCAGCAGCGCGTAGATCTCGGACTTCGCCGCGAGGTCGATGCCGCGCGTGGGCTCGTCGAGGAGGAGCACCGTCGGGCTCGCGAAGAGACAGCGCGCGAGAACGGCCTTCTGCTGGTTGCCGCCGGAGAGCGTCGCGATCGGAACCGACGACGACGCCGCGCGGACGCCGGTGTCCGCCATGAGGCGCGACGAGGCCGCGGCGGCGCGGCGCCTCGAGACGAAGCCCGCGGCGCCGACGCGGTCGAGCTCTCCCATCAGGACGTTCTCCGCGACGGAGAGGTCCGGGAAGATCGCCTGGGACTTGCGCTCCTCGGGAAGCAGGACGAGGCCCGCCGCGCGCGCCTCGGCCGGATGCGACGGGATTCCGTCACGGCTGCGATCGCCCACTCGCACCGAACCCGTGACCGCCCGCTCGATCGCTCCCGTGAGCGCGAGGAGAAACTCCGTCCGTCCGGCGCCGATCAGTCCCGCGAGGCCGACGATCTCGCCGCGCCGCACCGTCAACGACACGTCCCGGACGCGGAACCCGTCGGGCGCGTTCGGGTCCGCGACGGAGAGGCTCTCGACCCGCAGGGCCTCCGGCGCGCCGTCCGGCAGCGCCGCCAGGTCCGAGCGCGGGATGTCGCGGCCCACCATCAGGCGGACCATCGCGTCCTCGTCGAGGCCTGCGGCGTCGCGCGTGACGATCTTCTTCCCGTCGCGGAGCACGGTGACGCGCGCCGCGAGCCGCCGCACCTCGTCGAGCTTGTGGGAGATGTAGACGACGGCGACGCCGCGCTCGCAGAGGCGGCGGACGAGCGCCTCGAGCCGCGCCGCCTCCTCGCCGCCGAGGGACGCCGTCGGCTCGTCCATGATGATGAGGCGCGCGTCGAGCGAGAGCGCCCGGGCGATCGCGACGAGCTGGCGCTGCCCCGCCTCGAGCCGCTCGATGCGGCGCCGCGGCGGGACGCGCGTCTCGCCGACCGCCTCGAGCTCCTCGCGGCAGCGGCGGAGCATCGTCTTCCGGTCGATCAGCCCGAGCGCGCCGCGCGGCTCGCGGCCGAGGAAGACGTTCTCGGCCGCCGAGAGCGAGGAGACGAGCTGCAGCTCCTGCGGGATCTCCGCGATGCCGGCCGCGATCGCGTCGCGCGGCCCGCGGAACCGGCGCCGCTCGCCCCCCACGAGGACCTCGCCGTCGTAGTCGCCGATCTCGCCGGCGAGGATGCGGACGAGCGTCGACTTGCCGGCGCCGTTCTCGCCGATGAGCGCATGGACCTCGCCGGGATAGACGTCGAAGTCGACGTCGTCGAGCGCGCGGACGCCGGGGAAGGACATGGAGATGGAGCGGGCGGAGAGGAGGGGGGTCATATCTTTGTCATCCCGAGGAGCCGAGCGACGAGGGACCCCTTTCGGAGCCGCACAATGACTCTGAAAGGGGTCCCTCGCTGCGCTCGGGATGACAGAGAAGAGGCCCGGCTCCTTCCACTCACCCTCTCCTCCTCAGCCGCTTCATCAGGTCCGTCTCTTTCCCGAAGTGGTCGTGCAGCTCCAGCCAGTCCGCATAAAGCGCGTCGTACACGTCCGCCGCCTCCGGCTCCGGCGCCACGCGCTCGCCCTTGAGCCGCGCCATCGCGCGCGCCGCATCCGCGAACGACGCGTGCCCTCCCCTCTCCGGTCCCGCCGCGACCGCGCCGAGCATCGCCGCCCCGAGGGCCGACGCGTTCGGCGCCGCCGCGAGGGAGATCGGCCGCCGCGTCACGTCCGCGTAGATCTGGAGCAGCAGCGGGCTCCTCTCGGCCAGCCCGCCGACGCCGATGAGCTCCTCGACCGCGATTCCCCGCCCGGCGAACGCGTCCAGGATGCGCCGCGTGGAGAACGCGGTCGCCTCGATGAGCGAGCGATAGATCTCCGCCGCGGTCGTCGCGAGCGTCAACCCGACGATCACGCCGGAGAGGTTCGCGTCGACGAGCACGGACCGATTCCCGTTCCACCAGTCGAGCGCGAGCAGCCCTCGCGCGCCCGGCGGCACCCGCGCGGCGTCCCGCTCGAGCGCGGCGAAGTCGCCGTCGCCGGCGATCCGCGCGAACCACCCGAAGATGTCGCCGACGGCCGGCTGGCCCGCCTCGTAGCCGTAGAAGCCCTCGACGATCCCGTCCTTCACGACGCCGCCGATGCCCTGGACGTCCGCCCGTTTCTCGTCGAGCAGCATGTGACAGGTCGAGGTCCCGAGCACGAGGACCATGCGGCCGGGCCCGACCACCGTCGCGGCCGGCACCGCGCTGTGCGCGTCGATGATCGCGGACGCGACCGGCGTCCCGGCGGGCAGCCCGAGCCGCGCCGCCGCCTCCGGCGTGAGCCCGCCGACCGCGCGCCCGGGCGGCATGATCTCTCCGCCGAGTTTCTCCGGCATGTCCGCGAAGCGCGCGTCGAGCGCTCGGAAGAATTCCCTCGGCGGGAACCCGCGCTCCGCGCTCCAGAAGCCCTTGTATCCCGCGCCGCACGAGTTGCGCACGAGCTTCCCCGTCAGCGCGGAGACGAGCCAGTCGCCGGCCTCGACGAAGCTCGCCGCGGCGGCGTAGACGTCCGGGTCCTCCTCGAGCGCCTGCAGCGCCTTCGCGACGAGCCACTCGGACGACGTCCTGCCTCCGTAGTCGGCGAGGAACGCGTCTCCCCTCTTCGCGGCGAGCGCGTTGATGCGGTCCGCCTGCGGCTGCGCCGCGTGGTGCTTCCAGAGCTTCACCCACGCGTTCGGCCGCGCCGACCACTTCGGATCGAGGCACAGCGGTCGCCCGTCCGCGTCGACCGGCAGGATCGTCGAGGAGGTGAAGTCGACGCCGATCCCGACGATCGCCCCGGCGGGAACGCCCGCCGCGGCCAGGGCGGCGGGCACGGCGCGCTCGATCGCCGCGAGGTAGTCGCCCGGGTGCTGGAGCGCCCAGTCGGAGCCGAGCCGCTCGCCGGTTCCGGGCAGCGCGGCGTCGATGACCCCGTGGGGATAGTCCGCGACGGCCGAGCCGCGCTCGCGGCCCGTCCGCGTCTCGACGACGAGAGCGCGCACGGACGCGGTGCCGAAGTCGAGCCCCAGGGCACAGGGCTCGCCCTCGCGGGGCCGGGAAGGCTGGCCGCTCACGCGCGGAACGACGCCGCCTGGTGCCGGTCGAGCGAGTCCTCGATGTCGCCGCAGACGTTGACCTGCATGCCGAGCGCCCGCGCCATCGAGGCCTTGCGAACCAGCGCGCGCGTGGCCGCCGCGGCGTCCGGTGCGTACGCCACCTGGATGTGGTTGGCCATGTGCTTCGCCATCATCTGGTCGCGCGTGATCCCGTAGAGCACCGCGTGCATGATCGGCCACTGCGGCGTCGTCGCCTGCCAGCGGCGCTCCGTCTCGGCGTCCGAGAGCTTCACGACGCCGCCGCGGCCGACGTCCATGTGGAGCGCGTGGTCCTTCACGTAGATCCGCGAGAACACGATCTCGCCGGGCCTCGACACGCCCTTGAGCGTCGAGCCTCCCCGAGGGAAGTACATCGGCGGCTGCCGCTCGCCCCGCGCGCCGCCGTACCCGCCGATGAAGTGCGAAGCCGGCGCCGCGCCGGAGATCTCGAAGACCCAGACGTAGGCGTCGACGCCGCTCTCCGCGACCGGCGCGCCCCAGCGCACGTCGTGCAGCGTCGTCGAGGGGTCGATCCCCATGTCCGTCCACACGCGGTTCGTCAGCAGCGCGTCGACCCCCGCGCACTCGTCGACCTCGTTGAAGTGCGGCACGGCCAGGCCGTCGAAGAGCAGCTCCCCGGAGGCTCCGTGGACCGGCGGGCGGTCGGGGTTGTTCAGCAGCCCCTCCGCCAGGTCCGACGCCACGCAGACGTCCTTCAGTCCCTGCTGATACTGGATGCCGATCGCGGCACATCCGAAGTCGTTCGCCATGCGCACGGCCGCGTCGTACATCTTGAGCCCCTCGAGGACCTGCCCCTCGGTGAGCTCCGTCGCCTCGTCGCGGCCGAGCTGGAACCTCATGCCGCGCGACCGCAGCCAGTCGTAGTGCGCGCGGGCGGCCGTGTCCGGCACCTCGCGCATCGCCGCGTAGAGCATGGACTGCGACAGCCGCTCCTTGAACAGCCCCATCCGGTGCATGAGGTCGTCCGGGACGATCGCGTTGAACATCCCCATGCAGCCCTCGTCGAAGACGCCGAGGATCGCCTGGTCGTTGCGGAGCTGCTCGCCGAGCGCAATCCCCCGCGCGCGGTCCGCCTCGAAGCTCGCGCCGAACGTCCGGTCGTCCACGGCGCGCGCGTGGCTCCGGTCGTGATCGATCGTTCCGCTCTCGAGCCAGCGCCGCAGCGCGTTGCGCGCGAAGCCGTCCTCGAAGTCCTCGCTCCAGATCGAGCTGTACGGGATTCCCGCCTTCGTCAGCGACGCGTTGACGTTGAGCATTCCGACGAGGCCCGGCCACTCGCCGCTCCAGTTCGCCAGCGTGAGGATCGGCCCCCTGTGCTTGGTGAGCCCGGCGAGGACGTGACTCGTGTACTCCCAGACCGCCTCGGCGACGACGAGCGGCGCGTCCGGGTCGATCTTGCGGAAGATCTGGATCCCGCGCGCCTGCCCGTCGATGAAGCCATGCTTCTTCTCCGCGTCGTAGGGATGGCCGCGGACGATCCGCGCGCCGAGCTCGCCGAACGCCTTGTCGACGGCCCTCTCGAGCGTCTGCTGCGCGGGCCAGCAGCGCTGGTTGGCGGACAGGCGCGAGTCTCCGCTCGCGACGAGGACGACCTCCTTCGATCCGGGGGCGGTGCTCATCGGCTCACTTCTCCACCTTCTCCGCCTTGTCCTCGGCCGGGAAGACCGGCTTCTCCGGCCGCGTGCCGCCGAGGTAGCGCGCCAGCCAGTCCTGCACCTCGTAGTACCAGTAGATGGAGTTCTGCGGCGAGAGCACCCAGTGGTTCTCGTTGGGGAGCAGGACGAGCCGGGACGGCACGCCCATCGACTGCAGGACGCCGTACAGCTCGATCGCGTTGCCGTACGGAACGCGGTAATCCATCTCGCCGGCGGTGATGAGGATGGGCGTCTTGAAGTCCTTCGCGTACGCGATCGGGTTGTGCTTCTGGAACACGTCCGCATCCTTCCAGGGAGTCCCGCCCCAGATCTTCTCGTCGAAGATGTAGGTCGTGATGTCGCCGCCGTACTCGACGGCGAGGTCGTTGACCCCACCGTGGTCCACGAGGCAGCGGAAGCGGTCCGTGTGGCCGAGCAGCCACGCGGCGAGATAGCCGCCGTAGCTCGCCCCCGCCGCCGCGACGCGCTCGCCGTCGACGCCCGGGACGTTCCGGACGAGGTCGTCCGTGCCCGCCAGGATGTCCGCCGTCGGGCGGTCGCCCCAGTGCAGGTTGATGGCGTCCGCGAACGCCTGACCGAACCCGGTCGAGCCGTGCCGGTTCACGCGCGCCACGACGTAACCCCACGCCGCGAAGACGTTCGGGTTCCAGCGCAGGAAGAAGTCGTCGCGCGCCATCGTGTGCGGCCCGCCGTGGAGGACCTGGACGAGGGGATGCTTCTTCGAGGCATCGAACCCCGGCGGATAGGTGATCCACATCTGGACGCGGTCGCCCTCGGCGCCGGTGAACTCGCGCGACTCGGTCTTCCCGAGATCCCACTTCGCCGCGAGCGCGTCGTTGAATCCGGTCAGCCGACGCGGAGCCTTGTCCCTGGAAGGGTCCAGCGCCCAGAGCTCCGCCGGGTGCGTCGAGTCCTCGTGGGCGAACACGAGACCGGCCGCGCCGGCGCGGAGGCCGGAGCTCGTCCCGTCCCCGTAGACCTTCGCGAATCCCTTCCCGTCGCCGCCGATCCGGAAGATCGCGACGCGCCCGTGGTCCTCGGCGTTCAGGTAGAGGGACCGTCCGTCCGGCGAGAACACGTGGTCGCCGAACGAGAGGTCCGGAGTGCTCGTGAGCGGCGTGTTCGTCTCCGCGGCGAGGTCGCGCCGCCACAGGCTGCGGTTCTGGTAGGTCGACGCCGTCGTGCGCGCGAACACGATCGAGCGGCCGTCGGGCGAGAAGCGCGGCCGGTCGTCGTCCCACGGGTTGTCGGTCGTCAGGTTGCGCATCGTGCCGACGCCGTCCGTCGAGATCAGGTAGACGTCGGAGTTGGGATGGTCGCGGTACGGCGGCGGCGTCGTGTTGATCGCCATCGCGATCCACTTCCCGTCCGGAGACGCGTCGAAGTACGGCTCCATGACCGTCGCGAAGACACGCTTCCAGCCGGGGGTCAGGTCCGTGGGCGCGCCGGACTCGGCGTCGATCGCCACGAGCTTGTCCGCGACGTCGTCGGGCACCGTGTGGTCCCAGAATCGGTACTGCCGGCTCTCCGTCGCCTTCGCCGTCATCGGCGAGTCTTTGCGGCGCTTGAGCTCCTTGCGGAGCGCGTCCATGTCCGTCTTCGACAGCTTTCCGGCGAGATCGGGGATGACCTGGGTGAGCGCGGCGATGCGGGCGTTCGACAGCCAGCGGGGGGCCTGGAGCGCATACGGCATCGAGGCCAGGCGCCGCGCCTCACCGCCTCCGACGTCGATGACGTAGAGCGCCGGGACCTCGTCGTCGCCGCGCTTCGAGACGAACGCGATCTTCGTCCCGTCGGGGCTCCACGCCGGCGAGGAGTCGGTCCCGCCCCGCGTGAGGCGGCGCGGCGCCCCTCCGCCGACGTGGACGTCGACGAGCCAGAGGCTGGACGTGCTCTTCGACCTGGGAACGGACCACTCGGTCACCGCGACGGCGGCGGTGCGGCCGTCCGGCGAGAGGGCGGGCGCGCCGACGCGCTGGACCGCCCAGAGGTCGTCGGCCGTGATCGGGCGCGGGGTGTCCGCGAAGGAGACGCCCGCGAACAGGCCGAGGACGAGGGCCGCGATGGAGAAACGCTTCATCGAATTCCTCTCATGCCGGGTCGAAGTACATCGTCGCGAATTCCCGGCCGCTCGTCCCAGTCCCATCGAAAGTGGCGAAATTCTATGACGGCGGCGGCTTGTACTCCCGGATCGTGCCGAATTCGGCGAAGCCCAGCCGGCGGTAGACGCCGACGCCGTCGGGCGCGGCCTGGAGGACCGCCGTGCGGAGGCCCGCGGCGCGCGCATCCTCGAGCGCGTGGGCCATCATCGCGGACGCGAAGCCGCGGCGCCGGAAGGCGTCGCGGGTCGCGACGTTGTAGATCCCGGCGACGCCGCCTCCGACGGCGACCTCGACCGTGGCGACCGGCTCGCGACCGATGCGGCCGACGAAGTAGCGCAGGGGCGACGCCGCGGACAGGAGGGACGCGGCGGCGAGAGCGTAGAACCGGATGACGTTCTGGTCGGGCGGCGACCAGTTCGCGGCGTTCACGGCGGCGAAGTCGGCGAGCTGCGACCGCGTGGCGACCCGCTCGATGGAAAGCTCGGACGGCGCCGGCGGGGCGGCGGACAGCGCGGCCTCCGCCCGAACGGACATGGCGAGCTCCGCCTCCGCCGCGCGGAGCCCGGCGGCCTCGAGGCGCGCGGCGAGGTCGGCCGGACGATCCGCCGGCCCGACCCACCAGGAGAAGGGACGCCCGGCCGCGCGGAAGTGCGCGAGCGCGCCCTCGATCGCCGCGTCGGCGATCCCGACGGTCAGGCGCGCTGCGAGGATGCAGTTGAACGTGTCGCAGGGCAGGCCGGAGTCGACGAGCGTGACGCCGGAGCGGATCACGCGCATGCCGGCGAGGCGCCTCTGCGCCCACGCGGCGTGGACGAGGAAGTTGGCGTCAGCGGCGTCCGAGAGTGAGGGCACGGGGCACCTGAGATGTATCCGAGTGGCTAATCGTTCGCCTTCGCAGGCGGCTTCCCTTCGATCTCCGCGATGGCCTTCTTCGCCGCGTAGGACGGCGTCCGGTCCATGACTCCCCCGACGTGCGGCGTCGGATCCTTCGCGACCTCGCGCAGCGCCGGCAGGGCGTCGCGCGCCGCGGGGCCGATCGCGCCGAGCGCCTGCGCGGCCGCGCGGCGGACGTGGACCGACTGGCCCGGCGCCCGGCACGCCGCGATGAGGTCCGGCACCGCCGCCTTCGCGCCGGGGCCGACCGCCGCCAGCGCCTCGGCCGCCGCCATGCGCACGACCGGGTCCGGATCCTTCAGCGCCGCCGCGAGCGCGGGCACCGCCGGAGCGGCCCCGACGCCCGGCGGCTTCGAGCCGGCCGCCAGCGCCCGCAGCCCGCGCGCCGCGAGGCCGCGGACGACCGGGTCCGGATCCGACAGCGCCTTCGTCAGCCCCGCGAGGTCCGGCGGGACCTGCGGCGGCCGCACCGACGCCGCCTTCGCCCAGCCCTCGCGCCCGACGCGCGCGAGCACGATGTTGTCGACGCCGAGCCAGTAGCCGGTCGACGCCGCGTTCTTGCCCAGGCAGACGTACGTCAGCGCATGCCGCCCCTTCGTGAGCCGCGGCCAGCCGACGAGGTAGTCCATCCCGACGTACGTCTCGTACGCGTATCCGTCGAACGAGAGCTGCGGGCGCACGTCCGCGCCCGGCTCGTGCTCCAGGACCGGAGCGACCGGCGGCTTGCCGTCGAGGAGCACGGTGTAGATCCCGTAGTTGGACGCCTGCGCGACCTGCGTGTAGAGCTCGTAGTCGCCCGCCTCCTCGACGTCGAACGGCACCTCCAGGCGGGCGCCCTCGCCCTCCCCCTCGAACACGACGACGTCCTTCGACCAGAAGAGGTCCGGGAAGACCGACGCCTTCCCCTTCTCCGCCCGGATCGCGTCCATGGACCCTTCGACCTCGATCTGCCTCGCGTTGCCCTGCGGCAGCCGCGCGGACCCGTACGGCACGGCGGGCAGCCCCGTCGCGACGCCGTCCTGGTACCAGTACGACACCGACGCCAGGAGATCGTCGCGCTCGCCGAAGGCGGACTTCAGCGTGCCGTCGTCGTTGAACGTCCAGCCGAGGTGCTCGATGTCGAAGCGCAGCGACTTCGTGAACGGAATCGGGTCCTTGACGTGCCAGCGGTAGCCGGTCATCCGCGAGCCGAGCCCGGTCCCGTCCGCGACCGTGACGCCCGTGTACGGGCCGTCCACGACGTGCAGGCCCCACGCGTCGTTGAAGTAGTCCTCGGAGCCGGTGCCGACGATCGACGGCTCGGGGTTGCCGTCGACGTAGAACCGCTCGTCTCCCTCGCCGAACCATCCGGCGGAGGGCTGGATCACGGAGAGCACCGTGCCGGCGTAGAAGCCGCGCCCCTTCACGTCGAGGAAGACGTAGTCGCGCTTCTCGGCCGGAGCCGGCAGCTCCTGCTTGTAGCGTGCGTGGAAGTAGAGCGTGCCGGGGGGAAGCGCCTTCTCCTTCTGCCAGTCGACGTGGTAGTACACGTGGTCCACCGAACGCCGCCCCTCGTTCGTCAGCGTGATGCGGCACGACTTCGCGAACGGCATCGGCCAGTAGCTGTTGCGCGCGCGCCCGTCGGAGCTGGCACGGATCATCTCGGACTTCACCCATCGCTCGAAGCCGTGGCCGACCGCGAAGAAGTCGCCGATCGGCGCGTCCACGGAGGGCTCGGCGCTGCCGTCGTAGTACGCGCGCAGCCGGAGCAGACGCGGCCATGCGTACTCGTTGGCCGCGATCGTGATCCAGATGTGCGTAACGACTCCGGGGCCCTGGAGGTCGGCGAGGACGATCTCCTCGCCGGGGATCGGGTGCTTGCTGTCGTCGTTGGAGGCCGGATCGGGGTTGCTCGACGAGACGCGATGCGCGGTGAAATCGCGCGTCTGCGCGTAGGCCAGCGGGTCGTCGGTCGGGTGCTCCTGCGCGCCCAGTCGGGCGGCGGCGGCCGCCAGGGCGGCGGCGCAGAGAACGAGCGCGAGACGCGATCCCGTCATGAAACCTCCGTCGGTGTCGGGATCTTATCCGCCCGACGAAACCCCGGCCGAAGGATCGGCGCTCGGTCCCGTTGGAAGCCGGCGCTCAGTGTCGTTTGAAGTACTGGACGGCCTTCTCGTGCTTCTTCGCCGCCGCGAGCGACTTGAAGGTGCCGAGATTCTTCCGCCTGCCGGTCTTCGGATCCAGTTTTCGCGAGTAGAGGCGGTACTCGCCGGACTTGAGCTTTCGGATCATGTCCTTCCGGACGTGCAAATCGCGAACCAGCTAGGACGCTCCCGCCGCGGCGCCATGGCTCTCACTTCACCCCCGCGGCGACCTCGCGCAGCACCGCCGCATCCCTGTCCGGGATCTCCAGCTTTCCCTCGCCGCCCAGGGACAGCGCCGCCGGCATGCTCGCGATCGGACGCTTCGACAGCCCGCCGTAGACGACCAGCGCCGCGAGGTACGAGCCCTCGGGCGAGGGATGCAGCCCGTCGGGCCCGTAGAGCGCCACCGAGGGATCGCGCCGCAGGGACTTCTCCCAAGCCTCCGCGGCGGGCAGCAGGATTCCCTGCACCACTCGCGCGGCCTGCCTGTACGACTCCTCCGCCCCCGTGAAGTCCTGCGTGCGCACCGACGCGGGCCACACCATGTAGAACGCCGGCGTCGCGCCCGCCTTTCGGATGAGCGGCGCAAACCTTCGCGCGTACTCGACGAGGATCTCGCGGCCCTCGTCGGTCGAGGAAGGCCCCTGCTGCAGGACGACGAAGTCCCACGGACCGTCCGAGATCGCGCGGCGCGCGTCTCCCTTCCTCCAGTGGTCCTCGAGGCTGTATCCCGGAAACGCGACCATGCGGCACTCGAACGTCGGACCGCCGTCCGCCCGCGACATCGCCGTCACGATCCGGGGCAGGTCGTTGACGTACGTGAAGCTGTTGCCGATGAAGAGGACGCGGAGGTGGCCGGCACTCTTGTCGGCACTCTGGTCATCCCGAGCGGATTTGTCATCCCGAGCGGAGCGAGGGACCCCTTTTTCAGCCGCAGACTGGCTCGAGACGGGTCCCGCGAGGAG
>Ga0207683_10004242_pt1 | contig 12371 bp, 9 predicted proteins | sample KBSM73metaG_FD_184333 | JGI IMG/M metagenome (GOLD analysis project Ga0207683, IMG submission 184333) | Miscanthus rhizosphere microbial communities from Kellogg Biological Station, Michigan, USA - KBS M7-3 metaG (SPAdes) (version 2) | ecosystem: Host-associated > Plants > Roots > Rhizosphere >...
CGCCCCGGCCGCATCTTTATGCGAACATTCCGCCGCCGCCATGCCGATCAGCATCTGCGGGCCGAAGATAAAGAAGCCGATGGCGAAGAAGCAGGCGGCCTGCAGCAGGTAGCTGAAGCCCGGCATGATCCACATGCCGGAGGCGTCGATTTCCTTCGCGGCATCAAGCGGCGGCCGGTTCGGCTTGGTCGGCACTCCCGGCGTTCCCGCCGCCTGTATGGACGTGATGCGATTGCCCTCGATCACCACATCCACCGGGCCGATCGGCGGTGAGCCATCGCCCTTGATGACCATCCCACCCCGGATGACGAGCTTCTTGTACGGCCCCTCGCCCTCACCGGCCTGGCGCGGCGGGACTTGCTCCATTCGAGCCTGCTGCGCCGCAGCCGGCGGCGCCGATACGGTAAGTGCAGCCGCAGCGGCCGTCAGAAGTGCAACCAACCGCATCGATCAGGCCCCCTTACCGGCTGAACGCCGGACAACAGCAGCATTCATAGCCTATTCAATGGTCTGTGATAGAACCGCCGTGAACAAAAGAGTCGGTGATGAAACAGTTGCGTATCTTTATCCTTGCCGCAGCCATGTTGGGCGGCCTTAGCAGCGCTCCGGCGCTGGCCGATCCTCCGCGCGATGCGGACAAGGCATTTCGCTCTCGTGAGCAGGGCCGATCCATGCCCCTGCCCCAGCTCGAACGGCGAGTCATGCCGATGATGGGCGGAGCGGATTATCTCGGCCCTGAGATGAACGGCGACGCGTACCGTTTCAAGTTCATGCAGAACGGGCGGGTGATCTGGGTCGACGTCGACGGCCAGGGCCGCGTTATCCGCCGCTCGCGCGATCATTGATTCAAGCGAGCCGATTGACTTTTCGGCGCCACTTCCCAGTTGTTCCGGTAAAGCAACTTCTCGTCGCAACGCGGGTTGACGGCGCGAAGATGAACGGCTCCGGGGAACTTTGAATGCGTGTCCTGATCGTCGAAGACGAACCCAATCTCGGGCGCCAGCTGCGCTCGACCCTCGAGGGCGCAGGTTATGCGATCGACCTCGCCACCGACGGCGAGGACGGTCATTACCTGGGCTCTACCGAAAGCTATGACGCCGTGATCCTCGACCTTGGTCTGCCCGAGGTCGACGGGCTCACCGTGCTCGATCGCTGGCGCAAGGAAGGCCGCAAGATGCCGGTCCTGGTGCTGACGGCGCGCGACAGCTGGTCCGACAAGGTTGCCGGGCTCGATGCCGGCGCGGACGATTATCTCGCCAAGCCGTTCCAGACCGAAGAGCTGATCGCTCGTCTCCGCGCGCTTATCCGGCGCTCGTCGGGCAATGCGTCGAGCGAGCTCGTCGCGGGCGATATCCGGCTCGACACAAGGTCGGGCAAGGTCACCAAGGCCGGCGAACCGGTCAAGCTGACGGCGCAGGAATACAAGCTCCTGAGCTACCTCATGCACCACAAGGGCAAGGTGGTGAGCCGCACGGAGCTGATCGAGCATATTTACGACCAGGATTTCGACCGCGATTCGAACACGATCGAAGTCTTCGTCACCCGCATCCGCAAGAAGCTCGGCGCGGACGTGATCACCACCATCCGCGGCCTCGGCTACAGCCTGGAGGAACAGGCTAGTTGAATGAGCAGGCCGCCCCGGTAACGGCGGCGGGCGAGCGTCCCAAAAGCCGTCCGAAGCGCCACCGGATCGGCTCGCTGACCCGGCGCATGATCGGCGTCGCCGCGCTGTGGATCGCGGCGTTGCTCTTCGTCGGCGGCTTCGCCCTCGATCGGGTGCTGACGCGCTCGATCGTCGACAGTTTCGACACCCAGCTGACATTCGTCCTCAACTCGATGATTGCTTCCTCGGAGATCGATCCGCAGGGCGAAGTCCGCTTCAACCGGCCGCCGGCAGACCAGCGCTTCGTCGAGCCTTACTCGGGACTCTATTTCCAGATCAGCGGATCGGGCGCCGAGACATTTCCCTCCCGGTCACTGTGGGATCGCAGGCTCCGCGTTTCCGAGGCCCATGCCGACGTGAAGCCGCACCTCTATGACAGCGACGAATTCTCAAGCCGCGACCAGGCTGAGCCGCTTCGCATCGCCGAGCGGGATGCGATCCTTCCGGGATCCACGGTTCGCTGGCGCTTTCAGGTGGCCCAGTCGCGCGAGACGATCGACGATCAGATCCGCCGACTTCGCTCCACGCTGATCTGGAGCTTTTCCGCGCTCGGTGTGGGCTTGCTCGTGCTCGCCGCGTTGCAGACATTCTACGGGCTATGGCCACTGCGGCGGGTCCGCGACGAGGTTGCCGCTATCCGCTCGGGCGACAAGACGAGGATCACCGACGAGTTCCCCACCGAAATTGAGCCGCTGACGGAGGAGATCAACCAGCTCCTCGCCCATAACGAGGCTCAGGCCGAGGAAGCCCGCCGGCACGCGGGCAACCTTGCCCATGCGCTCAAGACGCCACTGACCGTCATCACCAATGCCGCGACTGCACGGTCTGCAGACCTCGCCGACACCGTTTGTCGCGAGGCGCTCGTCATGCGCCGGCAGGTCGACCACCACCTCGCACGCGCCCGCGCCATCGGTCGCCGCGCGGCCGCCCAGTCGCGCTCCACGGTGTGGGAAAGCCTCGAGGCCGTGCAGCGCGCCGTCGATCGCCTGCACGAAGGAGTGACCGTCGACATTGCCGGCAATCACCAGGCGCAGGTCCGCGTCGAGCGGCAGGACCTCGACGAAATGCTCGGCAACCTCGTCGAAAATGCTGCCAAATATGGTGGCGGCCGAGTGTTCGTGACGGTCGAGCCGAAGAAGAAGATGGTCGACATTCTCATCGAGGACGACGGCCCGGGAATCCCCGAAGAAAAGCGCGGCGAGCTCTTCAAGCGCGGTGCACGCCTCGACACGACCGGCAAGCCCGGAACCGGCCTCGGCCTCGCCATCGTCCGCGACGTTGCGGAAATCTACGGCGGGTCGATCCACCTCGAGGAAAGCGAGGATCTCGGCGGCCTCCTCGCCCGGCTGAGCCTTCCCGCCGGTTAGCCCAAAGCGGCGCTTTGTCGAAAAGCCGCTTGCGAACGCGGCTTCGCACATTAGGTTCTCCGCGCCATTCGGGAGGGATTTTCTATGCGTTTCCGCTACTTAGTGCTCGCGAGCACGATGATTGCTGCAATTCCCGCAGCTTCACCGGCGGCTGCGCCACGATATGCGCCCTTCGGCCTCGAGCTCCAGGACATGGATACGAAAGTGAAGCCGGGCGACAGCTTCTTCGATTATGCGGAAGGCACATGGCTCCGCAATCACCCGATCCCGGCGGACAAGACGGGCGCCGGCTACAATTTCGAGCTCCCCGACGAAATCGAATTGCAGGTCAAGACGATGGTCGAAGGGGTGACCGCCAACCCCACTTCTCCGATCGCCCGGAAGATCGGCGATGCTTATGGCGCGTGGATGGACGAGGCGGGCATCGAGACCCGCGGCCTTGCGCCCGTGAAGCCCTATCTCGCCAAGATCGACGCAATCTCCAACCGCGACGAGCTCCTGAGGGTGATGTTCGTGGATCCGGGCTACGCCTCCCCGATCGGCATTGGCATCGGCACGGACCAGGACGATCCGACGCGCTACACCGTCTTTTCGGGGCAGGCGCGGCTGGGTCTCCCGACGCGCGACTATTACCTCCTCAAAGGCGCCAAATATGATTCAATCCGGAGCGCCTATCGCAAGTACATCATCGAGCTAGGCACGCTTGCAGGCCTGAGCGATCCCGCCGGCCGCGCGGATCGGATCATTGCGCTCGAAACGCGCCTGTCGAAGGATCAATGGACGCCGGAGCGGCGCCGTGACCCGGTCGCCACGCACAATGTCATGAACCGCGCCAAGCTCACGAAGCTGGCGCCCCAGTTCAACTGGACCGCGACCCTGCGCGAAATGGGCCTCGCCTCGGCCAAGACGGTGGACGTTTCGGAGCCGAGCGCCGTCACCGCCGCCGGCAAGCGAATGGACGACGTTCCGCTGAAGACCTGGAAGGAATATCTCACCTTCCGCTTCATCAGCGACCATGCGCAGTATCTGCCGAAGGCGTTCGATGACGCCCGCTTCGGTTTCTACAGCAAGACGCTGAACGACGTTCCCGAACAGCGCGCCCGGTGGAAGCGCGGCATGTCGCTCCTCGACAACAGCCTCGGCGAAGCGGTTGGCCAGCTTTATGTCGCCAAGCATTGGCCGGCCGAGACCGCGCGACAGGCGGACGAGCTCGTCAACGACGTGCGCGCCGCTTACGCCGAGAAAATCACGAACGCGTCCTGGATGGACGAGCCGACCAAGAAAGCCGCGCTCGAGAAGCTCGGCACCTTCGACCCGCGCATCGGCCATCCGGTCAAATGGATCGACTATTCGACGCTGGAGATCGCCCGCGACAATCCGCTGTCCAATGCCATTGCGAGCGAAGAGTTCGACTGGAAGCTGGAGCTCAGCCGCTTCCCACATCCGGTCGATCGCACCCTCTGGGAAATGACCCCGCAGACGGTGAACGCTTATTACGATCCGACCATGAACCAGATCACCGTGCCGGCCGCGATCCTTCAACCGCCCTTCTTCGATGCCGCCGCAGATCCGGCCGTCAATTATGCCGAGACCGGCGCGACGACGATCGGGCACGAAATGGGCCACGGGTTCGACGATTCCGGGCGCCAGTATGACGCCAAAGGACGCCTGCGCGACTGGTGGACCAAGGACACCGCCGCAAAATACAAGCTGAAGGCGGACATGCTGGCGGCCCAGTTCGATCAGTATGAGCCGATCCCGGGCGTCCGCATCAAGGGCAAGCTGACGCTCGGCGAGAACCTTGCCGATCTCGGCGGCCTCGAAGCCGCCTATGCCGCCTATCGCCGCTACGTCGCCCGCCACGGCGAACCGCCGGTCGTCAACGGCTTCACCGGCGACCAACGCTTCTTCCTCGCTTATGCGCAAGCCTGGCAGGGCAAGAGGCGCGAAGGCGCGACCCGGCAGCAGTTGCTCAGCGATCCGCACAGCCCGGAGAAGTATCGCGTCGACGGCATCGTCCGGAACTTCGATCCCTGGTACAAGGCGTTCAACGTCCAGCCCGGCGACAAGCTGTACCTGCCTCCGGAGCAGCGCGTACACGTTTGGTAAGATTGGATAATCCGGACGGCGCGCCCGTCGTCCGGACTCATCCGTTCGTCGAAAATCCTTGCCTTTCGATAGGCTTTTAGGGCATCTGCGCACCCTTCCTCCGGAGGGGTAAAAAATCCATGCGATTCAAGATGTTGACGCTTGCCACGGCGAGCCTTCTCGGCGTTGCGGCAGCGCCGGCGGCCAATGCCGCCAAGCCGGTTTACGGCAACTGGGGCTATGACCCCGCTGCAATGGACAGCTCGGTAAAACCGGGCGATGATTTCTGGGCTTATGTAAACGGCACCTGGGACAAGAAGACCCAGATCGCCGCCGATCGCGCCTCAGCTGGTCCGTTCGTCACGCTTTCGGACGCAGCCGAGCGCGACGTCCACCAGATCGTCGATCAACTCGCGGCCGATCCGAACCGCGACCGCCTCGGCCAGCAGGTCGGCGACTACTATGCAAGCTTCATGGATACGGGCGCGATCGAAGCGGCCGGCACCGCGCCGCTGAAGCCCTATCTTGCCAAGATCGCCGCCGCGAAGACCAAGGCGCAGCTGCTTGCGCTCTTCGTCACGCCGGGCTTCGCGCGTCCCGTCGACCTCGACATTGACGCCAATTTCAAGGATCCGAACAGCTATTCGGCCTTCGTCAGCCAGACGCGCCTCGGCCTTCCGAGCCGCGAATACTACCTCGACGACAGCGCCAAGATGAAGGCGCACCGCGCCGCCTATCGCGACTATATCGTCACCATTCAGAAGCTCGCCGGCCTGCCGGGCGGCGAGGCGTCTGCCGATCGTATCATCGCGCTCGAGACGGCGATTGCGAAGGCGCAATGGCCGGCGGCGGATCGCCGGGACATCGACAAGATCTACAATCCGATGACCCGCGCCCAGCTGACCAAGCTGGCGCCGCAATTCGCCTGGAACAGCACCCTCGCGAAGTACGGCCTTAGCAACGCGAAAAGCATCATCGTCACCGAACCGTCGGCGGTTGCCGGCGCCGGCAAGGTGTTCGCGACGGTTCCGGTCTCGACCTGGCAGGAGTGGCTCGCATTCCGCTTCGTGTCGGATCACGCGAGCAGCCTTCCGAAGTCGATCGATGACGCTCGCTTCAACTTCTATTCGAAGCAGCTGTCGGGCGTTCAGCAGCAGCGCGAGCGCTGGAAGCGGGGCGTTGCCGCCGTCAACGCGGCGCTCGGCGAAGGAGTCGGCGAAATCTACGTGAAGGGCCATTATCCCGCCGAGTCCGAGCGGCAGATGACCGAGCTGATCGGGAACCTGCGCGACGCCTATCAGGAGCGGATCAGCGGAAACAGCTGGATGGATGCTGCCACTCGCAAGGCGGCGCTCGAAAAGCTGGCCGCGTTCGAGCCGCGCATCGGCCACCCCGTGAAGTATATCGACTATTCGTCGATGGACGTGGTGAAGGGCGACCCGCTGGGCAATTCGGTCCGCGCCGCGGAATTCCAGCACCAGCTGGAGCTGTCGCGCTTCCCGAAGCCGGTCGACCGCACCCTGTGGGGCATGTTCCCGCAGACGATCAACGCTTACTACAACCCGCTCGCCAACCAGATCACCTTCCCGGCCGCGATCCTTCAGCCGCCGTTCTTCGATCCGAATGCCGATGCAGCCGCCAATTACGGCGCGATCGGCGCTGTGATCGGTCACGAAATGGGTCACGGCTTCGACGACGAGGGTCGCAAATTCGACCCGAAGGGCGCGCTCCGCGACTGGTGGTCGGCCGATGCGGCCAAGTCCTACGCGACCCGTACTGACGCGCTGGTGAAGCAGTATAATGCGTTCAGCCCCTATCCGGGCGTCAACGTCAACGGGAAGCTGACCCTCGGCGAGAATCTCGGTGACCTGTCCGGCGTCGAGGCGTCTTATGCAGCGTTCAAGAAGTATGAGGCGAAGCACGGCGCTGCGCCGGTGATCGACGGGCTGACCGGCGATCAGCGCTTCTTCATCGCTTATGCGCAGGCCTGGCAGGAGAAGGATCGCGAGGATGCCGAGCGTCAGCAGATCCTCACCGACCCGCACAGCCCGGGCAAATATCGCGTGAACGGAATCGTTCGGAATGTCGACGCCTGGTATAAGGCGTTCAACATCCAGCCGGGCGACAAACTCTATCTTGCTCCCGAGCAGCGCGTTCACATCTGGTAAGCGGCTTTGAAAAAGCGGCGCCGTCCGGCTAGGGCGGCGCCGTGGCTGCTACTATCCACTCCCTGACGACCCAGCGCGCGCCGTCGCTCGACGCGCTGATGGCGCTCGTCGCCACCGACATGAACGGCGTCAACGCCGTGATCCTCGGGCGAATGCAGAGCAAGGTCGCCCTCATTCCTGAGCTGGCCGGGCACCTCATCGCGGGCGGCGGCAAGCGAATGCGGCCGATGCTCACCCTCGCGAGCGCTGCATTGCTTGGCTATCCGGGGACCCGGCACCACAAGCTCGCTGCCGCGGTCGAGTTCATCCATACGGCGACCCTTCTCCACGACGATGTCGTGGACGGTTCGGGCATGCGCCGGGGCAAGCGTACCGCAAACCTCATCTGGGGCAATCCGGCGAGCGTGCTCGTCGGCGACTTCCTGTTCAGCCGCGCCTTCGAGTTGATGGTCGAGGACGGCAGCCTCAAGGTCCTTCGGATTTTAAGCCACGCTTCGGCAGTGATCGCGGAGGGGGAGGTCAATCAGCTTACCGCCCAGCGCCAGATCGACACCGACGAAGACCATTATCTCGAGATCATCGCGGCCAAGACCGCGGCACTTTTCGCCGCGGCTTGCCGGGTTTCTCCGGTCGTCGCGGAGGCTAGCGAGGACACCGAGCTGGCCCTGGAATGCTATGGCCGCAATCTTGGCATAGCCTTCCAGCTAACTGACGACGTGATCGACTATGCCTCGGATACGGCGACCATGGGCAAGGGCGTCGGCGACGACTTCCGCGACGGCAAGATGACCTTACCCGTCATCCTCGCCTACGCCCGCGGCAGCGAGGCCGATCGCGCCTTTTGGCGTTCCGCCATCGGCGGCGAACGCATTTCGGACGACGACCTCGCGGAGGCGACCCGCCTCCTCAAGGACACGGATGCTTTGGCCGACACCGTGGAGCGCGCGCGGCAATATGGTCGGCGCGCGATCGACGCGCTCGCCATCTTCCCGGCGAGCAAGGTCAAGTCGGCACTGACCGAAGCCGCCGAATTCGCCATCGCCCGCGCTTTCTAGCGCCCCTGTCGGGCGAGGACATGAAACTCCCGATCAACGCCGTCCTGCCTGAGCTGCTTCGGGCGCTTCGCGACCACAGCCGCGCGCTGCTCGTCGCCCCTCCGGGCGCTGGCAAGACGACGAAGGTCGCCCCGGCCCTGATCAACGAGGATTGGTGTCATGGCGAGATACTGCTGCTCGTCCCGAGACGGCTCGCAGCCCGCGCTGCCGCCGAGTTCATGGCCGGAGCGATCGGCGAGAATCCCGGCGACACCATCGGTTACGCGACCCGCCTCGACAGCAAGGTCGGCAAGCGGACGCGCATCATCGCCATGACCCATGGCGTCTTCCTCTCGCGCTTACAGTCCGACCCCGAACTGGCGGGCGTGTCCGCAGTGCTTTTCGACGAGGTCCACGAGCGCAGCCTCGACAACGACCTCGCCCTCGCACTGGCACTCGACGCCGCGAGCGCGCTGCGTCCCGACCTTCGCCTTCTGGCCATGTCGGCGACCTTGGACGTCGAACGTTTCCAGAACCTGCTCGGCAACCCGCCGACCGTGACGAGCGAGGGCAAGAGCTTTCCGCTCGAATTGCACCACATCGGCCGCGACGCGGCCGCCCGGATCGAGCCGCAGATGGCGAGTGCGATCCGCTCCGCGCTCGCGGATCATCAGGGCTCGCTCCTCGCCTTTCTTCCGGGCGTCGCCGAGATCGAGCGGACCGCCGACGCACTCGGCAAGCTCCCCGACAACGTCGAGGTCCACAAGCTGCACGGCGGGATCGATCCTGCCATCCAGCGAAAAGCGCTCGCTCCGCCGCCGGCCGGGAAGCGCAAGCTCGTTCTCGCGACGAGCATCGCCGAAACAAGCGTCACCCTCGAAGGCGTGCGGATCGTGCTCGACTGCGGCCTCGCGCGCCGCCCCCGGTACGATCGAGGCGCAGGCCTCACCCGGCTGGTGACTGAGCGTGCCAGCCGTGCGGCGGTGACCCAACGCGCAGGCCGCGCGGCCCGGCAAGCGCCCGGCGTTGCGATCCGCCTGTGGGAGGAAGCAGCGACAGCGAGCCTTCTGGCACACGATCCGCCTGAAATCCTCGAAGCGGACCTGTCGAGCCTGATGCTCACCTGTCTTCTCTGGGGGGAGGCAGACGCCAGCCGCTTGCCCTTCCTCGATGCCCCGCCCCTGGCCGCGCTCGACGAGGCCCGGAGGCGGCTGAGGACGCTCAATGCGATTGACGATGGAGGGCGCATCACGGATCACGGCCGCGCCATTGCGGCGCTGCCGCTGGAGCCGCGCCTCGCTCACATGCTGATCGATTGCCGCGACCGGGGCTTTGCCGCTGCCGCGGCAGACGTTGCCGTCCTGCTGACCGAGCGCGGCCTTGGCGGCAACGATCCCGACCTGGAGCGTCGCTGGCGCCGTTGGATGTCGGATCGATCGCCGCGCGCCGAAGCCGGGCGGAAGCTCGCCGCAGGGTGGCGGCGCCGGCTGGACGTGCCGGAATCCCGTGTCGAGGAACATGGGCTCGCAAAAGCGCTGGCCCTCGCCTTTCCAGACCGCGTCAGCCGTCGGCGCGATGCGTCGGGCGAAAGCTGGCAATCGGTCGGAGGTCGAGGCTTCCGGCTCGATCCCGCGAGCTCGCTCGCCGGCAGCAATTGGCTCGCGATCGGCGAGGTTGCCGGCCACGCCTCCGGCGCCCGCATCCTTTCCGCCGCCGCCGTCGACGAACAGTCGGTGCTCGACCTGTTCGCGGGCCGAGTCGAGACGTGTCACGACGGCGACTTCGATCCCGGGACCGGATCGGTAACACCCACGCGCAGCCGTCGGCTCGGCGCGATCCGCCTTGCGAGCGGTCCCGATCCCAAACCCGACCAGGGGGCAATCGAGCAAGCCTTGCTCGAAGGCGTCCGCGATCATGGCCTTGACCAGCTCCCCTGGACGGATTCAACGGAGCAGCTGCGTCACCGCGCGGCCTTCGCGCACGGTTTCGACACCTCGATCCCGGCGCTCGGCGACGAGGAACTGACGGAGCGCCTTGAAGAATGGCTGGCCCCGCTGCTCGCCGGCAAGCGCCGCCTCTCCGATATCTCGCCTCCAGCGCTGACCTCGGCGCTGGAAGGCCTTCTGGGCTATGAAGCTGGGCGGCGCCTCGGGAAGCTGGCCCCCGCCGAGTTCTCCAGCCCCGCGGGCAGCCGCCACTCGATCGATTATGCCGGACCCGCCGGGCCGTCAGCGGAGGTCCGAGCGCAAGCGCTTTTCGGCTTGGCGCAACATCCCATGATCGCCAACGGCAAGGTCCCGCTGACCTTGGCAATCACGTCTCCGGCGGGCCGGCCGATCCAGACGACGAACGACCTCCCCGGCTTCTGGGCCGGAAGCTGGCGCGACGTCGCGAAGGACATGCGGGGGCGCTACCCGAAGCATCCCTGGCCGGACGACCCGGCCTCCGCCTCACCCACGCTCAGGACGAAGCGCGCGTCCTAGTCGGTGCTGTGAACGGGAACCATCAAATGCGCGTAGGGCGTTCCCGCCCACATCACATAAGGCACCTCGGTATTGGGCGTGCCTCCGGACGGGTGGCCGGCGAGGATTTCCTTCGAACCCACAATCATGATGTGCGGCCCGGTTTTCACCCAATCGTTATTGGCCGTCGGTTTCGTCGCATAGGGGTCGGTGTTGCTGGCGTCGGTGCCGCCTTCCAGCATGTACATGAGCCCGACGACGTTCGCTGGGGGCGGCTTGTGCCCGACCCAGGCCTCCACCCACTTCGCCGCATTCGCGTCGAAGCACATCGGGTCGGGTCCGGGGGTTGTGGGACTGTCGGGCATGCAGGTCCAGCCGTTGGTACCCTTGCGGATCGTCTTCATCGCCCCGCTCGCGTCGGCCGTCACAATCGAGGCCTGCGACGAGATCGACGAAGGAGCGGCGGATTGCGCGCTGGCGGTTGGATTGGCGTTGTTGGCCGCGACGGCATTGCTTTGATCGCCTGCAGCAGCGGAACTCGTCGCGGTGTTGGTCTCGGCCGGCTTGTTGCAGCCGCTCACGGCCATCACAGCGCCCGTCAGGAGCAGGATGCGCGCTAGGTTCGATATCATGGACCCCTCCTTCTCCGCTCAGGAAGACGGGTCCCATAGCACAACGGCAGTGGCCCCGCACATTAAAGGCGACTTGATTAGTGGCCCGCACTTTGCCACCTCGCGGGCCATGACGATCGCGCGAATTTCAGAGCTGGAGCGCAAGACCACCCAGTCCGGCAAGGCCAATGCCGGCCGCTGGCTGCTCGAGTTCGAACGCCAGCAACGGCTGCGTCCCGACCCGCTGACAGGCTGGAACGGCTCCGGTGACACCAACCCGCAGGTCCGCATGAACTTCGAGACCAGCGAAGCGGCGATCGCCTACTGCGACAGGCACGGCCTTCAATATCATGTCGTCTCCGCGCCGCCCGTCCGGCTGAAGCTGCAGGCCTACGCCGACAATTTTCGTTGAGCTTTTGAACTAGCGACGCCACCCTGCCTCCGCCGAGGTAGGGGGATCGCTGCGCAACGCTGAAATTTGGCTGGTCGTCGGGACCAGGCCGGAAGCCATCAAACTAAAACCTGTCGCTGTCGCCCTCTCTGCAGTCGGCTTTCCGCCGAAGATCATCTTCACCGGTCAGCACCCGCATCTCGAACCGAATGAATTCGGGCTCGGCGAGTATCGCCGCACCAACCTTGGCTGCGCGGGGCGCGAAAACCCCCACGATCACGTGCGGTCTGTTGTCCAATCGATGGCGTCCCTCTTCGAGCGGAGCCCGGACCTCCTCGTCGTCCAGGGAGACACGTCGAGCGCGCTCGGCGGAGCGCTTGCCGCTTCGTCTGCTAATGTGCCCGTTGCCCATGTCGAAGCCGGCCTCAGGACGTACGACCCCCTGCTTCCCTGGCCTGAAGAGGAATATCGGACGGCAATCGACGCGATCGCGGACCTCATGTTCGCGCCGACAGAGATCGCGGCGGCCAATCTCGCCGCAGAGAAAGTCGCGGGCAAAATCCATGTGACGGGCAACACCGTGATCG
>Ga0207683_10004243_pt1 | contig 12370 bp, 14 predicted proteins | sample KBSM73metaG_FD_184333 | JGI IMG/M metagenome (GOLD analysis project Ga0207683, IMG submission 184333) | Miscanthus rhizosphere microbial communities from Kellogg Biological Station, Michigan, USA - KBS M7-3 metaG (SPAdes) (version 2) | ecosystem: Host-associated > Plants > Roots > Rhizosphere >...
CGTCGCGAAACGGCTCAAGGCGAAGGCGGGCGAGGCCTAGCGGCGATGGCGCTGATGATCACCGACGAGTGCATCAACTGCGACGTCTGCGAGCCCGAGTGCCCGAACGACGCGATCTCGCAGGGACCGGAGATCTACGTGATCGACCCGGCGCGCTGCACCGAGTGCGTGGGCCACTTCGACCGGCCGCAGTGCGTCGAGGTGTGCCCGGTCGACTGCATCCCGGTGAATCCGGAGCACGTCGAGACGACCGCGCAGCTCACCCTCAAGTACGAGGGGCTGATGAAGGCGAAGGCCGGCAACCCGGCCTGAACGCTACGCCGCGTTCGCGGCGAGCGGCAGCTCCTCGTTGCGCACGATCCCGTCGATCGTCCCCACGCGCGCGTCGAGCGCGCGCGATTGCGCGTCGAGCCCCTCGCGCTGGGCGTTGAGCTCGGCGACGCGCTCCTCGAGCTCGTCGGACGCGCGGTGGATGCGCTTGATGCTCTCGAGGCGGCGCCTCAGCTGCATCTGGTGCTCGCGGACCTGCGTCTCCAGCGGCGACATCACCGACTTGAGCCACGCCTCGACGTCGCGGTTCGCGATGTCGTAGAGGTGCTTGACGCGCGACGCGACCGTCTCGAAGAAGCGCCGCATCAGCGGGAACTTGGCCTTGCTCGCCATGTTCCACAGCGTGTTGATGTGCTGCTGGTAGGCGCGCTCGAGGCGCTCGACTTCCTTCAGGTACTTGAGCATCGAGAACGACGGCGGCGAGAACGCGTCGAGGTTGTGCTCCTTGGCGAAGCGCGCGTACATCGCGACCATCATCTCGTGGATCTCGCCCGCCTTCTTTCCCGACGAATCGAGGTCGGCGCGGATCTGCGCGAAGAAGTCGTTCATCGCGCCGCGGACGCCCTTGGTGAACAGGCTCGCCTCGATCGACTTGCGCGTGCGGCTCGCGTTGGCGCGCAGCGCCTCGAGCCCGATCAGGTCGTAGAGCTCGGTGGTCTGCTGCGTGAACACGTTGCGCAACGCCGAGTACCGCGACAGGCCGCGCTCGAACACCGCCTTCTCGTCGCGCACGCGCTGCATCATGTGCTCGACGACGTCCTGGTTCTTGCCCCGCAGCGCCGTGAGCTCGGCGAGCTGCTCGACGATGCCGGCCTTGCGCGCGTCGAGGATCGCACGCACGCCGCTGACCAGCGTGCGCACGTCGGCGAGCGCGGCCGCGCCCACGATCTCGCGCTTCGCCGGGACGAGGCTGCCCGACAGTGCGGACTCGAGTCGCGGCAGGCGGCTACGCGCGAGCAGCGTGTCGTCGCCGTTGACCTTCGCGAGCAGCGCCTTCTGCGCCGACACCGGGAACACCTGCTCGACCGGCACCGAGAGCATCTCGGCGCTCGTGCGAACCTGGCGCTGGATCTCGGACTCGATCTCGGCGGGCGACTTCATGTCGTCCCACAGCCCGTCGATCTTGTTGAGGATCACGAGCCTTCCCGCGCGCGTCGTCTCGTCGGCGCCGGCGAGGTGGTCCTTCCAGACGTCGAGGTCGGTCTTGGTGACGCCGGCGTCCGCCGCGAGGATGAACAGCACCGCGTGCGCGGACGGAAGGAGGGACAGCGTGAGCTCGGGCTCGGTGCCGATCGCGTTGAGGCCCGGCGTGTCGAGGATCACGAGCCCCTGCTTCAGCAACGGGTGCGGGAAGTTGATGATCGCGTGGCGCCAGCACGGGATGTCGACGCTGCCCACGTCGCGGTGCTCGAACGACGCGATCAGGTCCTCGTCGTGCAGGCCGTAGCGGCGCGCGAGCGCGATCGGCACGCGCTTGACCTGCGAGACGCGCGCGAGGGCGTCGGTCATGCGCTCGGCGGACGCGAGGTCGAGCGGCAGCGACACCCACTCGTCCGCGTAGCCCTTGAGCTCGGCGACGGTGCCGTCCTTGAGGCGCGTCTCGATCGGCAGCAGGCGGATCGACGGCGGCCTCGACGGATCGTGCAGGATCTCGGTCGGGCACATCGTCGTGCGCCCGGCCGCCGACGGCAGGAGCCGCGCGCCGAAGTCGGCGAAGAAGATCGCGTTGATGAGCTCGGACTTGCCGCGCGAGAACTCGGCGACGAACGCGACGACGAGCTTGTCCTGGTGGAGCCGCTCGAGCAGCCGCTGCACGCGAAGATCGATCTGCGCGTCGGCGAGGTCCTGGTCGGAGAGCCAGTCGTGCAACGCCGAGATGCCGGCCGACAGGCGCCGGCGCCAGTCGCCGTAGGCTTCGAAGCGGGCTGCAAGCTCGCGGGCGTGGACCATCCTCTCCCCCAGCCGAAAAGCCGCCCCCGGGCCCCCGGGCGGGCGGCGATTGTGACACACAGGCCGGGAAGCACGACTTGTGCCGCCGGGGACGGACGGCGGCGGCCGGACGCCCTTCAGGTCTGGCAGCGCGGGCAGTAGTAGGTCGAGCGCTGGCCCTGCCGGAGGGCGCGGATCGGTGTGCCACAGACGCGGCAGGCAGCCCCTTCGCGCCCGTAGACGGCGTACCCGAGCTGGAAGCCGCCGGGCTCGCCGTCGCTGCCGACGTAGTCGCGCAAGGTGCTGCCGCCGACGGCGATCGCGTCGGCCAGCGTCGCGCGCACCGCGTCCACGAGTGCCGCCAGGCGTTCGCGGGACAGCCGCCCGGCGGCCTTGGTCGGCCGGATGCCGGCGCGGAACAGGGCCTCGTTCGCGTAGATGTTGCCCACGCCCACGACCAGCTTGTTGTCCATCAGCGCGAGCTTGATCGCCACGCGCCGGCCGCGCGTGCCGCGGTGCAGCAGGTCCGCGTCGAAAGCCTCCGAGAACGGCTCCGCGCCGAGCGTGGCGATCAGCGGGTGCGACGCCGCGTCGCCGGGGATCCAGAGCATCGTTCCGAAGCGGCGCGGATCGCGGTAGCGGAGCGTGAGCTTGCCGTCGAAGACGATGTCGACGTGGTCGTGCGGCTTGCGTGCCGGCGCGCGCTTGTACACGCGCAGGCTGCCGGTCATGCCGAGGTGGACGAGCAGCGTGTCCGTTCCGCGCGGCCCGGCGAGCCGGAACAGCAAGTACTTGCTGCGGCGATCGACGCCGACGAGCGCGCGGCCCTCGAGGGCCTGCTCGAGCCCGGCGGGAACCGGCCAGCGCAGGCGCCGGTCGTACACGTGGACGGCGACGACGCGCTTGCCCCCGAGCGCGGGCGCGATGCCGCGGCGGGTGGTCTCGACTTCGGGGAGCTCGGGCACGGGAATTCACACGGCGACGAACGGTGCCGCTCGTTTGTTGCGCCGCGGAGCATAGCCTATGATCGAACGCCCGGCCCTCGTGAAAACGCTCATCGTGCCCCGGCATCCCGCTTCGCTCGCTTTCCTTCGCCGTCGACTCGCGACCGCCGCCGTCGCGGCCGCGGTGACATTCGCAGGTTCGGCGCTCGCGCAGACCGCGCCGCCCGCCGACCCGTCGCAGGCGCCGAACGCCGACTTCCCGACCGGGATGTCGGCCGACCTGTTCTACCGGCTGCTGCTCGCCGATATCGCGCTGCAGCGCGGAGACGCGCCGGTGGCGGCGCGCGCGTACCTCGAGGTCGCGCGCGAATTGAAGGACGTGCGCCTCGCGCGCCGCGCAACCGAGATCGCGTACGCGGCGCGGCAGCGCACCCTCACCGAATCGGCCGCGCGGCTGTGGTCGAGCCTCGCGCCCGATGCCGAGCGCCCGAAGCAGATCCTGTCGGCGCTCGCGTCCGGCGGCCCGGTGCCGCGCGAGCGCGACGCGGGCGCGCTGACGGAAGACGATCTCAAGAGCCGCCTCGAGAAGCTCCTCGCCGACCAGGCCACCAGCGGCGGCGGAGTCGCCGAGGCGTTCCTGCAGCTCAATCGCGCGTTCGCCCGGCAGCAGGACAAGATCGCGGTCTACGAGATGATCCGCGACCTCGCGGAGCCGTACGCGTCGTCGCCCGAAGCGCACTTCGCCGTGTCGCTGGCCGCCCTGAACACCGGGCCCGCCGACGCGACGATGGCCGCCGCGGCGCTCGAGCGCGCCGACCGCGCGCTCGCCCTCAAGCCCGACTGGGAGCGCGCCGCGCTGCTGAAGGGCGAGGTCCTCGGCAAGCGCTCGAACGACGAGGCGATCGCGTTCCTGCAGGCGTTCGTGAAGTCGTACCCGCAGTCGCGTGCGGTGCGCGGCGCGCTCGCACAGTTCTACGTCGAGCAGAAGCGCCTCGGCGACGCGCGCGCGATCTTCCAGCAGCTCGTGATCGAGGAGCCGGAGTCGCGCGAGTACGCGATGGGCGTCGCGATCCTGAGCTTCCAGATGAAGGACTATGCGGCGGCCGAGCAGCAGTTCCAGAAGCTGCTGGCGAAGGACGAGGACGGCAACGTGCAGCTCTACCTCGCGCAGATCGCCGAGGAGCAGAAGCGGTACGAGGAGGCGATCGTCCGCTACAAGGCGGTGCCCGAAGGCGAGCGCGCGTGGCTCGCGAAGCTGCGCGTCGCGTCGATGTACGGCAAGCTCAACCGCGTCGCCGAGGGGCGCCGCTGGCTCGCCGACTTGCCCGCGGTGACGATCGAGCAGCGCATCCAGGTGCGCCAGGCCGAGGCGTCGCTGTTGCGCGAGTCGGGCGACAACAAGGGCGCGTTCGCGCTGCTCGAGAAGGGACTGGCCGAGCATCCCGACTCGCCCGATCTCCTCTACGACCTCGCGATGGTCGCCGAGAAGATCGACCGCATCGACGTCGCCGAGGCGCAGCTCAAGCGGGTCATCGAGCTCAAGCCCGACGACGCGCAGGCGCTGAATGCGCTCGGCTACACGCTCGTCGACCGCACGACGCGCGCCGAGGAAGGCCGTGCACTGATCGAGCGCGCGCTCAAGCTCTCGCCCGACGACCCGTTCATCATGGACAGCATGGGCTGGGCGCTCTTCCGGCTCGGTCGCTACGACGAGTCGCTCACCTACCTGCTCAAGGCGTTCGCGAGCCGGCCCGACGCCGAGATCGCCGCGCACCTGGGCGAGGTGCTGTGGATCAAGGGCGACCGCGCGAAGGCGAAGGAGATCTGGTCCGCGCAGCTCAAGGATTCGCCCGACCACCCGGTGCTGCTCGAGACGGTGCGCAGGCTCTCGCGCTAGTGCGCGTTTCGGCCATGGTGCTGGCGCTCGCGCTTGCCGCGTGCGCAACCGTTCCGCCGACGGCGCCGACCGGCGCACCCGAGCCCGCCGTCGACGCGCCTTTCGACGTGAGCGGACGGCTCTCCGCCAAGCGCGGCAGCGAAGGCGCGGCCGCGAACTTCGACTGGATGCACGAGCCGGGTCGCGACGCGATCGCGCTCGCGACGCCGATGGGCACGACGCTCGCCCGTCTCGAGCGCGATGCGAGCGGCGCGACGCTCAACCGGCCCGACCGTCCGCCCGAGCGCGCGGCCGACGTGTCGACGCTCGCCGACCGCGTGCTGGCGCTGCCGCTGCCGGTCGAGAGCCTCGCGTGGTGGATCCGCGGCGTTCCGCACCCGGGAAGCGCGCACGCGATCGAGCGCGACGACGCCGGCCGCGCGCGCGTCCTGCGGCAGGACGGCTGGGCGATCGTGTACTCGTACGCGGACGGCGCGACCCGGCCGCGCGTCGTCATCGCGAGCTACCCGGAGCTCGAGGTGCGCGTCGTCGTCGACGAATGGCGCTAGCGTCGTCCGCCGTGCGGCTCGTCGTCCCGGCGCCCGCGAAGGTCAACCGCTTCCTTCACGTCACCGGTCGGCGCGACGACGGGTACCACACGCTCGAGACGCTGTTCACGCTCGTCGATCTCGCCGACACGGTCACGCTCGAAGCGCGCGACGACGGCGAGGTCGTGCGACTTCGCGACGTGCCCGGCGTTCCGGCCGGCGACGACCTCACGCTTCGCGCCGCGAGCCGGCTCAAGGAAGCGACCGGCTGCCGGCGCGGCGTGGCGATCGCGCTGGACAAGGCGATTCCGCTCGGCGCGGGACTGGGCGGCGGCAGCTCGGACGCGGCGTCGGTGCTCCTCGCGCTCAACCGCCTGTGGTCGCTGCGCCTTTCGCGCGAGGCGCTGATCGAGATCGCGGCGGGCCTCGGCGCGGACGTGCCGTTCTTCGTGTTCGGCGAGACCGCGCTCGCGCGCGGCATCGGCGAGCGGCTCACCGCGATGACCGCGCCGCATGCGTGGCTCGCGCTCGCGTTTCCCCGCTCGCATGTCGCGACGCGCGAAATCTTCGCGGCGCCGGAATTGACACGCTCGACCCCATCGGCGAAAATAGACGTCTTTTCCGAGAGTTACGGCCGGAACGACCTGTCGGGCGTCGCGTGTGCGCGGCATCCGCCGGTGGCCGAAGCGCTCGCGGCGCTGGCGCGTATCGCGCCGCAAGCGCGGATGACGGGGTCCGGCGCGTGCGTGTACGCGTCCTTCGCGCGAGAGCACGAAGCAAGGACCGCGGCCGATGCGCTTCCCGCGGGGCTGAGCGTCCGGGTCGTGCGAACGCTGGCGCGTCATCCGCTCGCCGCTTTCGCGTAAAGTAAAGTCTCGGGAGCGAGGTTCCCACTGGGGAGTCGCCAAGCTGGTTAAGGCACCGGATTTTGATTCCGGCATTCGAGGGTTCGAATCCTTCCTCCCCAGCCATTCATTGACGCGTCGGGCAGGCCGCCGGTGGGCCGGCGACCTGCCCGTGTCATTCCCGGGAACTGACTGACGGCGCCATGGCCTTCGAGCGGATGCGCGTGTTTACCGGCAACGCCAACCCCAAGTTGGCGGAGGCCGTGTGCCGCCACCTCAACCTGAGCCTCGGGCGCGCCGTCGTCGGCAAGTTCTCCGACGGCGAGGTGATGGTCGAGTTGCTCGAGAACGTGCGCGGCCGCGACGTGTTCGTGCTGCAGTCGACCTGCCAGCCGACCAACGACAACCTGATGGAAGTGATGGTGATGGTCGACGCGCTCAAGCGCGCGTCGGCGACGCGCATCACCGCCGCGCTGCCGTACTTCGGCTACGCGCGCCAGGACCGCCGGCCGCGATCGGCGCGCGTCGCGATCAGCGCGAAGGTCGTCGCCGACATGCTGTCGACGGTCGGCGTCGACCGCGTGATGGTGATGGACCTGCACGCCGACCAGATCCAGGGGTTCTTCAACATCCCGGTCGACAACGTCTACGCGACGCCGATCCTGCTCGGCGACCTGTGGAAGCGGAACTACGACAACCTGCTGATCGTGTCGCCCGACGTCGGCGGCGTCGTGCGCGCGCGCGCGATCGCGAAGCGCCTCGATTCCGACCTCGCGATCATCGACAAGCGGCGCCCGAAGGCGAACGTCGCCGAGGTGATGAACATCATCGGCGACGTCGAGGGCCGCACCTGCGTGATCATGGACGACATCGTCGACACCGCGAACACGCTTTGCAAGGCCGCGACCGCGCTCAAGGAGCACGGCGCGGCCAAGGTCGTCGCGTACTGCACGCACCCGGTGCTTTCCGGCGGGGCGGTCGCGCGGATCGCGAGCTCCGACATGGACGAGATCGTCGTGACCGACACGATCCCGCTCTCCGAGGAAGCGAAGGCGTGCTCGCGCATCCGGCAGCTGTCGTGCGCGCAGCTGATCGCCGAGACGATGACGCGCATCAGCAACGAGGAATCCGTGTCCTCGTTGTTCATCGATTGAAGGGAACGACGTGACCGATGTCCTGGCGCCCGACCTCGAGGGCAAATCCATCCTGATCACCGGCGCGTCGACCGGCATCGGCGCCGCCGCGGCCCGCGCGTTCGCGCGCTTCGGCTGCAAGGTCGGCATCCACTACAACGCGAGCCGCAACCGCGCCGAGGAAGTGGCGGCGGACGTGCGCCTCGCCGGCGGGCAGGCGCACCTGGTCGGCGGCGACTTCACCGACAGCACGGCGGTCCGACGCGTGGTCGACGAAGCGGCCGGCGCGCTGGGCGGCATCGACATCCTCGTCAACAACGCGGGCGGTCTCGTGCGCCGCGTGCCGATCGCCGAGATCGACGATGCGTTCTTCGACGACGTGATGGACCTCAACGTGCGCTCGGTCGTGATGGCGACCGCGGCGGTCACGCCGCACATGCGCCGCGCGGGACGCGGCAACATCATCAACGTGACGTCGATCGCCGCGCGCAACGGCGGCGGGGCGGGCGCGGCGATGTACGCGTCGGCGAAGGGCTTCGTGAGCACGTTCACGCGCGGCATCGCGAAGGAGCTCGTCAAGGACAACATCCGCGTGAACGCGGTATCGCCGGGCGTCATCACGACGCCGTTCCACGAGCGCTACTCGACGCCGCAGATGCTCGAGACGTTCAAGGGAATGATCCCGATGGGCCGCCTCGGCACCGCCGACGAGTGCGCCGGCGCGTTCGTGTACCTCGCGTCCGACGCGCTGTCGGGCTACGTCACCGGGCAGATCATCGAGGTCAACGGCGGGCAGTACATGCCCTGACGACTACGCGCTCGCGTACAGCGCGAGCGTCTCGTCGTCGCCGGGCATGCGGATCGTTCCTTCGGGGACGAAGCCGAGCTTCACCAACAGCCGGGCCGAGCGCTCGTTGTCCTGCGACAGGATCGCGACGACGCGCGTCAACCCAAGCGTTTCGCGCGCGTACGCCATCGTCGCCTCGGCGGCTTCGAGCGCATACCCGTTCCCCCAGTAGCGCGGCAGGAACGCGAAGCCGAGATCGACGTCGGGGAGCGTGTCGCGCTTGATGAGGCCGCACATGCCGATGGCCGCGCCGGTCGAGCGCAGCGCGACGCACCACAGGCCGAAGCCGTGGCGCGCGTACATCGCGATCGGGCCCTTCTCGAGATAGCGGCGCGCGTCGTCCAGGTTGCCGACGTCGCGCTTGCCGATGAAGCGGATCCACGAGGGCTCGTTGACGAGCTCGAGCGCGAACGCCGCATCCGAGCCGTCGAAGCGGCGAAGCCGCAACCGCGCGGTCTCGGCGATCGCGCCGGATTGCGAGTCGAAGGGGGTCATGGGGCCGGATCGTCGCACAGGTTGCCCGTGCCGGCGATTCCTGTTATGATTCAAGGCTTTCCTGGCTCGCGCCAGGGCCACCCGCGGACGAGGGCAGCGGCAGGCGACGCAACATCGCCGCCGCGCACCCAAGGCCGCAGACAACCACGAAGGAGTCGCAACGATGGCCAAGATCGAATTCACCGCCTTCCCGCGCCAGGGAGGCGAAGGACGCGGCGCTTCCCGCCGCCTGCGTCGCAGCGGCAAGGCCCCCGGGATCGTCTACGGCGGGACCGGCGAGCCGACCCAGGTCGAGCTCGACCACAACGCGCTGATGCACGCGCTCAAGAACGAGGCGTTCCATGCGTCGATCCTGACGATGAAGCTCGGCAGCAAGGCGCAGGAAGTGCTCCTGCGCGACGTGCAGATGCACCCGTACCGCCCGCAGGTCCTGCACATCGACTTCCAGCGCGTCGACGCGAACAAGAAGATCCACATGAAGGTGCCGCTGCACTTCATCAACGCCGAGCTCTCGCCGGCGGTGAAGGATGGCGGCGCCGTCGTCAGCCACGTGCTGAACGAGATCGACATCAGCTGCCTGCCGAAGGACCTGCCGGAGTTCATCGAGGTCGACCTGTCGACCCTCGAGCTGAACCATGCGCTCAAGGCGTCGGGGCTCAAGCTGCCGTCCGGCGTCGTGACGCTGACCCACGGCAAGGACCCGGTCGTCGCGACCGCGGTGATCCCGAAGGCGATCGTCGAGACCGAGGAAGAGACCGCGGCCGCGGCGGATGCCGCAGCGGCGGCGGCGGGCGCGGTGCCTGCGGAAGGCGCGGCGGCGGCCCCGGCGGCCGACGCGAAGCCGGCCGACAAGAAGGACGAGAAGGCCGAGAAGGCCGGCAAGGACGACAAGAAGAAGAAGTAATCGCGATCGCCCGCGACGAAGGCCCGCTGCGCATCGAAAGCCGGCGGGCCTTTTCGTTGAGCGCGCTTCCAACGACATGGCCGACCCTTCCCCGATCAGGCTCGTCGCCGGGCTCGGCAACCCGGGGAAGAGCTACGAGCGCACGCGCCACAACGCGGGCTTCTGGTTCGTCGACGCGCTCGCGCGGAAGCTCGGCTTCGCGTTCGCGCCGCACGCGCGCTTCAACGGCGAGGTCGCGCGAGACGGCGAGCTTCGCGTGGTGAAGCCGATGACGTACATGAACGAGTCGGGACGGTCGGTCGGCGCGCTCGCGCGCTTCCTGGACATCGCGCCGCACGAGATCCTCGTCGTGCACGACGAGCTCGACCTTCCGGCGGGGTCGGTGAAGATGAAGCTCGGCGGCGGCGTCGCCGGGCACAACGGCCTGAAGGACATCCGCGCGCATCTCGCGACGCCCGAATTCTGGCGGCTGCGCCTGGGCATCGGCCATCCGCGCGACTCGGAGGTTCCGCAGCAGCAGGTCGTCGACTACGTGCTGAAGCCGCCGCGCACCGACGAGCGCGAGGCGATCGAGGCGGCGATCGGCCGCGCGCTCGACGCGTGGCCCGCGATCGCGGCCGGCGACCACGAGCGCGCGATGCACGTGCTCCACACGAAGGACAAAGCATGAGCCTCAAATGCGGCATCGTCGGCCTGCCGAACGTCGGCAAGTCGACGCTCTTCAACGCGCTCACGCGCGCGGGGATCGCGGCGGAGAACTACCCGTTCTGCACGATCGAGCCCAACGTCGGCATCGTCGAGGTGCCCGACACGCGCCTCGGCGCGCTCGCCGCGATCGCGAAGCCCGAGAAGGTGATCCCGGCGGTCGTCGAGTTCGTCGACATCGCCGGGCTGGTCGCCGGCGCGTCGAAAGGCGAGGGCCTCGGCAACCAGTTCCTCGCGAACATCCGCGAGACGGACGCGATCGCGCACGTCGTGCGCTGCTTCGAGGACACCAACGTCGTGCACGTGTCGGGCAGGATCGACCCGGTCTCCGACATCGAGACGATCAACACCGAGCTCGCGCTCGCCGACCTCGCGGCGGTCGACAAGCAGATGGCGAAGGTCGAGAAGCTCGCGCGCGCCGGCGGCGACAAGGAGGCGAAGCGCCTCCACGAGACGCTGGTCAAGGTGCAGGCGTCGCTCGACCAGGGCATTCCGGCGCGCGCGGTCGACCTCTATCCCGAAGAGCGCGCGCTGTTGAAGCCGTTCTTCCTGCTCACGATGAAGCCGACGATGTATGTCGCGAACGTCGCCGAGCGCGGCTTCAAGGACAACCCGCTGCTCGCGGCGGTCGAGGCGTACGCGGCGAAGGAAGGCGCGCCGGTCGTTCCGGTGTGCGCGTCGCTCGAGGCCGAGATCGCCGACCTCGATGGCGACGACAAGCAGGCGTTCCTCGACGACCTCGGGCTCGTGGAGCCCGGCCTCGACCGCGTGATCCACGCCGGCTACAAGCTGCTCGGGCTCCAGACCTACTTCACCGCGGGGCCGAAGGAGGTGCGCGCGTGGACGGTCGAGGTCGGCGCGACGGCGCCGCAGGCGGCCGGCGTCATCCACACCGACTTCGAGAAGGGCTTCATCCGCGCCGAGACGATCGGCTTCGACGACTACGTCAAGCTCAAGGGCGAGCAAGGCGCGAAGGATGCGGGCAAGATGCGCCTCGAGGGCAAGGAGTACGTGCTTCGCGATGGCGACGTCATGCACTTCCGCTTCAACGTCTAGGCGGCTTTCGGCCGCAATGACGCTCGCGTTCGCGGCGATCGCGCTCGCGGCGCACGCCGAGGTCGTGCCTTTGCCGGCGATCAACGGCGACATCGGTCTCGCGGTGCTTGATTCCGCCCGCGACGCGAACGGATGGCGCCTCGGCGTCGTGCGGCATCGCTTCCCGCAGACCCTCAGCTACGGCTTCTTCCAGGCCGACGCCGGCGAGGACGAGTACGCGTTCGACTGCGCGAAAGGCGACTACACCTACGCGCGCCGCACGCTCACGCTCGCCGGTGTCGTCGTCGACGATCGCGTGATCCCGCCGTCGCGCTGGGCGTCGCAGCGCTTCCCGGTCCCGGTCAAGGGATCGATCCCGGCGCTCGCCCTCGAGCGCTTCTGCGCGCTCGAGGACGTGCCGGCGAAATAGGCGTGCGGGGAGCGTCGCCGATCACGGCTCCTTTTTCCGGCGCATGAAGAAATAGAGCGCCAGCGCGACGAGCACCGCGATCAGCAACCACCACGTCGTGCTCAGGCCGCCGGGTTCGGCAGCCTTCGTCGCCGGCTCGCTGGCGCCCGCCTTGGAATCCATCGGGGGAGCCGCGGACTGCGATGCTTGCTTCGTCGCCGGTATTCGTTGCCCGGGGCAGCAGTTTGCGTCGAATCAGGCAAACTTGCCGCCGGCGGCTAAAATCCCTACACTGCGGGACTTTCGTCCGCCAGCCTGCCCTTTGGCTGCGCGCTTCGTTGTGGCGATAAACCCGGACGAGCACAGGAGT
>Ga0207683_10004247_pt1 | contig 12364 bp, 10 predicted proteins | sample KBSM73metaG_FD_184333 | JGI IMG/M metagenome (GOLD analysis project Ga0207683, IMG submission 184333) | Miscanthus rhizosphere microbial communities from Kellogg Biological Station, Michigan, USA - KBS M7-3 metaG (SPAdes) (version 2) | ecosystem: Host-associated > Plants > Roots > Rhizosphere >...
AAACAAAAACAGGCGGTGCTTGACCCTGCCTGACATTGAACGTCATTCTATCGTTTGCAGACGGTGTTTGGTTAACGCGGAGAACGAGCAATTATGGAACATTCACTGCCGATTCTCAATTTGGCCGAAGCCCGCTACGAATGCACCTATGGCCGCGGCTGCGATGGAGTTTGTTGCTTCGAGCGCGACGGCGAATCCCATGGCGAGTCCCTTGGCGAATCCGGGGGCGAATCCGGGGCCGAATCCGGGGGCGAGAACGGGGGCGAGAACGGGGGCGAGACCGCGGTAGGGCTGGCGGAGGAGTCCCTTTCCGGGCCCGCGACGGCGCGCGGGGCTCAGGCCGAGTGGGAGGACGAGGACGAGTGGGAGGACGAGGCGGAATGGGAGGGCAGGGAGTTCGGCGGCGGAGGCCTGCTGCCGCCGGTCGCCGCGCATGACGCCGATCTCCGATCGGCAGCACTGAGCCCACCGACAGCACTTGGCGGCACCGCACCCGCTGGAGTTGGGAGCGCGGGGAGCTGGAGTGCAGCGCCGGGTCGCTCTGACGAGGACGGTCTGGACCGCGCCGGCGAAGGCGGCGGCGATCGTGTCGGCGAGGGCGGCGAGGGCGGCGAGGGCGGCCAGGGGGGCCAGGGGGGCGACCGTGGCGACCGTGGCGACAGCGGCGAGCGTGTCGATGCCGGCGATGTCGGCGACAGCGGCGAGCGTGTCGATGCCGGCGAGGCGGGCGAGCGTGGCGAGACGGACGAGGGCGGCGAGCGCGGCGGGCACGGGGGCGAGGGTGACGGCGCGGTCGACCTCCGGGGCGACGTTGAGGGCGGCGGAGCGGGGAGAGGCGCCGCCGGCGGGGGTGGGGACGCCTCTGACGGCGGAGGCGCGGACGAGGCCGACGGTGCTGAAGCGGGGGAGAGCGGGGCCGGGCGGCGTCGGGTGTTGCGGTGGAGCCGGTCGCCCGCGGCGGTCCTGGTCGGCGTGCTGATCGGCCTGCTCGGGTTCGGTTTAGCGGTTCAGGTGCGAAGCAATACGTCGACAAGCGGACTTCCTGCCGCGCGGCAGGAGGACCTGGTGCGGATCCTCGACGACCTCTCCTCCCGGGAGGACCGGCTGCGCCGGCAGATCGCCGAGCTCGAGGCGGCTCGCGCGCGGCTGTCCAGCGCGGGCGACACGTCGAGCACCGCGCTGCAGGAGGCCCGCACGCGCTCCGAGGCGCTCGGCATCCTGGCCGGCACCGTCGCCGCCCGGGGCCCCGGTGTCGTGCTGACGATCACCGACCCGGACCACCGGCTGGCCGCCGAGGACCTGCTCGACACCGTCGAGGAGCTGCGCGCCGCCGGCGCCGAGGCGATCCAGGTCGGCGGCGTCCGGATCGGCCTCGACTCGAGCTTCACCGCCGCGGACACCGGGATCGCGGTCGACGGCGTCGCCGTCACCGTCCCGTACACGATCCTGGCGATCGGCGACCCGCCCACGCTCGCCACCGCGATGGGCATCCCTGGCGGGGTCGCCGACACGGCCAAGCGGGCGGGCGGCGAGGCCCGCACCGAGGAGCGCCAGCAGGTGGTCATCCACGCGCTGCGCCCGGTGAAGAGCCCGCACTATTCCCGACCCACGAACTGAGCCGGGGGTGCACCGGCGGGTGCGGGGTGCGGCAGAACTAGTACGGTCTCGCGCGTGAACCTGCCCGAGGACCTGAAGTACACCGCCGAGCACGAGTGGGTCCGCGCGACCGAGGGCCACACGCTGCGGGTCGGCATCACGGACTACGCGCAGAGCGCGCTAGGCGACATCGTCTACGTCTCGCTGCCCGGCGTCGGCACCGCCGTCACGGCCGGACAGCCGATGGGCGAGGTCGAGTCGACCAAGAGCGTCTCGGACGTCTTCGCCCCGATCGCCGGCACCGTGCTGGCCCGCAACGACGCCCTGGAGTCGCAGCCCGAGCTGCTCAACTCCGACCCGTACGGGGAGGGCTGGATCGTCGAGATCGAGGTCGGCGACATCGGCGTGGTCAACTCGCTTCTCGACGCGGACGCGTACCGTGAGCTCGTCGAGGACTCCTGATTCCGTCAAGCTCCACTACCGGTTGACCCTTGCGGAACGGGCTGACTAGGCTCGCTCGTCCCTTACCCACACGACGACCGAGCCGGGAGGCGAGCGCGACGTGTTCTGCACCCGCTGCGGCCACGACAACCCCGACGACGCGCGCTTCTGCGCCCAGTGCGGGGCGCCGCTGGCCCGGGTCGAGTACGCCGCCTCGCCGGATGCGACCTCGATCTTCCAGCCCGGTGCGTTCGACGAGGGTCCCGTCGACGAGCCGAACGAGGAGGCGGCCGGCGCCGTCGACGCGCTGCCGGCCGGTTCGGCGTTGCTGGTGGTCAAGCGTGGCCCCAACGCGGGCAGCCGGTTCCTGCTCGACCAGGACGTGACGACGGCCGGCCGGCACCCGGACAGCGACATCTTCCTCGACGACGTGACGGTCTCCCGCCGGCACGCGGAGTTCCGCCGCGAGGGCGGCGGCTTCGTCGTGCACGACGTCGGCAGCCTCAACGGGACCTACGTCAACCGGCAGCGCATCGACGTCGCGGCGCTGGCCGGCGGCGACGAGGTGCAGATCGGCAAGTTCCGGCTGCTCTACCTCGCGGGCGCCCGGGCCGGCGGTGAAGAGCCGGCCGCCGTACGGTGAGCTCCACGGGGGCCAACGCCAGGTCCTCCCTGAGCATCGGGGAGGTCCTCGGCCAGCTGCGCCCCGAGTTCCCGGACATCACCATCTCCAAGATCCGCTTCCTCGAGGCGGAAGGGCTGATCCACCCGGAGCGGACCCCGTCCGGCTACCGGAAGTTCTCCTCCGGCGACGTGGCCCGGCTCCGGTTCGTGCTGGCCGAGCAGCGTGACCACTACCTGCCGCTGCGGGTGATCAAGGACCATCTCGACGCCATCGACCGCGGGCTCGAGCCGCCGGAGCGGGGTCCGGGCAGCACCACCCGGCGCGGCCCGCGGGCGGTCTCGTCGGTGCCGATGCCCGGCGCCGAGGCGTTCGTGCCGGAGTCGTCCGAGGTCCGGATGAGCCGCGATGAGCTGCTCGGCGAGGCCGGGCTGGAGGCGGAGCAGCTCGAGCAGCTCGAGCAGTTCGGGTTGGTCAGCAAGCGGGCCGGCGGGGCGTACGACGGCGATGCGCTGGCGGTCGCGACCTGCGCCGCGGAGATGGCGCGGTACGGGATCGAGCCACGGCACCTGCGTGCCTTCCGGACCGCGGCCGACCGCGAGATCGGGCTGTTCGAGCAGGTGGTCACGCCGCTGATCCGGCAGCGCAACCCGGAGGCCCGCGGCCGGGCGGACGAGGCGATCCGGGAGCTGGCCGCACTGTCGGTGCGGCTGCACGCGACGCTCGTCAAGGCCGGGCTGCGGGCCGAGCTCGGCGGCTGAACCCCCGCTTCCACAGGGTCACCCGCCCGGCGGCACGAGGCCCCACCCGAGGGCGATCCGGCCCCGCACCGTGTAGCGTCAGAACGGCAGAACCTGCTGGGTGGGAGGCTCCGCTGTGAACGAGCTGCGTGTGGTGGGAGTACGGGTGGAGCTGCCCGTGAACCAGCCGATCGTGCTGCTCAAGGAAGCCGAGGGCGACCGTTACCTGCCGATCTGGATCGGCGCGGTCGAGGCATCCGCGATCGCGTTCGAGCAGCAGGGTGTCCGCCCGGCCCGCCCGCTGACCCACGACCTGCTGCGGGACGTGATCGGCGCGCTCGGCGCCCGGTTGGAGGCCGTGCACATCACCGACCTGCGCGACGGCGTGTTCTACGCGGAGCTGGTGTTCGCCGGCGGGGCCCGGGTCAGCGCCCGGCCGTCGGACGCGATCGCGCTGGCGCTGCGGTCCGGGACGACGATCCTCGGCGAGGAGGCCGTGCTGGCCGAGGCCGGCATCTCGATCCCGGACGAGCAGGAGGACGAGGTGGAGAAGTTCCGGGAGTTCCTCGACACCATCTCGCCGGACGACTTCGCTGGTCAGTGAGGTGAGCAGGGACACGCCGGGGTGGTGCGTTGACCCTGGCGGTCGGACCGCATAGCGTCCGAATCACCACCGTGCAACTCCCCGGCCGGTGTACCGAGAAGGGCATCCCCGTGAGCGACGGCCAGCCACCGCTGCAGGAGGCGCTGTTCCCGGTTGGGTTCCCGGCCGAGGTGCCCGACGAGCTGCTCGGATACCGCGGGACGACCGCGTGCAGCGCCGCCGGCATCACCTACCGGCAGCTCGACTACTGGGCCCGCACCGACCTGGTCGCGCCGTCGATCCGGTCCGCGGCCGGCTCCGGTACGCAGCGGCTCTACTCGTTCAAGGACATCCTCGTCCTCAAGGTGGTCAAGCGGCTGCTCGACACCGGGGTCTCGCTGCACAACATCCGGGTCGCCGTCGAGCACCTGCGGGCGCGCGGGGTCGACGACCTGGCGAACGTCACGCTGCTGTCGGACGGGACGACGGTCTACGAGTGCACCTCGGCCGAGGAAGTCGTCGACCTGCTCGCCGGCGGGCAGGGCGTGTTCGGGATTGCGGTCAGCGGGGCGCTCAAGGAGCTGCACGGGTCGCTGGCGCACCTGCCGGCCGAGCGGGCCGAGCCCACCGCGACGACGGGTCCGGTCGAGCCGACCGCCGCGGACGAGCTGGGCCAGCGCCGCCGCCGGCGCACCGCTTCCGCCTGAGCTGGGCGTCGCCGGCACCGGCGCACTGCCTCCGCCTGAGCCCGACCACACCTCACCCACCCGTCTGCCCTCAGCGGCACCCGTCGCCGGCGGGCGGCGCGCCAACGCCGTCCCGGCCGGAAGAACGGGTACATCCGGCCGGTGCCGGGTGGTGCTCGGCCGCTGCCGCCTCAGCGCCGCGTGACGCCGGCGGACGGTCGGCGCCTGCCCGCCTCCGGTGACCACGGTGGAGATGAGGCCGTGAACGGACCAAGGATGGACTAGAGGTTGAGACTCGCGCGGATGTCGCCGAGGCCACGGGCGACGAGGAGGCGACCGCCGGGCGGAAGGCGGTCCCAGCCGGCGTCGGTCCAGCGGCGCCAGAGGCGGGCATCGGTCTCGACCCGGACGGGCACGGTCCGGCCCGGCTCGGCGGTGACCGCAGTCCAGCCGACGAGCCGCACCGGCTGGTCGGCGTCGGCCGGCTCCAGGTAGACCTGCACGACCTCGCGGCTGGTCCGGCCGCCGGTCTTGGTCACCTCCACCGTCACGGCCGACCCGTCCACCGCCGCCGGCCCGTACGACCAGCTCGAGTAGCCGAGCCCGTGCCCGAACCAGAACGCCGGCGCCGGCGCCCGCCCCGCATAGTGACCGCGGTGGCCGAGGAACGTGCCCTCGGCGTAGACGAGCCTGCCGTCGACCGGGGTGACCGACCAGGCCGGCGCGGCCCCGTCGGCGGCCGGGAACGTGCTCACCAGCCGGCCGGCCGGCTCGATGTCGCCGAGCAGCGCGGCGGCGACCGCGCGCCCGGCCTCCTGCCCGGGCAGCCCGGCCCAGAGCACAGCGTCGACCTCCGCCAGCCACGGCATCAGCACGGGCGTGGCCGCGTTCACCACGACGACCGTCCGGGCGGCGGCCGCCGCCACCGCGGACACCAGCGCGTCCTGCGCGCCGGGCAGCGCCAGCGTCGTCTTGTCGACCGCCTCGGTCTCCTGCTCGGCGGTAAGCCCGACCACGACCACGGCGACGTCCGCCGCCCGCGCCGCCGCCACCGCCTCGGCGATCACCGTCTCCGGGTCCCGCCGGGCCGGGCGGGCGACCAGCCCGAACAGTCCGGCTCCGGCCATCGGCGACCCGGCGGTGATCCGCCGCGTCGCGGTCGCCTCGACCTCGCGCGCCGTCTCGTACCGGTCCACCGCGGCGGGTGGGGCGAGGATCTCCTCGCCGAAGCCGTGGCCCGATGTGGTCAACTCCGTCGCGCGCACCGCCCCGTCCACGCTCAGCCGCCAGGACGCGGCCCCGAGCACGCCGACCTCGACCGGCCCGTCACCGGCCACCAGGGTCCGGATCCGTACCGTGGCCACGGTCTGCGGGAAGTCGTCGTCGAAGCCGACCAGCGCGGACGCCAGGTCGCTGTGCCGGTCCTGGATGACGGCGCCGTGCTCGTCGAGCAGGGTCAGCCGCACGCCCGGCGCACCGTCCCGCGGATCGCTGACGTACCCGGCCACCGCCGGCACCGGCCGGGACCGCACCTCGACCCCGTCGGTCACGGTGACCGCGTCGCCGAGCAGTGCCCGCAGCCCGTCCGCGACGCTGATCTGGTACGGCGGGGTGACCTGGGCCGAGCCGCCACCCATCCCCACCGTGTCGAGGGCGTGCCGGCCGATCAGCGCGACCCGCTGCCCGCGGGACAGCGGCAGCACGCCGTCGTTGGCGAGCACGGTCATCCCGGCGGCGGCGAGCCGGGTGAGCTGCTCGCGGCGGACCGGGCTGTCCGGCGCCGGCAGCGGTCCGGGTGCCGGCAGCGGTCCGGGTGCCGGCAGCGGTCCGGGTGCCGGCAGCGGTCCGGGTGCCGGCCGGGCGTCGTCGAGCGCGCCCACCCGGGTGGCCAGCCGCAGCAGCCGGCGCAGGTGGTCGTCGACCACCGACTCGGCCACCTCGCCGGACCGGACGGCGTCGACCAGCGCGTCGCCCCACGGCCCGACCGGACCCGGCATGACCAGGTCGAGGCCGCCGTTCGCGGCCGGACCGGCCGACTTGGTCGCGAACCAGTCGGACATCACCAGCCCGTCCCAGCCCCACTCGCCCTTGAGGATCCCGTTGATCACGTGGTCCTGCTCGGTCGCCGGCACGCCGTTCACGTCGTTGTACGCGGCCATCACCGACCAGGGGTCGGCCTCGGTGACCGCGATCTCGAACGGCAGCAGGTAGAGCTCGCGCAGCGTGGCCTCGTCGAGCACGCTGTCGACGGTGTTGCGGTCGGTCTCGGACTCGTTCGCGACCAGGTGCTTGAGGCAGCCGCCGACGCCGCGCTCCTGCAGCCCTCGGATGTACGCGGCGGCGAGCCGGCCGGTCAGCAACGGGTCCTCCGAGTAGGCCTCGAAGACCCGGCCGCCGAGCAGCGAGCGGTGCAGGTTGATCGTCGGCCCGAGCACCACGTGGATGTCCTGGGCCAGCGCCTCCTCGGCCAGCAGCCCGCCGACCTCGTACGCGGTGTCCTCGCTCCAGGCCTGGGCCAGCAGGGTCGCGTTGGGGAACAGCGAGACCACCCGGCCGCCGCTGAACTTCAGCCCGCGCACCCCGGTCGGCCCGTCGGACAGCCGCAGCTCGCCGAGGCCGATCGCCGGCTCCGGCGCGAGCGTGAACGTGCTCGCGCCGGTGAGCAGCCGGACCTTGGCCGGCAGGTCCAGCCGCGCGACGAGGTCGACGAGGGTGGTCATGAGGCTCACCTTCCCGTTGAGGGTTGGACCCGCAGAGATCCGCGTGGCGGTGCCGCACACCCGGTAGGTCCCGGGCGTGCGGCCCTGCGCGGGTCAGTCCGTCCAGAACGGGCGGATCTCGATCGTCCCCCAGGCGGCCACCGGATGCCGGGCGGCGATCGCGATCGCCTCGTCCAGGTCGGCGCAGTCGATCACGTCGTACCCGGCGATCTGCTCCTTGGTCTCGGCGAACGGGCCGTCGGTGACGACCTGCCTGCCGTTGCGGGAACGGACGCTGGTCGCCGCCGCCGGACCCTGCAGGCGGTCGCCGTCCAGCCGCACCTCCTTGACCGAGTCGAGCCATTCGTCGATGTCGCCGACCTTCTCCGGCACCGGCGCGGTCGGGTCGGCCGTGATGAAGAGCATGTACTTCACGGGTTCCTCCTCGTACGGAACATCGTCGGGGCATTCCGTCGAGATGACGAGCGGCCGGGCTCCCGGATCGACATTCGCGGCGCTGGTAACCTGTTCCGCGCTGCAGATCCCGCACGGGAGAGTCTCCGGCAAGCCAGCCGGAGCGCCGAAGGGGCAACCTCCCCGGAACCTCTCAGGCGTCAGGAACCGCGCGGGCGAGGCGACTCTGGACGGGTACGGACAGAGGGGGAGCGCCGGGCTTCGATGCCCGGGGTCCCCACTCGACCGCGACCGCAGGGAATCGCCGCAGATGACCACACTGGACGAGCTCGAAGCGAGCATGCCGTTCGCCGGGCGGCACATCGGCACCGACGCCGAGGACCAGGCCACGATGCTGGCGGCGGTCGGGTACGGCTCGATGGAGGAGCTGGTCGCGGCCGCCGTGCCCGGCTCGATCGCCGACCGCCACCTCGACCTGCCGGACGCCGCCGACGAGGCCACCGTGCTGGCCGAGCTGGGCGCGCTGGCCGCCCGCAACACCACCGCGGTGAGCATGATCGGCCTCGGCTACTCCGACACCGTCACGCCGCCGGTGATCCGCCGGAACGTCCTGGAGAACCCGGCCTGGTACACGGCCTACACGCCCTACCAACCGGAGATCTCGCAGGGCCGGCTGGAGATGCTGCTCAACTTCCAGACGATGGTCGCGGACCTGGCCGCGCTGCCGACCGCGAACGCGAGCCTGCTGGACGAGGCGACCGCGGCGGCCGAGGCGGTCGCGCTGGCCCGGCGGGTGTCCAAGTCCCCGCCGGACGCGCCGGTCGTGCTCGACGCCGACTGCCTGCCGCAGACGATCGCGGTGATCCGGACCCGGGCGGTGCCGCTGGGCATCCCGGTCGTGGTCCGGGACGTCGCCGCCGAGGGACTGCCGGACGGGCCGCTGGTCGGCCTGCTGTTGCAGTACCCCGGGGCGTCCGGGGCCGTCCGGGACTGGGCGGCGGTGACGGCGGAGGCGAAGGAGCGCGGCGCGGTCGTCGCGGTCGCCGCCGACCTGCTCGCGCTGACCCTGCTGCCGCCGCCGGGCGAGTGGGGCGCGGACGTGGCCGTCGGCTCGGCGCAGCGGTTCGGCGTCCCGCTCGGGTTCGGCGGGCCGCACGCCGGCTACATGGCGGTCCGGGACGGGCTGGCTCGGCAGCTGCCCGGCCGGCTGGTCGGGGTGTCGGTGGACGCGGACGGGTCGCCGGCCTACCGGCTCGCGCTGCAGACCCGCGAGCAGCACATCCGCCGGGAGAAGGCGACCAGCAACATCTGCACCGCGCAGGTGCTGCTCGCGGTGATGGCCGGGGCCTACGCGGTCTACCACGGACCGGACGGGCTGCGTTCGATCGCCCGCCGGGTGCACCGGCTGACCGCGATCCTCGCGGCGGGGCTGCGGTCGGCCGGGATCGAGGTCAGCCCGGCCGCGTTCTTCGACACCATTCAGGTCCATGTCGCTGGAGCGGCGAAGAGTGTTGTCGACAAAGCCGCAAGCAGCGGTATCAATCTGCGGCTGGTCGACGCGGACACGGTCGGGATCGCCTGCGACGAGGTGACCCGCCGGCAGCACGTCGTCGCCGTCTGGGACGCGTTCGGCGTGACGGCGGACGGTGCCGCCGACATCGCCGCGCTCGACCCGGCCACCCCGGACGCGTACGGACCGGAGCGCACGTCCGAGTTCCTCACCCACCCGGTCTTCGCCCAGCATCGCAGCGAGACCGCGATGCTGCGCTACCTGCGCCGGCTCGCCGACTACGACTACGCCCTCGACCGCGGGATGATCCCGCTCGGCTCCTGCACGATGAAGCTCAACGCGGCCGCCGAGATGGAGCCGGTGTCGCTGCCCGGCTTCTCCACCGTGCACCCGTTCGCTCCGGCCGAGCAGGTGCCGGGCTACCTCGAGCTGATCGGTGACCTCGAGCGGTGGCTGGCCGAGATCACCGGGTACGACGCGGTCTCGCTGCAGCCCAACGCCGGCTCCCAGGGCGAGCTCGCCGGGCTGCTGGCGATCCACGCGTACCACGCCGCGAACGGTCAGTCCGGCCGGGACGTCTGCCTGATCCCGCAGTCCGCGCACGGCACCAACGCCGCGTCGGCCGCCATGGCCGGGATGCGGGTGGTCGTGGTGGCGACCCGGGACAACGGCGACGTCGACCTGGACGACCTGCGGGCCAAGATCGCCCAGCACGCCGACCGGCTCGGCGCGCTGATGATCACGTACCCGTCGACGCACGGGGTGTTCGAGCAGGACATCGCCGAGATCTGCGCGGCCGTGCACGAGGCCGGCGGGCAGGTGTACGTCGACGGCGCCAACCTCAACGCGCTGGTCGGGCTGGCGAAGCCGGGCGGGTTCGGTGCCGACGTCAGCCACCTCAACCTGCACAAGACGTTCTGCATCCCGCACGGTGGCGGTGGTCCCGGCGTCGGGCCGGTGGCGGCGCGGGCGCACCTCGCGCCGTACCTGCCGAACCACCCGCTGCAGCCGCTGGCCGGGCCGTCCACCGGCCCCGGCCCGGTGTCGGCGGCGCCGTGGGGGAGCGCGTCGATCCTGCCGATCTCCTGGGCGTACGTGCGGCTGATGGGGCCGGACGGGCTGGCCGCGGCGACCCGGGCGGCGATCCTTGCCGCCAACTACGTCGCGGCCCGGCTGCGGCCGCACTACCCGGTCCTCTACACCGGGCAGGGTGGGCTGGTCGCGCACGAGTGCATCGTCGACCTGCGGGCGATCACCAAGGCGACCGGCGTGACCGTGGACGACGTGGCCAAGCGGCTGATCGACTACGGGTTCCACGCCCCGACGATGTCGTTCCCGGTCGCCGGCACGCTGATGATCGAGCCGACCGAGTCGGAGGACCTCGCCGAGCTCGACCGGTTCGTCGACGCGATGATCTCGATCAAGGCGGAGATCGACCGGGTCGCGTCCGGCGAGTGGGACCCGGTCGACAACCCGCTGCGGAACGCGCCGCACACGGCAGTCATGCTCACCACGCAGAAGTGGGACCGGCCGTACGAGCGGGAGCTCGGTGGATACCCGGGCGAGACGCCGCACACCGGCAAGTACTGGCCGCCGGTCCGGCGCATCGACGGCGCGTACGGCGATCGCAACCTGATCTGCAGCTGCCCGCCGATCTCCGCCTACGAGGACTGAGTCGGGCGCCCCGCCGGGGAGGGGGTTCAGCCGCGTTACCTTTCGCCGGCCGGGAGCGTCATGGTCGTGACGATCCCGGCCGCGGAGGGTGACCCGTGAACGAACGCGATCTGCTGGCCCGGCGGTTCGACGCCGAGCGGGGACGGCTGCGCGCGGTCGCGTACCGCATGCTCGGCTCGCTGGCCGACGCCGAGGACGCGGTGCAGGAGGCCTGGGTACGGCTGGCCCGCACCGACGCCGCCGCGATCGACAACCTCGGCGGCTGGCTCACCACGGTGGTGGGCCGGGTCTGCCTCGACATGCTGCGCGCCCGCGCGGCCCGACCGGAGGAGCCCGCCGGCGGCAGCCTGCCCGACCCCGTGGTGACCTACGGCGACGAGCCGGACCCGGAGGCCGAGGCGCTGCTCGCCGACTCCGTCGGTCTCGCGCTGCTCGTCGTGCTCGACACGCTGACGCCGGCCGAGCGGCTGGCGTTCGTCCTGCACGACACGTTCGGGGTGCCGTTCGACGAGATCGGCCGCACCCTCGGCCGGTCGACCGACGCGGCCAAGATGCTGGCCAGCCGGGCCCGCCGACGGGTGCGCGGCGCCGCCCCGGCCGACCCCGCGCACGTCGACCCGGCCCGGCAGCGCGCGGTCGTCGACGCCTTCCTCGCCGCGGCCCGCGGTGGCGACGTCGCGGCGCTGCTGGCGGTGCTCGACCCGGACGTGGTGCTGCGGGCGGACACGGCCGGCGGCCCGGTGCTGGCCACCGGAGCGCACGAGGTCGCCGGCCGGGCGGCGATGGTCGCCCGGCTGGCCGCGCACGTCCGGCCGGTGCTCGTCAACGGGCTGCCGGGCGTGCTGGCCGCCACGGCGGACGGCGAGCCGATGTCGGTGATGGCGTTCACCGTGGCCGGCGACCGGATCGTCGAGATCGACAGCATCGCCGACCCGCGCCGGCTGGCCGCGCTCAACCTCCGCTTCACCGACTGACCGCCGGTTACCTTCCCCGGCCGCCGCCCGTCATGGCAGCAGGACCGCAACCACGACGGAGGAAGCATGAAGATCGCAGTTGCCGGCGCGACCGGACGGCTCGGCCGGCACGTCGCCGAGGTGCTCGCCGAGCGCGGCCACGAGGTCGTGCCGATCTCGCGGGCGACCGGGGTGGACGTGATCACCGGCGCCGGGCTTGCCGAGGCGCTCGCCGGCGTCGAGGTCGTCGTCGACGCCGCCACCGGACCCTCGGCCGACGAGCAGCCGGCCACCGACTTCTTCGTCACCGCCGCGCACAACCTGCAGGAGGCCGGCGCGCGCGCCGGCGTGCGGGCGGCGGTGGTGGTGTCGATCATCGGCATCGAGCGCTTCACCGGCGGGTACGGCGCCGCCAAGGTCGCACACGAGCGGGCCTGGCGGTCCGG
>Ga0207683_10004248_pt1 | contig 12363 bp, 14 predicted proteins | sample KBSM73metaG_FD_184333 | JGI IMG/M metagenome (GOLD analysis project Ga0207683, IMG submission 184333) | Miscanthus rhizosphere microbial communities from Kellogg Biological Station, Michigan, USA - KBS M7-3 metaG (SPAdes) (version 2) | ecosystem: Host-associated > Plants > Roots > Rhizosphere >...
GGCCTGGCAGATTTTGCTCAAGGGTCTGTTTGAAGTGCGCGATGCCACGCGCCCGATTTCCGCCTGCGAAATGGCGCTGATCCGGCTGGCTTATGCCGCCGAACTGCCGCCAACCGACAAGTTGGTCAAGGATCTGCTCGATGGCGGCGCAGTTCCGGCCCCGCGCGGCGGTGGCGCGCCCGCATCATCATCGCCATCGCGCGCGCCGGTGGCGACGGGATCGGCCATGCCTGCCCGTGCGCCCATCCCCGAAGGTGCTCCCACTGCGTCCCTCCGCAATCTGGAAGACATCGTCGCTTTGTGCGAGCCGCGTTCGGAATTGCGGGTGAATCTGGAGCACAATGTCCATCTGGTGCGGCTGGAGCCGGGGCGTATTGAAATCCGCCCCACCCCGCGCGCGCCGCGCACTTTGGCCAATGATCTGCAAACCAAGCTGCGTGCGGCGACCGGCGAGCGCTGGACGGTTTCCATCGCCAGCCAGGGCGGCGCGCCCACCTTGGCGGAGCAGAAACAGGCGGCCAAAAGCGCCCGCTTTGAAGCGGTGTCGCAGGAGCCCATGGTACGCGCTGTGCTGGATCGTTTTCCCGGCGCGGAGATCGTGGCGGTGCGAGACCTTGTGAACGAAGACATTGCGCCAGCCATGCCCGAGACAGATTCCGAGTCCTGATGGCGGCTATTGGGTCTGAAATCGAGCGCCTGATTCAGCTGCTGGCCAAGTTGCCGGGGCTGGGCCCGCGGTCGGCGCGGCGCGCGGCGCTGGCGCTGCTGAAAAAACGCGACACCTTGCTGGAGCCTTTGGCCGACAGTTTGCGCGAAGCCGCCGATGCGATTCTGACCTGCGAGGTGTGCGGCAATCTCGATACTCAGTCGCCTTGCGCGATCTGCAGCGACACCCGCCGCGATCCTCACATTCTCTGTGTCGTGGAAGATGTCGCCGATCTCTGGGCGCTGGAGCGGGCAGGCGTGTTCCGTGGCCGCTATCATGTCTTGGGCGGGGCGCTATCGGCCTTGGATGGCGTGACGCCGGAGCGGCTGAATGTGGCCAAGCTGTTGGAACGCGTGAAGCAGGACGTCGATGAAGTGATCCTGGCGATGAATGCCACGGTCGAGGGCCAGACCACGGCGCATTACCTGATGGATTTGCTGGGCGATATGAAAGTCACGCGCCTGGCGCATGGCGTGCCGGTGGGCGGCGAGCTCGACTATCTCGACGAGGGTACGCTGAGCGCGGCCTTCAAGGCCAGGCGGGCACTTTAAGGCGCGAGGGTGAGCCGTGGCGCGCGATAGCGCGTGAGCAGGTCCGGTGGACCTGCAAAAACGGCGAACGCCGCGAGCTTGGGCGAGCGGCCGGAAGAAATAAGCACTTAGGGCACTACCGCCCTCGCCCGCAATGCGGGCTCGAAGCGGGGCAAGCTTTTCTAAGCTCGCTTTCGCTCGCCAAGAAAAGCTAAGCCAAAGAACCGCGCTTATAGAAGTTGGTTTATCTCATTGCGGTAGAGATAGGGCACCACAACACTGACCCCCATCAGTGCCAGCAGAATCATCAGATTGCTGTAAGAGGGTGCGAAGTTTTCCTGCCAGGCCGCCTCTATCATGGGCGCCAACAGCCACAGTAAGGTCATTGCGAAAGCAGCCAATCCCGCCGTCTGCGCCAGTTCGCGCAGGAAACGGCGTTGCTCGATGCGCTTCATCACCACAACGGCAAAAGGCGGATCGGAGGCCGGCACATCGGCCATCAGGAGGTTTTTCAGTGTTGCGTCATCCATCACGCTCTCCTAACGCGGCAGTCAGCTTTTCGCGCCCCCGCGCCACATGGGATTTTACCGTACCCAGCGGCATCGCCAAGGCCTCTGCCGCCTCGGCATGGGTAAATTCGCACCCCAGACAAAGCAGCAACGCGGCCTTTTGCTCCGGCGACAGGTCCCCAAGCGCCTTGGCCAGATCCAGTTTCAACCCGGGGTCGGGTTGCAAGGCGGTTTCCATGTCGGCGGTGGCGTGGCCTTGGCGTGTCAGGCGCCGCAGCCAACTGCGCTTGCCTTCGCGGAATTTGCGCCAGGCAATACCGAACAGCCAAGGACGGAAAGGGCGGGCGGAATCGAACCGCGCCATATGTTCCCAGGCAAAGACGAAAGTCTCTTGTGCAATGTCGTCGGCATCGCGCGCGCCCAGCCGTCTCAGGAAGGCGCGCAATCCCTGCTGATGCATGTGGACCAGACGCCCAAAAGCGTCGGCTGAACCGGCCCTGGCGCGTGCCACCAGGGCCGGTTCGGCATTGTCTTGGATCACCGATCATCCCTATCACGAGGAGATAAGTCACGTGGACCGCGGGGCATGAGCAGCAAAGAGAGAAAATTGCTGAAAGCCAGGGCGGCAAAGATCATCATCGGAATGAACAAGCCGCCATGATGGTGCCAGCCGTGCCCGCCATCGTCGTAATTCCAGAAGGTCAGCACGCCAAAAGCGATGGCCAAGGCGGTAAAGACAATGGCGCGGTGCAGGCGGCGTTCGGGCGAATTGCGCCAGCCATAAGGGCCGCAACCGCCGTCCGCCTGCAGGTTCTTCACCAGATCAGGCGGCGGGTCTTTGCCCTGGTCGGCATAGCTCTTGATGATGTCCAGGGCGCGGTTGGCGCGGACATGCCGGGACCAGCCCCAGGCTAGGGCGCAAACCATCCAGAACAGCGGGAAAATCAGCCACCAGAAGCGGGAAAAGGTCCAGGTAAAGTCGTGGTCCATGGGGGTAACTCTGTTGAGTCTCTTGGCTTTGACCCTTATTGGCCGCTCCTGGCGCCCCTGGATGCAGTCTTTTAGGGCAGGTTTTTCAAGGCTTCAGGCGGGGCCAATTCCACCTTTTCGATCTTCTCGGCCCGGCCGGTGATCTTGCTGGTTGAAACCAGGATATTCTTGATATCGGCATCGGCTTGGTTGAAGTGGGTTTGCAGCTTGCCGACCCGTTCCGACAACAGCCGCACGTCGTTCAACATGGCGCCGACTTCCTTCTTGATCAAATCGGCTTGCTCGCGCATGCGCGCATCCTTCATCACCGTGTGGATGGTGTTGATCGCCAACATCAGGATATTGGGCGACACCACGATCACATTGACGCGATGGGCTTTCTGGATCACGTCGGCAAAGCTGTCATGCAGGTCGGCATAAAGCGATTCTGACGGCACGAACATGATCGCCGGCGTTTGGACCTCGCCGGGGATCAAATACTTTTCCGCGATATCGCTGACATGCTTGCTCACCGTGGCGCGCACCTGGGCCTGGGCTGACTTCTTTTCCTCATCGCTGATCGCATTGCGCAACAGGCCGAAACCTTCCAACGGAAATTTGGAATCGATCACCAAAAGCGCCTTGTTGCCGGGAATGCGGATCACGCAATCGGGCCGGTTGCGGTTGGAAAGGGTGAACTGGAAATCGTAAAGCGAGGGCGGCAGGCCGTCGCGGACAATCTCTTCCATCTGCGCCTGACCAAAGGCGCCGCGCGACTGTTTGTTGGAAAGCACCTGCTGCAGGGAAACCACTTGGCCGGACAGGGCCGAAATATTCTTCTGGGCTTCGTCGATCACGGTCAGCCGCGCGCCGATTCCGCCCAAGGTCTCGGCGGTCTTGGTGGCGTTCTCGCTCAAGCTGTCGCCCAGCCTCTGCTTCAAGGCTTCGACCTGGACGGATGTCTGGCGGAACTGTTCGGCTATAGCGCCCTGGCCGCGAATGACCTCATCCAGCCTAGGATCGGAAACCGGCTGTTCCGCCGCCGGCTTGGGCCGGGCAAAAGCCAAAATCAGCGCGCCCACAACCACGGCCACCGCCAATACAATCAACGCTAATTCCATGAATCCTTGACCCAAAAGGCTTGAAAGCCTATCTCCAGCCCATGACCGTACGTCCTATCATAACCGCCCCCGATCCGCGCCTCCAAGCCGTCTCCGCCGATGTGGAAAAGGTGGATGACGAGATCCGCAAGCTGGTCGACGACATGGCCGAGAGCATGTACGAAGCCGATGGCATCGGGCTGGCGGCGGTGCAGATCGGGGTCGCCAAACGGGTGATCGTGATCGATCTGGACCAGAAAGAGGGCAAGAAGAACCCGCGCGCCTTCATCAATCCCAAGATCACCTGGGCGTCGGACGAAATGGCGGTGTTCGAGGAAGGCTGCCTGTCGGTGCCGGAAATCTGGGACGATGTCGAACGCCCCGCCCGCATCAAGGCCGAGTATCTCGACCGCGACGGCAAAAAGCAGCTTCTGGAAGCCGATGGCATGCTGGCCACCTGCCTGCAGCATGAGATGGATCACCTGAACGGCGTGCTGTTCATCGACCACCTGTCACGGCTGAAGCGCTCCATGGCGATCAAAAAGCTCACCAAGGCCAAAAAGCTCAAAGAGACTGCCTGATCGCATGGCGCTGCGATTCATGCTCGCCTCGCCACGGCCCTACGCTGCCGCTAGGGCCTTGTTGAAGAAGGTAGAAGCTTAGATGGCTTTGCGGCTCGCATTTATGGGCACACCCGATTTTGCGGTGCCTACCCTTGCCGAGTTGATTGCCCAAGGCCATGACATTGCCGCCGTCTATTCCCAGCCGCCGCGTCCCAAGGGCCGCGGCATGGCGCTGGAGCCGGGCCCCGTTCATGCCTTTGCCGAATACGCCAAGCTGGAAGTCCGCACGCCGCTGTCGCTGAAAGGCGCCGAGGAACAGGCGGCCTTCGCGGCGCTCAATCTGGATGCCGCAGTGGTGGTGGCGTATGGCCTGCTGCTGCCCAAACCCATTCTGGAAGCGCCCATGCTGGGCTGCTTCAATCTGCATGGCTCGCTGTTGCCGCGCTGGCGCGGCGCCGCTCCGATCCAGCGCGCGGTGATGGCGGACGATGCCGAGACCGGCGTGATGGTGATGCGCATGGACGAGGGGTTGGACACCGGCCCGGTGCTGATGGCGGAGCGCGTCAAGATCGGGCGCAAGACCAGCGGCGAACTTGCGTCTGAGCTGTCGCGGCTGGGCGCGGATTTGATGATGCGGGCCTTGGGGGCGCTGGAACGCGGCGGCGTCGCGCCGCAGGCGCAACCCGCGGAAGGCGTCACCTATGCCAAGAAGATTGCCAAGGACGAAGCCCGCATCGATTGGTCCAAAAGCGCCACGGAGATCGATTGCCTGATCCGCGGGCTCTCGCCCGCACCGGGCGCATTCACGGAAGTGAAAGGCGAAAGGCTGAAAATTCTTTATGCGATGCCCGTCAAAGATCGCGGTCAGCCTGGAGAAGTCGTCACCCACGATCTCATCGTGGCCTGCGGCGAAGGCGCCTTGAAATTGATGAAGGTCCAGCGCGCCGGCAAGGGCGTGATGGAGGCGCGGGAATTGCTCAAAGGCTTTCCGCTGCCCGCCGGCACAAAGCTCGGCTGATGACGCGCCTCCGTCTGACCCTGGAATATGACGGCTCGCCTTTTGTCGGCTGGCAGCGCCAGGACAATGGGCCTTCGGTGCAAAGCGCCCTGGAAGAGGCGATCGAAAAACTATCCGGCGAACGGGTGACGGTGACGGGTGCTGGCCGCACGGACGCGGGGGTTCATGCGCTCGGACAGGTGGCGCATTTCGATCTGGTCAAGGATTTCGAACCGGGCAAGGTGCGCGACGCGCTGAATCATTTTTTGCGGCCCAACCCCGTGGTGGTGCTGGATGCGGCAGTTGCCGATGCGGAATTTCATGCCCGATTTTCCGCTCGCAGCCGGCATTATCTGTTCCGGATTCTCAATCGCCGCAGCCCGCCGGCGCTGGACGACAAGCGGGTCTGGCATGTGTCGCAAAAGCTGGATGCGCAAGCCATGCATGCGGCGGCACAGGTGCTGGTGGGCCAGCATGATTTCACCACCTTCCGCGCCGCCGAATGTCAGGCCCGGTCGCCGGTCAAGACTCTGGACCGGCTGGATGTCAGCCGCCGTGCTGACGAGATTCATATTGAAGCCTCGGCCCGCTCTTTTCTGCATCACCAGATTCGCTCTTTTGCCGGCACCTTGAAGCTGGTGGGCGAAGGCAAGTGGACGGTGCGCGATGTCGCCGAAGCGCTGGCGGCCAAAGACCGCGCCCGCTGCGGCCCGGTCTCGCCGCCGGATGGGCTGTATCTGGTGCGGGTGGATTATAGCTAGCTCTCCTGTCATTCCCGGCGAGCGACGTGCGAAGCACGGAGCGAGGGAACGGAACCCAGGTGGTAAGACCGGACCCAATCTTTCCACCTGGGTCCCCTTCCCCTCGCGCAGCAATGCTGCGCTCGGCCGGGGATGACAATGGAGCTTAAAGATCGACCAGGGTTACCGCGCCTGGATCAATCGGCTCGCCCAGGAATATCTCGCCCAGATGGGCAAAGCGGCCCGGCGCGTCGGTCGCCAGGAAAAGGGACGAACCTGCGCCATTCTCTTCCAGCAGCGATTTTTCGCGCAGGATGTTCTCAACCGCCAGCGCCGTGGTCTCGGCGCTGTCGATCAAAATCACATCCGGTCCTGCGACTTTGGCGATGGTCTGCTTCAGCACCGGAAAATGGGTGCAGCCCAGCACCAAGCCGCGCGGATGCGGCACGGTGGCAAGCAGGGGATCGAGATAGCGATGCGCCACCAGCTCAGGGATAGGACCGTTGCGCAGGCCTTCTTCCGCCAGTCCCACGAACAAGGGGCAGGCCTGTTGCACCACCGGCATTTGCGGGCTGCGCGCCTGGATGGCGCGGACATAGGCGCCGCCTTTGACCGTGCCTTCGGTGGCGATGACCGCGATGGGGCCGTCGGGCGCCGCCGCTACGGCGGCTTCGGCGCCAGGCTCGATCACCCCCACCACGGGCAATGGCGCCAAAGTTTCGGTCAAGGTGGGAAGCGCGGCGGCGCTGGCGGTGTTGCAGGCCACCACCAACAGCTTGATGTCATGTTTCATCAAAGCCGCGCTTGCCTGCACCGCATAGCGCGTCACCGTGTCGGCGCTCTTGGTGCCATAAGGCAATCGCGCCGTGTCGCCCAGATAGACAAAAGATTCATTCGGCAGCCGCGCCTTGAGCGCGCGCATCACCGTCAAGCCGCCCATGCCGGAATCGAAAATGCCGATCGGCTTCAAAGCGGCGGTTTCGCGAAATAGGCCGCCAGCAGCGCGGCATAGATGTCGGTCAGCGCCGTGATCTCGGCCACCGGCACGCATTCATCGGCCTTGTGCATGGTGGCGCCCGCCAGACCCAACTCCACCACCGGGCAGACATCCTTGATGAAACGCGCGTCTGAAGTGCCGCCGCTGGTGGAAAAGAACGGCGCCTGGCCGGTGATGCCGGCGATAGTGTCGCTGATCAGCTGGGTGAACTTGCCCGGTACGGTGAGGAAAGAAACGCCGCTGGTCTGGGAGGTGACGGTGATCTCGCAGCCGGATTCCTCGGCAATGATGTGCGCCTTGTCCTTCACCCAGTTGGTCAGGCTTTCGGGCGTGTGCTTGTCATTGAAGCGGATATTGAACGCGGCTCGCGCTTCGGCCGGGATCACATTGGTGGCGTCATTGCCCACATCCACGCTGGTGAAGGCCAAGGTGGAGGGATCGAAATGATCGTTGCCCTTGTCCAGCTTGTGGGTGGCAAGTTGGGTGATCAGCTCCGCCAAGGCGGGAATGGGATTTTTGGCCTTTTGCGGATAACCGACATGGCCCTGCACACCCTTGGCCGCCAGCTTGAAATTGATCGAGCCGCGGCGGCCGATCTTCAAGGTATCCCCGGCATGGCCGACCGAAGTGGGCTCGCCCACCACGCAATGGTCGATTTTCTCGCCGCGCTCTTTCAGCCATTCCAGCATCTTGACGGTGCCGTTTTCGGCCACGCCTTCCTCGTCGCCGGTGATCAGCAGGCTGATCGAACCTTTTGGCTTGCCGGTTTTGGCCACCGCCGCGACAAAGGCGGCGATGGCGGATTTCATGTCGGCGGCGCCCCGGCCGTAGAGCACGCCGTCGCGCACTTCCGCGGCAAAGGGATCGGCCTTCCAGCCATCGCCCACCGGCACCACATCGGTGTGTCCGGCAAAACAGAAATGCGGTGCGGCATCGCCCAGCCGGGCATAAAGATTGTCGATATCGCCGAACGGCAGGCGATGGGTGACAAAGCCCAGCTCTTTCACCACCCGTTCCAGAATGTCCAAAGCGCCCGCATCCTTCGGCGTCACCGAAGGACGGCGGATCAGGGCCTGGGCCAAGGCAAGAGCGTCCAGTTCAATGTTCATCAGTCGCGCAGCAATTCATTGATCGAGGTCTTGGCGCGGGTCTTTTCGTCCACCCGCTTGACGATGACGGCGCAATAAAGATTGGGGCCGTTACCACTCGGCGCTGAGCCGGACACCACCACGGAATAAGGCGGCACCTTGCCCAGATGCACTTCCCCGGTGGCGCGGTCGATGATCTTGGTGGAGGCGGACAGATACACGCCCATGGACAGCACACTGCCTTCACCCACGATCACGCCTTCGGCCACTTCGGCGCGGGCGCCGATAAAGCAATTGTCCTCGATGATGGTGGGCGAAGCCTGCAACGGCTCCAGCACCCCGCCCAACCCCGCGCCGCCGGAGATATGGCAATGCGCACCAACCTGCGCGCAGGAACCCACTGTCGCCCAAGTGTCGATCATGGTGCCTTCGCCCACCCGCGCGCCGACATTGACAAAGCTGGGCAGCAGCACCGCGCCCTTGGCGATAAAGGCGGAACGGCGCACAATCGCGCCCGGCACGGCGCGGAACCCAGCGGCGCGGAATTTGGCTTCATCCCAACCGACGAATTTGGAATCCACCTTGTCCCACCACACCGCTTCGCCCGGTGCGCCGGAAATCAGCTTCATGTCATTAAGACGGAACGACAACAGCACGGCTTTCTTCAGCCACTCATGCACCACCCACTTGCCGTCGATTTTTTCCGCCACCCGCAGCGAACCATTGTCCAGCGCGTCCAACGCGGCTTCCACCGCATCGCGCTCCGCGCCTTTGGAAGACACGTTCAACTGTTCGCGCTTTTCCCAGGCGGCATTAATGGCGGCGCTCAAATCACTCATGGTCAAATCCTGATACTGTCGAGAAACTGGGTCAGATTGTCGGTCTGATGGTCGATGTCGCTCTTCGCCACCTCCATCACCGGCCCGTGCTTGCCCCACAGCGCATCATTTTTCAACCATACCGTGGTCATACCTAATGCGCGCGCCGGCACCAGATTGCGGGGCAGGTCATCAAACATGGCGGCTTTGGGGCCTTCCACGCCGCTGGCCGCCGTCACCCGGGCATAGGCCTGTGGCATCGGCTTGGGGACAAAATCCATGCTGCGGATGTCCCATACCGCGTCGAACATGCCGGCCAGGCCGATGCGGTCCAGGATGCGGGCGGCGTGATTGGCGCAGCCATTGGTGAAAACAAAACGCCGTCCCGGCAAGCGTTCCAGGGCTGTCTTCAGTCCGGCATCGGGCGCCAGCTGGCCCAGATCGATGTCATGGACAAAGCGCAGATAGTCTTCGGCATCGCAGTCATGCTCGCGCATCAAGCCGTTCAGGGTGGTGCCGTATTGGCGATAAAGGTCTTTTTGCACGCCGCGCGCCGCCTCGCGGGGAAGGCTGAGAAAGCCCTCGACATAATCGGTCATGCGGCTTTCGATCTGCGCAAAAATACCGTTATCGGCGCAGTACAGGGTGTTATCCAGGTCGAAAATCCAGTCCCTGACATGACGAAAATCTGGGCGGAAATCGGGCCCGGAATCCGCCCGAAAACGGTCATTTTCCACGATTGGGGCGCTTTCCATAGGCCTTGAACATGGCGTGGGCGGGCAGGCGGCGCAAGGAGGTTAACAGGCGTCCACCAAACCCATTTAAAGGCTGTTAAAGGCCTAAAAGGCAGAATGTGCGCTGGGGCGGGCCGAAAGCAAAGGACCATGGACCAGACATCTTCCGCCGGCCGCGGCCAGCACAGCAGCGGCCTGAATCCACGCGACGCACTGGATATTTTGGACACCCGCACCGGCAAGCCCGGCGGCGCCGATGAACTTGCCAGCCGCACCGATGCCGGCGCCGATGTGCTGCATTATCTCGCCACCCATGGCGCGCCCGCCACCCGCCAGGCGGTTGCCGCCAATATGGCGACACCCGCCCTCACCAATCGCGTCCTGGCGAATGACGAGTGCGAGGATGTGCGCGCCGAGCTGGCGGCCAAGATCGCCCGCCTGATGCCGGGATTGAGCGAGCGCGAAAGTTCGCATGTCGTGGCCCTGACCATCGAGACCTTGGAAACCCTGGCGCGGGACGCCGCGGTGCGGGTGCGCGCCATCCTGGCGGAAGAAATCAAATATCTGAACTGCATCCCCAAGGACATCGCGTTGCACTTGGCGCAGGACGTGGAAAGCATAGTCGCCGCGCCGATCCTGGAATATTCACCGCTTTTGTCCGACGCCGATCTGATCGAGATCATCGCCACGGGTCAGGTGCAGGAAGTGCTGACCGCGATCGCCAAGCGCCGGCCGGTGAGCGAACCGGTGAGCGATGTGCTGGTACAGTCGTTGAACGTACCGACGGTGGCCGCGCTTTTGGTCAATCCCGATGCGCGCATCCGCAAGGAGACGATGGACCGGATCATCGACCAGGTCGAGGAAGTGTCGAGCTGGCAGGTGCCTCTGACGTTGCGCGCCGATCTTTCCGCCCGCGCCATCCGCCGCATCGCCGGGCTGGTGGGGGCTTCCATCCTTGAGCGATTGGCGGCGCGCAATGATTTGTCCGAAGGCACCCGCGCGCACTTGAACCGCGAGCTGCGGATTCGGTTGACGGAGGCGCCCGCGGAAGACAACGGCGTTTCGGCCGCCGAGACCGTGGCCGCAGCCACCCGCGAAGGCCGGCTGGACAGCGGTTTTGTGGAGAATGCGGCGCAAAATGGTCAGCGTGATGTCGTGGTTCTGGCGTTGGCGCAACTGGCCAATATCAGCGAACAGACGGTGAAGAAAATCCTGACCGCGGGTGGCGCCAAGCCCCTGGTGGCGCTGGTGTGGCACACACATCTATCCATGCGCGTGGCGTTCAAGATCCAGACTTTCATCATGAAGCTGCCGACGCGGGATGTGTTGCCGGCGCGCGGCGGCGTGGGTTTCCCGCTCAGCAAGGACGAGATGCGCTGGCATCTCAATTATTTCAACATCAATGCCTAGGACTTAAGTCCCTCCGGCCCGATATGGGCGACATAACCGGCGCGCCCTTTGGTCGGCGTGGCGACAAAGCCTGCTTCGACAAGACCGCGGCCCACGCAATTCTGCGTTCCTTGAACTTCAAACACCACCGACGTGACGCAGAATTTTTGCGCACCCCCGACAAACACGCTGCCATTCTTCCGCTGCGCCAATAGGAAGACCGTATTGGTTTTGAGCGGCGTGGTGACCGCCTTGGCGCAAGCCTTGGGCTCGACCGTCCACCAGCCGCGCGACACCGGCTTGCCCTGCTCCATCTGGCCCAGCGCCACCAGCAGCGCCTCACCAGAGTCATTGCAGACGGTATAGCCGGAAGGCGCGATTTTCTTGGCGGCCTCTTGTTCCAGGGCGTTGAACAGTTCGGCATTGCCGGCATTGGGGCCGAAATGCATGCGCCCACGAAAATCCGCCAGCGCCGCGCCCGTCGCCTTGTCCGGCTTGCCGTCGATGCGGGTGATGGCATAGCCATTGTCCTTGAGCAGGCGCTTGACCCCGGCAAGTTGTGCTTCGCTTAAACTCATCACCGGTTTTTCGTCGAAATGCATGGTCCAGGCGCTTTTGCCGCGATTGGCTATGCCTGCGAAGGGCAAAGCAAAAGTGTCCTCGGCGGTGCAAGTGGGCTGGGTCACCGATTGCTTGAGGGTGAAGTTGGCGTCCTTGACGCAAACCGGATAAGCGCCGCCCCAGGCGCGCGGCGAACCGGAATGGGCCAAGGCGGAGCGGGCGTGAACCAGATAGCTCTCCGCGGTCAACGGCTCCTTGCGTGCGATTTCGCATTCGCCGGGCGCGATGCGGGTCCAGCCTCTTGTGTCGCTGCCCGGCGACTGGATCGCCGAGGTCGCGGCATGAAGGATATAGCTGGTGCGGTTGCACAGCGTGAGCGCCGCATGCGCCGGTGCCGGCGCGAGCGCCAGGCCCAGCAGCGCCAGCAGCAGCGCCCGCTTCATTCGGCGGTAATCAGCGTGCCCGCGCCATGCTCGGTGAAAAGTTCGAGCAGCAGCACATGGGGAATGCGCCCGTCCAGGATGACCGCGGCGCGGACCCCGCCCTCCACCGCGTCGATCGCGGTCTGGATTTTGGGAATCATGCCGCCGGAAATCGTGCCGTCCGCGATCAGGGCGCGCGCCTCGCGCACCGACAGGCGCGGGATCAGCTTCTTGTCCTGG
>Ga0207683_10004253_pt1 | contig 12358 bp, 12 predicted proteins | sample KBSM73metaG_FD_184333 | JGI IMG/M metagenome (GOLD analysis project Ga0207683, IMG submission 184333) | Miscanthus rhizosphere microbial communities from Kellogg Biological Station, Michigan, USA - KBS M7-3 metaG (SPAdes) (version 2) | ecosystem: Host-associated > Plants > Roots > Rhizosphere >...
CATTTCTACGATTTTTGCATCCACAGGATTCAGTTTTGAAATTGATAAATTTTACTCCGTTTTCTTCGTGGGTAAAGGTGATCACTACCGGAACGTGGTGGTGAATGATGATATTACTTCCCTGTCTGGTTCCACGGGTTCTGCATATATCCGCTATGTACAGGCAATTCCCGATTCCACTTCAGCATTCAATGTAGTTGTTTCAAATACCGGCGGCAACGTAGTCAGTGATATCGTCTCTTTCCCAATGGTATCAACGTTTAAAAGTGTAACACCCGGGGAAATAACTATTACTGTGACAAATGGCAGCGATATCAATCTCACGAAGTCTATCACTGTAGAATCTAAAAAAGTTTATACAATATTGTTAGCCGGTGTCAGTAATTCTTCCACCACTCCTTTACAGATCAGTGCGGTAACGAATGGTACGCTTAATTAAGAATTGAACAAGAGATAAGCCATCAGGCTATTCTTACGGAAAGGCGATTCAACAGATCGTCTCTTACTTATTTTTTGAAAACTCTCTTCGTATGCGGCTAAGCGATGTATCTGTTACACCGAGATACGAAGCAATGTTTTTCAATTGTGCATATTGAAATATATCCGGGCTGGTTTCGAGCAAATGAACATAGCGTTCTTCGGCAGTTTTGCGAATCATAGATAACGTGCGTTGCTTCAATAAAGCATACGTGTTGATCAATATCGTTCTTCCAAACTCGCGGAACTGGGGCATAGCATGAAAAATATACTGCAGCTGATCAAACGTAATAAACCATGTTTTGCATGGCGTAAGCGCCTGTATCGTTTCACCGGAAGGAACGCGTTTGAAAAAAGAAAATAATTCGAATACAATCTGGTTGGATGAAGCAAATGCTGTTGTTACATCATTGCCATCCGGGTCAAACGTATACACTCGTACGAACCCTTCTTCCAAATAATAATACTCGTTACAGACCCTTCCTTCCCTGAGCAGGATATCGTCTTTTTCAAATTCTTTCAAATTGAACAGCGCAACGATCTCATCAGCGTTGGATAAAGGCATGGGGAAAACGCTTTGGATGAAGTCGATTAGTTTTTGTTTCTCTTTCATATGCTAATGAACGCTAATGGCTACTAATATACGCTAATGATTCCTATGGTGCTGGTTATGCTGGTTATACTAATTATGCTGGTTATACTAATTATTCTGGTTATGCTGTTTATACTGATGACTTTAATGATGACGGTTATCTTTAAATTTCCTTGCAGAAGATGATCATTTTTTTGTACTCATCTCTTACGTTTGGATAAGTGAGCAAAGTTTCACCAATGGCGCTGAAGCCTTGTTTTTCATAAAACCTGAATGCCCTGCTTCCATCCATTGTTTTTAACCACACTCTTTTTTTGTTTCGTTGTTTTGCAAACTCCGTTACAAAATCAAGGGTTTCTTTGCCCAATCCCCTGCCCGATGCTTCTTTAATAAAATAAATGCGCTCCAGTTCAAGTGATTCGTCTGCGGAGTGATCATTAATCCCTTTGTCTATGTTCAGCTTTAATATGCCAAGATCTTTTTCTTCCGATAAAAGAAAGAAAACGGAATTAATATCCGCCATTTCTTTTTCCAGTTGTTTGTAATTGAAATTCTCCCGGATATATCCTTCTCCTTCATCGTGCCAGAGATACGGGTAATGTTCCCTGTACGATTGAATGGAAACGTTCAGCAGCAGCGGTATATCCGTATATGTACATTCCCTGATTTGCATAGCCTGCAAAATTATTGTTTCAAACACGAACATTAACTGATCCACGCTGCGTTATAATGAAGCAGCTTCTCTTCCATCAGCCGGTACACTTTTTCTTTTAGAAATGTTATATCGTTAACGGTTAATCCCCCGACCTTTACTTCATCCATATACACAATACGGCAACGGCCCGGGCTAAGCGAAAATATACTCTTATAATTCATCCGTTCATAGGCATCCAGGAATAAAACCGGCTTAATGGGCGTTTGTGTTTCAATCGCCACCCGGAAAGCTCCATCATAAAAATCTTTTAACGGCTTACCGGTCATGTTGAATGTGCCCTCCGGAAACACCAACACGGATATTCCCTTTGAAATGACGGACCCGAGAATGCGCACACTTTCCCCCCTGCTCTCTGCACTGCTTCTATCTACCGTTACGATCGCTTTTTCATAGATAAAACCAAAAACGGGTACTTTACTCATCTCTGCTTTTCCCAATGGCCGTATCGGTTGACGATACGCTTTTACAATAACAGCAGCATCCAGGAACGATATGTGATTCGTTACAAAAATGTACGGCCTGTTCCTGTCATGCGGCGCTTCATATATTCTTTTTACAGGCATAGCGACCAGGAAGAACCAAATGTCGGCCCACAGCATGCAAAGTTTGTAAATAATATTGCCACCGCGTATACGTCCGAAGAAACTGGCGATAATAACAAACGGGAAAATGATGAGCATGATAACGACAAACAATATCGCAGCATACAGCCAATACAAAAGATGAAATGGCTTGAGCAATCGTTTCATCAATTCCTGTTTTCGTATTTATTATCATCGCCGGGACAATGACAGGTCCATTCCGTATCCAGGTCAATTACCGTAACAACGGTCGTTGCTTCATTGCACTGCGCGAATATGATTCGTACATCCTGTCTATCGTTTGTTACACCTTCCAATGCATAGCGGGGACAACGGGCATTGTTTATATCACTTTTGTTGTAGTTTATTTTTCCATCCTTCATTATTTCTTCCACTTCTGCCTGTGTAATATGGCGGCAATCCATTCTGCATTTTGCATGATTGCTGTATTGGAGGTAAGAAACTCTCCGGTCGAAACCGTGGTCGCGGTTTACTTCTGCAGAAGGATCACGCTTGTCTGTATTGGTTTTCGGGTTCGGCTTAGGTTCGTTGCTGCTTTTACATTTTCTTATTGCAATCGTTATCACCACCAATGCAAGCAGCAACAGGTAAGGCAGTGCCTTGCGGATGGGTGCATTCATTGTGCAAGTATACGGCTGTAGGTTGAGAGTTGGAGGTTTAAGGTTTAAAGTTTAAGGTTTAAGGTTTCTTCAACTGAAGAAGCCGACACTGCTGTGACAGTTTTTATACAGTATCAGGTTATATGATTAAAGCTCCTTCAATCCCAAAATCATTCATTTTATGGCTATTATTAAATACAAACCAACTTGAGCTAAAAGAACTTTAAACTTTAAACCTTAAACTTTAAACCCCTCCCCCTTTTCGTTATCTTTGCGCCTCTTATGCCCGAAGCAAAAACAGTCGCATTTCACACGCTGGGTTGTAAGCTCAACTTTTCCGAAACCTCCACTTTATCAAGAATGCTTGAGAAAGAAGGTTTTGAAAAAAAAGAGTTTGACGACAGGGCCGATGTGTATGTGATCAATACCTGCTCCGTCACCGATAATGCGGATAAAGAATGCCGCCAGATCGTTCGCCGCATTCAGCGCAAGGCACCGGAGAGCCTGGTGGTGATTACCGGTTGTTACGCACAATTGAAACCAAAAGAGATTGCTGAAATTCCCGGTGTGGATCTTGTATTGGGAGCAGCAGAAAAATTCAACATTGCAACGCATATTAAAGAACTGGCGAAAGGTGATTCTGCTAAAATATGCAGCTGCGATGTGGAAGAAGTCACAGGTTTTAATTCATCTTATTCCATTGCCGATCGCACAAGAACTTTTTTAAAGGTGCAGGATGGTTGTGATTATAATTGTTCTTTTTGCACTATCCCCATGGCAAGAGGAAAAAGCAGGAGCGACAGCATTGAAAATGTTATTACAAATGCAGAAGAACTTGCAGCGAAAGGCGTAAAGGAAATTGTTTTAACAGGCGTTAATCTTGGCGACTTTGGTAAAGGCCCGGATGGTGCAGGCAGTTCTTTAAGCATTAACAGTCGTGAAGAAAATTTTTATTCGCTGATACGGGAGCTTGATAAAGTAAACGGTATTCAGCGCTACCGCATCTCTTCTATTGAACCCAATCTTCTTACCAACGAGATAATTGCGTTTGTGGCCAACAGTGACAAGTTTATGCCTCATTTTCATATTCCTTTGCAAAGCGGCAGCAACAAGATACTTGGATCCATGCGCAGGCGGTATAAAAGAGAACTGTACGCAGACAGGGTCAACCTGATTAAAACATTAATGCCGCATTGTGCTATTGGTGTAGATGTGATTGTTGGTTTTCCCGGCGAAACAGAAACAGAATTCAAAGAAACGTTTGACTTTCTTCATTCATTGGATATATCTTACCTGCATGTATTTACCTATTCTGAAAGAGATAATACACATGCACTGGGCATCACCCCCGTTGTTCCCATGAATATCCGCCACGAAAGAAATAAAACGCTGCGCAATCTTTCTTATATGAAAATGCAATACTTCACGCAGCAGCACCAGGGCCAAACCCGCAAAGTATTATTTGAAAGCAATGATAAAAGCGGGATGATGGAAGGATATACAGATAATTATATCAAAGTGACTACTCCATTTAGAAGTGAGTGGGTGAACGAAATTGTAGATTGGCGAATATAACACGAATGGCTACGCTAATAGCACTAATGAACGCGAATGTGTCGTTTGTTTGGTTTCCCGCGATACCGGTTATAATATAGATCCGAGGCTAAGCTCTCGCACCCTTCGTACTATAAAAACTGTAGAGAGTCCAGAGCCGTAGGCTCGGATTTGTTTTGTAACACTGGATTTTAATCCAGTGTATAGAACAGATTTGCCTCTTTACAACGGGTTGAAACCTCCCGCCAGCGGCGGGATTACAATATCCACCCGGGGCTACGCCTCCCAGTCGTTTAATTCTGCAAAAATTCATTGAACTCCGGAACCAGGCGCAAGTTCTTATTTGTTTTACAGCAATTTCATTGTTGAACAGTGACTGCCCTCTCAAACACAGGCGTTTCACTCTTTTGAAGAATATCTAACGTATCTCCCACCTTAATAACACCCGTGTTATGATACAACACATTTTGCCCGAAATAAACATTGTGCTCCCTTCTGCGATAACTATATAAAGTTCTTGTCGGCTCTTTGCTTTTCTCCGCAGTATCCTGGTTGATCGTGGGCATAACACAGCGGGCGCAAAGTTTGACTCCATAAAAATCAATCCCGTTAATACGGAAATTCTGCATGGTATCTTCTTCATAAGGTTCGCAACCTTCAACAACTATATTCGGCCGGAAACGATTCATCGGTAATTCATGCGGGAGACGGCTATTCAGATCATTCAATGATTCCTGTGAAATGATCAGTATTGGATAAGCATCTGAAAAACTCGTGACCTCATTTTTTGTCACGGCGAATCGTTCATCCACTTTGCGTAGTGAATCATCGGGCATGTGAACCAATTTGCAGGAAATAGAAAGCGCATCGCTGAACCATTCGTTTAATTCATCACTTACAGCAACGGCATCGCATAAGTCATCCCAGATATTGATAATAATTTTCTTACCGGAAGAGTATGAAAAGGGAATTAAAACATGTTGAGAAGGACTGCTTTTTTGAAAAACATAAATACCATCTTCTGTAATTGAAGTGCCTATTAAAGCCATTTGCGAATGTTCCCGTTGCGTAAGGAACCTGTTATCATTATCCACCAGCATCCATCGCCGGTCATGCTTAAAACCGCGATCGGTAAGCTCAGCGGCATCTATTTTAATTCCGCCCAATGATTTTACCGGATAAATATATAATTCGCTTACAGTAATCATACTGCAAGATACAATAAACAAATAAGGAGTAAATTTGACCAACAATACAACTTATTAAATGAAACCAACTATCACCATCGAATATTGTCCCAAATGTCACTGGCTGTTACGTGCCGCCTATATGGCGCAGGAGTTTTTAACCACGTTTGAAGGAGATATAAAAAGAGTTACGCTTATTCCCAGCGAAATAAACGGCCGGTATACCATTCACATTGATGAACAAAAGATTTTTGATCGAAAAGAATTCGGCGGCTTCCCGGAAATAAAAGAATTGAAACAATTGATACGCGATAAAGTAGCACCGGGAAAAAGTTTGGGGCATACGGATACACCGGTGCATCATGATTGATTGAATAAGAGAGTACGGTGACTGCGTGACAAAGTACGATGCAAATCTTTTAATTTTACTGAAACGTTGTTATTGTAAAACCGGCCCGTCAATCGGATATGGATTCAGCATCAGAAATGTATTTAAAATCGGTAAGGGCTATCTGTCCTGCGTTGTCTGATGATGAACTATCCCTGTTGGCGTCCAAACTTACTTTCAAAGAGCTCAAAAAGAAAGATATTTTTCTGCAACCGGGCAAAGTACAAAAAGCAATTGGCTTTATTGTACAGGGGTTGGTTCGTTCTTTTTACATTGATAATAATGGCAACGAAATAACGGTTGGTTTCTACAAGGAAGGAGATTACGCTACACACTATCCCGCCTATATTACCAGGCAGCAAAGCCTGTATACTATTCAAAGCCTCGAGCCAACTGCAATGGTATGTCTTGCCTACGAAGATCAGCAATGGATATACCAACAGTCTGCTAATTTTGAACGCTATGGACGTTTGGTTACCGAAGAAATATTAAAGCGGCAACAGGCCCGTATTGAAAGTTTCATTTTCGAAACAGCAGAGCAACGTTACCTGAGTTTCATAGACACTCATCCCGGTTTATTCAACAGGATCTCGCTATCTCACCTTTGCAGCTTCCTGGGTATAGAACGGCAGTCGCTTACACGTATCCGGCAGAAATTATCCCACCAATAATATTTTGACACATTAGTGTCAGGTGTCCCCCTCATTTTGTCAGCAGCTTTGTGTTATCAAATTAAAACGATACACAATGACAAAGAATATCTTACTTATACTCGGTCACCCATCCAAAAATTCATTTAATAAAGTATTGCTGGATGCTTATCAAAAAGGAGCGGAACGCGCTGGTGCAACCTGCAAAACCATTTACATCTCCGATTTGCATTTTGATGTAAACCTCGCCGACGGATATAAAAGCGGAAAAGCAGAGCAGCTTGAAGAGGATCTTGTTGCGGCACAAAAATTATTTCAATGGGCCAACCACGTAGTATTTGCTTTTCCAAACTGGTGGGGTGCCATGCCCGCCATTACCAAAGGATTTATCGACAGGCTTTTTCTTCCGGGTTTTGCATTTAAAAATCACAAAGGAAAAAATTTTCCTGAACAGCTATTGAAAGGAAAAAGCATGCGGGTGCTGGTAACGATGGATACGCCTAAGTTGTGGTTCTACCTCGTACACCGTGCATCACTCTATCTCATTCTGAAAAAAGTCGTCTTCGGTTATGTTGGTTTTAAACCGGTCAACTTTTCCACGTTTGGATTTATGAGAAAATCAACCGGCACGCTCCGTGCAGCCTGGCTGAGAAAAGTGGAAGCACTCGGAACTCAAATCAATTAAACAATCTCCAGTAACAAATAAAATTTTATAAAAATGAAAAAGACAATTTCGAGCCTGCTCACAGCAGCAATCGCGATCACATCATTTGCATCTGGCAAACAAAATGATGACAACCCGGCCACAAAAACGCAAACTTATGTATTGGTACATGGTGCATGGCAGGCACCTTATGTTTGGGATGCAGTAAAAACAGAATTGACCAATAGAGGCAAAAAGGTAATTGTTGTGGAGCTACCCGGACACGGTGCAGACAACACCGCAACATACAGCCTGAGTATTGATGCTTACAGGGACAAGGTTATCGAAGCCATCTCTGCTGTTGACGAAAAAGTAATACTTGTTGGTCACAGCATGGGCGGAATGGTAATAAGTGCTGTTGCAGAAAAAATCCCTTCGGGAATCAGCAAGCTGGTTTATATCGGCGCTTTTCTTCCGGCAAACGGGCAGGCATTGGTTGATCTTGCGTTTTCAGATCCTGGTTCAAAACTTGGTCCCTTGCTGATTGAGTCTGCCGATAAGCTGGTATTGGATGTAAAGGCAGATAGTCTCACCTACCTGTTCATTAATGACGGCTCTGCCGATGTGAAGCAACAGGCAGTTGACAGGTATCGTGCGGAACCGGCAATACCTTTTACCAATAAAGCTGTACTTACCAATGAAAACTTCGGATCGGTAGATAAGGTGTATATCAAAACACTGCAGGATATAGTGATCTCTCCCGGCTTGCAGGATCGTATGATAGCAGCAGCAGGTATTAAAAACGTATTCACTGTAAATACAAGCCACTCGCCTTTTTTATCACAGCCAAAAGAAGTAGCGAAGCTTTTGCTTGCAGTGGGTCAATAGTATTTTATTAAACCGGAAAATAAAAAACGATCAATCGATTATTCGTTGATCGTTTTTTTATTTGTTCATTTTTATTCCGTACGCAACGACTTAACCGGGTTTGCGGATGCCGCCTTGATCGTCTGAAAACTCAGCGTTATTAATGCAATAACAATCATAGCAATTCCACATAATGGAAACAGCCACCAATTTACTGCGGTGCGGTAAGCAAAATTTTTCATCCATTGCTGTATCGCCCACACAGCCACAGGTGTTGCAATGATAAAAGCAATAGCCACGAGCATCAGAAAATCTTTCGATAATATTTTTACGATATGGCCAACTGAAGCGCCAAGCACTTTACGCACACCTATTTCTTTCGTGCGCTGGCTGGTGGTATATATCACAAGACCAAGCAGCCCGAGACAACTGATAACAATGGTCAGACCGCTGGCCCATCCCATCAGGTGCTTCATATTTTGTTCTGCACCATAAGAGTATTTAATACTATCATCCTGGAAACTGTAACTAAATTCCGATTCAGGATAAATCTGCTTAAACGATTTTTCCATTTGTGCAATCGTTGCTTTCCATTTGTCTTTTGCCGCAGTTTGCAAGGCAATAACAACTGCTTTGCTTTCTGACGCCAGGTGAATAAAAGCCATCGGCCCGATCATGTTATTTAATGAGTGTGCATGAAAATCTTTCATGACACCAACGATCGGGATATTCCTGTCATCCCATGTTAATGTTTTCCCGATAGCATCACCGGCCGTTTTGAAGCCCAGCTTCCGCTGGTATGTTTCATTGATCACCACTTCGCGAATAGTATCTGCCGGCAACAGTGTTCTTCCTGCTATAAGCGGTATATGAAAAAGAGTCAGGTAATTATCATCCCCGGCTTTTAGTTCGGCGATAGTGCTGATCTTATTTTTTCCATCGTTATAATCAATACCTGCTGTCCACCAACCACCGGAGTTTGCTACATCGCTGCCCAGGCTCGCCATTTCCACAGCAGGCAATTTTTTTATTTCGTTCAGCAACGTTTGACGGCGCAGGGTGGATGTGTCGTTGCGGGGCGTGAAAAAACTTATCACCGCTTCTTTGCGGAAACCAAGATCAGTATTCATCATGTAGCGGATCTGTTTGGCAACAACAAATGTTCCCATAATAAAGAATTGCGCAATTACAAATTGCGATACGGTAAGCGTTTGTCGCATCCAGGCCTTACGCGTACGTCCCGAATTTGCCTGCGCCTGGTTTTTCAAAACATCTACCGCGTTGCCTGATGATAGCACCATAGATGGATACATACCCGCAAGAAGGCTTACCAGGATGGTGAGTAGGGCGAGAAATAGAGCAATCAGTGGATCCGCCATAGAAAAATAAAAACCATAAGGCATGTACTCTGCAAACGCTTTTGCCAATAACGGTAACAATGAAAGTGATAAGACCGAGGCAATACCGGTAATAGTGAATATCTCACACAAAAACTGGAAGGTGAGTTGTGCGCGGGAGCTGCCCATGGTTTTGCGGATGCCGATTTCTTTCGCACGTGCCGAGGCGCGGGCGGTTGTAAGATTGATAAAGTTGATGCAGGCAAGCGCTACTAAAAAAAGTGCTGTAAGCATCAGTCCGTACAACATTGTTTTGTTTGATACGGGTTTATTCAAAATGCCATACTTACTATTGAAATGGATATCGCTTAATGGCTGCAATGTATAGATCCAGGTGTAATTATTTTTGCGTTGATCTTCTTTTAAATACTTTTCACCGAGGGCATGTAGTTTCGATTGCATTGCTGCATAAGTTGATCCTTTGGCAAGGCGCACAAATACCTGCTGATCGCTTGAGGTACCGCCCCAGCTTTCCCAGCCAAATTGATTGCGAAACCCTTTATTGTTCAGAACAGTAGCGAGTGAAATGAATTCCCTCAATGTAAAATCGGTATTGCCTTGTTTATCCAGGTCCTGTACCACCCCGGTCACGCGGGCAACTACGGTATCATCGTATGTAATGATATTACCGATGATACGATCATAAGATAACTGCGGGAAATAAAGTTTGGCGCGGGTTTCGTCCAGTACCACCTGCCCCGGCTCCGTTAGTGCCGTTGCCGGTGAGCCTGCCAGCCAGCGATAGGGCAGCATACTGAAATAAGAAGCATCAGCGAAGATGATATTATTCTGTAACTGGAACTTAACCGGCTTGCTTTCACCGGTACGCATCACTGACTGTTTTGCCGGATAATATGCGTGAAACGAAACGGCGAGATCAATACCCGTCAATTCCTTTTTAACGGCCGCTGCGAGCGGCACCTGTGTACCCCGTGTATGGCCCTCATTGCCCTGGAAAGAATAGTCACTAACGATCCTGTACACACGATCTGCACCCGGCACAAAACGATCGAAACTGAAATCATACCGTACCATCAGGAAAATAAGCAGCGAAGCACTGATGCCTATTGTAAGACCCAACACGTTAATAACAGAAAGAATCTTGTTGCGCCGCAGGTTCCGGATTGCAACGACCAGGTAATTTTTAAACATGATTTGCCAGTTGTAAAGTGATGGAGATAAAAAAGCGTAAACAGACTTACCTGGTTCGTTGCCAATTGCATGCCGCATAAAACGGGATTGATTTACAACAATGTATTTTATCAATAGCGACGGCATTGTCCGCTATCGAAACAGGTCGTGTACGATTTTGGTACAGATCCATGCATAGATAAAGGTCGCTCTGCTGATAAAACAACGATGACAAAAGGAAGTTGAAATAAACCGGAACAGATTGTAACCTTTTCTGGTTTGCAGAGTTTTACTAGTCATGAAGACGTTATTTTTAATATCCCTTTTAAGCATCTGTGTGATATATACCGGTGCCCAGCAAAACAATTCAGTTGTTATTGGTAACATCGACACTATCCATTCTCAAATTTTAAAAGAGGAACGAACGATTTGGGTACATGTACCTGCATCGCTGCTCGGCACTTCTGCCAAAAAGAAGTACCCGGTCGTTTACCTGTTAGACGGTGAATGGAATTTTACAGGTGTGGTGGGTATGATCGACCTGTTGAGCTCAATAAATGGTAATAACGTTTGTCCCGAAATGATCGTAGTCGGTATTCCCAATACCAACCGTACAAGAGATCTGACACCTACCCGGGTGACGAACGGACTGTGGGTCGACAGTAATATCATCGAAAATTCCGGCGGTGGTGAAAACTTCACGGCATTTATCGAAAAGGAACTGATCCCGCACATTGATTCACTCTATCCAACCAGTCGTTACCGGATGCTGATAGGACATTCCCTCGGTGGTCTCACGGTAATGAATACGCTTTTACATCATAGAACATTGTTCAGCAGTTATGTAGCCATTGACCCCAGTATGTGGTGGGATAAACAACGACTGCTGCGCGAAACGGAACACGATTTAAAAACAAATACATACAAGGGTACAGCGCTGTACCTGGCCATGGCCAATACGCTGCCGGAAGGATTGGATACGATATCCGTTCAACGTGATACAACGGATGGTACTATTCATCCCCGCTCAATACTTCAACTGGAAAAGTACATTACCGCAGCCCGCAACAAAGATGAGCTGCAGGCCGGGTATAAGTATTATAACGGTGACGGTCACAGCTCGGTACCGTTAATTGCTACGTATGACGCACTGCATTTTATTTTCAACGATTATCCATTAGTATTCAAAGAAAGTTTCATTACCGACTCTTCTTTCAGGCTCGCTGCTTACCTGCAGATACATTATGAAACTATAAGTTCAAAATATGGCATCACGTCAATGGATGGTCGTCTCCTGCCACCGGCAGAAGATTGGATTAATGGACTGGGTAGTTATGTGTTGAGTAAAAAACAGGTGAGAAAAGCGGAAGAACTATTTAAATTAAATGTAAAAAATTACCCCGAAAGCTTTAATGCATATGCTGCGCTTGGCGATCTGTATGCATCCCGGAATGATAAGGCAAATGCAAAAGTGAATTACAGGAAATCGCTGTCACTGAAAGAATCAGCAGCAACGAGACAAAAGTTAGATAAAATGGAAGGCAAGTAGACTACAA
>Ga0207683_10004256_pt1 | contig 12352 bp, 10 predicted proteins | sample KBSM73metaG_FD_184333 | JGI IMG/M metagenome (GOLD analysis project Ga0207683, IMG submission 184333) | Miscanthus rhizosphere microbial communities from Kellogg Biological Station, Michigan, USA - KBS M7-3 metaG (SPAdes) (version 2) | ecosystem: Host-associated > Plants > Roots > Rhizosphere >...
GCTCAATCGCTTCCCCGGTTACGACCGGTGGGAAGACGCGTCGCGCGTCACGTACGGCCTCGACTGGTCGCTCGAGCGGCAGAACATCTCGATCGACAGCACAATCGGCCAGAGCTACCGCTTCGGCACCCTTCGCGACATCTTCCCGGAAGGCACCGGCCTCACCGGGCGCGTCTCCGACATCGTCGGGCGGACCCGCGTCCGCTACGGGCGCTTCATCGATGTCACGCACCGTTATCGCATCGACAAGAACAATCTCGCGGTTCGCCGAAATGAGATCGACCTCACCTTCGGCACCACCCAGACCTACGTGCAGCTCGGCTATCTCAGGCTCAACCGCAACATCGACCCCGCAATCGAGGACCTGCGCGACAAGGAGGAGCTACGCGTCGCTGCCCGGATCCTGTTCCGGCGTTACTGGTCGATCTTCGGGGCCAGCGTGATCGACCTCACCGACAAGACCGAAGATCCGCTGTCGCTTGCCGACGGTTGGCAGCCGGTGCGCAACCGGCTCGGCATCGAATATGAAGATGAATGCTTGCAGCTTGGCGTCACCTGGCGCCGCGACTATGAGCGCATCGGGACCTTCCGCAAAGGCAGCACCTTCGCCATTCACTTGGCGTTGAAGGGTATCAGCCGCTAAGCCTGCGTTCAGCGGGCCAGCAGCAATGGCAGACATTGGGAAATAAGGAAAATCTGAACGTGGCAGCAGGTTTTGGAGTGACAAAGACGCGTCTGTGGATGACGATTGGTGCGGCGGCGCTGGCCGCGGCCAGCGGCGCGATCGCGCAGAATTCGGGGCAGAACAAACCACAGCCCCCGCAGCAGCCGCCGGTCAACACGGCCCAGTCGCTAAGGCTGCCGGAAAACGCGCAGGTGTTCGGCAATGCCATGCCTTCGATCGTCAAGGCGACGGCGATCGTCAACGGCGAGGTGATCACCCCGACCGACATCGACCAGCGCCTCCAGCTGCTGGTCATTTCGAACGGCGGGCAAATTTCGCCGGAAGAAACCAAGCGTCTGCGGGACCAGGTGCTTCGCAATCTGATCGACGAAACGCTCGAGATCCAGGCCGCCAAGGCGGAGAAGATCGACATCAAGCCGTCGGAAATCGAGCGCACGCTGCAGCGCGTCGCCGGCAACGTGAAGCAGACTCCCGAGCAGCTCGCCGCCTACCTCGAGGCGAATGGATCGAACGTCAACACGCTGCGCCGCCAGATCCAGGGCGAAATAGCGTGGCAACGGCTCCAGAGCGCCAAGATCGACGTCAGCGTCGGCGACGACGAGGTGAAGGCGGTCATCGACAAGTTGAACGCGTCGAAGGGGACCCAGGAATTCCGGGTCGGGGAAATCTTCCTGTCGGCGTCGCCCGCCACCGAGGCGCAAACGCTCGACAATGCGAACAAGATTCTTGCCCAGCTCAAGCAGGGCGGCTCGTTCGCCGGCTATGCGCGGCAATATTCGGAAGCCTCGACCGCCGCCGTCGGCGGCGACCTCGGCTGGGTGCGGCCCGAGCAGCTGCCCGCACCGCTCGCCGATGCAGTGCGGCAAATGCCTGCCGGCGCGATCAGCAATCCGATCCCGGTTCCCGGCGGCTTTTCGATCCTGGCGGTCCAGGACACGCGCAAGATCCTGACCGCCGATCCGCGCGATGCCGTCCTGAGCCTCAAGCAGGTGTCGGTGCTCTTCCCTAAAGGCACCAAGCGCGAAGTCGCCGAGCCGATCGTCGGGCGTTTCGCTGAAGCGGCGAAGAGTGTCGCCGGCTGCGGCGGCGCCGACAAACTTGCCGCCGACTTCCACGCCGAAATCGTCAGCAGCGACCAGGTCAAGATGCGCGACCTGCCTATCGCGCTCCAGCAGCTGATGCTGCCGATGCAGGTCGGCCAGGCGACACCGCCTTACGGCACGCTCGAGGACGGGATTCGAGTTCTCGTCATCTGCGGCCGCGACGAGCCGAGCTCGAGCGCGCCGAACTACAACGACATCTACGCCCAACTCAATGAAGAGCGCGTCAACTCGCGGGCGCAACGCTACCTTCGCGACTTGCGCCGCGATGCGGTGATCGAATTTCGCTAGGCGGTGATATCCGTCGGAGCGGCGGCTGATGGCACGCGCGCCGCTCCCGCCGCTTGCCGTTTCCCTCGGCGACCCGGCCGGAATCGGACCCGAGGTTATCGCCAAATGCTGGGATAACCGGTCGGCGTTCGCGCTTCCGCCGTTCGTGGCGATCGGTGATCCGCGTTCGATCGCGGCGGTGTGGGACGGTCCCATCGAACTGGTCGACGACCCCCGCCAGGCGGACGCGGCCTTCGACTATGGTCTGCCCGTCATCCAGCTCAACACGCCCCATGCCGACGTTCCTGGCCACCCAAGCGTCACGGGCGCCCATACGTCGCTGGATTCGCTCGAAATCGCGGTCGGCCTCGCTCGCTCAGGCTCGGCGTCGGGAGTGGTCACGGGCCCGGTCGCCAAGGAGCAACTCTACGCGATCGGCTTCCAGCATCCGGGCCAGACCGAGTTCGTCGCCGAGCGCTGCGGAGTCGCGCCGGGCAATGTGGCGATGATGCTCGCCGGGCCGACTCTCCGCACCGTTCCGGTGACGACCCACCTCCCGCTGAGCAAAGTCTCCTCGCGCCTCACCAGCTCCCTGATCGAGGCGCGGGGCCGCGCTACGCTTCGCGGACTGCAGCGCAATTTCGGAATCGCCGAGCCGCGGCTGGCGGTGTCGGGCCTCAACCCCCACTCGGGTGAGAGGGGCCAGCTTGGCCGCGAGGAGATCGACATCATCGAGCCGGCGATCGCAGCCCTTGCAGCGGAGGGATGGCGGGTCACCGGTCCTCACCCCGCAGACACGATGTTCCACGCTCGGGTCCGGGCCAATTACGACGCGGCGCTGTGCATGTATCATGACCAGGCGCTGATCCCGATCAAGGCGCTTCATTTCGAGGATGCTGTCAACGTGACGCTGGGCCTGCCGATCGTTCGCACGGCGCCCGACCATGGGACCGCATTCGACATCGCCGGTCAGGACCGCGCCGACCCCCGACCGATGGCCGCGGCAATCCGCATGGCCGCCGAAAGCGCAAGCCTGCGCGCCCACGTCGCGGCTTGAACGGCTCGATCGAACCCCTGCGCGACGTCATCGCGCGCCACGGGCTCAGCGCCAGCAAGTCGCTGGGGCAGAATTTCATCCTCGACCGCCAGCTTCTGGCACGCGTCGCGGCGATCCCGGGCCCGCTGACCGGCGAAACGGTTTATGAAGTCGGTCCCGGGCCCGGCGGCTTGACCCGCGCGCTGCTCGACGCCGGCGCCTCGGTAATCGCGGTCGAGCGGGACCGCCGCTGCATCCCTGCCCTGGCCGAACTCGAGCAGCAATTTTCAGGGAAGCTGACGCTCATCGAGGGCGACGCACTCAAGATCGACGAGCGAGCGGTCGTTGGCGCGGGATCGCACGTTGTCGCCAACCTTCCCTACAATGTCGGGACGGCCCTGCTTCTCAAATGGCTTGGCGGCGCGTGGCCACCGTGGTGGCGGTCATTGACCCTGATGTTCCAGAAGGAGGTCGCCGAGCGCCTCGTGGCAGAAGCCGGTGACGAGGCCTACGGACGCCTGTCGATCGCGGTCCAGTGGCGTTCGCGGCCGCGGATCGCGATGACCGTCAACCGCTCAGCCTTTGTGCCCCCGCCCAAGGTCACCTCGGCCGTGGTGCACATCGTCCCCGGCGAGCAGCCCCGGGGCGTCGATCCGAAGGTCATGGAGCGGTTGACCGAGGCGGCGTTCGGCCAGCGGCGCAAGATGCTGCGATCGAGCCTCAAGCCGTTGCCTGGCGCGCTCGAAGCGGCCACGCGGCTTGGAATCGACATGCAGCGGCGTGCCGAGACTCTCACCATCGACGAATGGATAACGCTTGCCCGCGCGCTGAGCGCTTAGTTCGACTTCGGGCTTACGGGAACCTTGGCTGCTGCGACCGTCGGACCTCGGCTGATCGCTCCCGAAAGCTGCGCGATTTGCGGGCAACCGCCCTTGCAGATCGTCTGAAGCTTCTGAAGGTTCGCCTGCGCTCGCGCGATGGCGCCCAATTCGACCATCGCTTCGCCCTGGACCGCGATCGCATCGGGATCATTCGGCTCCAGCGCGAGCGCCTTGTTGGTCATCCGGATCGCCTTGCCGAACAAATGCTGCTTTTCGGCCACCCGCGCGATGTCGACGAAGGCGCCGCGATTGCGGGGATCGACGGCGAGAGCCGTCTCGAGAAGGTCCTCGGCCTGCTCGAGCTTGCCGGCGGCAACCGCCTGCCGAGCCTGCTTCTGGAGCTCGGCCGACCTGGGCAGAATCTGATCGTCGGTGCGCTGGCTGAGGGCCGGCGCGGCAAGAGCGAGGCCGGCTGCGCCGATCACCAGGGCACGGGCAAAGGATTTCATCAAACTCTCCATCAACCTTCGACGCCTAGCATGCACGCTTCAGCCGCGCGACGAAAAATCCGTCGGTGCGGTCGTGGCCCGGAGTGAGAAGTTGACCGGCACCATCGGCACGTCCCGCGGGCATGGCCGACGGCTCACTAATCCACGATGAATGGTCGCTCAGGAAGCGGTCGATTTGCCCTGCCCCTTCGCGGGACAGCAACGAGCAAACCGCATAAACCAGGCGGCCGCCGGGCTTCACCAGTTCCGATGCGATGGCGAGTAGCCGCCGCTGCGTATCGATGAGGCGGTCGAGCCGGTCGAGAGTCAGCCGCCACCGCCCTTCGGGATTGCGGCGCCAGGTGCCGCTGCCCGAGCAGGGCGCGTCGACCAGCACGACATCGGCAACTCCGCGCCAATCGGCCAGCTGCTCCAGTTCATTCGGCGGGCTCAGCAGCCGCGGCTCGATCGCGGCGCCGGCGCGCTCGGCGCGCGGGCCGAGTTTCGACAGCCGCGAGCGATTGCTGTCCGTCGCCAGGATTGTCGAGCCGGGCGCAGCAGCGAACAGGGCCAGCGCCTTACCGCCTGCTCCCGCACACAGGTCGAGGACGCGATCGCCCTGGCCGGGCTCGCACGCCAAGGCGATCAGCTGGCTCCCCTCGTCCTGCACTTCGACGAGGCCGGCGGTGTAGGCCGGGTGGACGTCGACCCGGCTGTCAGGGGGCAGGCGAATGCCCCACGGGCTGAGCGGGGTCGCCGTTGCGCCATCGAATTGCGCGAGGATGTCGTCCCGCGAAGTGCGAGCAACATTGACCCTGAGGTCGAGCGGCGCCCGTTCGAGCAGCGCCGGCCACTCTGCCTCGCCGACAAGTGCAGAAAGCTCGGAGTTCAACCATTCGGGCATTGCAGCGGCGGGGCCCGACACTTCTCCGTCGGCGATCGGCTCAGGACCGCGCGGCTGGCCGAACAGCTCCGCCAGCTCCGGCTCGTCTTCGACCAGGCCGAGGATTGCGGCGCGGCCGCTGCCGGGCTGCTCGGCCGAACGCCGGATCGCTCGAAAGACGAGCTCGCGCACCGCTCGCCGGTCCTTCGATCCGGCGTACCGCCGATGCTTGAAGTAGCGGGTGACGATCGTGTCGGCGGGCGGGCCGTCGTCACGCGTCGAAACGATGACTTCGTCGAGGATCTCGACCGCGGCCCCGAGGCGAGCGGCCGGAGTCATTTGAGCGAACGCGTGAAATGGGGAGCGGGCGGATCGTTGGCGCAAGCTACATCGAGGCTTGCCGCCGGATCCGCGATGAACGCGCCGATCAGACGACCGCCGCATGCCGAGAAGCCGGCGCCATGGCCAGCCGACGGAAAAAGGACGAGCGTCGCATGTGTCAAGGAGCGAGCGGCCGACCGCTGGATGGTGGGCGGCGTCGCGGGATCGAACAGGCCCGAAAAGATAAGAAATGGCACGTCGCTACGTACCGGCTGATTTTCTGTTGCAGCAGGATGTGCGACGACGCCCGCGGCCTTGCACAATCCATTTGGAACGGTCGCCTGATCAACCCGGGCGAACTCGGGATAGCCGGACAAATCGGCCGCAACCCGCGCCGGATCTTCGAACGGCACCTCTTCATTGCACCACAATGAGAGACGCATGAGCCACGGGTAGGTCGACTTGCCGATATCAAGGATATCGGAAAGCGCCTTCCTGTTTCCAGCCCAGATCGCGTCGATCCGGGCGGGGACGAGCTCGAATGTGTCCGGGCTGTAGAACTGGTCGAGCAGGGCGTTGACGACCACCCAAGGTGTGGCTCGCACGTGGCGCGTTCCTCCAGCGCGATCGGAATCTGGAATGTCGAGCAGCCAAGGTTTTGAGGCGGCCCGCTCGACGATGTCCCGGAACTTGCGGGCGAGGCGCGGATGAGCATCGTCGCAGGCCGGTTCTCGTTCGCATCCGGCAATGATGAGGTCGAGCGTGCGCCGCATCGCGCTTTGACCCTGCTCATCGTAATTGGCCTCGAGCGTCAGCGGCGTGTTGGCGACGACCGCACGGGTGTGATCGGGATGATCGCGGGCATATTCAAAGATCACCTTGCCGCCGTACGACACGCCAACGAGGTTGATCCGCGAATAGCCCTGAAGCCTACGGAAATCCTCGAGATCCCCAACGATCGCACGGCTGGTGTAACCCGAGAGGCGAATGCCCTTTCGCCCAGCGTCGGCGACGCAGCGCCGAGCGACTTCGATGAGGCCTCGCGCCAGTTCTCGGCCGTCAATCCTTCCTAGCTGTGCCTTCTGCTTTTCCTCGGCATAACCCGGACAGTCGAGGCGCGGATCGGCAAGGTCGGTTCCTCGTTGTTCAAAAAAGACGACATCGCGGCCGCCGAATTCAGGTGAGACAGGGCGAATTCTTCGCGGAATGACCCGGCCGCCGGGTCCGCCAGCGATCATCACCAGTGGGTCGTCGCTCGTCCGGTGCGCATTGTGGACGATTGCGAAAGGCACTCCAATGATCCTACTCGACGGAACATCCCGATCTTCCGCGACACGAAGGTAGCCGCATTCGACCTTCGCGACCGGATCGACTTGAGCGAAGCGTGCACAGTCGACACGCTCGACCCGAGGCTCCGCCGCAGTCGAGGCGACAAGGGCCACCAACGATAGAATCAAGGATTCACCTCGAATGACTTTCAGCGCGTCGGATAGTTCGGCGCCTCGCGAGTGATGGCCACATCGTGCACGTGGCTTTCGGACAGGCCGGCATTGGTGATGCGCACGAACTTCGCGCGCTTCTGGAGCTCCGCAATCGTCGTCGATCCGGTGTAGCCCATCGCGGCTTTGACGCCGCCCACCAGCTGGTGGATGATGTCGCGAACGGGACCCTTGTACGGGACCTGTCCCTCGATCCCCTCAGGCACCAGCTTGAGATGGTCCTTGATGTCCTGTTGGAAATAACGGTCGGCCGAGCCCCGCGCCATTGCTCCAACGGAACCCATGCCTCGATAGGATTTGTAGCTTCGGCCCTGGTAGAGGAAGCTTTCGCCGGGCGCCTCCTCGGTGCCGGCTAGCAGCGATCCGACCATCACGCTCGATGCGCCTGCCGCAAGCGCTTTCGCCATGTCGCCGCTAGTGCGAACCCCGCCGTCGGCGATCACCGGAACGCCGTTCGCCGCCCGCGCTGCATCGATGATCGCCGTCAGCTGCGGCACTCCAACGCCGGCAACGATACGGGTCGTGCAGATCGACCCCGGTCCAATCCCGACCTTGATTGCATCGGCGCCCGAATCGACCAGTGCCTTGGCCGCGTCGGCGGTCGCGACATTGCCGGCGACCACCTGGACCGAGTTGGAGACGCCCTTCACTCGCTCGACCGCGGCCGCGACGTCGCGATTGTGGCCGTGGGCCGTGTCGATGACGATGCAGTCGCAGCCTGCGTCGATCAGCGCTTCCGACCTTGCGAAGCCGGCATCGCCGACAGTCGTGGCTGCTGCGACCCGCAGCCGGCCTTCGACATCCTTTGTCGCAAGCGGCGCCGCAACCGACTTTTCGATGTCCTTGACGGTGATCAGCCCGACCAGGTGATCGGCGTCGTCAACGACCAACAGCTTTTCGATGCGTCGCTCATGCAGGATGCGGCGCGCGACTTCCTCGCTGGTTCCCAGCCCGACGGTGGCCAGATTGTCCCGAGTCATCAGCTCGCTGACGGGCTGACGCGGATTCTCGGCGAAGCGGACGTCGCGGTTGGTGAGGATGCCGCAAAGCTTCCCCGAACGGTCGACGATGGGCACGCCGCTGATGTGGTTCGACTTCATCAGCTCGAGCGCTTCGGCCAGCGTCTGTTCGGGAGTCATGGTGATCGGGTTGACGACCATCCCGCTTTCGAAGCGCTTGACCTGCCTGACCGCGGTTGCCTGCTCCTCGACGCTGAGGTTGCGGTGAAGCACGCCGATCCCGCCCAGCTGCGCCATGACGATCGCCATGTCGGCCTCGGTCACCGTGTCCATCGCAGACGACAGCACCGGGATGTGCAGGGGGATCTCGCGCGTGAGAAAGGTTCGCGTGTCCGCCTGGCTCGGCAGGACCGTCGATTCGAGCGGCTGAAGCAGCACGTCGTCGAACGTCAGTCCGAGCGGAATGTCAGCGGTATCGGTGAGTTGGGCCATATCGGCCCATGACAGGCAAAGGGCGATTCGCCAAGTCTCGCCTCAGGAGCTTGCCCGCTCCAGCACCCGCTGCGCCGCCTCGACGTGCATGCGCTCGATCATCTCATTGTTGAAGCGCTCGGCGCCGCCGTGGAAGGCGGCGACAAGTGCCTTGGCGCGCTCGATCTCGGTGGCGCTCGGCGCGAAAGCCCGATGACAGAGCGCGATCTGGTCGGGATGGATCAGGCTCTTGCCGTCGAAACCGAAACCCCTTCCCTCCCGCGCCTCCGTCAGGAAGCCGTCGGCGTCGTCAAGGCTGTTGAAGACCCCGTCAAACGCCGCGATGCCGGCCGCCCGCGCCGCGAGGACGATCATCTGAAGCGAGGCCGAGATGGGTTCGCGCGTGGCATCGAGCGGCAGCCTGAGATCCGCGCGGAGATCGTTTGTGCCTGCGATCAGGCCCGCGCAGGCCTGAGCGATCCCGGCCGCGGCAAGGACGCCCGCGGCGGTCTCGATCATTGCCAGGACCGGCTTCGCGGCGGTCTTGGCGACGTCAATAACGAGGTGAGCAGAAGCCGCTCGGGGCACAACAACATAGTCCGCCTTCGAGCGCGCCGCTGCGTCGAGGTCGAGCGAGTGCCACTCGGTCCCTACACCGTTGACCCGGATCGCGACCGGCATCGGCCACGGCTCGGCCACAGCGTCCAGCGCGGCGCCGCGTGCCGCCGTCTTGTCCGCTGGCTTCACCGCATCTTCGAGGTCGAGGACGACGACGTCGGAACCCGCGCCTCGCGCCTTGGCGATCGCGCGCGGGTTGGACGCCGGCAGGAACAGAATCGACCGTACGGCGAGAAGGTCGAGTTGCTTGTCGGTTTTCGCTTCCGCTTGGGACATGGCCGTCGCATCATGCCCTGAATTGGGGAGGATCGAAAAGAGTGATGCTGACGACATTCATGACCGCGGTCGCGGTCCTTGTGCTGCTCTACGTCATGATGGGCGTGAAGATCGTCCGCCAGGGCTATCGCTACACGATCGAGCATTTCGGCCGTTTCGTCCGGGTGGCGGAGCCCGGCTTCAACTATGTGACGCCCTTCTTCTACCGCGTCGGACGACGCATCAACATGATGGAGCAGGTGCTTGAGATCCCGGGCCAGGAGATCATCACCAAGGACAATGCCATGGTCGCGGTCGACGGCGTGGTCTTCTTCCAGGTGCTCGACGCCGCCAAGGCCGCCTACGAGGTCTATGATCTGTACGCGGCCATCACCGCGCTTTCGACGACCAACCTTCGCACCGTGATGGGCTCGCTGGATCTCGACGAGACATTGTCGAAGCGCGACGAGATCAACACCAAGCTGCTTTCCGTCGTCGATCAGGCGACCGAATCGTGGGGCGTGAAGATCACTCGGGTCGAGCTTCGCGACATCCGTCCACCGCAGGACATCGTCAACGCGATGACCCGGCAGATGAAGGCCGAACGCGAGAAGCGTGCCGTCATCCTCGAGGCCGAAGGAATGCGCCAATCGGCCATCCTCAAGGCCGAAGGCGAGAAGCAGGGAGCGATCCTGCAAGCCGAGGGCGGGCGCGAAGCCGCATTCCGCGAAGCCGAGGCACGCGAGCGCGCCGCCCAGGCCGAAGCCACGGCAACCAAAGCGGTCAGCGACGCGATCGAGCAAGGCAGCGGACAGGCGATCAATTACTTCATCGCCCAGAAATATGTCGAAGCGGTCGCCGAGTTCGCGCGGTCCCCCAATGCCAAGACGATTCTCTTCCCCGTCGAGGCGACACAGTTGATCGGCACGCTCGGCGGCATCGGCGAGCTTGCGAAGGAAGCATTTGGCACGCAGCAAGCCTCCCCGCCCGCGAAGGCCAAGGCAGTGCCGAGCGTTCCCAAAGCCGGCGAATGAGCGGAATCCATCTCGACCCGGCATGGCTGTGGCTGATCGGCGGCGTGGTGCTGCTGATCGCGGAGCTGATCGCGCCCGGCTTTTCGCTGATCTTCATCGGCGCAGCGGCGATCGCAACGGGTATCCTGAGCTTTGCCATTGGGCTGCCTGTCGCACTCCAGCTCGGAACGTTCGCGGTCCTCGCCTTCCTTGCGGCGCGCATCGGTGGGCGTCGATTCTACGCCTCCCGCTTTGACTACAGCGCCGACCGGCTGCTCAACGATCCCACCTCCCGACTGCTCGGCAGGATTGTGGTCGTGGTCCAACCGGTCGACTCGCACGGAGGACGGGTCCGCGTCGGGGATAGCGAATGGTCGGCAAGAGGCGGTCCCGCCGAAGTCGGCGCGCGCGTTCGGATCGTCGATGTCGAAGGCAATTGCCTGAAGGTCGAGCCCGAGCACCAACTGCCGCCGGCGTAGCCAGCCGCCGTTCGCAGACCAGCCGAGCGCGGCTGTCGAGCAACCCAATTGACCTCGACCGAGTTGCGATGAAAGCGGCTGACTGTTTTTTGATTGGAGCCAATGCTTGCCGCAACTGCCGTTGACCCGCCGCGAAACGCTGGGCGCAATTTCCGCCACCGCCGCTTACGCCATGTTCGGTCGGGCGACGCCTGCCATCGCCGCGCCAGCCAGCGAACCCCAGGCGAAGGCGCTGCTCGATTCGTTCGCCGACCGTCTGCTTCAGCTGAAACCGGAAAGGGCAACTTCGCAGGGGGTGGACGTCGGCGCGCGCGCTACGTTGCGGTATCGACTTGAGGACCGGTCGGCCGCCGCGCAGCGTCGAGTGGCCGACACGCTCCGAACCGATCTCTCGCGTGCCGAAAGGATCGACACCAGTCATCTATCCTTCGCTACTCGTACCAGCGTCGAGGTCGTGAAAAGCGCTTACAGGAACGCTCTCGAGGGATTTGCCCTCCCCTATGGGGACGTTCCGATCGACTGGCGCAACACGCCTTACGTCGTGATCCAGAATGTCGGTGCCTATATCGACACGCCAAAGTTCCTCGATGCCGATCACCCGGTCGACACGCGGGCCGACGCCGAGGCCTATCTCGCCCGCCTCGCACAATTTCCGTCTCAGCTCGATGGTGAGCTGGAACGGTTGCGGGCCGCCCGCGGACAGGGTCTCGTCCCGCCCAGGTTCCTGCTCGACAAGGCCATCGACCAGCTCATGATTGCCGGCAAGGACGCGTTCGACGGCGGCAGCCTCGTCCGGTCGCTTGTCAGCCGCACGAGCCAAAAGAACATTCCCGGCGACTGGGAAGCGCGAGCGCGAATGATCGCAACTGGCGACGTGGCCAAGGCGATCGGGCGGCAGATCGGCGAGCTGCAGATGGAGCGCACCATCGCCACTAACCTTGCCGGCATGTGGTCGCGGCCGCACGGGGAGCAATATTATCGCTGGGCGTTAAAGGCTTCGACGACGACCACCATGTCCCCCGACGAGGTGCACCGGATGGGCATTGAGCAGCTCGCCGAGCTGCACGGCCGAATGGATCCGCTCCTGAAGTCGCTCGGTTACACGAAGGGGTCGGTTGGCGAGCGCATGCGCGCGCTGGCGAAAGACCCGCGATACAAGTTTAGCGAGGGCGACAAGGGCCGCGCCGAGATCTTGGCCTACATCCAGCAGCGGCTGGCGAAAATCCGGACGGTGTTGCCGCGCGCATTCAACACATTGGTCCCGGGTAGGCTCGAAGTCCGTCGAATGTCGTCGACGGAAGAACCAGGAGCGCCTGGAGCCTACGGCGGAGCAGGCTCGATAGACGGCCGGATCCCCGGGAAGTTCTGGATCAACCTGCGCACCACCGACCTGCACAGCAAGTACAGCCTGCCGGACCTCGCGGCGCACGAGGCGATTCCCGGGCACGTTTGGC
>Ga0207683_10004257_pt1 | contig 12351 bp, 8 predicted proteins | sample KBSM73metaG_FD_184333 | JGI IMG/M metagenome (GOLD analysis project Ga0207683, IMG submission 184333) | Miscanthus rhizosphere microbial communities from Kellogg Biological Station, Michigan, USA - KBS M7-3 metaG (SPAdes) (version 2) | ecosystem: Host-associated > Plants > Roots > Rhizosphere >...
GAATGGCGACCTGATGACAGGCGCCGGCAACACCACCCTGGACAGCTCCGGGCTGGGCAACTTCGACGTCACCTGGAAGGCGCGCGCCGAGGCCGCCGAGGGCAAGACCAGCCCCGAGGAGCTCATTGCGGCAGCGCACTCCGCGTGCTTCTCGATGGCGTTCAGCAACGCCCTGGCCCAGGCCGGCCACACGGCCGAGGAGATCAACACCAAGGCCGACGTGACGTTCCAGCCGGGTACCGGGATCACCGGCAGCCACCTCACCCTGGCCGCGCGCGTCCCGGGCATTTCCGCCGACGATTTCCAGCGGCTGGCCGAGGAAGCCAAGACCGGCTGCCCCGTCTCCGCTGCCCTGACCGGCATCGAAATCACCCTGGACGCCACCCTGGCCTCCTAGCCCGGCCGCAGTACGACGAGGCCCCCGCCGCCCTGGGATATCCAGGGTGGCGGGGGCCTTGCCGTCTGTCCTGCGCGGACCGTCTGTGCGGGCCGCGCCCGGGAGCGCCTAGGCCTGGCCGGCCTGCTGGCGCGCAGGCAGCGGTGCGGGCCGGACCCGGCGGTAACCCTCGCGCAGCGGCGGACGGTCCGTGGGCAGTTCCTGGATCATTTCCTTCAGCGCCCCGATTCCGTACTCCAGTTGCGGGTCGGTTCCGGCGGCGTAGGCGTGCGGCGGGAAGGTCACCTCGATGTCAGGGGTGACGCCGAAGTTTTCCACGCCCCAGCCAACGCCACCGGCGAACCAGGTGGCGTAGCGCGGCTGGGTGACGCCGGTGCCGTCGGCCAGCGCGAAGCGGTTGTCGATCCCGACGACGCCGCCCCAGGTGCGGGTGCCAATGACGGGCCCGATCCCCCGCAGCTTGGAGACCTGCGTGATGATGTCGCCATCGGAGCCGGCGAACTCATCGGTGAGAATGATGACCGGTCCGCGGGGAGCGTGGTGCGGGTACGTCCGCGGCTTTTCCCCGCGCGGCATGCTCCAGCCGGTGACCTTGCGCCCGATGAGCTCGGCCACGAGCTGGGAGGTGTGGCCGCCACGGTTCCGCCGGACATCGACGATCAGTCCGTCCAGGGCCGTTTCGGTGTCGAGGTCGCGGTGCAGCTGTGCCCAGCCGTTGGCCATCATGTCCGGGATGTGCAGGTAGCCGAACGTCCCGTTCGAGGCTTCCCGGACAGTTCGCCGGTTGCCGGAGACCCATTCCTGGTAGCGCAGGCGCTCCTCGTCCTTGACCGGGACCACGGCCACGCGGCGCTGGGCGCCCGCGGCCGCACCATGGCCGGCGCCATTGCGCAGGGTAAGTTCCACGGCGCGGCCGGCCGCGCCGACAAGCTGCATCGCCGGGGTCCGCGTTTGGGTCAGTTCGACGCCGTCGATCGCCAGCAGGATATCGCCCGGCTTCGCGTCGGCGCCGGGACGGGTCAGCGGCGAAGTGGCCAGCGGGTCCGAGGACTCCCCCGCGAGGATGCGGGTGATTTCCCACCCCTCGCCGGTGAACCCCAGGTCCGCGCCGAGGCGGCCCTGCGGGCTGCTGCCGTTCTCGACAGCGGCTATGGGCCGGACGTAGGCGTGGGAGGTGCCGAGCTCGCCGTGCAGCTCCCACAGCAGGTCCACCAGGTCGTCATGGGAGCCGAGGCGTTCCACCACCGGGCGGTAGCGGGCGTGGACGGACTCCCAGTCCTGGCCGGCCATGTCCTCGGTCCAGAAGAAGTCGCGCTGGAGCCGCCATGCCTCGTCAAAGGCCTGGCCCCACACACTGAGTGGGTCCAGCTGCACCCGGATGCGGCCAAGGTCCACCTTGACCAGCTGGCCGGACTCCTCATCGGCCTTGGCGGCGGCCGGCGCCACGCGGATCTGCTTGTCCTGGATGAACACGATCTTTTCGCCGTCGCCGGAGAGCCGGTAGCTGTCCAGGGCCTCAACGATCGTGGCGGTGCGGCGCTTGGCCAGGTCGTAGCGGACCAGGCTCGGCGCCGCGCCCTTGTCCTCGAGACTGGCCCGGCCCTCACCGGTGGTGCCGGCGAGCTCGCTGTCCAGCCAGAGCAGGGCGCCGGCGACGGCGGTGAGTCCGGCGTAGTTGCCTTGCGGCACTGGGACCCCGATGACGCGGTGGGCCAGGCCCTCGGCGTCGACCCGCACGGACGGCACGGGTTTGGCCGCCGGTTGCGGCCCGGACGCAGCAGCCGCTGTTCCGGCGGCACCTGCCTCGGCGTTGGCGTCGAAGTGGAGGTCGACGCTCGGGCCGAAGGGCGACGGGGTGTCAGCGGCGAGGGCGACAAGGTAAGGCTTGATCGGGCTCGGGAAGGACAGATCGAAGGAGTGCCCGTCGTAGACCGGGTCGAAACTGCGGTTGGAGAGGAAGGCGAGATATTTGCCATCCGGGGTGAACGACGGCGACTCGTCCCGGAACCGGCCGTCGGTGACGTCAATGATCGCAACTCCACTGCCGCCGTCGATCCGGGTGATCCGGAGCCGGCTGCGGGACCCGAAGGACGTGACCGGCTCGGACCAGCCGAGCCACGCGGAGTCCGGGGACCATGTGAATCCCTCAATGCTGCCCTCGCCGATGCTGCTCAGCTGGGATATCGTGCCCGTGCGGGTGTCGGCAAGGTAGATATCACCGAACGCCGTGCCGACGGCGAGCCAGCGCCCGTCCGGGCTGGCTTCGATGGCGCTGGCCCGGCTGGGCTTGGGGAAGTCGATCCGCGTCAGCTCATCGGAGGCAGGCGCGGCCTTCACGGCGGCGCCCGCACCGGCCCGGTCGGGCTCGGAGCCGGAGATGGAGCCGGCTGCGTCTGCTGCAGCCGGGGCCGGGACCGCTGTGACCGGGCCGGACACGGAACCGTTTGCAGCGGCGGGGACTGATCCTGCGCCGGTCAGCGCGGCTGCGGACACCGGCTTGGGCAACTGCATGCCGGCGTCCTCGGCGGAAGCAGCCGGCTGGGCCGTTGACTCGGCAGCGGACTGCACGGCCGGCTGCGGGGCCTTCGATGCTGCCGCAGCCGCTCCGGCCAGGGGCGCCGCAATGGCTTTTAGGTACAGGGCCTCGACGCCGTCGTGGTCGGCGACATAGGCGATCCGGCCCTCGCCGAAGGGCCGCGGCAGCCGTGCCCGGACGCCCGGGGTGGCCTCGAGGACGCGGGAAGGGCCGTCCTTGTGCCGCAGCCAGTGGACGGTTCCGTGGGATTCGACGGCGCTGGACGCGCCCGTGCGGTCCGGTACGACGTCGCCAAGGTGCTTCGAGGGCTTCAGCGGGGCGGGCCGGCGCGCCTGCGAGGCGGAACCGAGCACAATGTCGAGCTTGACGGCCTCGGCGTCGAGGCTGGGCAGCAGCCAGAGCTCACCGGCCGATTCGAAGACCACGCGTTCGCCGTCGGTGGCGGCGTGGCGGACATAGAAGTCCTCGTGGTCCGTGTGGCGGCGCAGGTCGCTGCCGTTGGGCAGGACGGAATAGAGGTTTCCGTAGCCCTCGTGGTCGGACAGGAACGCGATCCGTCCCTTGACCCACAGGGGGTCGGTGAGGTTTCCGTCGAGCGCAGCAGCTAGCCGGACGAATTCACCGTTTCCGTCGGCGTCGATCCACAGCTTGCCGGCGGCGCCGCCGCGGTAGCGCTTCCACCAGGCCGGCTCACGCGAGAGGACGCTGGCGAGCACCACAGGGCGTTCGTCGCCGACGACGGGGCCATAGGCCACGGACTCGACCGGGCCGAACGGGAGTTCCTGCGCCCAGCCGCCGGTCACGGGGAGGCTGTAGGCGTGGGTGTGACGGCTGTCGGACTGGCGGAACGCGCTGGTGACCAGGACGTCGCCGTCGGGGGTGAAGCCCTTGACCCGGGTGGACGGGTGGCCGAAGTAGCTCAACTGGCTGTAGCCGCCGCCGTCGACGTTGGCCGTGACGACTTCCGGGGCAGTCCCTTGGACGACGGTCCAGACCAGACGCTTGCCGTCGGGGGTGAAGCGGGGGTTGCGGGCCGGCAGTTGCAGGGAGGATACGCGCCAGGCGCGGCCCCCGCCCACGGGTGCAATCCAGACGTCGTCCTCGGCCACAAAGGTGACCAGATCGCCGTGCAGATGCGGGAAACGGAAGTAACTCGAGGGGGTCATCGTTCGATCATAGCCACAACGGTCCTTACGGCCCGGGAGGTTTCGCGGCCGTGCCGGGCATGGTGAGATGGATCATGCGAATCCTTATTGCCGGGGCCTCCGGGCTGATCGGAACTGCCCTTTCGGGTGCACTGCGCAGCGAGGGGCACGACGTCGTCGCCCTGGTCAGGCGTGCCCCTGCGTCCCCAGCCGAGTTCCAGTGGGACCCGGCCGCCGGCCGGATCGACGACACGGCGCTGAAGGGCGCGGACGCGGTGGTCAACCTCTCCGGCGCCGGGATCGGCGACCGGCCCTGGACCAAGGCGCGGGTCAACGAGCTCCGCGCCTCCCGGCTGGGGGCTACCCGGACCCTCGCGGCCGCCATGGCGCGCACCGACGCGCCGCCCGCCGTGTTCCTGAGCCAGTCGGCCTCCGGTTACTACGGCAACGCCGGTGCGGCGGTGCTGCGCGAGAACGCGCCGGCCGGCAGCGGCACCCTGTCCCGGATCTGCGTCGACTGGGAGGCCGCGGCGCATGAGGCGCCCGCCGGGGTCCGGGTGGTCACGCCCCGCACCGGCGTCGTCCTGAGCCGTTCCGGCGGCGCACTGGGCCGGCTGTTGCCGCTGCTGCGCCTGGGCGTCGGCGGCCCGCTCGGCGATGGCCGGCAGTTCTGGCCGTGGATCACGCTGCCGGATGTGGCCGCCGCCTTTTCCTTCCTTCTCTCGGCGCCCGTCTCCGGGCCGGTCAACGTCTGCGCCCCCGAAGCCGCAGATGTGAATTCCCTGATCACGCAACTGGCCAGGGCGCTGCACCGGCCGGCGGCGCTGCGGGTACCCGCCCCGGTGCTGCGGCTGGTGATGGGCGATCTCGCCGAAGAACTGCTGCTCGCGAGCCAGCGGCTGGAGCCGGCCGTCCTGGCGGAAAACAGCTTCGCCTGGAAGCACCCGTCCCTCGACGCGGCCGCCGCCTGGGTGGCTGGGCGCGGCTAGCTGCCGCTATTAGCCGTGCAGCGTCGGGTACCTCTGGAGGAAAAGCGCCAAGGATTCGGCCAATGCTCTGATCTCCCCCGGATCGACGCTCTCGTTCGGTGCGTGGATGAGAGCGAGCGGTTCCTCGACCCCCAATAGGATGATCTCCGCGTCCGGGTAGGTGTCGGCGAGCACGTTACAGAGCGGAATCGATCCGCCTTGCCCCAGGGTTACCATCGGCCTTCCGTAGGCCTCGGACATCGCGGCACTCATGGCATCAAAGGCCGGGCCTCCGACTGGCGCCTGGAATGGTGCCCCGATCGCCTCGAGGTCCACCGTGACGTGGACGCCCCAGGGTGCGGCGGCGTTGAGGTGGTCAACCAACGCCGTGTGGGCCTCGGCGGCCGCCATGCCTGGCGGGACGCGCAGGTTTAGCCGCGCGGACGCCCGCGGCACGATCGACGCCGTCGAGCCGGTTACCGCCGGGCAGTCGATGCCGAGCACGGTGATGGCCGGCCGCGCCCAGAGCATGTCGGACACGCTGCCGTCCCCCAACAACGAGACCCCCTCAAGAACTCCGGCGTCGACGCGGAACTGCTCGGGCGGATAGGGCGCGCCGGTCCAGGTCTGGGCATTGTCCAATCCCGTGACTGTGGTGTTGCCTTGCTGGTCCCGCAGGGATGCCAGCATGGCGATCAATCCGGCCAGCGCGTCGGGGGCTGCGCCGCCAAACATGCCGGAGTGGAGTTCTGACGCCATCGCCTCCACCGTCACCACGACATTGACCATCCCCCGCAGGGTCACGGTCGCCGCTGGGTGTCCCACTGCGGCGTTGCCGGTGTCGCAGACCAGGATGGTATCGGCGCGGAGCAGGTCATGGTGGCTCTCGACGAACGCCTCGAGCCCGCCGGTGCCCTGTTCCTCCGACCCCTCGACCACCAGCTTCAGGTTCACGGGCACGTCGTTGCCGAGTGCCCTGAGCGCGAGCAGATGGGCAACGATGTTGCCCTTGCAGTCGGCGGCACCCCGGCCGTACCAGCGCCCGCCCACTTCAGTGAGTTCGAAGGGCGGGGTCCGCCATGCCGAGTCATCGAGGGGCGGCTGCACATCGTAGTGCGCGTAGAGCAGCACGGTCGGCGCGTAGGGATTGGATCCCGGCCTCGAACCGACCACCGCATCGGAACCGTCCGGGGTCCGCGCGCGGTGCACGTCCGAAAATCCGAGCCCGGCGAATTTGTCCAGCACCCACTGGGCAGCCTTGGCACACTCCTCCGGGGGGAACTGCCGTGCATCCGCCACCGACCGGATGGCCACGAATTCGGCGAGTTCTTCCCGTGCCGGACCCATCAGATCCCTGATGCGGGCGCGCAGGTCCACGGCTCACGCACCGCCCGTGTTTGAGGTCTTCAGGTCGTCAATGAACTCCTGGAATTCAGCGAGCTGGTCCGGGCAGTAGACCTTGATAATCGCGAGCTCGCCCACGGCGATCCGGGCGTTCACGATCACCGGCCTCATTCCAGGCCCAGTCGCCCCGTTCGTCAGCTGGCTCAGGAACGTGGCCCGGCTCAGGGCGTCGTTCGGGTTCGCGCAAACCGCGCCGCCGTCGTCACCGAGCACCCGGGCTATCTGCTCGCGCGAGGGTGCCGTCCCGCCGGCGGATTCAATCTCAGCTATCAGCTGGTCGGCCTTCGCCAGGGATTGCTGGGTCTCCCTCGCCGTTCTGAAGTTCAGCAGTGCGACGACGGCGAACACCACGAGCAGGACCATGGCAACGATGTAAACGATCGAGCGGCTGCGCTTGGTCGAGGACTCCTGATGCGTTCTCATGACTTCGGGACCTCCGTCTGCATCTGTTGGTCGGGCAGCTTCCAGGAAGGCTTGCGGAACCTGTAGAAGAGGAACGGCACGAGCAGCCCGAGCCCCAGTGCGCCGCCGCCCACGATCAGGAAATAAACGAGCGGATCGCCGTCGCCGAACTGCGACGGCGGAACGAACCCGACAAGCAGCGCGGCCAGGGAGGCTGCGAAGCCGACGCCGCACAGCCCGATCAGCATCGGCGCCCGGTAGCCACGCGGGTGGTCCGGGTCGTTACGGCGGAGCCGGACCGCGGCCACGAACATCAGCAGGTACATGATCAAGTAGACCTGCGTGGTGATTACCGAGAAAATCCAGTACGCGCTGGAGACATCCGGGATGAGCGCGTAGCCGAGCGCGATCACGGTAGTGACGAGCCCCTGGACCACCAGGAGGTTCTGCTGGATGCCGTTCTTGTTCAGCTTTTGCAGGAACGGCGGGAGGTAGCCTTCCTCACGCGAGATCAGCAGCAGGCCCTTGGACGGACCGGCCAGCCACGTCAGCATGCCGCCGAGGGAGGCAGCAACCAGCATGATGCCGAGGATCGGAGTGAGGCCTTGCAGGTTAAAGGACGACAGCACCGCGTCGAAGGCCTGCATGACACCCGCCGTGAGGGAGAGTTCATCGGCCGGGACGATCCAGCTGATCGCGAGCGCCGGCAGGATGAAGATCAGCAGGACGAGTCCCATGGCCAGGAACATCGACTTCGGGTATTCCTTGGGCGGGTCCTTCAGGGAGGACACGTGCACCGCGTTCATCTCCATGCCGCTGTAGGACAGGAAGTTGTTCACGATCAGCACCAGGCTGGCCAGCCCGGCCCATTCGGGCAAGAAGTTTGCCGCGGTCATCGGAGCGGCGGACGGGTTGCCCTGGCCGAGGAAGACCACACCCAGGATGACGAGCAGGGCACCCGGGATCAGGGTGCCGATGATCAGGCCACCGCTGGCCAGGCCCGCCACGCCCTTCGTGCCGCGGGATGAGACATACACGCCGGCCCAGTAGAACACCACGATCACCAAGGCCGTCCACACTCCGCTGCTGGCCAGCGCCGGGTTGAAGACGTAGGCGAGGGTGCTCGCGACGAATCCCAGCAGGGTCGGATAGTAGAAAATCGTCATCGCGAACTGGCACCACACCGCCAGGAAGCCCATGGGTTTGGAGATTCCGGACGATACCCAGTTGTAGACGCCACCCTTCCAGCCGGACGCCAGTTCAGCTGACACGAGGGACGTGGGCAGGAGGAAAACGATCGCGGGAACGATGTAGAGGAAGACTGAAGCGAGGCCGTAGACGGCCATGGTCGGGGCAGCACGGAGACTGGCCACCGAACTCGTGGTCATCAGTGCCAGGGCCACCCACGAGATCCACACGGCCGGTGGTGCCTTCGGCCGGGTCACTGCCTGTTCGCTCACGTGAGCCACACCCTCAAGTGCCCCGTGGTCTGCGCCACGGGCCAGGCGGAGCTAAACCGCCTGGGGCGAGTAGTCGTCGGCTTGAACATGCCCACTTCCCCCTTATCACACAAAGTGCTCGGTGCCTACAGCATGGACCTAGGAATTAGCAGGGAACAGTCCCCAACTCCCCTATACGTCAGATCGCCGGAGTGCTAATTTGCGCGGCTTCGGGTGCGCTTCCACAGCAAATCGGTGATCAGCGCAAGGGCAAGGATGACCACCAGCGCGGCGGCGGTTGCGGGTTCGTTGACGAGCGTGGTGGTGCAGAACACCAGGAACGTGCCCATGGTCGCGATCAGGGCGATGATGAGCATGAAAAGCAGGGCGCCGGTCTCCCTGTACACCTTGAAGTGGGCCAGGGTGACGGCGGAGAAAATGAGCAGTGCCACCGCACTTCCGAGGGAGGCAATGCTGTTCAGGTTGAACAGCAGCACCATCACGGCCGCGAGGCCGGCCATGACCAGCAGTCCGACCGGTACTTGCCGGCGACCCACGGATCGGCCGAACACCGGCGGGAACTGGCCCACTGAGGCCAGGTGCCGGGTCATCCCCACAGAGGGGTAGAGGGTGGCGTTCACCGCCCCGGCGGTGGAGAGCAGGGCGGTGACCACCATCAGCACGTATCCGAACTGGCCCAGCGTCGGCTTGGCGGCCTCGGCCAGCGCTGTGGCGCCGTAGGCGACGACCTGGTCGGCGGTCAAGGTTCCGAAGACGCCCAGGGAAACCGCGACGTACACCGTCGTGGCGATCGCCAGCGCCAGGTACATGGCGCGGGGCAGTTGACGGGACGGGGCAGGCAGATCCTTCGCGGTGAAGGTGATGACGCCGAACCCGAGGAAGGCGAAAAACGTCAACGCCACACTCGCGATGATCTCGCGAACGCCCGGGTAGCCAGCCGGATCCAGGAGGGCGGGGTTCCAGTTCGCGATTGTGACAATTGCGAACACGGACAGGATGGCCAGCACCGCCTTCACGATCAGCGACTGGACTTTGGCCACCGCCGTGGAACCGACAGCGTTCAGGAAGGTCATGAGCACGATGAGGGCGACAGCGAACACCTTGGCCCAGGTTGGGTCACGACCGGTCAGGACCGCGCTGGCATACCCCCCGAAGGACGACGCCACCATGGCCCCCACGATCGCGCCGGTCACATAGAACAACCACGAAACGATCCCGGTAACGTGCCCCTCCCCGAACCCCCGGGCCAGGTAGGCGAGCATGCCTCCGCCTGACGGGTACGTGGCGCCGAGCTTGGCAAACGAGTACCCCTGAAGGCCGGCGATGGCGCCCGCGATGAGAAAGGACACCCACACGGCCGAGCCGGCGACGGCGCCGGCTGCGCCCAGCAGCGCGAAGATTCCCGCGCCCACCATGGAACCCACCCCGATGAACGCTGCTTGGATGACGGTCATCTGCTTCTTCGGAACCGTGGTCGACATGGCGTCCCTCTCCGGCTTCAGGCACTCGCAAGCAGCCGTCTCGCAGGGAGGCTACCACCGGTCCCCCGACGGCGGAACCCTAGCCCGCTTCGGGCCCCGGGGGTAGAACGTCCTGGATCTGCCAACGCCCATCGACGGGCACCAGGACGAGGTGAAGCTGCTGCGCGGAGGCGGCGGGAACCTCAGCCACTATGGCGCCGTTTCCATCGAGCTCCCGGTACGCGGAGGGCGCGGTGGTGATGGCCACCACGGCCCGGGCGGGGCTGCTGTCCGCGGTGGCCTCAATCCGGGTCAGGGAGGTCGAGAAGCCGGCCAGGACATGGCCGGAGGCGCTGAGCTGCGTTCGGATCCGCGCGTCGGCAGCGGCGGCTGCCGACCCCGGGGCGTTGACGTCATCGAGCAGGCCGAAGTCCCCGGAGCTGAGCGCGAGCGAGCGAAGCCGGGCGAGACCGCGGACGGCCTCCGCCGGATCCGGCGAGGCCAGCAGCGCCTCCAGGTCGGGAAGGACTACGGTGGCCCCGCCGTCGGCCGTGGAGGGCGGCGAGACGCCCGCCGGACCCTCCGACGGTGCCGCCGGCCTCTCCTGACCCGCGGCAACTCCTGCCTGCACCGGCACGCTCTCGCCCGGGCCGAACCCCGGAAACAGGCCGGCGACGGCGTCGGGGGCCGGGCCGCCACCGGCCAGCAGCCAGATGCCGGCCACCAGGGCTGCAGCGGCGAGAGCGGGAAGCAGCGCCCGCCGCGCGGGGGACCTTCGGAATCCGCGGTGGAGTCCGGCTTTCCGGACAGCGCCTGGACGCCGGCCCGGGCCGGACTGCACGGCCTTCCGTGTGAGCAGTTGGGGGATGACCGTGGGGTGCACGGAGACCGACAGATCGACGGGCTCCGCCCGGGCGCTGCGGTAGACCATAGCGGCAAACTCCGCCGCCGGGGGACGCTCCCGGCGCTCACCGCTCAACCCCGCTTCGAGGGCGGCCACCAACGCTGCCGGCACCTCCGGGACCAGAAGGCTCAGCGGTGGACGATGCGCCCCTGGCTCAGGGGCCCGTCCGGTGAGGCAATACCAGCCCAAGGCTGCCAGGGAGTAAATGTCGCGTTCGGGCTGCAGCCCGGCCCGCACAGCGTCCGAGGGGGCGGGATCCTGGAAACCTGCTGTGCCCTCTTCCGCGACCGGAGCGGCGTCGGCCATCATGCGCGCGACGCCGAGATCGGCCAGCAGCGGTTTGCCCTCGGCCGTGAAGAGCACGTTGCCGGGGGCCACATCACCGTGGGTGAAGCCTTGGCCGTGAAGGTATGCCAGGGCCTGCGCGATAGGAGTCAGGACCGTCACCGTTTCGCCGGGACCCAGACGTCCCCGGCTTCCCACGAGCGACGCCAGCGAGCCGCCGGGTGCGTAGTCCAGCGCAAGCCCGAGGCCGCTGCCGCCAGAGTCGTGAACCGGCAGGCGCACCACCGCGTGCACGCGAAGCAGGTGGCCGTGTGCCAGGGCGGAGAGGATCCGGACTTCGCGCCGCATGACGTCCTCGGCCTCGGATTCTTCCGGTGCGGCGCGGTCGGCATCGAAGCATTTGAGGGCGAACTCGCGGCCCGTTGACTGTTCGGTGACCAGCCAGACCGTGGCGCTGCCGCCGCGCCCCAGGAGGCGTCCGACGTCGTAACCGGGAACCTGGGGGGCCGCACCGGCGGCCGGCGGGAGATCTTCCATACCCAAGGAATAGTCGATTGCGCGGAATCGTGCAGAAGTTATCCACAGGCATGAGAGCTTAAGCACACAAACGGGAGGTGGGTGCGGCGGGGTCTAAGCTTGATGCCATGACTCTTGAGTTCAAACAGCTGGGTCTCGCCCCGGACTTCGTCGATTACACGCGCGGATGGGACATCCAGCGCGAATTGCATGAAAAGGTCCTCGCAGGCACCGCGCCCAGCACTGTACTGCTGCTCGAACACGCCGCGGTTTACACCGCAGGCAAGCGCACCGAAGACCATGAACGGCCCTTCGACGGAACTCCCGTTGTGGCCGTGGACCGCGGCGGCAAGCTGACGTGGCACGGCCCCGGCCAGCTCATTGGCTACCCCATCATCAAACTGAAGAACAAGGCTGGCATCCGCGACTACGTGGAGCGGCTGGAAGCGGTCATCATCGCCGTCCTGGCGGACTACGGCATCGCCGCCGTCCGGATCAAGGGCCGCGCGGGCGTCTGGATCGAACAGGACGAAAAGGGTCCGGACCGCAAGATCGCGGCCATCGGCATCCGCGTCCACGAAGGCGTCACCATGCACGGCTTCGCGATCAACTGCAACAACGATCTCGCCCCCTACGGCCAGATCATCGCCTGCGGGATCAGCGACGCCGGAGTCACCACTATCACCCAGGAACTTGGCAGGGACGTCACCCCGGCGGACCTCGTGTCGCGGATCACCGAAGAACTGCGCAACAATGAACAAGCCCTAGTTGCAACCCCAGAAGGAGCTCTACTGTGACACTGGCACCAGAAGGCCGGAAGATGCTGCGCATTGAGCAGCGAAACGCGGCCACACCGGTGGAACGGAAGCCGGAA
>Ga0207683_10004258_pt1 | contig 12349 bp, 9 predicted proteins | sample KBSM73metaG_FD_184333 | JGI IMG/M metagenome (GOLD analysis project Ga0207683, IMG submission 184333) | Miscanthus rhizosphere microbial communities from Kellogg Biological Station, Michigan, USA - KBS M7-3 metaG (SPAdes) (version 2) | ecosystem: Host-associated > Plants > Roots > Rhizosphere >...
TCTCCACTGGCCACATACCGGCTGCAGTTGCACCGCGCCTTTACCTTTGCCGACGCCATGCGGGCCGTGCCCTATCTCCACGCTCTCGGCATCACCGATTGCTACCTGTCTCCCATCAGCAAAGCCGCGCCTGGAAGCGAGCATGGGTACGATGTGATCGATCCCGTGGTGGTGAATCCCGAGCTGGGAAGCGAGAAGGACTTTGATGACTTCGTCCGGGAGGTGCAGGCTCGCGGCATGGGCCTCGTCCTCGACGTCGTTCCCAATCATATGGGCATCGCCGGGACCTTGAACCGCTGGTGGCGCGATGTGCTGGAAAACGGCCCCACTTCCAGGTATGCCACCGCCTTCGACATCGACTGGCATCCGATCAAACGTGAGTTGCAAAATAAGGTCCTGTTGCCGATCCTCGGCGATCAATACGGTGCGGTCCTCGAAAATCAGGAAATGGAGCTTGTGTACGAGGATAGGGCGTTCCTGTTGCGCTATGGAGACCATCATCTGCCGTTGGCACCGAAGACATGGACCAGAATCCTCTCGCACCGTCTCGAGGTGCTGGTGGCGGAAGACGAGCACGCGATGCCGGTGATGGAGCTGCAAAGCATTCTGACCGCGTTGAAGAATCTTCCCGAAGCCGGGGAGCGCAATCCGGAACGGATTGCAGAACATTACCGCGAAAAAGAAATCGTGAAGAAACGGCTCGCCGCCTTGATGGAGGAGAGCCCCGTCGTCCGTGCCTTTGTGCTTGAGAATGTGCGGATCTTTAATGGGGAGAGCGGGCGCTCGGAGAGTTTCGATCTTCTCGATGCGTTGCTCAACGAACAGGCCTACCGTCTCGCCTCCTGGAAAGTGGCGTCCGAGGAAATCAATTATCGGCGGTTTTTCGACATCAATGATCTCGCCGCCATCCGGATGGAAGAAGAGGCGGTATTCCAGGAATCGCACCAGCTACTGCTGCAGTTGACGCGGCAGGGAATCGTGCGCGGCTGCCGCATCGATCATGTCGACGGCTTGTACGATCCCGGGCGCTATCTCCAGCAGCTGCGGGAACTGACTGCGCCTCAGGCGGACGGGTCACAGGCGCCCCTCTTTATCGTCGTGGAGAAAATCCTCGGCAAGGACGAGCCGCTCCCCGAAACGTGGCCGGTCGAAGGGACCACCGGCTATGATTTTCTCAACCAGGTCAATGGGCTGTTCGTGTCGGGCCTCAACGAGAAATTCTTCACCCATTTCTACACCAGGTTCATCGGCCGGGAAGACGACTACGCCGATTTGATCTACGCGTGCAAGCAATTGATCATGCAGGTCTCGATGGCAAGTGAGATCAACGTGCTGGGTCACCAGCTCAATGGCATCTCGGAACGGGACCGTCGTTCGCGCGACTTTACGTTGAACAACCTCACGCACGCGATTCGGGAAATCATTGCCTGTTTCCCGGTCTATCGGACGTACGTCACCGAAGGGCCGGACACCGTCGCCGAACGTGATCGCGCGTACATTCATATGGCCGTCGCGCGGGCGAAGCGAAGGAACCCTGCCATCAGCGGTCAGGTATTTGATTTCATCCGTTCGATTCTCTTGAAGCAGCGCGAGCCCCGCACCAACGAAGATCAAAACGAACAGATCCGCTTCGTCAGAAAATTTCAGCAAACCACGAGCCCGGTCACGGCGAAGGGCGTCGAGGACACGGCCTTTTACCGGTACCAGCGACTGGTCTCCCTGAACGAGGTTGGGGGGGACCCGGAGCAGTTCGGTCTCTCTGTGGAGGAATTTCATAAACGAATGTGGGACCGACAGGCACGCTGGCCGCATGCCCTGTCCGCCTCGTCCACGCACGACACCAAACGGAGTGAAGACGTGCGCGCCAGGATCAATGTGCTGTCGGAGCTGCCGCAGGAATGGAAGCTCCAAGTGAGCCGCTGGAGCCGCGTGAACCGGCAACACGTCAAAGAGAGCGAAGGCGAGCGGATGCCCGATCGCAGCGACGAGTATCTCTTCTATCAAACGCTCGTCGGCGTCTGGCCCCTCGAAGCCATGGGAGACGAAGCCTACAAGGACTTCTGCGCCCGTGTTCAGCGGTATATGCAGAAGGCCGTGCGTGAGGCCAAGGCCCATACCAGCTGGATCAGCCCGAGCCCTGCCTACGATCACGCGGTGCAGGCGTTCGTCGAGGGCGCGCTGGCGCGGACGCCGTCGAATCGTTTTCTCGAGGAGTTTCTGCCTTTTCAGGAACGCGTGGCGCGCTACGGCCTGTACAACTCCCTGAGCCAGTTGGTCTTAAAAATCGCTGCGCCGGGCGTGCCCGATTTTTACCAAGGCACCGAACTCTGGTCCTTCCACCTCGTCGATCCCGACAACCGCGGTGCGGTGGATTACCACATCCGGTCGGAGATGGCGGAAGAACTTCGCTCGGCCCTGAAGCGTCTTGGATCCGATCGAGCGGAATTCGCACGAGGGCTGTTTGAACAGGTGCATGATGCGCGGGCGAAGATGTACACGATCATGGTCGGGTTGGAATATCGCCGCCTGCATCCGGAGCTCTTTCAGCAGGGTGAATACCTACCGTTGGAATGCGGAGGCAACAAGAGACAGCACGTCTGCGCCTTTGCTCGCCTGAATCAGCATAAGGCGTTGGTCGCGGTCGTGCCGCGGCTGCTCGCCACGCTGCATTCCGACAGCAAGCATCCGCCGATGGGACCCACGGTATGGGAAGATACCTGGGTCGCGGCTCCTCCCTGGCCGACGCTCGGCGAGTTTCGTCACCTCTTGACCGGCGAGATCCTGAGCGCCGAATCACTCAATGGTCGAAGAGTCCTTCCCCTGGCGCGAGTGCTCAACCATGCGCCGATCGCTCTCCTCGAACGACTTTCGTAATACGCTCTACGCCATTTCTCTAGGGATGCTCCCAGTTGGTGACCCCCTGGTGCGTGGTATCGTCATGAAAAGGAACGAACAACGAGATGCCGCAACAACATCCCCCCCCAGCCGGCGAGCGTTGGACAGTGACAGGGGCAACGACCGAGTCGCTTGGGCTCGAAACCGAGCGCGAAACTTCCCATGAAACAAGAGGATGGCTTGATCGCATCGAACGCCTCGAATCGGTGATCGAGCGGTACCCCTGGCCAACGCTGCTCCTCGCACTGGGTGTGGGGTATGCGGTCTCCCGGCGGATCTTGAGGTAACCATGCAGGAAACAACTCGGCAGTCCGGATTCGGGTTGATGAGTCTTGTGAGCGGCATCTTGGACGATGCCAGAGTGCTGATGCGTCAAGAAGCGCAACTCTTAAAAGATGAAGTCAAACTTGAATTAACCAAAGCCGGACGCGCGGCTTCCGGCTTCGGCATGGGCGCCGTCTTGGCGGGCGTCGGAGTGCTCTTCCTCTTGCTCATGCTGGTTCATGGCCTGCACGAGTGGTTCTCGTGGCCGCTGTGGATGTGCTACGGACTGGTCGGAGTGGCTATCGCCGGCACGGGCATCGCGCTGATCCTGAGGGCGCAGGCCTTGGCTAGGAGTGTGCGCGCCACCCCGCGCCGGAGCCTCCAAACGATGAAGGAAAATGTCCAATGGATCAAAGAACGAATGATGTTGAAGAGGACGTGAAACAAATTCTACAGACCCGTCTTGCGCTGGCGGATAAGATCGAGACACTCGAGCGCCAGGTCGAAGCCACCGTGGAGTCGACCAAGGCCGCGGCGTTGGATGCGCTGGACCTCGCCAGGGATACGGCGGCTGGCTTCATCGAACGCACGACTCACCATCTTAATCCCTCTCTGCAGGCAGGTCGGAGACCGTGGGTCATGGTGGGCAGTGCCATCGCCGTGGGGTTTTTCGCCGGCCTGATCCAGCAGAGACGACGAGCCTCCGGGGTCTACCGCTACTATCCACCTGACGCCGATGGAGCCGACGTGATGCCTGAGGACGGAGAATCCCATGAGCCCAGGGGTGTCTATCCGTTCTACGGCCGTGAAGAAACACGACCGTACTCCCGTCGCCGACGGTTCGACGAGCCCTCGGAGGGCCCCCCGTCACATTCGGTGATTCCAGCAATCTCGGAGGTGTGGAAGCCGTTGCGCGCCCTCTGGGACGACCTGACTGTGGAAGTCGCCCAGGAACGCGATCGATTGCAGAACAGTGTATTACACGTGGGCCGCTCGTTTATCCAGGATCTGGTGCGGATCGCCGGCCAATCACTGATCGATCAGCTGAGCCAGTCCGGCGGATCACGAGACATCCGTCAGGGACAACCCCGAAGCCGATACGAGTAATCGGTGTCGACCCCCCCGCGACATCGTTTTTCTTCACACCACAGTTCCCTCTCTGACTGCATCAAGACTCCGCCGGAAAGGATCATGTCATGCCGAAGCGTCATCGCGGGTGGCTGATCGCAGGCGTCATCTTGAGCGTGTTGATCTTGGCGGCCGTGATGCTCGCGTCCATGGCCGCTGAGCCGGTTCGGCGTTATATCGAAGGAGAGGCGAATGCGGCGCTGCCAGGCTACCATGTCACCATCCGCGCACTGGACCTCCATCCGCTGACCTTATCCGTCGATCTTCAGGACGTCGTGGTCCGTCAGGATATTCATCCCGAGCCTCCCGTGTTGTCGATTCCCCACGTGATCGCCGACGCGCGACTCGCTCCCTTGTTTTCAGGTCAAGTCGGCGCCGATCTTCACGTTGAAACGCCAATGTTCGCCGTCAACAAGAAGCACGTTGATGGATTTTTCAGACGGAGAGACTCGGAGGTCGTCAGGGAGGCGTGGCAAGACCGATTACGCGAGGCTGTTGGCTTTCGCGGGACGTTCTACCTCAACAACGGCCAGCTGACGTATGACGAAGGAAAGCCGAACGCGGAACCGCTTCGTGTGGATCGGATCGACGTGCAGGTGCACAACATCACGAATCGGCCCGAGGAAAACGACGAGTATCCATCCAAGGTCCATGTGAGCGTGAAGTTTCCCGATGAGTCGCACGTGCAACTTGACGGACGGGCCAACTGGCTGGCGATTCCCGTCCCCAGGCTCGATGCCGATCTGAAAGTCGATCGGCTGCAACTCAAGGATTTGTTGCCGGTGGCTGGCCGCTTCAACGTGCAATGCCGCGAAGGCGCACTCGATCTGAAGGGGCGCGTGCAGTATTCGAAGGAATCCACCATCGTCGCCATCAATGAACTGCGACTCCAAAACGCAAAGATCGACTACGTCCACTCGGCTGCGACGAAGCCCAAAGAGGTTCAACGGGTCAAAAAGGTCGCCGAGAAGGCCAAAGAAGCGAATCAAGACTCGACGGTGCGGCTCAAGGTCGAGCACGGCAAGATCCTGAACAGCGAAGTGGGCTTCGTCAACCAGTCGACCGATCCCGACTACCGGGTATTCATCACCGATATGAATATGGACGTGAATAATCTCGGCAATCGTCTAGAAGAGGGAACCGGCATCGTCAAGCTCACGGGCAAGTTCATGGGCAGCGGTTCCACCGAGGTGTACGGCGCGTTCCGGCCGGAAAAACCGAAGCCGGATTTCGACATGAAGGTAAAAATCGTCAAGACGAAGGTTGCTGCCTTCAATGACGTGCTGAGGGCCTACGGAGATATGGACACGCATCAGGGCGTATTCGCCTTTTTCAGTGATCTGTCGGTCAAGAACGATGAGATCAGAGGGTACGTCAAACCGCTGCTGAAGGACGTCGAAGTCTACGATCCGGAGCAGGACAAGGATAAGTCGTTAACGAAAAAGCTCTACGAGGCCGTGGTGGGCGGTGTGCTGGGCCTCTTGGAAAACAAGGCGCACCACGAAGCCGCGACGATCACCGACATGTCTGGTCCGGTGGAAAATCCGCATGCCAATACCTGGCAGATCGTCGAAAAGTTAGTGCAAAACGCGTTTTTCAAGGCGATTTTGCCGGGGTTTGAACGAGTGGGGTGATATGAGCGTCTCCAATCCGTGGAACCTGGGCGGCCTGACTCTTACGGAGTTGGGACGGCGGCTATGGGATGAAAGTCAGAAAGACGAACTGCTGGGGCGCGCCGCCCAACTGTCCTACTATGCGCTCCTGGCGCTCTTTCCCGCGTTGATTTTTTTGACTGCCTTGATGGGACTCTTCTCGGTTCAGAGCTTCATGCCCGAGCTGATGAACTACCTGCGCAATGTGCTTCCGGCTGACGCCTTGTCGATGGTGCAACGGTTCCTGACCCAGGTTTCCGAGGGGAGCGGAGCAAACATCCTGTCGCTGGGCGCGCTCGGGGCCCTCTGGGCATCCTCGAGCGGCGTGACCGCCATCATGGATGCGCTGAACGTCGTGTTCGGTGTGAAGGAGGACCGGCGTCCATTTTGGCGCGTGCGATTGACGGCGATTGTTCTGACGACCGGCCTTGCGGGTTTTGTGATCATGTCCTTGGCGCTCGTGCTCTACGGCCCGACGATCGGTCGATGGATCGCGGATCTGATGGGCTTCGATGTCGTCTTCACCTGGATCTGGAATGTGCTGCAGTGGCCCATCATTGCCACGCTGATGCTCATCGTCGTCGCCGCGATCTATCATATTTGCCCCGACCGCCGGCACAAACGCTGGCGCTGGGTCACCCCGGGATCGGTGTTTGCCGTGCTCATGTGGCTGCTGGTGTCGCTGGGCTTCAAAGCCTATGTCGACAATTTCGGCGACTACAACAAGGTCTACGGTTCCATTGCGGGCGTCATCGTGTTGATGCTCTGGTTCTATTGGAGTGGGATGGTGTTGCTGCTGGGGGGAGAGATCAACGCGGAAATCGAAAAGGCGGCAGCCGAGGGCAAGGCCGCCGCCGGCGAGGCGAGGCGGACCAAGCAGGCTGCGTGACATGAATCGTCCGAACAGAGAATAGCGAGGATCCTATGCCGCGTACCCTCTGGAAAGGTGCCATCAGTTTCGGACTGGTCCATATTCCGGTCGGACTGTATTCTGCCGAAAAACGGAACAGTTTCGATCTCACGATGTTGGACCGTCGCTCCATGAAACCCGTCGGGTTCAAGCGGTACAACAAGGAAACGGGAGAGGATGTCACGTGGAACGACATTGTCAAAGGATACGAATACGAGAAAGGCCGCTATGTGGTGTTGACGGAGGAGGACTTCAAACGCGCCAATGTCGAAGCCACTCAAACCGTCGATATTCTCAGCTTCGTGGAGCAGGACCAAATCGGATCCATGTACTACGAAACGCCGTACTACCTCGCGCCCGACAAGCGGGGACACAAAGGCTATGCGCTGTTGCGTGAAACGCTGAAGCAGACGGGCAAGGTCGGCATCGCCAACGTCGTCATCCGCACGCGGCAGTACGTGGCCGCTCTCATTCCGTATAAGGACGTCATCCTGATGAATACGCTCCGGTACGCGAGCGAGTTGCGGGATACCGATGATCTCGAGGTGCCCTCGAGCAATCTCAAATCAGTCGGAGTGAGTCCCCGGGAAGTGGAGATGGCGCGACGGCTCGTGGAAGGCATGCGCGCGGCATGGAAACCTGAAGAACATCGGGATACTTATCATGAAGATCTGCTAGCGTTGATCGAGAAACGCGTGCGTGCCGGTCAGACGGAGGTCGTGACGGAGCCCTCGCAGGACGAAGAGAAGCGACCTGCCAAAGGCGAAGTCATCGATTTGATGGCGCTGCTGAAAAAGAGCGTGGAGGTCAAAGGCCAAGTGCGCAGGCCTCAGGCGCCGGCCAAGGCACGTGGCCGTAAGTCGGGCCGCAAAGCCGCCTGATCACGCACATGAAACCTCGTCCTCATTCCTCACCGCCGCCTACCGCCGATGGCAAATCGGCGGCTCGTTCTGCCGGCCTACGATATGTCGACGATCGACGACCTGGGATCACCCGTAGCATACGGCGAACACGCGTGAGCTATCGGGGCCCGGATGGGCGCGTGATTCGCGACGGGGAAACACTGACCCGCATCCGCTCGCTGGCCGTCCCGCCGGCCTGGCGCAATGTCTGGATCTGTCCTGATCCGGAAGGGCATGTGCAGGCGACGGGTCGGGATGCGCGAAACCGCAAACAGTACCGGTATCATCCGCGCTGGCGCGAAGTGCGCGACGGCAACAAGTACGGACGCATGATTGCTTTCGGTCGCGCGCTTCCTCTCATCCGGAAACGGATCGAGCAGGATCTGGCGCGTCCCGGTCTGTCGCGCGAAAAAATTCTCGCGACCGTCGTGCGCTTGTTGGAAGTGACGCTGATCCGCGTCGGCAATGAGGAGTACGCCAAACACAACGAGTCGTTCGGTCTTGCCACCATGCGCGATCGCCACGTGCGGGTGAACGGTTCGTCGCTCCGTTTCCAATTCCGCGGCAAGAGCGGGATCCTCCACGCGGTCGATCTGGAAGACCGCCGGCTGGCCCGCATCGTTCGGCAGAGTCGGGATCTGCCCGGCTTCGAACTGTTTCAATACCTCGATGAGAACGGCGAGCGGCGTGCGATCGACGCGGCGGACGTCAATGCCTATCTCAAATCGATCGCCGGCGACGAGTTCACCGCCAAGGATTTTCGAACCTGGGCTGGCACCGTGCTGGCGGCTCGGGCCCTCCACGAAGTAGCGGCGTTTGATTCACAGGCGCAAGCGAAACGCAACGTGTTGCGAGCCGTTGAGGCGGTGGCAAAGCGGCTTGGGAATACGAGAGCCGTGTGCCGGAAGTGTTATATCCACCCGGAAGTCGTGAATGCCTACCTCGACGGAACACTCGCCGCCACGCTCAATCGAAAAGCGGGCCGGGAGCTCCGCTCGCGCTTGCGGGACCTGTCGCCGGAGGAAGCGGCCGTATTGGCGTTGCTTCACCGCGGATTTGAGCAGGACGCCCGCTTGGCGGCGGCTTGAAGAGGCGCCCGGCGCGCGATGCCATCCACCTGCTGCTCCATGGCCGTGCTCGCCTCACTGCTGCTTAGCGCCTGTGCCACTACCTTGCCGCCTGGGAAAGCGACCCACATGTTTGACCGTCACTGTCTCCCTGCTTCAATGGAGCTGCGCCGGATGCCCCTTGGCGAGATCGATAGACCGGTGTCTTCCAAGCCCTCGGCGGAACGGGACGCAGCGGCCAAGCTGTATTCCACCATCGCCGTTCATACCGCGGAGGTCATGAACCTTTTGCCGCTGCTGAATCGACTGGCTCGGCTGGAAAGCGAACAAGCGCCTCTTGCGGACATCGAGCGCGCGCGCAGAAAATTGACGACGCACCTGCAACTGGCAAATCTTGAGGTATCGAGTATCGTCGCCGAGATCGAGTGCGAAGTTCAACGAGCAGACGAGGTTCAGGATCGACTGAAACACGTGCAAACGACACGGACGACGACGCAGACAATCCTTGGCGTGATCTTCGGAGGCTTGGCCAACATTTTATCGGGCGGCATCAGCATGGCGACGCGGGCTGGAGATGCGGCCAACATCGCCTCGGTGGTGGGCGGGACCTTGGAAGTGCTGTTTGGCACGTCCGCCAATTTCACGAAGGTGCGGCAGGAATTCAACCATCCGCACAATCACCTCCAGGCTTTCTGGGATGGCGAAGAAAAACAGCGAGAGTTTTTTCCCCCCGGTGTCTGGCGGTTTCTGACGGACCCCGATATCCGCGATGTCGAAGGGCACAGCCTGCGCGATGTGCTCGTTGAGACGTGGAATGAACAGGGGCGGCTGGGTGATCCAGGATCTCAGGAAGAGCAACGCCGTAAGGCGCTCTTGTTCGGAGACGGCGGACTCTACGATAGCGACGATTTACATGTCAGAGAAGCGATGCTGCAACAGTTGGAATCCAGCATCCAACTCATGCACCAGGATCTGGAAACGCTGTTGCGTGAAGTATTACTCCGCCAGGCGTTGGAAGAGGATCGCGTCTAAGAACCGGATACCTCTTATTCGGTAGCATATCTCGGTGGAGCAAGCGGAGGGTTTTCTAGGGCTATCGCTAGGTAGGTCCGGCAGTGGCATCGAAAGCCTCCAAGACGGAAATACCTCGTTATACCGGTCAAAGCATATTCCTGGACCGAAAAACGACAGATTAGGAGCCTATCCCGGGTACGGCTTGTCTAACTAGGGGTCTCCCTAGTTCGCAAGGCTTCTTCCCTCGATGTACGTTGCTTCGGTTCATATCCACCAGCTTCCTCAGCAGGCTTTTCCTCCCCGGAGGCATACCCCGGAGGCATACGATGAAGCAGCCAAGCGACGAGCGAGAAAGAACGGCGTTGGAAGACGCGCCACCCGCCACCAACGGAGGGACGCGGCGACGGCAGGATGTTGCCGAGCAACTCGGCGAGATCCTTAACGTCATGGTCGCTTACCGTAATGGAGATTTCAGTGTCAGGCTGCCGTCGACCTGGACGGGGGTGCTTGGGAAGATGTCCGACACGATGAACGATATTCTTGCCGTCAGTCAACGACGGGCGGAAGAGGTCGTTCGTATCTCGCGTGTCGTCGGGAAAGAGGGACGACTACGGCAACGGTTGTCCGTCCCCGGTGTGTCAGGGGGGTGGGCTGACGAAATCGATTCACTCAACACGTTGATCGACGACCTGGCGTCTCCCACAACCGAGGTGACGCGCGCGGTCGGGGCCGTCGGCAAGGGTGACCTCAGCCAGGCGATGGCACTGGACAAAGACGGGCGTCCACTCGAGGGAGAATTTCTTCGCAGCGCGAAGTTGGTCAACAAGATGATCGAGCAATTGGCGGTCTTCACCTCGGAAGTCACACGCGTCGCGCGCGAGGTCGGGACGGAAGGCAAGCTCGGCGGCCAGGCCCAGGTCAAAGGGGCGAGCGGCGTGTGGAAAGAGCTCACCGACTCCGTCAACCAGATGGCCGGTAACCTCACGGCGCAAGTGCGCAACATCGCGGAAGTAACGATCGCCGTCGCGAACGGCGACTTGTCGAAAAAGATCACCGTCGACGTACGAGGCGAAATCCTCCAATTGAAAGAGGCCATCAATACGATGGTCGAGCAGCTCCGGTCATTCGCGTCGGAAGTCACGCGTGTGGCGCGCGAGGTCGGGACGGAAGGCAAGCTCGGCGGCCAGGCAGTCGTGCCGGGCGTGGCCGGCACCTGGAAAGACCTCACCGACAACGTCAATTCCATGGCCTCCAACCTCACCGCGCAGGTCCGAAACATCGTCGAAGTCACGGTCGCCGTCGCCCGCGGTGACCTCTCCCGCAAGATCACAGTGGACGTCCGCGGCGAAATACTCCAGCTCAAAGAAACGATCAACACGATGGTTGAGCAGCTCCGGTCGTTCGCGTCGGAGGTCACGCGCGTCGCGCGCGAAGTCGGCACCGAAGGCAAGCTCGGGGTGAACGCGGATGTGCCGGGCGTCGGCGGAACGTGGAAAGACCTCACCGACTCGGTCAACGCCATGGCCAACAACTTGACGGCGCAGGTGCGCAACATCGCCGAAGTCACGACCGCCGTCGCCCGGGGCGACTTGTCGCGCAAAATCACGGTCGACGTCAAGGGCGAGATTCTCGCGTTGAAAAACACGATCAACACGATGGTGGACCAGCTCAATGGTTTCGCGGCCGAAGTCACACGCGTCGCCCGCGACGTCGGCACTGAGGGCAAGCTCGGCGTGCAGGCGGTCGTGCCGGGCGTCGGCGGAACGTGGAAAGACCTCACCGACTCCGTCAATGCGATGGGCGTCAACCTGACGGCGCAGGTGCGCAACATCGCCGAAGTGGCGACGGCCGTCGCCCGGGGCGACTTGTCGCGCAAAATCACGGTCGACGTGAAGGGCGAGATCCTCGAGTTGAAGAACACGCTGAACACGATGGTGGACCAGCTCAACGGTTTCGCAGCCGAGGTCACTCGGGTCGCGCGTGAGGTCGGCACCGAAGGCAAACTCGGGGTGCAGGCGGTCGTGCCGGGCGTCGGCGGGACCTGGAAGGACCTCACCGACAACGTCAACAGCATGGCGAACAACCTGACGGCGCAGGTGCGCAACATCGCCGAAGTCGCGACGTCCGTCGCGCGCGGAGACCTCTCCCGCAAGATCACGGTCGACGTGAGCGGTGAGATTCTCCAGTTGAAGGAAACGATCAATGTCATGGTCGAGCAGTTGCGGTCGTTCGCATCGGAAGTCACGCGCGTCGCGCGCGAGGTCGGCACCGAAGGCAAACTCGGCGGACAGGCGCAGGTCAAAGGTGTCAGCGGCGTCTGGAAAGAGTTGACCGAGAGCGTGAACGAAATGGCGGGAAACCTCACCGCTCAGGTCCGCAACATTGCGGAGGTCACGGTCGCCGTGGCCAACGGTGACTTGTCGAAAAAGATCATCGTCGACGTCCGCGGCGAAATTCTGCAGTTGAAGGAGGCCATCAATACGATGGTCGAGCAGTTGCGGTCGTTCGCGTCGGAAG